>Ga0105044_10000001_pt1 | contig 310699 bp, 260 predicted proteins | sample MAT01_FD_78092 | JGI IMG/M metagenome (GOLD analysis project Ga0105044, IMG submission 78092) | Freshwater microbial communities from Lake Fryxell liftoff mats and glacier meltwater in Antarctica - MAT-01 | ecosystem: Environmental > Aquatic > Freshwater > Ice > Liftoff microbial mat | place...
GCTGCTTTTTTAGGAGCTGCTTTTTTAGCGGTAGCTTTCTTAGGAGCTGCTTTTTTAGCTACTGTCTTTTTGGCTGTAGCTTTCTTAGGAGCTGCTTTTTTGGTTGCAGTCTTTTTGGCTGTAGCTTTTTTAGGAGCTGCTTTTTTAGCGGTAGCTTTCTTAGGAGCTGCTTTTTTGGCAACGGCTTTTTTAGGAGCAGCTTTCTTAGCTACAGCTTTTTTAGCAGTAGATTTTTTAGGAGCTGCTTTTTTAGCGGTAGCTTTTTTAGGAGCAGCCTTTTGGGTTGCTTTCTTAGCAGCAGCCTTTTTAGGCTTAGCTGCTGAACCGGTTGACTCTTCAGCCATAGCGGCAGCAGGAGAGATCTTTGCTCTCTTAGTGGACTTTTTCTTGGTTGGCTTGGTTGCCATGTATTTTTCCTCCCTTGGAAATCAATCAGGTGGGCAGGAACTTTCACAGACACAAGCCGGAAAATAGTTCCTAATTGAAGCGGGCGATCTAGGCGATATCTTATGAACTACTAAAGTGATTCAAGTTGAGGCTTTTAGTTATTGCTTCAATTGTTTCTCAGGTCGGTCATTCAAATTTATCGTTTCGGTCTCGCGCTTAGTACCACCTTTTTTTTTCGTAGAGCAATCACTTTTAAAAAGTGACACTCAATTACCTTTACACCACACGTGCCATAGATTACATTCGAATGGAATAAATTGCAATATATATATCTTCTCTTCTATGCCTATCGCTTAAGGCAGTGGTGACAGATCGCGGGCGAATTACCGGCGATACCACTTCCGAAAAACCGCATGATTAGCCGGTTTATATAGTGCCACTAGCAATAGTGGTACCACTTCAATCTGCTCTTTTGAGCGCAAAAAATATTTTTTTCAGTTCTGTCACAAAAAATGGTTCAAGAGGTTTTTCAGCTGTGAAATTGAAAATTTCAGATTGGAGGCGACATCTTGCATCGACTGAAATTTTGAATTTTCTGCGGCCGCGAATTATCAACAAAATCGATCATGAGATCGATCGATACCACTTCCGGTATCGATTAGTTATCAAGCGCGAGAGGCTTTTCACAAGCTCTGTGGCAGAGCTTTAGCGTGCTTCGATAGCAAATTTGCAAGGGCGACGAAATCATCGCCCAACTGTCGAGTCATCAGGCAGATTAGAGAATGCGTGTCGCGCCGACAAAACCAAAGGCCGATCTAAAAGCTTCGCCCTGGATTTCTTTCAGTTCATGAAAATCAATAACGTCGGCATCGATCAGACGTTCATACTCGCCAGGTAGAGTGCAGGGTGATGGATTTCTACCCGGATTGTCCGTGCACACCGCGATGGCCACGCCAGCCTCTCTACATCGCTGAAAAACTATCTTCAGCTCCGAGAAATCTTTCAGAACACCAGTTTGTTTGTAACTGGTCGGACACACTTCCAGAGTGATCTGACGCTTCGACAGTTCTTTGAGCATGCTCGGTTTTTGCAAAGGAATGTGAATGCCGTGACCGATTCGATCGAGGTGAGCGAAGTAGCGAGGATCGACATTATCAATTCCGGTCTCACCAAGGTGGCAAGTAGTCTTGAGACCAGAGGCTCGTGCTCGAGCCATCAGTCTGATCCACTCTTCGGTCTTCTCCGTATTTATTTCCGGACCGGCCAGATCGACTCCCACCACCGGACCAAGATTATCCATTGCTACTTTGAGAATGGCTTCATTGATCTTCAAAGGTAGTCTTCGATCAAAACAGAGAATCTGCTTGACGGTAATGGGATATTCGACCGGACGCAAGTTCATGGTAATTACTTCGACGATCAGATTCATCTGAGCCAGACGTTTTGCCGGCGTCAGTTTATGGTCAGTACGAAAATAAGGGTTGTAACGCAATTCAAGATATTGCAAATTTTCGAAAGTGTAAGCGCCGCGACAAAGACGTAAACAAAAATACGGCAAGTGTTCAAGACTTTGCAGTTCTTCCACCAGAGAGTGAATTTTGACGAACTCTTCCAGTGTGCGACATGGTCGCGTGAACCAGTTGTAAAAACCATCATAGTCGGGGAAATAACTGAGCACTGCATGATCAGTTCGCTGCAGAAACTTGTAAATGATCCGAGGATGCAGTGCTCCACCAAGGTGCCTGTGAAGATCCGCATATAGAGCCATGTATGAGCCGCCTTTGAAGTTTCCGCTAATAATTTTTGATTATCATCGAGCTGGGTAAATAGCTTTTGTAGGAGTTGTCGCAACAGCAACTACAATTATTTTCTATTCCATACCTTATATATAGAATTTCAAACTCCCCTGTCAAAAATCTCAATATTATCGATGAATCTATCTCCCACACAACTGAAAAAATTGTTTGTAGTTTTACTGACGACCATAGTGTCTTCAACCACAACATTATGCCCGGTGTGGGCTGACGGAGATCCTATCGTGGTGATGCAAACCACCAAAGGTCGCATTGTCATTCGAGTATTTCGCAATATGGTTCCCAACACTGCCAATAATTTTCTCGATCTGGTCTCACGCGGTTACTACAACGGCAAACTCTTTCACCGGGTGGAAGGTTGGGTTGTGCAGGGCGGCTGCCCTTTCGGCAATGGTACCGGTGATTACACCGAACCAGACACAGGACAGAAGCGCTACATTCGCCTTGAAATCAACCGCAATCTGAACCACAACGCCCCTGGTGTTGTCGCTATGGCTAGAGGTCAAAGTCGTGATTCGGCCAGCTGTCAGTTTTACATTTTAAAAAAATCAATGCCGCAATTGAACGGCCAGTACGCAGTTTTCGGAGGCGTCGTGGATGGCCTGGCCAACATTTACCGCATCGGCCCCGGTGACAGAATTATCTCGGCACAGATTGCGAACATGCAACGTCGCCAACCGGCAGCCTCTTCTGAATCGGATCAGTCGAGCTCAAGCTCTGGTTTGGGTTCTGCTTCTGGCTCAAGCGGATCCGGCACCGGCGCATCCACTGGCGAACCACCCAGCGGCGCTTCCGGTTTTTAACTGAACATACGGGCAATATAAGCAGCATTGCCTGCCTGGTCAGTAAGTCGACCGTCTTTCATAATGCTTATCGATTCTAACCAGGCTTCGAATTCAGGAGCCGGACGGAGATTATTGATTTCGCGCAGTGAAGCGATATCGTGGAAGCTTGTGGTCTGATAAGAGAGCATCACATCGTCGCCCATGGGCACGCCCATAAAATAATTGACGCCCGCAGCGGTAAGCAGAATCGTCAAATTTTCCAGATCATTTTGATCGGCGTTCATATGGTTTGTGTAGCAAGCATCAACACCCATAGGCAAACCGAGCAATTTTGCCATGAAATGATCTTCAAGACCGGCGCGAATCATTTGCCTGCCGTCAGCCAGATATTCCGGACCAATGAACCCAACCACGTCATTAACCAGAAACGGATTGAAACATCTGGCCAGGGCGTAACAGCGAGCCTCCATAGTGACTTGATCGGCTCCGTAGTGCGAGAGCGACGAAAGTTCAGAACCCTGACCGGTTTCGAAATACATGAAAGGCATGGTCCCTGAAATATTCTTTTTGCCGAGCACTATCGCTTCTCTCAGGGTCTCCAGGTTGATGCCAAAAGCAGTGTTGCCTTTTTCGCTGCCGGCGATGCTTTGAAAAATCAGTCCCGCCGGAGCTCCTCTTTCTATAGCTTTCATCTGTGTGGTGATGTGCGAGAGAATGCAATTTTGCGTGGGAATTTGTAGCCGATCAATAATCTTGGCGGTTTCGTGCAACAAACGGCCAACAGTATCAGCACTGTCATAAACTGGATTTATGCCAATAACCGCATCACCCACTCCATAAGACAAACCTTCAAAAATTGAAGCTTTGATTCCTTCAATAGAATCATTGGGATGATTAGGTTGCAGACGCGAAGCAAGCCTGCCACTCAACCCCAGAGTGGTCTTCGCTTTAACAATTACCTGGCATTTTTTGCCTGCCAGAATCAAATCCATATTAGACATCAACTTAGTGACCGCAGCCACCATTTCGCCGGTAAATCCCCAGCGGATCTCTTCAATGCTCTTGAGATCAGTTGTGCTTGCGAGCAAAAATTCTCGCAGATCGCTGACAGTCCAATTCTTTATTTTTTCAAAAGCAACAGCGTCGAGACTGTCATCAATCAGTCTTGTTACTTCATCGTCTTCATAAGCAACCACCGGAGCTTGCCGCAAAGCTTGCATGGTCAAGCCGCTAAGAACATACTTGGCGGCAACGCGCTCGAGTTCACTGCTGCTGCCGATTTGCGCCAGCCGATCACCTGATTTTTCTTCATTGGCACAGGCCAGAACAGTTTTGATTTCGGCAAACTGATAATGGCGACCATCAAGTCGGGTGTCGAGGGTGATCAATATTTTCGGCTCTGTGGAAATTCAATAGTGTACCCTATGACTCAAATCTCAAGGAGCAGCGCAAATTTCTAAACCTTCAGAAAAGCAGGCCCCAGACGGCCAACTGAATACGCAAATGCAAGCGCTCACACCGGCAAGAATTGGCGTTATGCGTGCAGGCGTGAGGCCGCTTACTGCTACCTGGCTCAAATTTAGAGCCGACCACGCCCTCGCCCGCGACGCCGTACATAGCGAACTGAGCGAAAAATTTTTGCACGATTTTGCCGCACTGAGAAATTTTCCTGTACTGCAAAGCATAGCGGCAGATCGCGGCGATTTCATTCTCTATCCGCCTAAAGGAAAAAGGGCAGCAGATAAAAGTGTTTCCGACCTGGAAAAAGAGTGTCCGTCAGGGGCTGATGTACAAATTGTAATTAGCGATGGCTTATCGGCGCTGGCGGTGGACGAAAATCTCACTGATCTTTTTGCCATGCTCGAATATGGCTTTGCCCAAAGCAAAATCAGCATTGGCCGCACAGTGATTGCCCGATATGGGCGAGTAGCCATTGCCGATCAAATCGGTTTTCAACTCAAAGCAAAAGTAGCACTGAATTTAATTGGCGAGAGACCTGGCCTGTCTTGTGCCAGCGGCTTGTCGGCCTACATTACTTATAATCCCGGCCCACATACAGTCAGCTCAGACCGCACGGTTGTCTCCAACATTCACCGCCGCGGTACTCCGGCTACGGAAGCCGGCGCCTTCATTGTCAAAACAGTAGAACGAATTCTTGATAAAAAAGTCTCTGGGGTCAAACTGCAACAGCTGGGTTGAGTGCAAAACATAATTGAGTAGCAGCAATAGCAGTAATAACAGCAATCAACTAATCAGTGTCGGCATTGATATCGGCACCACCACCACTCATTTGATTGTCAGTAAACTTTCTTTCGCCAATGTTTCGCTGGTCAATGCCGCTCCTAATCTTGCCATCAGCGGCCGCGAAATATTACACGAAAGCGCCATTTATGCCACGCCCTTAACCGACGATGGTGAAATCGAAGCTTCATTAGTGGCCCAAATAATTGCTGAAGCCTATAGTGCAGCAGGCTTAGAAAAAAGCACGATTCAAACCGGTGCACTAATTATTACCGGCCAATCGGCCAGGGCCCGCAACGCCGAGGCGGTCAGCGCAAGCCTGGCAGCCTTGGCCGGAGATTTTGTGATTGAGAGTGCCGGACCGCACTTAGAAAGTATTCTGGCCGCCAGAGGCTCTCTGGCTGTGGAGTATTCAGCGCAAAGCGATAAAACGGTTTTGAATATCGATATCGGCGGCGGTACCAGTAATTTTGCTTTGATTTGCCGAGGAAAAATCGTGGACAGCGCTTGCCTCAATATTGGCGGCCGCATGGTGCAATTTGATTTTCAGAGCGAAACAGGTACAAATAGAACAAATAGAACAATTAAAGCAATCAGCGAAAGCGGTCAATTGCTCGGACAAAACCAAATCAAAAAAGGCCAAAGCGCCGATCTTGATGTGCTTAAAACTCTTGCGCAACAAGGTGCTGCACTGATTTTGCAAGTAGCCCAGGGGGCAGAAATTTTATTGTCGCAAGTGATGCTGACAGAAAATCTCAGTCATGACTTAATCGGCCATGACTTAAGCGGCATTGATGAAATTTGGCTCAGTGGTGGCGTTGCCAGTGCCTTTACTGAAGAGAATTTGTTTCGTTATGATGATCTGGGTGTTCTGCTTGCTCGCGCATTAGAAGAGCTGCTGAGAGCACAGCAAATTACTTTTCAAATTTCGCCACGAGCCATTCGGGCCACCGTTATTGGCGCTGGTTTGCATACATTGCAATTGAGCGGCTCTACTATTGGTTTTGAGCAAAATTCGCGAGCAATGTTGCCTTTGCGCAATGTTAAAATCATCAAGTTGCCTCTACTATCTTCCGACAGTGCTACTGACCTTAGTTTCGAAGCTACCATCGGCCGTCAGCTCAAACAGCGGGAACACGATTGGAGCAAAGAGGCCGTTTGTCTGGTGCTCAGTGGTATTACAAGAGATATGCTTTCGTTCAAATTCCTCGACCATTTAGCACAGAAACTATCAGATTCTTTCCTTTCATATAAAGGTAGAGAGCCACTGGTAATTGTCAGTGATGCCGACCTGGCAATGGCATTACGCTTGCTTTTGCAAGGTCGGCTAACAGATAAGAGAATAATTACTGTAGATGGTATCAATGCTGAAGAAGGTGACTACATCGACATCGGCACACCGGTGTCCAGTTCTTCGGACCCCAACACACAGTCACTTCCAGTGGTGGTCAAAACACTGGTATTTTACAAATCCCCTGTATGATGTGAAAATATACAATGCAAAATGGCTCTCCGTCTTATCACCAGGGAAGTAAGAAAATGAAATCGAAAACTGCAATTTTAGTAGCTTGCTGTGTTGCTTTGTCAGCCACAATTGCTTCAAGCAACGCTGCCAACGCAGCTGATGACAACAAGCTCATGGCCGGCGCAAAAAAAGTCGGCAACGGCATTATGTGGGCACCGAAGAAAATCGGTCACGGCATTGGCGCCGGCTTCAAAGCAATGGGCAATGGCATGAAAAAAATGGTCGGCAAATAATCGACTTTCTAGTCGAACCGACAGTCCAATTCTAATGCTTCATTCAACCTGGCCAGGTATTCATCGCGGGAAATATTCCTGGCGTTGAAACTGGCCAGGTGTTTGTTCATATATTGAGTATCAAGCAAAATAAATCCTCTTTCTTGCATGCGTTGCACAAGAAAGATCAAAGCCACTTTAGAAGCATCAGTCATGCGCTGAAACATAGACTCACCCATGAAAGCACCGCCGATGCTGACACCATATAAACCACCTACCAGCTGACCTTCAAAGTAAGTTTCAACCGAATGGGCATAGTCATGCCTGTTCAGTTCACTGTAGACTCGCACAATGTCTTCGGTAATCCAGGTGTTTTCGCGATCGGCGCAAGCCCACATCACTTCTTCAAAGGCGTTATCGACTTTGAAACTGAAGCCCCCGTTCCGGTAGGTGCGCATCAGTCTTTTTGAAGCATGAAAAGTTTCAAAATCGAAAATGCAACGTGGATCAGGCGAATACCAGTTGATTGAGCCCACATGATTGTTATCGCCCATAGGGAAAATTCCCTGGCAGTAAGCGCGCAGCACCAGGTCTGCCGTGAATTCGATTTTTTTATCCTTCACACCTACCTCAAATCGCTACTGAGACTTCTGACGAAAACAATAATTTGTTTGAGATCGCCGTCGGACAATTTGCTCTGGGGAAACGGCGGCATGCCCATTTTTTCATTGCCGCGGCGAATCACAACGGTCAGCTCGTTGTCGGTCTTATATTTTCGCTTGAAGTTCGCACCTTTTAGCGGTTTGTCGCCGTTCATGGAATTTTCACCATGAGGATGGCAGCCCCAACAAGAGGCCTTAACAAAGATCATCTTACCTGCCTTGATTTGCTCCGCCTCAGAGCCGGTAGGTGGTGCTGCGGGCCCGTCAGCCTGGTCTTTTGCCGGTGTTTCGGCCTGGACCGGTCTATCGCCATCTTCATCTGAATCTGAATTAGAATCTGAATTAGAATCTGAATTAGAATTAGATCTGCTGATGCCACCACCTGTGGTATTGCTGTCAATTGGCCGGCAGCCCATGACAAAACTTGCGCCAAGAAGGCAGCACAGAGCTATTTTAGGTAAGTGTTCGTACCTCATTCAGCTAATAGATACTCAGGAAAATTATACTGGTAGACCTTAAAGCAAAAATCGACGTTGCTTTCTGTCTCTACTTCTGAGCAAGAAAGCAGCTGAAAAGTTTGCTTATATTCAGGCAAAAAAGTATCGCAATCGAACGCGGCTCTCACTTCAGTCAAATAGAGCAAACCGCAACCGGGATGCTGCATTGCCTGGCTGTAAATTTCGGCACCACCAATGACAAAGACCCGGTCTACCGGAGCGGGTATAAGCATCTCCAGCGCTTGATCAAATGAAGTCGCGACAAAATGCCCTTCAGGCATGGGGTAGTCGGCGTGATGGGAAAGCACAATATTTATGCGTCCTTTGAGAGGACGATGAGCCGGTGGAATGGACTCCCAGGTTTTCCTGCCCATGATTACGGCATTGAGTACTTCCGGCACGGGAGTGGCACTGGTGAGATCGCGAAAATATTTCAAATCTTTAGAGAGCCGCCAGGGCAGCGTACCATTTTTGCCGATGCCACGATTTAAATCACAAGCGACAATAATGTCGAATTTTTCGCGCACTTACACAGCCACTGGAAATTTGATGAATCCTTGATGCACATAATCGTGCAGCTCAAAATCTTCGAACCTGAGATCGAAGAATGGTTTTTTAGCAACAGTCACCCGTGGCAATTGTCCAGGAACGCGCTTGAGCTGTGCGTTAATGCCGTCCATATGATCAGAATAAATATGAGCGTCGCCAAATGTATGAGTGAAAATTCCAGGGGTCAGATTACACTCTTGCGCAACCATGATATTGAGCAAGGCATAGCTGGCAATATTAAAAGGAACGCCCACGGCGATATCAGCTGAACGTTGATAGAGCTGTAAATCGAGCCGGCCGTTGATGACATAGAACTGAAACATCATATGACAGGGAGGCAAAGCCATTTTGCTGATATCCGCCACATTCCAGGCGGTGACAACCAAGCGTCTGCTGTCCGGATTAGTTTTAATTTGCTCGATCACATTGCTTATCTGATCGATATGCCCCTGGCGGTACTCGCCGGTTTGCTCATCTAAATTATATGAAGGCCAACTGCGCCACTGATAACCGTAAATCGGTCCCAGTTCGCCGTCGCCATTGGCCCAGGCATCCCAGATGGCAGTGTGCTGGGTGAGATCGTCGTTAATATTGGTAGAGCCACGCAAAAACCAGAGCAACTCACGAACCACCGCGCCAAAGTTGACCTTTTTGGTGGTTAGCAGGGGAAAGCCCTCGCGCAAATCATATTTATTTTGTAGACCAAAGCAAGAAATGGTGCCCGTGCCGGTGCGATCTTTGCGCTGCTCGCCATTTTCCAGTACATGTTTAACTAAATCGAGGTATTGCTTCATCTTTTTTCTCCCGGTCTTAGTATAACCAAAACCCTAAATCAACTTTGATTTTGCGCTAATTCCGGCGGCAAGAATATATCCTGTATCTGTGACTAACACTTTCCTGGGACACCTGACATGAATGTAGAATTTCGCAACGAGCCCTTCACCGATTTCACCTTGCCGGCTAATCAAGAGGCGATGAAAGCGGCAATTACAAAAGTGCGCGGACAATTGGGAAAAAAATATCCTCTTGTCATTAACGGCGAAAAAATCGAAACCATGGACCTTCTGGTGTCAACCAATCCGGCCAAGCCTGAAGAAATTATCGGCAATTTTTCTAAAGCTAACACTGACCTGGCCGATCAAGCCATGCGCAGTGCTCTTGCGGCCTTCGAGAGCTGGAAAAAAACCTGCCCCAAAGAACGGGCGCGCATTCTTTTTAAAGCAGCGGCGATCATGCGCCGGCGCAAACACGAACTATCGGCCTGGATGATTTTAGAAATCGGCAAAAGCTGGGCTGAAGCAGACGGCGATGTGGCCGAAGCAATTGATTTCTGCGATTTTTATGCTCATGAAATGTTGCGCTTGAGCGGCCCTCAGCCCCTCACTTTAAATGCCGGCGAAGAAAACGAACTTTATTACATTCCACTGGGCGTCGGCCTCGTCATTCCACCATGGAATTTCCCCCTGGCCATTTGCGTCGGCATGGCCAGTGCCTCAATTGTTACCGGCAATACCGTCATTCTCAAACCATCGTCTGAAACACCGGCCATTGCTTATCAGTTTGTTGAAGTAATGGAAGAAGCGGGACTGCCAAAAGGCGTGCTCAATTTTCTACCAGGGCCTGGTGCCAGCGTCGGCGATTTCCTAGTCACCCATCCCAAAACCCGCTACATTGCCTTCACCGGTTCAAAAGAAGTCGGTCTGCGCATCAACGAACTGGCAGCTAAACCGCAAGCCGGACAGCTCTGGATTAAACGAGTGGTGGCGGAAATGGGCGGCAAAGATTCGATCATCGTCGACGAAGACTGCGACCTTGACATTGCTGCCGAGGGCATTGTGGCAGCCGCTTTCGGCTTCCAGGGCCAGAAATGCTCGGCTTGCTCACGTGCCATCATTCACGAAAATGTTTACAACGAAGTGGTGGCAAAAGTTGTCGAACGCACTCGCGCTTTAAAAATCGGCACACCAGAAGAACGCCTCAATAATTATGGACCGGTTAGCTCAAAGTCAGCATACGCAAGCATTCTCGAATACGTTGAAATAGGCAAAAAAGAAGGTAAATTAGAGTGCGGCGGCAATAAGATTGACACCAAAGATGGTGGCTTCTACATCGAGCCGACGGTGATATCCGCTGTGGCCCCGGCCGCCCGCATTTCGCTGGAAGAAATCTTCGGACCGGTGCTGGCCATTATTAAAGCCCAAGACTTTGATCACGCCCTCGAAGTAGCCAATAACACCGAATTTGGTTTGACCGGAGCGCTTTATTCACGTAATCGCAGCCACCTTGAGCGCGCCCGCCGCGAGTTTCATGTCGGTAACCTTTACCTGAACCGCAAATGCACAGGCGCTCTAGTTGGCGTTCACCCCTTTGGCGGCTTTAACATGAGCGGAACTGACTCAAAAGCCGGTGGTCGCGACTATTTGCTGCTCTTCACCCAGGCTAAGTCAGTAGCTGAAAAGTTCTAGTGACAACTCAGCTAAGCGACAGTCTGCTAAACTAGCCGTCATTACTAGTTGAGACCAGGAATCTTTTGTTAGGAGGACCTCCATGGCTGAGTCAATTAGCCTCATCCGACAAATAGCTGTGAGAGCAATTGTCACTGAAAACTTTAAAGCCCAGGTTGCCAATGAAATTCTGCGCAATATTCAGCAAATCGACGCTGAACTTCAGCAATTAGAATTTAAAGGCAAACGCGCTGTCGCCGATATTGAGAAAAAAGCCGGCGGCATGGTCTCAAATGATGCTCGTATGCAAATCGAGACAATTCGTTCGCAAGTAGAAGCAGAAAAAATGCGCCTCTTGCAATTGAAAGAAGAAATGCAGGGACAAAATCAGGCTCTTTCCGAATTGCCTGTGGGCAGTGTGGTCACCCAATTTACTGTTGAGAATCCAGTTGAAGTGCGCATTGGCGAAAATATTTTCCAGCGTTTAGAGGGTGGAGAAATTCTTGTTAAAGACGGCGTTATTCAAGAGATTCGCGTTTAAGAGATTCAGAATTGCACCATCTCTGGTGAGAACATAAGCGAAAAACTCAACCGTTAACGGTTGAGTTTTTCATTTGAGAGCCAGGTAGTTACGCTTCCAAATAGTCTTTTAGTTGAGCACCCTGTCTCGATTGCCTTAAAAAGCGCAATGCTTTGATTTCAATTTGACGAGTGCGCTCACGAGTGATTCCCACCAGCTTGCCTACTTGCTCAAGTGTGCGAGGCTTGCCGTCATTAAGACCGAAACGCAAGATGATGATTTCGCGTTCACGGGCGGTGAGCATGGAAAGCACGCCCCGAATATCAGCCGACATCAAGCTTTGAGCCGTAGTGTCTTCAGGCGAAGAATGGTTTTCGTCTTCCACTACTTCTGAAAGCGAGTTATCGTCTTCTTCACCGTAAGGGGTATCGAGCGAAAGTGGTGAGCGATTGGCTGCGAGAATATCGCGCACTTTTTCCACACTGACACCAAGGCCTTTAGCCAGATCTTCTAAAGTAGGCTTGCGGTCTAGTTCTTGCGAGAGCTTACGGGTGACCTTGCGTAGATTGTTTATCGTTTCAACCATGTGCACAGGCACACGAATGGTGCGTGATTTATCGGCTATCGCTCTGGTTATACCCTGACGAATCCACCAGGTGGCGTAAGTAGAAAACTTATAGCCACGCTCAGCATCGAACTTTTCAGCAGCACGAATCAAACCGAGATTGCCTTCTTGAATCAGATCAAGCAAGGGCAAACCGCGACCCTGATATTTTTTTGCCACGCTTACAACCAGGCGCAGATTGGCCTGCACCAACTTTTTCTTAGCCAGGTCATCGCCGATTTGTATGCGTCTTGCCAGTTCGATTTCTTCTACAGCAGTGAGCAGGCGAATGCGACCGATTGAACGCAGATAAAACTGCACGGGGTCTTCGCCAGGAGTGCTGATTAAACGACCACGCGGCACTTCTACTTCCGCTCCCTCTTCTTCAGCTCCGTCTTCTGCTGTAACCAGCCCGAGTTCTTCTTCAAAACCCTCGTCAAAGACATTGTCTGCCGATTCATATACGAATTCTTTTTCTTTTTGCGCTTTTCTTGCCATTATGCTTGCGGCTCCGGCCGCTGGTTGTTGTTTCCTAGTTACTTGAGTTCTGACTTTAGTTTTGTCTTTGATAGTCAGTTGAGTGGGTGTTGAGCTTTGCATGTAATCTGTGACGCCCCCTCCTATTAAAATGTTCCGACCATATACTTGATAACCGGGTAAACCCTGGAATAGGTCAAGGTTAAGCCTGTTTTTGCCTCCTCCTTACAAGCAGGCAACAATGCCGGCACACCAATGACAGGTTGTCAGCATTAAAAAAGAAATTGGATAAAATCTGCTAGTTATTTGAACTTCCCATAACTATGCAAACCGCCAAAGCCAAGGGAGTTGAAGCCCAGATAAGTGAGCAAAGTCAATAGTAGGCCAATCACAGAAACAATCGAAAGTTTCTCTGCCGACAATTCTCTTTGAATACGCAAGTGAATGTAGGCGGCATAAGACAGCCAGGTAACCAGTGCCATAGACTCTTTTGGGTCCCACGACCAGTAGCTGCCCCAGGCGTGATTGGCCCAGAGACCACCAGTGATAATGCCAATTGTGAGCAGTGGAAAGCCAATAGACACGCAGCGGTAGCCAACGTCGTCGTACATCTCGGCTGCTTTACGCGAGGCTGGTGATTGGTCTATGGCCGGATCCACTTTAGCCAGAGCGCGGAAGGCGGCGAATGGCCCGATTATTGAACTGCCGACAAATAAAAGTTGTAGCCAGAGTGTATCTACTTTGCTGAAAGTACCAAGGCCAATGGCACTGGAGGCGGCAATAATCGTGCCGATACAAAAGGCGAGGGAGCGCAGGCGACCTGCTTGCCAGAGATTGAGTAAACCGGACAGTCCAGCCAGGAAAAACATGGCATAAGAAATAATCAGCGGCGGCACATGGATTTGACGCCAGTAGCTAACCAGGGCCGGCACTAAAGGGGTAATATCGTGCTGACTCTGGGGCAGCCAGCTGCCGTAAAGAAACATGGTGGCAGCAACAAGTGAGGCCAACCAGCCCAGTTGTTGAATACCATAAGCACGGCTGAGGTAGAGGAAACCACCCATGGTGGCCCAGGCGAACCACAACAGTGATTCATATAGATTGGCCAGGGGAAAGCGCTCAGCTTCAATGCCCCGAGTAATGATGGCAATGGTCAGGGCAACGAAGCCCACCAGCATGACAATGTTGGCTAGCTTGAGAGTGACATTTTGAAAACGCTTAGAGGCATTGGAGGCGACAAAAACCCAGAAGGAAGCGACCGACGATAAACCGGCGGTGTTGGTTAAAGCCAACTGAAAATCAGACATTTTTTTCCTCTTGAGCCTCCGGCGCGGCACCAGTATGCGGCACTTGCTCGGCGGCAAAAACAAATTCGCCGCGCAACCTTTGCACCAGATTCTCCAGGCTGCGCTCAAAGCCGACTTTCGCTTTGCGCGAATTACCACCTATATAGAACATCTTTTCTTCAATCGCAACCCAGACATGACGGTGAGGTACAGCGGCCAGAAGCACGCCGGTCATGATGATGCCGAAAGCCAGATAAGTAATTGGCAAACCAGGATCACACTTATATTGCAAACCGGTAATGGGAATTACCCTTTCAAACTTAAGGTCGACGTCGCCAAGTTTTATTGATTTGCCGGCATCAATTTCTGATATCAGCTTTGGTGCCTGCCACTCACGACGTTTAGCAAAAAGCCGCAACTTCTGCCCTTCTGAAGTAAGAGACATGATTAAGACCGTGTCTTGATCGAGAGGCAAGAAGGCGGCATATTTTTTGCCCATCGGATTTAAATCAAGCTCGCGCTTGTGTCCGTTAAAACTGATGGCAAGCTTCGCCAGGCCCCAGCTCGACTGATAGATATCGACGCCCTCATAAGTAAGAGGATTGTTCACCGATATTTCGCCCTGGTGCAAAACTTTGCCTTTGTCATCAACGCAAACGAGTGTGCTGAACCACTGTTTAGCGTCCCCGCTAGTGTAGTTTTCGCGTCTGGTGCCGTCCACTCGCACTTGCCACTGAGGCAATTTGCCGATCCACAATTTGCTGTGCTGCGAGTCGGCAAAATTCAATTTTTGATCAAGCAGCACCGGCTGAAATCCATTGAAGCCGGTCCATGACGTGATCGTCACGCCGAGCAAAAGAGTGAGCAAACCCACGTGCGTAATAGATGGTGCCAGGCGACCGACTTTGCCGTATTCACCTTTGAGTTTGAGCCCTTCTATTTTTATTTTGTAGCCCATCTTGGTCAGTCTTTGCGACAGTTCCGCCAGCAAAGCGGCCTGCTGATGACTGGCCGGTTCAGATTGGTCGCCGTCAGCAAATCGCAAAACGTGATGAACGCTGGTCTTAGTTATATCTTGACCGCGCATGAAAGGCAGCGATTTATTGTATTGCCAGAGTTTGGGGAACACTCTTTGAAAACTGACCACAATCATATTCAAAGTCATGGTGGCAGTGAGGGCTAAAAACCAGGGCGAATGAAAAATGTCGCTGATGCCGAAGCGAATTAAAAATTCGGCTGTCTGCCGGTCGAAAGCTTCAAATACTTTTGCCTGGCCCACTTGTGATTCTTGCGGGCATCCGGCACCAATTAAAACCGTCAGGGCCATGAGCGACATCAGTGTGATTGAAAGCTTTAAGGAGGCAAATGGCGAAAGTTGTCGTCTAGCCACTGCAGGTGTTTCAGGTTTTTGTTTAGTACCATCAGGAGCACCGCTAGTAGCCGCGCTAATAGCACCACTAGAATCGTCTTCAGATATCAGTATCTCAGTAGCCATCGATAAGCTCCTCAACACTTTGATCTTTTAGATGATCAATAACTTTAAGGGCCTCATCAAAATTGCTGCGTGAAAGAGCAGATGCCAGCTCTTGCGAGTTGCTCATTAGAGCTGATAGTTCGCTGTCCGCTTCCAATTTTTCCTGCACGGTAGCGACAAACAATGAATAGTGATCGAAATCGTTGATCAGCAGCTCCTCAATGCGAGCCGTTAAAACTGACTCAAGGGCCCGGCAGAGTCCATCAGTTGATACAGAAATTTTCACATGGCCGCGTTTTAAAACAGTGGCCGGCACAAAACCAGAGGCTCTGATGTTGTTCTGAGCAAACACAGGAATGGAGCATTGACGCGCCAGAGCTAAAAGGCGATCGCCCACATCGCTGTTATCGACAAAAGAAAAGATCAAACTGAAAGCCTGGCCGCCGGCTTGGAGCAAGGGCGACTCTTCCATATATTTAGCGGCACTGAGGCGCAAAAGTTCTATGCGACTGCCGTAAGTCAGTTGCAATTCTTGAATTTCGCTGACAAATCCGTGAGCAATGACAGTGGCATTGGCACCGGCTTCCATGAGATGGAGAAGGGCACCGTAAGCATCTTCATTGCCGCCAAAGACAGCAACATTTTTGCCGCTCAGTGCCAGACCCAGCGGATAAAAGCTTTCGTACCTGGTGCTGTCTCTGGTTTGCATAATCTTGTCGCGAGTAACAGTCATAGATGGAAACCTTAAAAACCACTAAAGAATTAGTTGCTTCTCACAAGAACGTAATCAACCATGTCGAAAAGTGATTGTTTGCTCTCACTGTCGGGCAAAATCGACAGAGAATCTTTCGCCAGCTGACCATAAGAAGCGGCCAGAGCCATAGCTTTTTCCACACCACCGCTATTGGTAATAAGCGCCAACGCTTCAGCTACCCCTGCGTCAGTTTGTACGCTGCGGTCGTTAATCAGCTCAATCAGACGAGCGGAAGAGCTGTCATTTTTTTCTAATACATACAAGGCAGGCGCGGTCAAAAGACCATTTCGTAAGTCATTGCCCACCGGCTTACCGGTTTCTTGAGCCGAACCGGTCACGTCTAAAAGGTCGTCAACGATCTGGAAACAAACACCTAAATTAGTACCGTAATCTCTGAGAGCACTGACCACTGCGTCGGGTCTGGCATTGAGGATAGCGCCGCTGTGGGCACCGGCAGCAATTAAAGAAGCGGTTTTATTAACAGATTTCTGAATGTAAGCGTCCCAATCAACAGTGCAAACAAACTGCTGGCGCATTTGACTAATTTCGCCGCTGCAAAGATCACCTAAAACCTGGCCATAGATGCCCACCACAACCGGGTTCATAATGCGTGCCAGACAGATGGAAGCCTGGGCGAAAAGCAAATCGCCCAGCAGAACAGCCAGTTTGTCATTGAAGCGTTTATTGACTGTTTCTTTGCCGCGTCTGGTGGACGACGCGTCGATAACATCATCGTGAACCAGGCTGGCAGCGTGGATTAACTCGGTCAGGACGGCAAGTATAATATGCAATCTCGACACCTGACTATGAGCCAGATCATCACTGGGGTCACACAGACTGGCTTTGGAGCCCAGAAGTGAAATCAACGGGCGAATGCGTTTACCGCCGGCCTGAAAAATCTGAGCCAGCAAACCGCCGACAAAGGGGCTATCGTCAATCAGATTGGTGGTCAACCATTCTTCCACCAGCTTCAGTTCGTGGGCAACCGGAGCCATGATCGTAGTCATATCAAACTCGGCGCCGGCCGGCTTTGATTGAGCCGCATCAGCGGCATGATTAGTTTCCTGGCCGTGGTCGCGGCCGCTCCTGCCTGTTTTGTCAGGCTTTGCAGCTGTTCCCATGCCTGTATTTGCTGCCGGTGACGCGCCCGGACGATTGCGAATTGTCATCGATTCACTTGTCTTCAGTCATCTTGGCAAATTATGTCAGTTAGATACCTGTTCTTGCCCGTTATCCTGTCTCATGATCGAAAAACTTTGCACAGCAAATGCTTGTTTAAGTGAATTTATGCGGTAAATGCATATTTTCAAGTGCTTGTGGAACAACTCTTAAGGGGGACAAAAGTTAAAATCGGGCCAAATTACTAGTTATTCAGTCTCATTTGAGAAAACTTGCACTCTTACCTTTCCGGGTGCAAATCAGGTTAGACTTGTGCCATCACTTCGAGGTTACCGTGTTTCAGGAACTGAAAGTCAAATTGCTGGCTGGTCAAATCACTTTCAACCAGGCGCTTCCGCAAGCGTTGCCGCAACTGCGCGGCAAAATTGCAGATGAAAAATTATTATGGCTGGCCAGTGAGCTGCAGGGTTATGCCAGCGCCATTGAGTTTTACCAAACAGAAGACCACAATTTGCCGCCCTATCGCATCGTGCCGGGTACTTTGCGACTGATGACCGGCGACGGCAATCTGGTGGAATTAAAGCACCCATACGCCAAGCGGACCAAAATATTCTTGAGTTCACCGATTTCGTGGATTGAAGAATTTGCCTCACACAACCAGCAAGGTACTCAATCTTTAGTAGAAGTGCCGGAGTTGACCGCCTTTATGAGTCAGGGCGGCGGCGGTGTAGTTTGCGAAACTACCCAAGCGGAGTTACGCAGAATCATTGCTACATTTAGAAATCAGTTTATTGATCTGCTCGATCAAGTAGAAGCAAAATCCGGCGGTTAACCGACCAGGACGAGCTCGGGCTGCTCTTGCGCATGATATTTGTTCTGATGGAGAATTGCCTCAAGGGCAGCAAGTCGTTTGACGCGCTGCTCTTTTTCTTCGATTTGGTAAATTCTAAAACCATTGGCGAGGCCGAGCCATTCGCTTTCTTCAACTTCAGTGGCAGCCATGCGCATGCTGACGTCACGCATCAGTTCAGAAAAACTTGAACTACGTGCTCTGCAGTTGACATAACCGCAATCGCGTTCAATAGCCATACCAAGGCGCAAAGCCGAAATATATGAATCGCGGTCTGGCCTGATTTTGAGCAATTCGTCTTCCAACAAAATCAAATCAAAATCAAAAAAACCACTTTCTACCGGCACCGCTGACGGTGCTAAAGCGCCCAGCCGACCTGCTGCTGTAAGACCGCTGTCATCTGCCGCAGCTGCCCTTCTCAAAGCTTCTTGATAAACGGAAGGGCCAGAGAGACTGGCCAGTGCCTGACTATGTTCGCGATCATGCTTCACGGCCATCTGCTCGTAAACCAGACAGCAAAGGGCGCCGGTAACAATCAGACCACCATAATAAATTAGCGACAGGGGCACGATGCCCTCGCCGATAGCCTGCGCAAATGTAAGAATGACAAAAATCTGTGCCAGGTGAAAAACAGCCACAGTCAAAGACAAACCCACGGCGACTGATAGCCTGCGAGCCGGAGCGAGAGAAACACCTAAAAGCACGCAGGCTATGCAGGAAGCCCAATCGAGAAATGCGACAAAAAGATGGTAAATGTTGGGAGCATTGCCGATTACAGAGCGGCCCAGTTCTACAACCGGCACAATCGCCAGTTGTATCAATGAAAATGTGACAAGGGCGGCAACTATAGCCACAAGGTAACGGAACATACGGGCTCCGGAGGCAAAGGGCACTTAGGCCTCGAAATATAGCATGTCATGACCAGGCGGGAAAGGGCCACAAGCAGGCAAAGGGCGCTTTTTAAGAGTCTGAGAAGAATTTTCTTTTTGCCGCAGTGAGTTCGCGGAGGGTGTTAAAGTGCTACCTAGACCCAAAGTCACAACTTAAAGGTTGTAGAGTTTTACAACCTTTAGGTTGTAAAAAATCGCAAGGCGCCGATTAGCATTCCCCTGAATCGACAACGATCGAAGCAAAGCACCATAATAGGTACATGAACCTGAAAATTATTTCGCTTATTGCCAGCTCTACCGAAATCGTACACGCCCTTGGCTTTGGTAAATACATGGTTGGACGTTCTCACGAATGTGATTATCCTGCCTCTATTAGTAACTTGCCCATTTGCACCGCCCCAAAGTTTCAGGTGGACGGCAGCAGCTATGAAATCGATCAGCGCGTTAAAGCCATTTTGCAAGAATCACTTTCGGTCTATAAAGTAGACGCCGATATGCTTGAGCAATTGCAACCGAGTCACATTATTACGCAGGCACAGTGCGAAGTCTGTGCCGTCAGTTTGCGCGACGTAGAAGAAGCGGTTTGCCGGCTGGTTACAAGCAAACCACAGATAGTTTCACTGGAACCTAACAGTCTGGCTGACTTCTATGAAGATGTGAGAAAAATCGGCCGGGCACTTTCTGCCGAGCAAGAGGCAGAAGCATTGATTGCCAGCTGCAAGCAGCGCATCGAAACCATTTCTAGCAGAGTGAACCGCGCTTTAACCGCAGACACTCCAGTCACTGCACAAGTATCGGTAGCGGTGGTGGAATGGATAGAACCACTGATGGCGGCAGGCAATTGGATGCCTGAACTGGTGGAGTTGGCTGGCGGCATCAATTTATTTGGTCAGGCCGGCAAACATTCTCCCTGGATGACCTGGCAAGAAATTGTGGACAAAGATCCGGACGTTATCATTGTCACGCCTTGCGGCTTTGACAATAAGCGCACGCTAACAGAAATGCATTTGCTCGAACAACAAGGCCATTACCAGAGTCTCAAAGCCGTTAAAAATAAACGAGTGTACGTAGCCGACGGCAATCAATATTTCAATCGCCCCGGACCAAGACTAATTGATTCGCTGGAAATTTTAGCCGAGATCTTTTACCCGCAGATTTTCCATTTCGGTCATGAAGGTGCCTGGCTCAATTTCACCGAGCAAAAATACAAGCAAGTTGAGCGGGAAATTAATTGAGCAGCGAAATTAGCAAAGAAACCATCAAAAGCAAATGTCGCCAGCTCCTGGCTGCCAGTGCCCTGGTGCCTGTTTTGTGTGCCCTGGCTCAGCCGCCCAATTTTAAGCCTTTGATTTATGCGGTTTTCGTCGTCAACTATCTTATTCACAGTCGCGAAAACGAGAGCGACAAAACTGTGGTCACAGAGAACACACTGAATACACAGACGCTTTCAAACGTAAATAAATTTGTCGAAGCACTCGAATTTCTGGCATTGTTTGCTGGTGCCGGCCTAGCGGTGCAGCTCTTTGATTTGCTCGCTTACTTTTGCTCCAATAGAGAAGTGCAGTGGATTCCATGGCTCAACTTCAGCCAGTCACAAATTGCTCAAACCGACTACTTTTATCAACTGACCATGTCCCTGGCTTACCTTGGCACCATGGCCCTGGTCTGGCTTCTGGCCTTGACGATTTTCAAATTTTCATACCGCCAGGCTGTGCTTACAGCAGCCGCCTTCGGCGCACTGGCAGTACTCGGTTTCGTACTGGTACCCCAATCTTATTCAGTTTCCAGCTGGCTCGATATTGTCAGCGCCAGCCTGGCAAGCAGCCTCTACTGGGCATCAATTGTCGGTATCGCCCTGACTACTACTCGTACTCCTCTACGCGGCAAACTTGGTCCGCTGGTTCAATCAAGACCGGCACGGTTAGTGAAGTACGCAGTTACAATCGCCCTACTCGTGGTGGCAATGGTAATTTGGAAAATTCTTGCCTAATTATTGATCTAAGTTTTTACTCGCGCCAGAATTTGCGGCGTCAGGTGGCAAGTTAAGCGAGCGTGAGTCAAGGCGATGGCCAGGGCGTCGGAGGCATCATCGGGCTTGACGATGGTTTCGAGCTTAAGCATTTTTGCCACAGCCCACTGTACTTCCGGCTTTTCTGCTTTGCCGTAACCTGTGACATGCAACTTTACTTGCATGGGCGTATATTCGCCGGCAATAATGCCGAATGTGGCCAGGGTCTCCAATATCACCCCGCGCGCTTGAGCCACAGGAATGACGGTTTTAGCATTCTTGAAGAAGAAAATCGCTTCGACACCGCATTGACCTGGGGCAAATTCTTCAATTAGACAACTCAGGTCTTCACGAATCATCTTGAGGCGATTGGCGGGCTCCATCGTTTTTGGTGTGGTGATCACACCCGATGATATATATTTGAAGCTGTCTCCAGCAATCCAATCGACTATACCGAAGCCAACGGTAGCAGTCCCGGGATCGATGCCCATAATGCGCCGGGGCACTCGTTCTTGGCTGTCAGTTGCTGTATTCAATCGAGTATTCATCGAGTATTCATCGAGTATTCAATAGCAATTTATCCCAGGCTAAAACTAAATTGAGCAAACAAAATTAGCCTCTCAAAGTGTAACATTGCTAGGCGATGAACAGTTATAGCTATACTTCCGAATTTCAGGTCAGCCCGACGAGTATCACTCCCCGGGCCGGATGGTTAGACTCGCAACGCCTGGCGATGAAATTGCCTCTGGCATTTTTAATGGGTGCAATTCTAGCCCTGGCTACGCCGGGCTTTGATCAATCGTGGATTGCCTGGTTTGGCCTGATACCACTTTTGATACTAATTCGTGGTGCCAATTCAGGCTTTCAATCTGCCTGCACTGGTTTTACATTCGGTGCAGGTTACTATGCCATCGCCCTGAGCTTTTTCACAGGCATGTATCCTCTGCGCTGGATGGGACTCCCTGACGCTGTGGGTTTTCAAATAGTATTTGTTACCTGGTTTTTCGAGACCTGTCACAACGCCATTTTGATGGCACTATTTGCCCTCTTTATTTTTTGCCTGCCATTGCGCCCCAGTTTTCTCGCCAATCACAGGCGTCCTTTTTATCCTTATCTTATTGCCGTGCCTTCAATATGGGTATTTTTGCAATGGGTGGTGGCAACCTCACCGCTCTTTATCGGCACGCCACTCAGTCAGCTTGCTTACACACAGTCGCGCAATTTGCCCTTGATTCAACTTTCGGCCGTGGGCGGCAGCGCTCTGATAGATTTTGTCCTGGTAATGTTCAATGCCGCTTGCGCCCAACTGATAATTGAAGTGACCGGAGTATCGCGCAATCTTGGCCAGCGCACAGATCAACTGAATTTAAAATTTGGTGCGCTCATGGATCTGGCACTTTGCGGCCTGATGATCTGGGGCTGCCAGGCCTGGGGCAGCGGACGCATAGCCCAAATCGAAGAAGAAATTCGACCAGAACACGCCCTGCGCGTCAATCCGCAAACGCCACCAGTGGCGGTGACAGTGGTTCAAGGCGCGGTTTCTATTGAAGAAGAACGTTTCAAAACCATTACGCCTACGGCTTTTTGTGGCCGATACAACGAACTGGCCGCCAACACCGCGTCTTCAATTGTGATTTTGCCTGAAGGTGTGGTCACCTTACCGCAAATGGGGCAGGGAGGTTTACTGGCTGCCCTCAAACACATTAGCGCCGGTGAGCGCAAAGAAATTATCTACGGTGCTGTAGAACCGCTTAAAGACGGTTATATCAATGCCGCCCGCATCATCAGCCCATTTAAATTTAAAGAAAGTGCCTACGTTAAACAAAGACTGGTGCCCTTTGGCGAAACCATTCCAGTTAACTTGCTCTATCAAAGCATTCCTGAAGAACTGCGCAGCAAACTGCCGGCTTCTTCCGAACGTTTTCTCGCTGCTCAAAAGGCTCAGTTACTGCGTTCCGGCTGGGGCAAAATCGCCGTGGCCATCGGCAACGAAATTACTTTCCCCATGCTTGTATCTGATCAAGTGCATAAAGGCGCCTCGCTTATCGTAGTAGTGGCCAATCTAGGCTGGTTCCACAACTCGTCCTTAAACAAACAATTTCTTGCCTGTGCCACACTGAGAGCGGTTGAAAACAAACGCTTTCTCGTACTTGCAACCAATACAGGCATCTCAGCGGTGATTGATCCCGCCGGCATGGTAGTCAGTAAGTCATACGCCTTGAAGCGTGGAGTGCTGACAGACACGGTACAATTTATCTATCAAAAAACTCCCTTTAATCGTATGCGCTGGCTGTGAGAGTAATGAAATTGAACTTGAAATTGGATACAAAACTGCTTCTGACTGGTCTTACATTGGCAACTTGCCTCAATACTTTTTGTTTGCGGGAGGCTCTGGCCGTTTTGCCTACCGTAAAATTGGGGGATCAAGACGTCAAATTAGAGGTAGCTGCTTCTAGCGAAGAAATTCAGCACGGCTTGATGTTCCGCACAGCCATGCCTGAAACTCAGGGTATGGTTTTTCTTTTCCATCCACCCCGGCAAGTGTCTTTCTGGATGTATCACACCTTAATTCCGCTGGACATGCTCTTTATAAAAGACGGCAAAATCATCAAAATTTGCAAACAAGTGCCGCCGTGCAAATCGGAAGACACCAGCAAATGCCCTCAGTATCCTGCTGACGGCCAGCTCGACGTCACTGAAGTAGTTGAAGTTAACGGCGGCTACTGCGATCGTCATGGTGTCAAAGAAGGCGACGCCGTGCAGTTTGACTTCGTTGCCAAATGATTACCCTGCTGAAAATTCACTGATGGAAATCATTGCCGACTTTGCGACCACACACAGTGCCGTGGCCACAATTACACTCAATCGCACTCAGGTGGCTAATGCCATCAGCACTGCCATGTGGCTCGCCATACCTGAAATCATTGGCGACCTTGTAAGCCAGGGGGCAAAAGTAATTGTCTTTACCGGCCGGGGCAAATATTTTGCTGCAGGGGCTGATTTCAGCGATCTCAAACAAATAAGCAATGAAGATGACGCCGCAAAATTCTGGTTGGCCATCGCTAGTGCTCTGCATGCCATAGCAACAGTTGGTGTGCCCACTATTGCCATGGTGAACGGCCATTGCCTGGGGGGCGGTTGTCTTCTGGCCAACGCCTGCGATTTGCGTTTTGCCGCGGCCGAGGGCGCGCTCTTCGGCATTCCCGTGGCTAAGTTGGGAATTTTGCTCGATCAAGAAAATGTGCAGAGACTGGTAAATCTGGTGGGACAGGCTCAGGCTAAACAAATGCTTTTCTCCGGCGCCACCATGGGCAGTGCCCACGCCGCCGCTATCGGTCTTATTAATGAAGCAGTACCCGACAGCGAACTGACTCAATTCACTATGAATTTAGCCGCTACCATTGCCGACAATTCCAGCCAAACTATTGCCTCGGTCAAAGACTCGACTACGCTACCCACAGGCTATGAAAAGCCGGCCCGGGCAAATCAAAAAGACGTAATCGAGAGTTATACCTCTGCCGACTTTCGTCGCCGTCTGGCACAGATAAATTAATAGCTGAATCCGCCCCAGCAAGCTGGAGCGGACTCAAAAATTTCTCAAAATCAGCGAATATTTTAGACCGAAACGACCCGTTTGATCTGGGGCATTTCTTCTCTAATGGCACGCTCAACGCCCATTTTCATGGTCATTGTCGAACTTGGGCACATGCCACAAGCGCCCACCAGACGAACCTGTACTTCGTCGTCTTTGACGTCTACGAGTTCGATATTGCCGCCGTCCATCATTAACATAGGGCGCAATTTGTCGAGAATCGCTTCTACTTGCTCTTTCATACTTTCTCCTCGTTGCTGGTCCTGACCGCTTTCTAGGTTTGTAAGCCTGGTCAGACCATACCGTAATAGCAATTGTACCTGATTTGCCGGTGAGGGCTTGGCCGCGGTACGGGCTTCTAGTAACGAAACCTTTCGCTAAAGCCGGCTATCATCTTAAGCTCAAATAAAGGCGGAGGGCCTAGCCCTTATATTGTTATATGCTTTTGCCAGCGCCGGTCAGGCACAGTTATAGGAGTTGTATAGATGGCAAGAGTAGCAATTAACGGATTTGGTCGCATCGGCCGCAACGTCTTCAGGGCCTTCCTGGAGAGCCAACCAAAAGATCTCGAGATCGTGGCGATTAACGATCCCATGCAAGATTTAGTGCAATCAGCACACCTGCTCAAATATGACTCAGTTCAGGGCGAACTTAAGCAACACCAAATTAGCCACGATGAAGAGTCTCTCATCGTTAACGGCAAAAAAATCAAATTCTTCCGTGAAAAAGCTCCGGCTGATTGTCCCTGGGCCAAGCTCAACGTTGATATCGTGCTTGAGTGCTCAGGTGTCTTCACCGACGCTGAAAAAGCTAAAGCTCACATCACCGCCGGCGCTAAAAAAGTATTGATCTCGGCTCCTGCTAAAAACGAAGACATCACCATCGTTATCGGTGTCAACGATAAGTCTTACGACGCTGAAAAGCACAACATCATCTCCAACGCCAGCTGCACCACCAACTGCTTAGCTCCTGTAGCCAAAGCAATCGATGATGCTTTCGGTATCGAACAAGGCCTGATGACCACCATTCACAGCTACACCCTCGATCAAAAATTGCTCGATGGCGCTCACTCAGATTTGCGCCGCGCTCGTGCTGCCGCTATGTCCATGATTCCTTCCAGCACCGGTGCCGCCAAAGCAATCGGTCTGGTAATGCCTCACCTCAAAGGCAAGCTCAATGGTTTTGCCATGCGCGTGCCTACACCAAACGTTTCAGTGGTTGACCTTGTAGTCACATTGAAAAAAGACGTCACTGTTGAACAAATCAACAAAGTGATCAAAGACGCAGCTGAAGGCCCTCTCAAAGGCATTCTTTCTTACTGCACAGAACCACTAGTATCAATCGATTTCCAGGGCAACAAACATTCGTCTATCTACGACTCTGAACTGACCATGTTGGTTGGTGAGCGTATGGTCAAAATCTTGGCCTGGTACGACAATGAATGGGGCTACAGCAACCGCCTGGTTGAACTGGCTGAAATGGTCGCCAAAAAGCTTCCTGTCAGCGCTAAAGTTTAATCAATTAGGAAAGACGCCCTCATCAACTTGAGGGCGTCTTTCCATCTGTAGTAACAACCCGAAAGTCTCAGGCATCCTTTTTAACTTTACTTTTTCACAGCAGGTACAAATGAAGAAAACTATTCAAGATCACGGCCCCAAGCACTTCGAGGGCAAGAAAGTTTTGGTTAGAGTCGACTTCAATGTACCGCAAAATGATGACGGCACAGTGGCTGATGACTCGCGCATCAAGGCTGCTTTGCCAACCATCAACTGGCTGGCTAAAGCCGGCGCCAGAGTAGTTCTACTTTCACACCTGGGAAGACCAAAAGGACAGGTGAGCGAAAAATATTCACTTAAACCAGTAGCCGAACATTTGAAACAGCTGCTGGCCGAACTCGGCCACAAAACTGTTCATTTTGTCGACGAATGCGTCGGGCCTAAAGCCGAAAAGGCAGTAGCTGACATGAAAGATGGTGATATCGCTTTGATGGAAAACGTGCGTTTCCACGCTGAAGAAGAAAAGAATGACCAGGCTTTTTCAAAAAAATTAGCTGCTCTCGGCGAACTTTACGTCAACGACGCCTTTGGCACCGCTCACCGCGCCCACGCCTCAACCGAAGGAGTGACAAAATATCTCAAACCGGCTCTGGCAGGCATGCTTGTAGCAAAAGAAATTGAAATGCTTTCTTCCGCTCTCGATAATCCGGCCCGCCCCTTTGCCACCATTATCGGTGGCGCCAAAGTTTCAAGCAAAATTGGCGTGCTGGAAAAAATGCTCGACAATGTCGATGTACTGGTCATTGGCGGCGCCATGGCTTTTTCATTCCTCAAAGCAAATGGGCTCAATGTCGGTAAGTCGCTGGTAGAAGAGGACCGCCTCGACTATTGCAAAGCATTACAAGTCAAAGCCAAAGACAAAGGCGTCAAGCTGATATTGCCGGTTGACGTTGTTGTCGCCTCTGAAATGAAAGAGGGTGCGGCCAGCAAAACCGTCAAAGCCGATGCCATTGAAAGCGACGTCATGGGCTTAGACGTTGGTCCTGAAACAGTCAAACTGATTGTCGAAGCGCTTGCACCTTGCAAAACTATTCTCTGGAACGGACCACTGGGCGTGTTTGAAATTGAAGGTTTCCGGAAAGGTACCTGGGCACTGATTGAATGCCTGGTGGACCTGACTAAAAAAGGTACCAAAACTATTGTTGGTGGTGGAGACTCAGTCTCAGCACTGAAACTCAAAGGTGTAGACGACCATTTGCTTACTCACGTAGGCACCGGTGGTGGCGCCTCTTTAGAGTTTCTTGAAGGCATCGAACTTCCCGGCATCGCCGCCCTCGATAATAAAGAGACTGTGGGCAATAAAGCCTGAGCTTATTTGGTAAAGTAAATAAGTGCGGCAAATTACTTCAGCTTTAATTGGTCTATCTGCCCTGATGTTTTCGAGCCTGGCACTGCCTGCTCGCTGCCAGGCACCGGCTCAACGCGGTCATCAGTACCTCCTTAATGGCCAGCCGATTTCACAAGAGCGTTATCAGGCGCTGCAAATGCTCAATCAATCAATTCCGCTTTTGCAGGCCAATCAAAATCAAGCGGCTATCGACCTGCTGCTGCAAGCGGAGCAAATGGCGCCGCAGATTGCTGAAATTCACAATAACCTGGGTCTGGCCATGGCCAAGCTAGGCAAAAATACTGAAGCCCTGCAAGAGCTGGAAACAGCTAAACAACTAAAGCCCGAGCTTGCCGCTACCTGGCTTACTCTTGGTGGCCTTTATCAATCACAGGGTCAGGTCAACGAAGCTGTATCTACATATAGTGAGTTTCTCACTCGTTTTCCCGGCCACAAAGATGCGGGCAAAATCAGCAGTCTGGTGGCTGGTCTAAAAAAAGAACTGGCCAATGGCACGATTCCTCGCCAGACCAAACAGGAAGTGAATAAAGAAAACTATCTGGGCGAGTTAGTCGGCCATCTAACGCGCTGGCCCGAGGCGAAATTACCAATCAAGGTTTACATCACTCCCGGCACGGGTGTTGCCGGTTATCAGCCACAGTACAACCAGGTTTTAGAAGAAAGCCTGGCTACCTGGCAGCAAGCAGCAAAAAACAAAATTTCCTTCAAACGTGTAGACAAAGCAGCCGACGCTGATCTTGTTTGCTCTTGGACCAGCGATTCGAGTTCTTTCACTAATCGCGCTGAAGCCGGCGAAACTACAGTGTTTACTAATTCGCAGGGTATCGTCAAAGGCACAATCAAAGTTTTGACTGTGGCTCAAGTGGCGGAATTACCTTTAACATCAAATCGACTACGGCAAATTTGCCTGCATGAAATCGGGCATGCTCTGGGCTTTGGCGGCCACACTAGAGATCCGCAGGACATGATGTTCTTCTCTACACGTGTGACTGACGTAGAAAGAGGCTTAAGCCCGCGCGACATCACATCAATTAGACTTCTATATAACTCGAACCGCGCCGGTACTATTTCTACCGACGCTAATTTGCCTTAAGGCAGCTTCTATAGCTTTGAAATTTGTGGGAATCTTACGCACCCCTTGGGACTTCCCCCGGTTGTTGAAAACCCTCTCAGTGCCTAGACTCTAATAGAGAGCAAGCACAAGAGGCAGCAACAAAATGATGAGCATGTTTAACCACCCCACCGACGAAGAAAAACTCTGCCAGGTTCTCAAAGCCTATGTCGAAGAATGGGGCCCAGAAAACGTTATTGTTTCAGTGCCAGAGCACTGGAGCGAGTACAGCGCCAACAACCTCGGCCGCGTCAGACTGGAATTTGCTACCCAGAACACAGTATCCATCCGAGTCGAGTACGATTTCGTCAGACTGAGCTACAACGTAGATCTCGTCGCCGCCTGATAGAGCTTCTAATATAGAACAGCAGCGCACTGACTAACAAATCAATTTTCCAGGCACGAAGGCGAACCTTTCTTTCGTGCCTTTCCATTAGTGGTGAAACCTAAACAGCTGGTCGTTTTACAAAAACGAAATGAGGCTCGCTGATTAGGGGAATGCTTTCATCTCTTTCAAATTAGCAACAGCTTGCTGCGGGCTCATCTGACCCGAAGCAATAAGCTTCTGCATAGCTCTGGCATTTTGTAAAACCAGAGCCGGCACTGGTGAACAATCTTCCCAAACCGATTCAAAAGCAATTCTGTTTTGCAAAGCTGCTTCCATCAAACCAAGCACAGTGATTTCACTGATCAAATTCGATTGCACCAGCAAATCTAACACTTCGAGAATGTCGCGATTACTGGCATACAGGCCGAATCCTAGAGTGCTGTGTGCTAATTTGGAATTGGCACTGGCACCACTGACACCACCAGTTAAAGTGTTTTCGTACCTGGCGTTTTTCACGCGCTGACACAATTGTTCTTCACTGATTTGTCCGGTGGCAAAACGAGCCAGTCCGTCGATCAAGATTTTGTAAATTGCCACAGGCAAACCGCAACAGCGGTTAAGACTCTGACCAACACTCATTCCGCGGGCAAGGCTATAAAGTCTGGCTTGATTGAATTGAGTGCGGTCAATCAGCTGACAAGAAATCGCCAGCTCACCAAGGGCACTGTCGGCGAAGGCATTGCTCGGGTGCAACTCGAGCATTTCCAGAACTTTGTTAAATGGTAAAAAATCGTGCAATGCTTGTTTTAAAGTTTGCAGTGCCCATGGCTTAAAAATCGTGCTCGAACGAATGGCGGAAGCGGCTTCGATAAAGGCGCGGCGGTCACTGGCGGCGATAAATCCGCTCTCAAATAATACGTCGATTACCTGACTATTGCGCATGCGAGCCAAATCAGCCACTTGCCCCAGTATTTCATGAGAGACCACTTCTGAATTAGCGATTAAATCGAGCATCAAACTCTGGTCTATGCCTGAACTTGTGCTTGCGCCATGATCCAGTGGTGTGCGACCGGATGTTGTCTGGTGCGACAAGTGACTTAATGCTGGGGAGGTGCCTAAGGTGGCTGTCATAGCGATAAGGGCTCAGAGAATCTGGGGAAGGCAAAGCGAAGAGATAGCGAGCTGCCACTGCAGTTCATCTCAATTAAAAATACCAAAATAGGAAGGCGAGATCGGAAACTAAATACTTTTACTAATTGCTAAATACTCAGTAAATTCATTATAGGTTGTTAATCAAGCCAGTCAATGGCCGCCTACGTAGGATTACGCTACTTTTGTGGATTTTTTTTAGCAGAGGCCCAATTACTGAATCTGCTGGCGGAAGCAGACCTTTCTCGAGTTGTGGTCAATCCAAATAAGCTCATGTTTTAGTTTGGGATATTCACTGGCGAAAAATAGCCGCGTTTTAACCGATGTAAAAGGATCAAGGGTGAATAAATACTCTGAATCATCACCAGGTCCCATAGCCACAGGATACTTATTGCCGTTGGCATCACGTAAAAAGAGATCGATGGCGCTGAGCTTCTTTTCGCTGTTGTTGTCGATGGTGACGTCGATGCGAATGAAGTGACCATCAAGGCCGTCATTCATAATTTTAGTTTTGCCGACTTCGATGGCCAGACCTTCAAGATTGTTATTTACCTTTTTAGTTGGTTCGGTCAGGGTAGGCAGAAGCAAATCGGTATTGATGGAAAGATTGAGATCGTCGCCAGGTTCAAGAGCGGCCTTATCTCCGCGTTTCAGGATCGCGTGACCGGCGGCGATGAGGGCGCCGGCAGCGGCCCCACCGGCAATGTTATAGCCATGGGTAAACGATACGCCGCGCATTCCGCCCATAAAATAGTATGCCCCGAGAGCGCCCACGATGGCTCCGCCTGCAGCATTGGCAGCTACCATGCCGGTAGCGTTGAGAACGCCTTTCATAGTCGCTTTTTTAAAATTATTGGCATCAGCAGAGAAACGGAATCGCCGCTTATCCGGCAACTCTAGCTCAGTGAAGGAAACTTCCAGAAAACCGGGTCGCTGGACTCTTCGCGGCGGCAGTGTATGCGATACATATCCTTTAAATACTGTGCCTGCCGGAATAACTTTATTTTCTTCTACATAGATGTCTTCGGTCACCGTAGCGGTAACTACATCGTTAACACTGGCCGGGTGCAGCTTGCCGTCAAGATCGCGATCGAGCAAATGCATACCGTGCGTGGGTACTGAAGCTAGCTTGAGCTTGATACTCGTGCCCCGGGGCACGCAATACACCAGTTCGGCTTTAAGTAGAGGGCTAGTGGCACCTTTGGGTACGATCAGACTGTTTTCAGTACCATCGGCTTTGGGCAGAGATCTGAGCTTTTGCCTACCGGCAGAAACTGCTGCAGTCTCGCCCGGCAAAATTACTTCCTGCTCCTTGATAACGTCACCGGGATTTTCCGGCAGCCTCTGGATGCCCTGGTTCTGCAGCATCTTCTGCTGGCCCAGTGCCGCCGGCATAAGCGCTGAAAAGGAGCCAAGCACAAGGTTTGCGCTTAGAAATAATGACAGTCTCGGACGAAAGAAGTTGCTCAAGTTTTAACCCTTAGCGGCAAGTCGACAAGAGTATAACTTATATTGAATTGTCCACGCAGACGTGGAGGCTGAAATCTGTTAAGGTATTGAAGGACAAAACCCCGGTCCTGTCCTTACTACGTAGCATTTGAAGAGCTTTTAATGGCGGTTGAGCCGACCGATATCAAGCTGAATAGCAAAGACCGTTCCGCCACGCAGCAGAACATTATTGTTCTCAAATACGGCCCGGAACTGTTGAGTGAGATTGCCGCGCTGAGCAAGTCTAAACGCTTGTACGACGCCATTCTCATCGACTCGACTTTGTGCGGCTATCTTTTTCCCGCCGAGACATTAGTCGAAGCAGGGCGTCTGGCAGAAAATTTGCTGGAGCTTTCCGGCGCGTTGATCTTTCTCAAGTCAGACAAAGCGATAGCCATTATACGTGAGACTTTGACCGGTCTTATGTCCTTTCACGTCTTCGATAATCATGCTGAACTTTTTGATTATTCACCCTCTTTAACCAAATTCATTCAGACCGCACTTGGTAGTGCCACCACATTCGTGGAGGAAAGCACCGACCTAACTCATCAAGTACTGATGTCGATTGTGCCTGTGCTCACCAGTCAGGGTCTTGATTTAAAAATCAATATGAATCAGCACCATAGAAGAAATCTGCTTTTAGCGGCAGTGGATAATTATTCACCGGTGGTGGCACTGACTAACAAACTCGTCGGTCGGGGGCGCATTTCTGAATCAGAATTTCTTGAGCGCATGAAAGAGCTGGAGCTGGAAAAATCGATTTATCCGGTTTTCCCTAAAATTCCTTTTCTCGTCAATTGTTTTAAAACAAAAACACCTTTCACCATCAAAGAATATTTTCTCGCCTCAGGGTTGGTGTCAAAATCACAGCTCGACGAAATGATGATGGAACTGAATTCTATGCCCGCCAAACAAAAAGTGGCGCTTGGCACTCTGGCGGTTAAAAAACAAATTCTCACCAGCCGCCAACTAGAAATTGCTCTGCAAGACCAGGCCTTTTACGGTCAGACTGAAGAAAAAGACAATGTCAAACTGGGCTCTGTTGCCGGTGAAGACGACAAAGTGCAATCACTGGTGGGCCACCTGGGCTCAACCGATCCGTCAAACCTTTTGCAAAACCTTGCCACCAACCGTGAAACCGGGGTACTCTCGGTTGAATATCGCGACATGCAATTCAGAGCTCTGTTTGAAATGGGTAAAATCTCTCACGCCAAACTGGGCAAAATTATGGGCAACAAGGCTGTGACTGAATTTGCCTCAGCCTGGAAACAGGGAATTTTCGTCTTTGTGCAACGCACACCACCGCCCGATCTGGCAAAAGACGTCTGTAAAGTCTCGAAAGCTCTCGACAAGCTTTTATTAGATGCCGCTCTGGCTGCCGACAATACCGAAGTAACCTGGAAAAAATTACCCAAGGCCGCCGACTCTGTTCTAGAAAAATTACCGGATCCAAAAAATCATTTAGCCGACGAAACGCTTACTGATCCTAAAGAAAAATTTGTCCTCAACGCCAATGAACGAGCCATGATGAGACGTTTGTGGAACGCACTGGACGGCCTGCATTCCATCGCTCTGGTAATTCGCAACCTTGGCGACGTCACTACTTCAGACGCTGCTGCAGCCATTGATCGTCTGCTCTCTTATGAACTGGTCACAGTGCCAACAGTTGATCTGTTTGGCCCATTGACCAAATTCCAGACCCTGGTTAAACGCATTACTGAAACCATTGGCATCGAACGGTCCGAGGCCTTTTTGCGTCTTTCTTTGCGCGACACCCTCGGTTATTCCGGTCGCGCTCGCGTCTTTATTCTCTCCCGCCAGGCCGATGTAGGCGTCGACATGGCCGCTGCCAGATCTGCCGGCACGTCACTGTCTGTGGTGCTGCAAGATTTAGAAGACTGGCAGGTCAAATATATTGAGTACGCCACTCAAGAACTCGATCGCAATATGCTCCTCACTATTATTCGCGAAGTTCACAATGCCGGCTAGTTTTTTTAAATACTTGTTCACCCGAACCACAGAGGAAAATAGATTGAGAGAGGACGCCAGTAAAAAAAGTAAGGCAAAAGCCAAGGCAAAATTGTTCGCCTCTCCCTCGGGTCTAGCCTTGATAAGCTCTTTGCTGTCACTCTCACTCTCACTCTCACTCTCTTTCAGCTTGCCGGCATGGGCCCAAGATGCCGACGCTCTGAGCGTGCGCAAATCATCCAATTCAGTCACCATCGACACTTTTCCACTAGCCGCCGTAAAAATTGCCGCGGCCGGCAACCCAAATACTCCCCCTCAGTCTCTGGCCAAACTGGCTTTAGATTCAAGCAGTTTTGTACGCCGGGCAGTGGCATCAAACCCGCGTTTGAGCGAAGAAATAAAAGGAAAGCTGGCCGTAGACAGCGACCAGACTGTAGTCGAATCTTTGCTCAAATCAAGCAGCCTGCCTAATTTAACTACCCTCGATAAATTGCTGACCGCCTCCACCCCGCGCATTCGTGAGACCCTGGCCGCCAACGAGAACACACCGCCGGTAATACTGGGTAAACTTTCGCAAGGGCCGATCTACACCGAATATTTACTGTTATCACTGGCCAGAAACCCGCATAGCGGTCCGGAAGTGACCACTCGGCTGGTGCGTATCGGCGACCGCCTGGTGCGCACGTTTCTTGCTCGCACACCAAAACTTCCCGCCGCCTGTTTTGTCGCTTTAGCTAATGACGGTGATCTTGGTGTGCGCTCTATGGTGGCCGCCAACCCTAATTGCCCGCCGGCTTTGCTTGATTTGCTCTCTAAAGACGCCAATACAATTGTGCGCGAAGCAGTGGCACTCAACCAATCAACCAGCAAAGCAACACTAGCGAAATTGGCCGGCGACAGCCACCAAGATGTCAGGCAAGCGGTGGCCAGCAACTATGCCAGCGAAACAACCGTGGTAGGCGCGCTGGCCAACGATAAAAACGAAACCGTGAGAGCACTGGTTGCAGCAAACCCTAATATTGATGCGGCAGTCTTAAGCGTTCTGGCCCGCGATCAGTCTGCTGCCGTCAGGTGCGCTGTGGCTCTTAATAGCAAATGCAAAATTGAAACGATCAAATCACTGATGGGCGACGGCACCATTGCCGTGATGCAAATATTGGCCGCGCAGCCGGTGCTGGACGCTGCCGATTATGAAAAACTGGCAGCCTGCTCGAGCCCTCTAGTAAGGTTGAACCTGGCAAACAACCCAGCTTTGAGCGAAAGTGTCATTAAAATTCTTGCTCAAGATACTGATGCTCGCGTTAGAGCGTCTCTTGCCCACAATGCCAGAGCCAAAGTAAGCGAAGAAGTTTTTGTGTCCTTATCAAAAGATCATGACGCCCTGGTGCGCGAAGCCCTCGCCGTGAACGCCAAAGTGCCGGCCACAACTTTGACTGCGCTTTCGCAAGATGACGCCATTACTGTACAAACAGCACTGGCTGCCAATCCTAACATTGCAGCCGAAACGCTGATGGCATTAGTGAACAGCGACTGCAGCTCCATTCGCCGCGCTCTTTTACAAAGAGGCGATTTACCAGAAGTGGCCCTGGCTAAATTGATTGCTGCTGAAGAAATCAAATTTATTCTGGCCGGCCGCGCCCAGACAGCGCCCTCAGTTTTAGCTATATTGGCCAGAGACGCCGACCCCAGTTTACGCAGTCAGGTGGCGGCGCAGAACAAACTCAGCCCCGAAACATTGCAAATGCTGGCGGCCGACAAGAGTCAATATGTCAGAGCGGCCTGCGCCGGAAATCGTAGTATCAGCGCCGAACTGCTCAAGACTTTAGCAGGCGACGAACAGGCTTTAGTCAGAGCTAGAGCCGCCGGCAATACATCGGCATCAGCTGAAACTCTAGTCATTCTGGCACAAGACAAAAACCCTGAAATCAGAAGAGCAGCAGCTGCTAATCAGGCCACACCAGCGTCTAGCCTGGCTATGCTGGCCGACGACAACGAAACCTGGTTGACTAAATAAGCAGCTATAAAAAAGGACCAAAATGGGCAGCGATAACCCAAGAGAAGTAGTAATAGTCGACGCTATCCGCACTCCCATCGGCAAATATGGTGGCGCTTTCAAAGATGTGCGACCAGACGATCTGGCGGCATTCGTCATTAAAGAATTACTGGCACGCAACCCTCAAGTGGCAGCAGACGAAATTGAAGATGTCTTACTCGGTTGCGCTAATCAGGCCGGAGAAGATAACCGCAACGTCGCTCGCATGGCCGCTCTTCTGGCCGGCTTGCCCATAAGCGTGGCAGGCGGCACGGTCAATCGTCTTTGCGGATCAGGCATGATGGCCGTAAGCGATGCCGTCAATAATATTAAAAACAATATGGGCGATATTTTTATCGCCGGTGGCGTCGAATCAATGAGCCGCGCCCCTTTTGTCATGGGCAAACCAGAAGCCGCCTTTCCTCGCGGCGACATGAAATTGATTGACACCACCCTCGGTTGGCGCTTCGTCAACAAAGATCTTTCCGCCCTGCATCATCCTTTTTCTATGGGTGAAACAGCAGAAAACGTAGCTGAAAAATATGTCATCAGCCGCGAAGAGCAAGATGCCTTTGCCCTGGCCAGCCAGACAAAGTATAAAGCCGCTTTAGAAGGCGGGCGTTTCGAAAAAGAAATTGCACCAGTTTCGGTGCCCAAGAAAAAAGGGGCGATTGAAATCGTCAAGCTTGACGAGCACGCGCGTCCTGATACGACTATGGCCGATCTGACAAAATTGAAACCGGCTTTCCGTGAAAACGGTAGTGTTACTGCAGGTAATTCTAGTGGTATCAACGACGGTGCCGCTGCCCTGTTGCTCACTACAGCTGAAAAAGCAGCATCGCTCAATTTGAAGCCACTGGCACGAATAATTTCTGCTGCTGTTGCCGGTGTAGACCCGGCCGTGATGGGCATTGGCCCGGTGCCGGCCACGAGAAAAGCACTAGAGCGCGCTGGTCTGACCATGGCCGATCTTGATTTGCTCGAGCTCAATGAAGCTTTTGCCGCCCAGGTTTTGGCCTGCTGCCGCGATCTTGACGTAGATCAGTCGAAGCTCAATGTCAACGGCGGCTCCATTGCCCTTGGTCACCCCCTTGGTGCCAGTGGTGCGCGAATTTTGACTACACTGGTTCATGAAATGCAGCGCAGGCCCGATGCCAGACGTGGCCTGGCGACAATGTGTATTGGCGTCGGTCAGGGTATCGCCATGATTATCGAAAAAGTTTAGAGAGAAAAAAAATGACTCAGGCAGTTAGCAAACTAAAATTCTTACAGTTTTCAGACGTGCTTTTGGACTCCAAACTCACTCACGCAGGCATGTCGAACAGCGGCTTTTCACACAGCCATTTTGCTCTGCCGCGCGAAGAACGCAGCGAGCGCGCTCGCGAAATTTTAGAAGCGGCTATCAATGCTTTTTCACTGGCAAAACAAGAAAAAGTAGATGCGGTTTTAATTCCCGGCGGTTTGTGGGATAACGTCACCGTCACGGGCTACACCGTCAACACTCTAATTGAGGCGGTGGCTTCGCTTGGAGATATTCCTGTTTATATCGCCCCTGGACATCGCGACTTCTATACCAGAAGCTGCCTCTATACCAATGATATGCTCTCCGCCCGTGGTTATCGCCATTGGCCAGCCAACGTGCATATTTTTACGAGCGAACATTTCACTTCTGTAGCCCACCCTACTCGCGGCGACGTGGCCTTTGTCGGCAGAGCTTTTTCTAAAGCCTCGCGCCGCACCGAACGCATTCTTTCAGGCAAGTTACCCAAACTAGCTAAAGCAGCCATTAATATCGGCGTTTTTGCCGGCACTCTTGAATCACACCCTTCGGTAATTGCCGACGCCAGCCGCCTTATCGTGCAAAAACCATTGATATATCCGTTTTCAGAAGAAGAATTGGCCAATCAAAATCTTACTTATGCCGCAGTGGGCAACATCAAGGAAGCCTATCAAATCACCACCGGTGATGACCGTTTACTGGGTGCCTACGCCGGATGTCTAGCTGGAGGCACCTTTGACGAACTGGGGCCGCGCTATGCCATTCTCGGTGAGGTGGAAGTAGACAGCAACGGCAAATCTACAGTTAATTTGATTCCACAAGAACTTGATTTGCGCCGCATGATGTTTGTCACTGTAGATGTCTCGGGCCTTGGTGATGAAGACATTCGCGACGAGATTTTAGTCAACCTGGAAGAGTCTGGAGTGCGCGGCGACACTGATATCGTCGCTCTCAATTTAGAGGGCCGCCACAAGCCTGGTGCCAACCCTAAAGAAATTGCCGACGACCTGGCCGGCGAATTTTATTGTCTGCGTGTGATGGATAACACCCGGGCCAATTATCTGGCTGAGAGGTTTGATCAGCGCACCACAGAATGGAAATATATTGAAGCCATGCTGGAGATGAAAACAAGGGCTGAGCGGTCTAAAAATCAGGAGCTTGGCGGTGATAGTTTGACCGGTATACCAGGATCTGACGTGTCTGGAAAAACAGTAGAAGACGCTCTTTATTATGGACTTGATGCTCTGCGAACAAAGAAGGTAACTGTAAGAAATGTGGGTTGAGCGCGTTGAGTTAACTGGATACGGTGGCATACAGGGTGAAAGCGTGCTTTTTGCCCAGGATAAACTCAACCTTATGGTTGAGCCCAACGAATATGGCAAAAGCACCATGGCCACGGCCATCTGGTCAGTAATTTTTGATTTTAACCCTGACGAAATTTTGTCGCCAGAGTCAGAAAATCTACAATTAAGTGAACGCGAAGCACGCAGGCCTAAAAAAGCCGGCATCTATTCTGCGCGCATGGATATCAATTCACAAGACCGCAGACTGACTGTACAGCGCGATTTTAATGCCAAAACTTTTCAAGTTTTTGATCGCGATCGCAACAATCAAGAAGTGACCGCTCAGTTCAAAGGGCCCAATGGTGAAGACGAAGTTGGCCTCAAGCTAACTGGTATGAGTCGCGAACTTTTTCGCAGCACCTGCTTTGTCGGGCAGCGCGAGCTAGACGAGCACGCCTTCGGCGGCGCTGCCGATCTGGCTACACTGGTGCAAAGCATCGCTGACTCGGCTAGCCCGTCCGGCACTTCCACTCAAGCTGTGCGCGTTTTGAGTGAAACTCTGGAACATATTCCATTCAACAGTCGCAAAATCAAATTAGATAATCATGTACGCGATCTGGAACTGGTGCGTCAAGATTTGCTCAACAAAATTCGCGCCTACGAAAGAGATCGTCAGGACGTCGCTGCATCGTTTGACCGACTGATGATTATCAACCGGGTGCTTTCCGGCGACAACAGCCGCTATAAAGCCACAGAATATCAAAATCTCAAGTTTCAATTAAATGACGCCGAAACTCGCCTGAGTAAATTGCGCGAGATCGCAAGCCGTCATAAAGAAGCTAGCGAGCGCCTGGCCCTTTTGTCTGGTGTAGAAGATTTTCCGGCCGAACTGAAGCGACCGATTGAAGAATTGTGGGAAAGACGCAACAACAAAGCCCAAGAAATCGAGCGCATTAACTCTGATCTCTCGCCGCAACAATTACTCTATGAACAAAAGAAAGCGGACCTGTTAAGCCGCTCGAAAGGCCTGGACAGCTTCACAATCGATGAAGTGCAACAAGTGGCATCACTGGCCGGCAGCATGACCACCGCTGAAGATGAGCTGGCTTCGCTCGATGCCAAACGCAAAGGCGAACTGGCAAAACTTTCTGGCGCAGGCAGCGAACAAGACGTTATCGCCGTGCGCCAGTCGATGCAATCACTGGAAGCGGAAGGAATTGAAAACGCTCGCTCTTACAATTCTTTGATTGTAGTTTTTCAGGATCAAATTGCGGAAGCAGAAAGAAAGCTGCATCAATCAAGAGCTAAACATACTGAATTTGAAACCAAGCGCAAAGAAGAGCTTGGTAAGCGACGCAAGCTCTTCATGCTGCTCGCCATGGTTTCTTTGATAATCCTCGTAGCGGCTGTTTGTTTATGGTTCACCGTAAAACAAGCAGCCTTCATTACGCCGGTTTTGGCTATTGTCGGTATTTTGGGCATTATAGGATCGGCTTTCCTGGCCATTCCTGTCTTGAAGCCAGAGAGACTTTTTGCCGCTGATTTTGTTGCTATAGAAAAAGAATCAGCGGCCATTACTGCTGATGCTGAAACCAATCACACCAAAGTCGCGGCCCTTGAGCTCAAGCTTGACACTCTGGCTCGCAAAGTCGGCCTCACTTCTCGCACCGATCTTTTGTCACGGCTTGATCAGTACGCCGTTCAGTCAGCCAAATTAAAAGAGCTGGATTTGCTCGACCAGATGTACGAACAGCGCTCGGCTACTCTCAATCGTTATAAGACCGATCTGGCAGTCCTTGTAGTGCGCTCAGGCAGGGTGGAAGCAGAGCTTTCCGCTGCCACGGCAAAACAGCTCAGCCAAGGCCTTTCAGGCTATATGGAAGAAGCCAGAGCGTTAGAGCAAGAATTTCAAGATGCCGGCACGTCCACCAGAAAACTATCGCAACTGCAAGAAGAAATCGACGATACCGAACAGGCGCTCGCCAACTTGTTGCGCAAAGTAGGCATCATTTTAGATATCAGTTCGCCGGACCAGCTGTCGAAAGGACTGGCCGAAGTGGCGAAAAGATTGAGCGCCTATTCAGACTGGATGAATTTGTCCAATGAACTCAATCGTCTTGAACATGAAAGCGGCGCATCAATGGTTGAACTGCCACCGCTGGTTAAAAGTCTTGAAGATTACCAGTCGCGCGTAATTCAGCAGCTAGACGCTCTGCGCTCGCAATATCCCGGCATCGAATCAATGCCGCCCCTCAGTGAAGAAGAGAAAGCAGCGGAAGGGGAAGACGCGCCTCAAGACTTGAAAAAAGTAGAGGGCTTAAAAGAAGAACGGGAAGAACTTTTGCAGAGGGTGCGCACACTTTCAAGCACTTGCGACGAGCAATATCTTTCATGCCTGGAAGAGCTTGATTTAACCGAGTTTCGATTGCAAGGGGCGAAGCGCGCCAAGATTGCATTAGAGATGGCACGAGACACATTGAAGCGCTTGAGCGGTGAGAATTATATTGACTGGTCCACCAATCTCAATAATATCGGCAAAGAGATGCTGAGCAAACTTGGGCTCGATTATGAAGAAGTGCGTTTCGACGATCAATTGCGACTGGTGGCAAAACGCAAAAACCAAACTGAAGAAATATCATCTGCCCAGATCATGAGCCAGCTTTCTATCGGCACCAAAGAACAATTGCACTGGTTGGCGCGCATGATTGTGGCACGCTATCTCTCTCAGAAAAATTCGCTGCCCATTATCATGGACGAACCTTTTTCAGAAGCAGATGACGACCGCTTCCTCAAAATGATGCGCTTCCTCATTAATGTCATTGCTAAAGAACACCAAATTATTCTCTTTAGCTGCCACCAGCAAAGGCACAGCTGGCTGCGATCACAGCTCGATGACCCGGAGAAAGGTCGATTGTTGTTCTGCCGTCGCTCCAAGGCTTAATGTCTAAAAGCTTTAGTTGAGAAATGCGCTCTTCGGGTTTTTAACCTCTTGGATCTAAGCTCTTCAGTTTGAGATTGGGATAACCGCTGATTGGAATAAGCCGGCTAGTTTTTACTCTGGCGTTATCTTCCCAAAAACTGTCTACCAATTCTGCAAGCTTAGCTGCATCCTGGCGATCCTCAGCGGCCCGGTCTTTCTGCAATTCGGTACCAGGATTTACCTTGCCGACATGAGCTTTCATCTCACTGCTAGCAGCGGCCGTCGCCTTAAATGCCTGAGGTCTGCTGGTTCTCTGCTTTCCCATTTAAGCCGCCAAACTCCGATTATGTATGCTGCGCTGGCTCATTCTACCGCTTTAGAGATGTGTGAACGGTGCTTTGTGGCGGATAAAACTACAAGGAGGCAGCGCTGCTGCGCTGCCGTTCAACACTTAGCATGGTTATTTCGCTATTGACAGCGAAAGGTATAATAAAGGCTCTGGTTAGTGATCTCTGGGGATTTATGCGGCTTAAGCCTGGTATCCTAATTTCTTGCGCTTTGCTGGCAATGGCCACTCCTGTGCCTTGTCAGGCCACTCCCATATACAATAATCAGTCCGACATTGGCGAGAAACTGCAAATTCCAGTCCACAGCTGGACTAATCCCGATCGACCGGTCAAAGGAATTATCGTAGCTCTACAGGGACTGATTTTTAGCGGCCGTATGTACGGCACCCTGGCCACACATTTTACTGATATGGGCTACATCGTTTACGCCAACGATATGCGGGGCTTTGGCGACTGGCGCGACCCAAATCACAAATTTGATGGTGACTCGGCTATTCACTTCAGTCAGAGCAAAGACGATCTGACAGCAATGCTAAAAGAGCTGAGAAAAAAATATCCAGAAAAACCAATCTTTTGCATCGGCGAAAGCTTTGGCGCCAACATGGCAATTTGGGAGGCGTCTACTGATCCAACTCTCTTGGACGGCGTGATTGCTTCCAGTGCCGTAGCTAAGAACAGAGTACATCCACGGCCGCTCTGGCTTAAAACTTTTATGCAAGGCCTGCAAAACCCAAAACAGCCGATTGATATCGCATCGTACTATAAGCCACTTTTATCAGAAGATATTCGTATCACGCAAGAGCTGATGGAAAGCGCTGAGACATGCAAGGCCATGAGCGTTACTGATTTGATTAAGGCAGCAGTAACTAACAGAAATGCACTCAAAGAGATAAACAAAATTCCCGAAAATATGCCGATTTTGCTTCTCGCCGGAAAATTAGACCAGGTGCAAAACACAGCCGCTCTAGCAGCCATGGTGCCGAAAATGGGTACCAAGAAAGCGACTATGGTAGTCCTTCCACGCAAAGGTCACATGTTGATTGAATGCAGCAAAATCGAGCCCGAAGTCGGCACGAAAATTGACTCCTGGCTCGAACATGAAGTTAACGAGTTTGAACGTCGCGCACAAGCCCGTACGGCTGCTTCACTAGCCTCTAGTAATGCTCGGGCCGCCGCTAGAACAGCTAGTCGCACCACTCCCGACGAGCTTTCAAGAGAAAGCGAGCACAATTAGGACCAAGCCCCATGAAAATAAAACTGGCAAATAAAGAAAAATGCTTGTTGCAAACCAGCTTCGCCCTCGCCTGCATTGTCCCTATCAGCGCGGGTTTAATCGGCGCAGTTTATGGCACGCAGTTACTAGCGATATCTGCACGCTCACCCGATCTAGAAAGCCATTTTCGCTACCTTTCCGGCCTACTTCTCGGGCTTGGTCTCTGTTTCGCGTTTATAATCCCCAACATCGAACGACGATGCTGTGAAGTGCGGGTCCTCACTTTCCTTGTCCTTATCGGAGGTTTAGCGAGGCTCTGTAGCATTTCCGCCAGCGGCACCCCTGCTCTACCAATGAACCTGGCTCTAGTAATGGAACTCATCATCACGCCGTCTCTGGCGCTATGGCAGGCACGCATTGCTCGCCGCTACTCCATCATTCAAAGTCGTCTAGATCTGACTCAATTTGACGGCCGCTAATAACGATCAAGGTTTCGATATTGTTTGCGCATCTGGCCGAATTGTTTAATACCGTGCCTGGCTAAATAGGGCGAAGCAGAAAGCTGGCCGACGGCATTGCTATTGCTTACGGTTTTAACACCAAGCTCTGGGGCGTTGCGCGCAGCCGTCTTATCTACCATCCCTCGCACATTGCGATAGTCTTCATTTTTGTCGTATTTAGGTTTGCCATAATCAGAAAAAGCCAGGACATCAAATTGCTGATAGGGCATAAATGGTCTGACGGCCATACGTTCATGCATGATTACATCGGTGGTTTTAAACGCGCCCGCAGGGACCTTCATGCCCATCTGCAAAGACTGCGCCGCCAGGTTTTGATCAAGGATGGTGTCTGATGTGGCGAGTCTGCGGCGCACCTCATATTGTTGATCAAAGCTTTGCATACGACTGCGTGCCACCATGGCTGGTGAGTGAGTTCCGACATGGGCCATTTGCATTCGCGTGAACTCATGCTTTTTACGCTCAAGCGGAATATTTTCATTCCAGACAGAGTTCAACTCTCGGGCAAAATTGAGTTCGTGCATCAAATCTTGACCGTCCCAATAGCCGGGCAGGCAATGCAGCACGGTGCCATCGGCTGCTAAGACGAACATTTGAATGTTATGCGGGCCGGCGCCATTGGTGGTGCGAACGGCATTGCCGTTAATTTCATGGCGTCCGGAGATGCCGGCATAAGGTTCACCGGTAATGTCTTTTGTACCGCAGACAAAATTGCTTTTTAAATAATTGACCACCGGACCCGAAGAGAGCGACACGGCCCTCAAGCTATTGCCGGCACTTCACGTGGCGCCGTCAATTTTACCGAGCATGTGCACCCATAGCACCGGTTTGCCTTTCTGCCTTGCCGAATCTTCAGCGTCTCTTAAACTACTGAACCATTGCACTTGCCTGGTTAGATTGTCGACGTTGACTCGGGCGTCGCGGCCCTCCAGAACTCCCGGAGCTGCCAGAGATGAGCCGGCGGACGCCAGTATGACGACACCTGCAAGTAAAGCATGTGTCGAGGTGCGGCTAAGCCTGTCGATTAAATTGACCAAAGCGCCTCCAAATGCTTAATTACATGGTTAAGCTAATTTCCCCAGCTAAGACTATCATCAACCCAGGGACGATAATTGTGGACGGTTCTGAGATTAAATGTGATTCGAGGTTTAAGAGATTGAACATGCAAAAAAGCGCTATCTGTAGTTTCCTTCTGGCATCATTAGTCGGTATCGCCTCGCAAGCTCAAGACAAAGGCGAAGTTCCTCTGACATTCGGCGAGTATAAAAACACGGTTAATAGCGTCAATATCAAAGATCACACCATCACCCTGGAAAAATTTGAGAAACTGCGAGGCAAACCTGACCTGGTCGTCCTCGACTTGCGCAGCGAGCATGAATATAATCAGGGTCACATAAAAGGGGCCCTGCCGTTCGGTGCCGATATCAGTAAAGAACGTCTAGAAAAGCTTGTGCCCAATAAAAAAGCCACCATCGTCATTTATTGCACCAACAACATTTTTCCCAGCCGGCGCATCTCGCTAAATTTCGCCAGTTTGCCGCAAATTATAGACGCCGGTTATACTCAGAGTTTTGTGCTCGAAGAGCTCTACCACAATGGTTTTGACGCAGTGGATGAGTTTAAAAAAGGCCCGTTCTGGCAAGAAGGCGCAGCTAGGTAGAATTTCCAACACTAAAATTGATACTAGCACCACTGGTAGTGCGCAAAACTCGCCCGCACAACAAGCACTCAGTGCTTGTCTGCCATCTTCCGTTCAAGTATTTGAAAACCGGTCAACTCCGCCAGGGTGTCCATGATTTCCCAGGTTTTCGCTTCTAGGTCATCGCCTGGCTGAATAATTTTGCCGATATTGACTCGAGCTGGACCAAAGGGTTTGTCCGTCCCGGTAATGCCAATTGGTAATATTGGGCTATTAGTCACTTTAGCAAAGTAAGCGGCTCCTACATGAGGGCGCCCAATTGAGTTAGGCACCTTGCAGCGTGTACCTTCGATAAACATACCGAGCGACCAACCGGTCTTCATGATCTGGCGCATAAATTTGACCGTAGAAAGTTGCGGTTTGTCGCGGTTAATCGGCAAAGCGCCCAGCCAATCCAGCAGTTTGCCCATATACCTGTTGTTCCATAATTCGCTTTTGGCCATATAAAGCATGTGTCTTTGAGTGGCGTAAGCAAACAAGGGTGGATCTAAAGTCGAAATGTGGTTGGCCACCACGATAAGCGAACCCTCTTTGGGAATGTTCTCTCGTCCGATTACTTTTAAGCGAGTCATGACAAAGTGATAGGGCATGACAAACTGGTTGCCCACCATCATTTGCACGCGAATGCGCTCAGCGTCAAAACGTGCCGCATCAAGTGGCGCAGCTACGATCTTCTTAGAGTTTTTCTCTTCTTCAACTTTAAGTTCTGAGTCTGCCATTTGCTTCTAGTTTATTGATTGCGCGAAACAACTGGACGAGGCAATGTCAGACGCACCACCGAATTATCGATTTGCTGGCTGACGAACAAATTCCCTTCTCTATCGAGAGTGAGGTAATAAGGCTGTCTGAAGCCGGTACCGATGATTGTTGAGACACCAGCAGGGCTAATGCGAGCAACGGTGCCACCGTCATAGTTAGCGACGTAAATATTGCCACCTTCATCTGCGGCGAGGCCAATCGGACCTTTCAAGTTTGATCCCGAGCTGAATTGCATGCGGGTGCCGTCAGCTGAGATACGATCGACGGTGTTGCTGGTGTAATTGGCTACATACAAATTACCCAGACGATCGAATGTCAGGCCGCTTGGTGCGGAAAAACCGGTGGCGATAATGCGAGCGGAAGAATTCGCCAGTACCGCAGTTGGTGTGCCTGCCTTTGGGGGGCTGAGCGGGCGCGTGATCGCTTTAGGCGGTTGAGCTGCTTGTTGAATTTGTTGAACTTGTTGTACTTGCTGTACTTGCTGTACTTGAAGGGGTTGAACAACATGGCTGATGGTATTGCCGGGATCGACACTTTCACTGCGATTAATCATGGGCTGATCGCCGCCGGCATTCAAATTCATGGCACTATTGGCGGTGCTGTTGAAAGCATTATTGGGAGCAGGAGTAGGGTTATAACTCGGTGTAGCAACAGTAGCACCGGCCAGTTGAGCGTCACAAGTTTGTGTGCGCTTTTGCGCGTCGGCAAAGTGCGGTGAAGTTGGGGCAATGGCGCTGAAATGATTTTTGGCTTCGGCCGCTCGTCCCATATCCATCAAGGCGATACCCAATTGGAAGTGGGCATCAGGATCGGCAGACTTAACCCGTAAAACTTCCTGAAAGCGTGGAATCGCTTCTTTTAAGCGGCGCTGACTCTGATAAAGAACGCCGAGATTGTATTGAGCATCGGCCAGGTTCGGGTCCATATCAGTGGCGCGACGGAAGAAAATAATGGCTGACTCGAGGCTGCCCTGCTTGTAAGCGGCGAGGCCGAGATTGTACATGCCCACGGCTTGCGTGGCTGTTGAGGCTGGTATGACGGGAACATCGGCTCGAGCAATTGAGTCATCAAGAGCTGTGAAAAGAAGACCAGCGGCGAGCGCTACAGTGAAAGTGAAGAGCTTCGTTTTACGGCCCAGAGGGCCAGCCACAGATTGCATTAATTCAAAACTCCGAAGGTTTGTTTGCGTAGATTGCGCGCCGGGTATAACTTCAAGACGATCTCAAGACTGTCTAGGGATTCCGGGGCAAAGGCAAGAAAGACTACAGCACTGATTCTATCAAGGATCCTGGCAAATTAGGGAATCATGAAAGTATGAGAACAGTTGGTCACATCATCACTTCTGCAGGCGTAAGCTGCGCCAGCTACTATGTTTACAGGTCTCCGAAGGCAGCATGGGCAAGCTTTTTAGTAGGTTTTCTAATCGACCTTGATCACATTTTTGATTACGTTCGCGCTCACGGTTGGAAGATGAACTGGGCGATGCTGAAAGAAGCCTCACACGAAAATTACAGCGGCAAGCTCTATTTGCCTCTCCATTCATACGAATTGATTGCCTTATTTTTCCTCTTTTTCAAAGGAAAAGCTCGGCAGCCTTACCGTGTAGGCATTACACTATCGCTTTTGACACATTTGCTGCTGGATCAGCGCTGTAATCCGTCTCGCAAAGCTGGTACTTATTTTCTGGCCAGCCGCATCCGCAAACGCTTCAATGCCAATCAAATCTTGCATGCCGACTACAAAAAACCCGCTCACCCGCACCGACATTAGCGCTAAAGCATTTTCAGCTCTGCCCTGGTTTACAAGACCGGCGACAAGCTCAACAATGGTTATAATTGCCCGTTGACAGTCGTGGGAACCCAGCAGAAATGCTATGAGATTGAGTTTCAAGCAGTTTAAAAACAGTCTGCTGGTTTGTTTAGCTGCTTTAAGTGCTGAACTACCGGTCTGGGCAGGCGTCGAACACGACCTGCAACTCTGGACGCCTATAACCCTTGATATCCCTGTTAAGAAACGGTTTCGGGCATATCTCGAAGTCAATCCGCGCATGGGTGATGGAGTGTCGGGGCTGAGCCAACTGCTGATTAGACCCGCTCTCCAGTTCAATTTGAATAAACATACTTCTCTTTTTGGCGGCTATACATGGCTGACCACTTATAACGATACGGTTTTACACGAGCACCGAATCTGGGAGCAAATTCTCTTTACCCGAGAGCGCCAAAGGCTTGCACTGATAAACCGCACCAGGCTTGAACAGAGAATATTCACGCACTTGCCTCAAACCGGCAACCGCGTGCGCCATCTGGTCAAACTAAACTGCGATCTGAATAAGAGACTTTATTTGACCGCCTCTGACGAACTTTTTATCAATTTGAATACCGTTGAAAATGGCCCCCAAGCAGGAATAGATCAAAACCGAATGTTTGCCGGGTTGGGAATCAAAACCGTGAAACGCAGCCGGGTCGAAATCGGCTACCAATATCAATACATCAACAGACGCGATCAATTTGACGATCAGGCTAACCACGCCATTGTTATTCAATCTTTCGTCGGTATTCTCGACTAGTTTTCAGAGTTCTTAGAATTATTCGAAAATAAAAGACCCTCTTGCGAGGGTCTTTTATTTTCAAGCATCAATCAAATTAAGGCTAGGCAGGAACGTTGAAGCTACCTTCACCGATTGGTGGATAGATATCCTCTTCTTCTTCCTCTTCTTCAACCGGCATGGCGTGGCCCTGGAAGCCAGTACCTGCAGGAATCAGGCGGCCGATGATGACGTTCTCTTTCAGACCGCGTAACCAGTCTTTCTTACCTTCTACAGCTGCTTCAGTCAGAATTCTTGTGGTTTCCTGGAATGATGCGGCAGAGATGAATGACTCAGTGTTGAGTGATGCCTTGGTGATACCAAGCAATACATCGGTGTAGGTAGCGCCTTCAAGACCTTGTTGAGCCGATTTCTCATTCTCCTGGTCAATGTGATAACGCTCCATGAGTTCGCCCGGCAACATGATCGTGTCTTTTGGATCGTCGACTCTGACTTTGCGGGTCATTTGCCTGACGATTACTTCGATGTGTTTGTCGGCAATTTCCACACCTTGCGAGCGGTATACCGACTGCACTTCGTCTACCAAATATTTCTGAGCGGCTTCGATGCCGCGCAATCTGACAATGTCGTGCGGATTCGGTGGGCCGTCTGTCAAAGGCATACCTAGTGTGACGGGGTCGCCGTCTTCCAAGATAATGTTGAGACCTTGAGGAATTGGAATTTCTTCCTCAGTGCCATCACCAAAGACAATGTAGAGTCTTGTGGTGTCATCTTCGGTGACCAGTTTAGCTTTGCCTTCGCGCTCGGCGAGAATGGCAGCTTCTTTAGGTTTTCTTGCTTCCAGAACCTCTTCAACTCTAGGCAGACCCTGAACGATGTCTCCGGTTTTCTGACGTTCGAATATCAGAGTGGCCAGTAAATCGCCCCGTTGTACCAGGTTTCCGTCTTCGCACTGTAGTTGTGTGTTGACTGAAATTAGATACGGACGGCCCTTTCTCAAGACAATTTCGGCGCCTTCATTAGAAACGATTTGTCCTGATATTGAAGCAGTAGATGCTTTCGACAACGGATCACCGAAGCGGATCAAATCGCCTTCTTTCAAGTTGCAAGTGCCTTTGATTTTCTGGTGCACTTGTTGCTCTTCGGTAATGAGCAAGATTCTGCGTTCGTCTGTCTTAGACAGTTGTACGCGGGCATCGGTTCTGGTCAGCACTTGCGTGGTGGCAACGGCTGATTTGGCGTCGATGATTTGTCCATGTTCAACAGAAAGCAGAGTGACGTTCAAATCTTGTTCGCGGCGCAAGAGAATGTTTTCTTGCACAACGATATTGAGGTCTTCTGCCATTTCTACAATACCCTTGAGAGATTGCAGGTGGCCTTGCATTTGCAGAACCAAAGAAGTTCTGGTCAATTGCGCGCCTTGAATGTGGCGGACCTTCTCTCTGTCACGGAACAAAAGTTGGGTGACTGAGCGCAGGGAGATTTTTTCGTCGGTCGCTTTATGCTTGAACTTGGTCTCTCTAGGCTCAATCCAGTACTCTTCCACTGGGCGAACAATGACGTAGCAGGAACCATCTTCTTTCTCGAAGAGGTTAACCAGCTTGCGATCTTTGTAGGCATAACCTTCAACAATTTCAGTACCAGGCTCAACGATTTGACCTTCAGGCACTTTCACTTCAGATGGGTCGCCGATGGGCACCAGGTCACCTGGTCTGACGATTACTTCGTGAATAATGTCGTTATCAGCAATGATTTCAACGATACCTTCCATGTGAGCGAAGACATCTTTAACCACTTCCTGACCGGCTGTAACTGTTTCACCAGTCTCAGACATTTTCAGTGAAGAGTCTTTGGAGATGAAGTGTACTTCTTCAGGAACGAAGAGCACTTTGCCGGCCTTGGTGACTACGCGGCGATCGTCAATTTCAACGCCGTCATAGATAATTTCGCCGCCGCAGCTAACAACGTTTAAGCCGTCATCAACCAGTTCAGCAATAATCTTGCCATTCTCTACAACTTCTTCGTTTACAACTTTGATGGCGAACGATTCTTTTTGTTTGGAAACGCGCCAGATGTGGCCTTTCTGACCAGGCTCAAGCTTAGCGTTATTGGCACCGACCGAGGCGATGATGACATTCATCTCTTTGCCTTTAGTCAGTCTTACTTGTGATTTGGTCTTGGATATTTTGACTGTTTCAGTTTCGATTTCCGGACCGAATCTCACTTCACCACCATGTTCGGAAGTGATTTGAATTTCGGCTAGAACATCTAAAGCGTTAACGTCCTGACCATCTTTGACCACTACATGAGCGCCTGAGGGCAAGTTGTAGACGTCGCCTTCTAGTACCCAGATGATACCGGCACGGTTGGCTGTTCTTGAGATGTTGCCTTGACGGTCGCGTTTTTCATCGGCCTGGAAGTTCTGGAACATGATACGGCCGGAGATGTCGGCTGTGATGTCTTTGCTGGCGCGCTCAGTCAGGTTCTTTTTCGAACCTGGCGGATCGTACTCAGCCAGAATTTGTCCGGCAATTACTTCAGCGCCGGTCGGCAAGAAGAGCAGTGTGCCTACAGGCACTGGGAATGAATGTTCTTTCTCGCCCACTGTGACTTTCATCACACCGTCACGAGTTGTCTGTTCCATAACGTCACCGTAGGCAGTGCGCATAGAACGGCTTTGAATTTTGAAAGAAACAACGCCTTTAGCTGGTGCCTTGACCTGGTTACGTGATTTACCGCCTGATACCGCACCACCGGTGTGGAAAGTTCTCATTGTCAGCTGTGTACCAGGTTCACCGATTGATTGAGCGGCGATAATGCCGATTGCTTCACCCTGGTCAACTGGACGGTGACTGGTCAGTGCCCAACCGTAACATTTCTGACAGACGCCGTACTGGCTTTCGCAAGTAAGCGGGCTGCGCACCATAACCACTTTGTTTGGCTTCTTCAGAGTTTCGTCTAAAGTAGCGGCCATTTTGCGACTAATTAGTTCACCGGCGCGAACTAAGATTTCGCCGGTCCCTGGGTCAACTACATCAACAGAAGCGGAGCGGCCGAAGATGCGTTCTTGCAAGGTGACTAAGTCTTTGTCGCCTTCTGCAATCGGTTGCATGAAGATACCGCGCACGGTGCCGCAGTCTGGTTCACGCACAATCACGTCTTGAGCAACGTCTACCAGTCTTCTAGTCAAGTATCCTGAGTCGGCTGTTTTCAGAGCTGTATCTACAAGGCCCTTTCTAGCGCCGTAAGAAGAGATGATGTATTCAGTAACGTTCAAGCCTTCGCGGAAGTTGGACTTAATCGGCAAGTCGATAATTTGACCTTGTGAGTCAGCCATCAGACCGCGCATACCAACAAGCTGACGAACCTGGGAGATGTTACCTCTAGCTCCAGAGAAAGCCATCATGTATACAGGATTCAAGCGATCGAAGTTATCTACCACTTCTTTGGTGAGCTGGTCAGTGGTGGCTGACCAGGTGTCGATTACTTTGTTGTAGCGTTCTACTTCAGTAATGTCGCCCCGCTCATAGCGGCGTTGTGCTTCTTCAATTTCTTTTTCAGCTGCCGAAATTAAGCCTTTTTTGGCTTCCGGCACATCCAAATCATCGATTGAAACAGTAACGCCGGCTTTGGTGGCAAATTTAAAGCCCAGGTTTTTCAGCGAGTTAGCCAGTTCGGCTGTTCTTGCTGTGCCGAATCTCTCATACACATCTGATAGAAGATTGCCGAGCTTCTTCTTATCAACAGTTGTGTTGATGAAATCCATTGTTTCTTTCTTCTTATCGCCTGCTGTGACCATTAGTCCCTCTTTAAATAAAGGTTTTGAAAAACCGCGAACAATACAAATAACGTGATTAACAAGCCAGGAGCTAGTTAATTACTAGAATTGCTTCGCGCACCACTTCGTTGAAGATAACTCGTCCGGGAGTGGTGGCAACCATCTTGCCGTCCACATCACGCACGTTGATTTTGGCGTGCAAATCAAGAATTCCGGCTTCGTAGGCAGATCTTGCGTCAGCTAAAGAGACGAATCTCATGCCGGCACCACGACAGACTTTCGGATCATCATTGCCTGGCTTTTCAATAGTCAGGTAATAAATACCAAGCACCATATCCTGTGTAGGAGTGATGGTTGGGCGTCCGGTAGCTGGAAGCAAAGTATTGTTTGAAGCCAGCATCAGCATGTGCGCTTCAGCTTGAGCTTCAACCGATAGAGGAACGTGCACGGCCATTTGGTCACCGTCGAAGTCGGCGTTGAAGGCCGAACAAACAAGCGGGTGCAATTGGATTGCGCGACCTTCAACAAGAACCGGTTCAAAAGCTTGAATACCGAGTCTGTGCAGAGTAGGAGCGCGGTTCAGCAGTACAGGGTGACCTTGAATTACTTCTTCAAGAATTTCCCAGACGATGGCTGAGCCTTTTTCAATTTGTTTCTTGGCCGATTTGATGTTCTGTACGATCTGTCTTTCAATCAGTTTGTTGATAACAAATGGCTTGAAGAGCTCAAGAGCCATTTCTCTAGGCAAACCGCACTGGTGCAATTTGAGAGTCGGACCAACTACGATTACAGAACGTCCTGAATAGTCAACGCGCTTACCGAGCAAGTTTTGACGGAAACGACCTTGCTTACCTTCGATAATGTTCGAGAGTGATTTCAGTGGACGGTTGTTAGGTCCAACCACCACGCGACCACGTCTACCGTTATCGATCAAAGCGTCAACAGCTTCCTGCAGCATGCGCTTTTCGTTGCGCACGATGATTTCAGGAGCGCCCATCTCGAGCAAACGAGCCAGACGGTTGTTGCGGTTAATTACCCGGCGATATAAATCGTTCAAGTCTGATGTGGCAAAGCGTCCACCATCTAACTGCACCATGGGGCGCAAATCAGGCGGTGTAACCGGTAGATTGTCCAGCACTACCCAGGTTGGGTCGGTGTGGGAATTTACCAGAGCTTCCACCAGACGCAAACGTTTGATGATTTTGGCTCTTTTTTGTTGAGAGCCGCCGGCGCCAGCCAGTTCTTCACGTAATTGCTTGGAGAGTTCTTTCAAACCAGGCAGCTCTAATAGTCTGCCGCGATCGTCTTTGTTATCAGGACGTTCGTATTGAGGTCTGGCGATATCGAACAAGAGCTGTTTAACGGCTTCTGCACCGATACCAACGTCGAACTGCATGTTGGGATCTTCTAAGAGCTTCTCGTACTCGTCTTCAGCAAGAAGTTGATTCTTGTGCAAATCTGGCGAGTTGCCCTGGTTGGTTACTGCATAAGCATTGAAGTACACCACTTGCTCTAAATCGCGCAAAGGCAAATCGAGAAGCAAACCGATGTAGCTTGGAATACCTTTGAGGAACCAGATGTGGGTTACCGGTGAAGCCAGTTTGATGTGGCCCATACGGTGACGGCGCACTTTGGAATCAGTTACTTCAACGCCGCAACGTTCGCAAGTGATGCCTCTGTGACGTACTCTTTTGTACTTGCCGCAATAGCATTCCCAGTCTTTTGATGGTCCAAAAATACGTTCGCAAAACAGACCGTCTTTCTCTGGTTTGAGAGTACGGTAGTTAATTGTCTCCGGTTTGGTTACTTCGCCATGTGACCAGCTAAGGATGCGCTCCGGTGATGCAATTCCAATTTTGATGTAGTCGAAACGATCAATACTCGTAGTCATATTAGATGACAGTCCTCTCTTTGAATATCAGGTTTTTAGCTAGCTTAGGCGTCGTCAGAATCGTCGACAAGATCGTCGTCTGCGTCAGGGGAAAGAAAGTCTTCCACAGCTTCTACAGCGCCCACGAGGGCTTCAACGATAGGTGCAACAATAGGCGTTAGCAGAGCCATAGGATCAAATCCTCCGTCGTCAGCTGCCTCAGTGTCATCACCTTCTTCAGAATCTACAGTCGCTACAGCCGATGCTGGAATGGCAGTCTGGCGAGAGAGCTCAGCGAGCTCAGACTCCAGGCCGATTTCACCAAATGGGCTCAATCTGCGCAGGCCGCGTGGTCGAACTTCTTCCACTTCGGTCATCAAATCGACTTCTACTTCTTGACCTTCGCGAGTGCGTTTGGCCACAGAAACATCGAGACCGATTGATTGCAATTCGCGAACCAGCACTTTGAACGACTCAGGAATACCAGGACGTCTCAGGTTCTCACCTTTAACGATGGATTCATAAGCTTTCGATCTGCCGTTAACGTCATCTGATTTGATGGTGAGCATTTCTTGCAGAGAGTAACCGGCGCCGAAGGCTTCAAGAGCCCAGCATTCCATTTCTCCCAGACGCTGACCACCGAATTGCGCTTTACCACCCAGCGGCTGCTGAGTCACTAAGCTGTAAGGACCAGTTGAGCGAGCGTGAATCTTATCGTCCACTAAGTGAACCAGTTTCATCATGTAGATTTTGCCGACTGAAACTGGATTTTCGAAAGCGTCGCCGGAACGGCCATCATATAAGGTGACTTTTCCGTCATCGCCGATCCAGTCGTAACCGGTCATGGCTTTGCCTTTAACTACTTCACGGTGAACAGTCATGGAGGAAGCTTCTTTTTCATACATTTCGTCGAATGGTGGCACTTCATAACGCTGGTTGGTGAGCATCGCTGCCAAGCCAAGCAATGTTTCAAATGTCTGACCGACGTTCATCCGGCTTGGTACGCCAAGTGGATTCAGGACGATATCGACAGGTGTGCCGTCAGGCAAGAAAGGCATATCTTCTGTTGGCAGAATTTTAGCGACGATACCTTTGTTACCGTGGCGTCCCGCAACTTTATCGCCCACTGAAACCTTTCGTTTCTGAGCGATATAGACACGCACCACTTTGTTAGCAACAGGAGGCAGTTCGTCACCTTTTTCGCGGTCGAAGACTTTAACGTCAACAACGCGTCCGCCTTCACCATGCGGCACTCTCAAGGAGTTATCGCGCACGTCACGGGCTTTTTCACCGAAGATTGCTCGCAAAAGCTTCTCTTCAGGTGGATGCTCGGATTCACCTTTAGGAGTGATTTTGCCAACGAGAATATCGTCAGGATAGACTCTCGAACCAATGCGCACGATACCGTTTTCATCCAGGTGGCGCAAAGATTCTTCCGAAACGTTTGGCACTTCACGAGTGATTTCTTCAGGACCGAGTTTGGTGGAACGAGCATCAATTTCCAGTTTTTCGATGTGAATTGAGGTCAGCACATCTTCGAAAACCAGACGCTGACTGATTAGAATCGCATCCTCAAAGTTGTAGCCTTCCCATGGCATGAATGCCACGAGCAAGTTACGACCTACAGACAGTTCACCAGAGTTGGTGGCGGCACCGTCAGCGATCACGTCTCCTGGTTTGCAGCTGTCGCCAACTCTAAGAATTGGTTTTTGGTTCAAGCAAGTATCCTGGTTGGAACGCTGGAACTTAGACAGTCTGTATTTAACGAGACGCTTGTCTGCTGTGCGGATATGTATAGATGTAGCGGAAACGTATTCGGCTTTGCCTTCAACGTCGGCCACAATCACCATACCGGAGTCTCTAGCTGATTGACGTTCGATACCGGTCGTTACCAGTGGTCTTTCAGTACGCACCAGAGGCACAGACTGACGTTGCATGTTCGAACCCATGAGGGCGCGGTTGGCGTCATCGTGCTCGAGGAACGGAATCAAGGCTGTTCCCACTGAAACAATTTGAATCGGGCTGACGCCCACATAGTCAACTTGCTCGGGGCCGGTTTCGATGAATTCTGCACGATAACGCACAGGCACCAGCGGATGAACGAATGTACCGTCATCGTTAACAGGAGCGTCGCCGGGAGCGACTCTATAGTTATCTTCTTCATCAGCAGTTAAGTAATGAATTTGATCGGTGACGATACCGCCTTCAACACGGCGGTAAGGAGTTTCAATGAAACCGTAGGAGTTAACGCGAGCGTGAGTAGCCAGTGAGCCAATCAGACCGGCGTTAGGACCTTCAGGAGTTTCTACAGGACAAATACGTCCGTAATGGCTGGGGTGAATGTCTCGAACTGCGAATCCGGCGCGTTCTCTTGATAGACCACCGGGTCCAAGAGCAGACAGTCTGCGCTTGTGTGTCAATTCTGCCAGAGGGTTAGTCTGATCCATGAACTGTGACAATTGCGATGATCCAAAGAATTCGCGAATCGCTGCTACCAGCGGCTTGGTGTTAAGCAAGTTAGCCGGAGTGAGAGTGTCGGCGTCTTGCAAAGTCATGCGCTCACGCACAATTCTTTCCAGACGGGTCAAACCAATTCTGAACTGGTTCTGTAACAACTCGCCCACAGATCTGATGCGGCGATTGCCTAAGTGGTCGATATCATCCACGTGACCTTCGTCATAGTGAAGACCAATCAGGTAATCAACTGCAGCGACAATGTCTTCTCTAGTGAGCGTACGTTGTGCTTCAGGTACAGAGAGGCTGAGCTTTTTGTTGAGCTTATAACGACCAACGCGACCCAAGTCATAACGTTTGTCATCGAAGAAGCGACTGTCGAGAATACTCTGACCGCCGGCTACGGAAGGCGGATCGCCTGGACGCAGTTTGCGGTAGACCTCAATCAATGAATCTTCGCGAGTCTTGTTGGAATCCTTATCAAGAGTCTTCTTGAGGAATTCTTTGTGACGGAAAAGACTTTCCATCTCACTGTCTGAGTAGCCCAGGGCTCTCAGCAGAGTGGTGGCAGGAAGTTTTCTGTTTTTATCAATCTTTACATAGATGATGTCGTTGACGTCAGTTTCGAACTTCAGCCATGCCCCACGGTTGGGAATCAATGTAGCTGAGAAAGTACGCTTACCGTTGGTATCTACTTCCCTTTTATAGTAGATGCCTGGGGAGCGAACAATCTGAGAAACGATAACGCGCTCTGCACCATTAATAATGAAGGTACCGCGGTCGGTCATCATCGGGATGTCGCCGACGTAGATCTCTTGTTCCTTGATTTCACCCATTTCGCGATTGACCAGTCGCATTTGAATACGCAGCTTCTTGGTGAAGCTGGCATCTAAAGCTCTGGCGTCTTCGGGAGTTTTGGGCTTGTTAGGCTCAGTGTGATCCTCGAAATTGTAATTTGTCAGGAAATGGAGCTCCAACCTTCCTGTGTAGTCCTTAATTGGACTGAAAGCCCGCAGTTCCTCTGCAAGACCTTCTTCGATAAACCATTTGAACGAACTTTTCTGAATTTCAGCGAGATCAGGTAAATCCGCGATGCGCGAACTTCCCGCCCCGAAGGTTCGGACGCGCTCAGACAACTCTAAAGCCATCGGTTACCTCTGTTGAGTGGCTGGACTTATGTGCACGTGCAAAGCTGCACGAAATTGCAGTTGCGTAGGCAAATGCAGGCACAGGGAAGTGACTATACGTATTACTCTCTTATATTGTCAATGCAAATGTAGGGAACTGTGACGTTCTCGGGCTCCTTACAACCGTTATTAGAAGTTTTACACGATCCCCAAGCACCTCGCCCGCTGAGGCATTGCTTCTCTTCATAAAATTTCATTAATAACTTTTGTTTTTCTTAATGCCCATGAAACTTACATAAGTTACTAAGATTGGCAGTTCACCTTGCTTTGGTTGAGCCAAGGTAATGGAGCGGCTCTATGGGGATGGAGCATCGCTGGTGTGGTGTGCGGTCTTCAAAACCGTTGCGGGGTAGATTTACGCTGCCCTGGGTGGGTTCGATTCCCACGCATCCCCGATCATTAGTAGCTTTACGCCACCATAGATGACACCGCTTTTTTTATCGGCGGTGCCGATAATTGAAACCGTATTCGCCCCATGACATCACGGATAGTGACTGTTGGGGTCTTTACAAAGCTTTCAAAGTTCTCATAATTAGTTATTGTGGTGCACATCAATTACTAATCTAGAAAGACGGTTAACTGTGACTTTTCAAAACGGAACCTCGGACACTCAAGATATCTTCGCTAATAACATCGCTAACAACATCGCCAACAATGTACGAGGTTCTATGGAAACAAGCCTGCCCAACGCTCATAAAAACTGGCTAAACCAGTTTGCAGGCTACCTAGAGGTAGAACGCAACTACTCATCCCATACCATTCGCGCTTACATGAATGACCTCAAACAACTGATCGGCAGTGATATCAATGCTGGTGGCGAAACGGTGGCTGAAAATGCTGCCGCCAGTAGTATCAACACAAGTATCAACAATAGTATCGGCAGTGGTGCTGAAGCAAATTGTGCGACTGATAATCACGGTACTGCAGCCGGTACCACAACTGAGAGAGGTTCCGAAACCGGTTCCGGTTGGCTCGAAGCCGAAGGCCTCAGAGCGTACATTCGTCAGATTCAAGAACAATATTCCAGACCGACCGTAGCCAGAAAGATTTCGGCCATCCGTTCTTTCTATCGCTATTTACGCAGAGAACAGCTGATCGACGAAGATCCATCTAAGCAAGTGCGTGGGCCAAAGCTCACTCGTCGTCTGCCCGCTTGTCTCGACAAAGAAGAAATTGTTCGCCTGCTCATGTCTCCCGACACTAATACAGTGCTGGGCGTGCGCGACCGCGCCTTGATGGAAGCTCTCTATGCCACAGGCATGCGGGTGAGCGAACTGTGCGGTTTGCGAGTGCAAGACTATAACCAGGAAGGCATGGAAATGCGCGTCCTCGGTAAAGGTGGCAAAGAGCGAGTTGTATTGCTCAATCAAAGCGCTCACAGCTGGCTGAAAAAGTATCTCAGCGAAACTTGGACCAAGCTTGCCGAAGGCCGCACGCCTCAGGCCGAACATCCACTCTTTGTCAGCCGCCAGGCGACAAGATTGTCTTCGCGCTCGGTTCACAGAATCGTGATGAAGTATGCCATCAAAGCCGGAATCAACAAGCCAATCACCCCTCACACACTGAGACACACCTTCGCCACCCACCTATTGGAAGGCGGGGCCGACCTGCGTGTAGTGCAAGACCTTCTCGGTCACACCACCATCAACACCACGCAGATTTACACTCATGTAAGTCTTGACCGCTTAAGACGGGTTTACATGAACACTCATCCACGTGCGTAGAAAACCAGACCAGTCTGAAGGTTAGTTAATGAGAAAAAAGCGGGTCATAGCTGGCCCGCTTTTTTTCTTTACCTGAATTTGACCGAAACTGAACCCTGGCGCCTTAATATATATAATGTCAGCATCTGCTGTTGATTGAAAAATCAAAGAGTAAAAAGTGGCCAAGACTAATTCCAACCGACGATCAGTCGCCAGGCAAAAAAACAAGGGAGCATTGAGTGCCGCCGGCACATGGATGAAACGCTCCCTCGTGGTTGGCTTTATTGTTGTCGCTGTGGGCATGGGTTATGCCGGCGCTTCGGTTTATAAGCACATGCAAGATTTGCCCGACATTACTATTGTCGAACGCTTCGAACCAATTGAAGCAATTCAAATCTTCGACAAACAAGACCACATGATTTGCACGGTGGAAGGTGATGAAGACCGGCGCGTTGTGCCGCTCAATCAAATTTCAACAAAAATGCAGCAAGCCATTCTCGCCGCTGAAGATCACCACTTCTATGAACACAATGGTATCAATTTCTACAGTATCGCTCGCGCTTCTATGGCCAATGCTGTGGCTGGTCACGTCAAAGAAGGCGGCTCTACCATCACTCAGCAGCTGGCGAAGAACCTCTTTTTTGCCGACGCCGGCAGAACCTATGATCGTAAAGTCAAAGAAGCGTACGTAGCCTGGAACCTTGAGCAACACTACAGCAAAGAACGCATTCTCAGCATGTATCTCAACCAGGTTTATTTCGGCAACAATGCTTATGGTATTGAGCGCGCCGCTTCACGTTATTTCGATCGCAGTGCCGCCCAACTTTCACTGGCTCAAGCAGCCTTTCTTGCCGGTCTTGTCAAAGCCCCTTCCGAATTAGGCTTGCCGCAAAACCGCGAAGCTGCCTACAACAGGCAAAGAGAAATTATCGACAAGATGGTCGAATACGGCTACATCTCTCAGTCTCAAGCAACAGCGGCTAAAAAAGAAAAGCTTTCCTTTAAGAAAGGCACTAACTCGCTGCAAAAATATCCTTATTACATAAGCTATGTGCTGCAGAACTTGCGTGAGCGCTTCAGTCAGGCCGAAATGCGGCGTCAGGGCCTGCGCGTTTATACAAATCTAGATCCGCTGGCTCAAGAACTAGCGGAAAAGACACTTAATGAAGGCATCAAAAAAGCACCAAAGGGTGTCACTCAGGGTGCGCTGGTCTCAGTCTCAGTCAGCGGCGGCGAAGTGGTGGCACTGGTAGGCGGAGTGGGCAATTTCTGGAAAAACCAATTTAATCGTGCCACGAACATTCACACTGTGGGCTCATCTTTCAAACCATTTGTTTATTTGACAGCATTTAGCAAAAATGTTTTGACGCCGGACAGCATGATTGATGACAGCCCGCTAGTGATTAAACAACCTTGGGGCCTGCCTGCTTACGCGCCGAAAAACTTCGACCATAAATTCTATGGCCGCATTCCGGTGCGCCGCTGTCTCGCTCTTTCGCGCAACGTGCCCGCTGTCAAAGTCGGCCAGATGGTCGGCATGGAAAGTGTGGTTGAGACAGCCAGACTGGCTGGTGTGACGGCAAAACTTGACCCTAACTTGTCTTTGGCTCTGGGTAGCTCAGCTGCTTCTCCACTGGAGATGGCTGGCGCTTATTCCACTTTAGCCCGCTTCGGCATTGCCATTAAGCCTCAGGTAATTCGCAAAATTGAAAACAATCGCGGCCAGGTAATTGAAGTGTTCGACCCTAAAGCCGACCGCGCTTTTCAGGTTGAACCAGTTGCCCGCCTAGTTGAGTGCATGCAAGATTGCGTCAAATGGGGCACCGGTACACAGGCTAAACTGACGGACAGACCTGTGGCCGGAAAGACAGGCACCGCTGATGAAGGCAAAGACATCTGGTTCATCGGCTTCACACCAGATATGGTGACTGCCGTATGGGGCGGCAATGATGAAAACAAGGCCATCGAAGGCAAAAACGTCACCGGTGGCGTGGTCATGGCTAAAATCTGGCATGACTATAACGAAGCCTATTACAAAGCCAGACCCACACCGCCCGGCAGCTTTATGGCGCCATCTCCGATTTCACCGGATGACATCAAAAAATCAGGCGAGCAGCTCGCTAAAAATCCAGACGCTCCACCTCCTGCTAAACCATTAGAAACCCAAAGCGAAAACCCGACTGACGCCAATACAAATGGTGCTCCTGCACCGGGCAATGAAAACGTCACCGATGTTGCTCCGGCTACCGGCCAGTCGCCCACAGCCTCCAGCAGCGATGCCCCTGCTCCTGCACCAGCTCCTGGAATTAATTCCAGTACTGGGTCTAGTACAGCGCCAATGTCGGCTCCAGCACCAGCACCGGCTCCCACTCCCGCCCCAGTTTCTGCTCCCAGTAGCGCACCGTCCACCGCACCCACCAGTTCTGCTACATCTGCTGACAAAGAAGGTCGTTTGCTACCTTATGCAGCTCCCAGTCTGTGGTTGCCGGCTAACCCTAAAGACGGGTCCAGATAGTGTCACAATATCTGCCCAAACGCTCTCAGGCGCCCAGAGTCTGGCTTTTCATTAGCGCCGCAGTGCTGGCCTTGCTCTTTGCCGAAACCAGATCTACCGGTCAGCGCAATTCCAATTTGTTTTTGAACGGTGATTCAGAATCAGTTGGGGGTGTAGTCTTCGTTGACGGAGCTTATCTGGGAAAAATCAAAACGGCCAACAATTCAGGATTGAGCGGCGGGGCATTCTGGTGCCATCTCAATAACGGCCCACACTTGCTCGAAATTAAAAAACCGGGTTACAAAACGTTTTCTAAAATGCTCGACTTCAAACGCCAGGACTACGTCGGCGTCACTCTCGAGCACTAACTGACGTTTTATTAGCAATACTTGAGATCTCCATCTGGCCTTCCGTTGTAAGCTTAATAGCATTATGAGCAGCGCCACAAAATCTGACGAACATATCGAACTGGAATTAACAGCAGACTTCACCACTAGCGAAAGCGACGAGGCTCAAGAAGCTGCGCTGCAAGATTCAGAAGACAAAGAAAATTATGTCTCGCCTTACGGTAAGACCTATACCAAAAACATGTGGTATTTCGCTGTGGCCGGCCACAAGCTCAAACGCGGCCAGACTGTCGGAAAACAAATTCTTGATCAACCGGTGCTGGTGGGTAGAGATAGGCAGGGCAACGTTTTTGCCATGCGCGACATCTGTCCGCACCAGGCTGTGCCGCTTTCTGCCGGGCATTTTGACGGCAAAGAAGTCGAGTGTGCCTTTCACGGCTGGCGTTTTGATACCAGCGGTGTTTGCACTGCCGTACCGTCTTTATGCTCAGACCAGAAAATGAATTTGTGCGGTATTAAAACCCGCTCTTATCAGTGTCGCGAAGTGATGGGCAGTGTCTGGGTTTATATTGGCGACTCAGAGCAGGCCGAATTGCCCGAAGTGCCTCACGCACCTGGTCTTGACGGCTTTAAATTAGGCCAAACCACTACTACGCTTCTACTGCCCACCCACATCGATTATGCTGTGGCAGCCCTCATCGACACTGCCCATGTACCTTACGTGCACACTTCATGGTGGTGGCGTTCAAAAAAGGCACTGAAAGAAAAAAGCAAAAAATATGTGCCGTCCGGCACCGGCTGGACAATGGTGAAGCACCAGCCTTCCAAGCATTCAATCGTTTTTAAACTAATCGGTCAGTATCTGGAAACCGAAATCAGCTTCCGCTTACCAGGTTGCCGTCGCGAGTACATCACACTTTTTGATCGCACCATCATATCTGGTATCACCACCCTCACTCCCATTGATGACAAACATACCGAACTCAATCACACCACCTACTGGACTGTCCCAGGCATAACCTGGCTGGTGGCGCCAATTGTGGGCTATTTCGTCAAGACATTTTTGATGCAAGATCAAACTCTGGCACTGCTGCAAGAGCAAGTGATCAACAAATACAATCCGCGCTTGATCATGACCATTAAAGATGCAGGCACTCCCGGGCACTGGTATTTCATGTGCAAAAAAGAATGGAATGATGCTTACGTTCAGGGTCGCCAGTTCGTCAATCCGATTAAAGAAAAAATCTTGCGCTGGCGCACTTAATCTTCCCATGGGAATTACCGTGTTGTGCCTGTAGTTCGTTAGCCCCACACTGTGGCAAAGCTAAGGAGCGCAAATTATGGACGGTCAACAACAGCTGGAAAATTTCATTCCCACGCCGTCTGAGCCTGTGGGCACTGCACTGCAAGACGAGATGGTCAAATTTAAGACTCTCGATTTAAAAGTAAGCGGCAAAGACTTGCCTTTGAACAACCTGGTTCTTGTTGACGCCGCCGACAAAACGGAGCAGGGCGATCAAGCTGCCGCCCCGAGCGATAAGAAGCAAGACAAGGACATCCTTAAATATCTAATTAGCCTGCCCGCCGACAAACTTGGGCCGGGCCTAAATCTTGCCCGCGATGCCGCCCAAAAACTGGTTAAAGAAGCAGATCCCAAGCAAGCTGCGGTCGGCTTCCTGCCCAAATTTGAAGCAGCGGTGAAGCAGTCAGATCAAGATTATGTCGACACTGTCGCCTCCCAATGGGGCAATCTCAGCATGGCCCGCCGAGATGCCGGTTTTAAGGCATCAATGTTTATGAGTACGGTGCAGGGTCTAAACGAAAACCTCAAAGAAGTGCCTGAAGAGAAGCGGGAAGGCATAGCCGGGATGATTAATCTGATGCGAAAAGACGACTTGAGCCCCGGTTTGAGGGCGGAATTGCGCAAATCGGTGGGCGAATATCCCGACGTGCTCAAAAGTTTCGACACTGCCAAAGCTGCCGAAACAAATATGAAAAAGGCCAACGAAGCCGTGCTCACAGCCCAGGAACCAATGCTCAAAGCCGCCACCGAACAAGCAGCGAGCCGTTATGTAATGGCCCAGGTGCTGGAGATGAGTGGCAAGAGCAGCGAGGCCTTCATGCTCAAGCAAAAAGCACAAGAGCAGTACAACAAAACTACCGGCGACATTATTGGCCAACCGGTAACACCAAAACCTTTACTGCGCGCCTGAAGCTTCCTTAAAGCTAAATAAGCAGGGCTAGGGCCGGGACACAAGCAGGGGCCGCCGGGTTATAGTGGCCGGGTTAATTAGCTCTGCAACTATAGAGGCTGCATGCCCCCCAAATTAATGGGATTGGTTGGCTTTGTGCTCATACTGGGCACCGCTTACCTGATGTCGAACAACCGCAAAAAAATAAATTACCGCCTGGTGATTTCGGGTCTTGTTCTGCAACTGTTATTGGCTATTTTCGTGCTCAAAATCGAATTTGGTCAGATGCTCTTTCGCAACCTGGGAGACGGCATCACCCAGCTTTTACATTTTTCCGATAAAGGAGCCGGCTTCGTTTTTGGCCCCCTTGTGCAAAATCCTGAAAAATTAGTGGCAGTGTTTGGCCCAGGTGCCGACTATATTTTTGCTTTTCGCGTGGTGCCCACAATTATTTTTGTCTCCAGCCTGGTGAGCATCTCTTATTTCCTCGGCATCATGCAAAAATTTGTCCAGATCGTGGCCAAAATCGTTTCAGTGACAATGGGAGCCAGCGGTGCCGAAGCGCTATCAAATGCCGGATCGGTTTTTGTCGGCCAGGTGGAAGCACAGCTTTTAATCAAGCCTTACGTACCTACCATGACCATGTCGGAACTTTTAGCATCGATGGCAGGATCTATGGCTTGCGTGGCCGGCGGTGTGCTGGCAGTTTATATCGGCCTCGGCATCAAAGCCTCTTATCTGCTCACAGCCAGCATCATGGCTGCACCCGGAGCTCTAGTAATTGCAAAAATTGTCTGGCCGGAAACTGAAGTTTCAGACACTCAGGGCGAAGTGAAAGTAGAAGTAAAACGTACTCAGGCCAATATTATTGATGCCGCCGCCCATGGTGCCTCCGAAGGCTTGCGCATTGGTCTTAATGTCGTTGGTATGCTCATAGCTTTTATTGCTTTGATTGCCCTCTGCGATGCCGTGATTGGCTGGGCTGGAAATTGGCTCTACATCTGGGGAATGCGTCTTGACGGTGTCGGCCTTGATTTAGCTCACCTGGAACTAAAAGGCATTTTTGGCGCTCTATTTGCGCCTGTCGCTTTCGTTCTCGGCGTGCCCTGGCAAGACGCACATACAGTGGGCCGCCTTATGGGTGAAAAGCTCGTAATCAACGAATTTGTCGCTTACACCGACCTTTCCAACATGTTGAAGAGCCCGACCAACACACTGACGGCACAAGCCGAAACCATTGCTACATTTGCCCTTTGTGGCTTTGCTAATTTCTCCTCTATAGCTATTCAAATCGGCGGCATCGGTGAAATCGCTCCTGGCCGCCGCGAAGATCTGGCGCGACTGGGCGTCAAAGCACTGATTTGCGGCACACTGGCATCTTATTTGTCGGCAACACTGGCCGGTCTTTTGACCTAGTCAATGAAAAAGGAAACACAGAGCAAATGACTGAAAGCAAAAGTGGCTTAAAAGCAGCGGCAATCTGGGTGCCTATTGCGCTGGTGGCACTATATTCGCTCTATACCATGGCGTGTGCCAGAGGCGAAAAAGTAAACGCGGTCTGGCTCATTCTCGCCAGTTCATGCACGTTTGCAGTAGCTTATCGTTTTTACAGCAAATTTTTGGCAGAAAAAGTTTTCGCTCTGCAAGATTGTCATACCACACCAGCCGTGATTGTCGACGACGGCAAAGACTATGTGCCCACGCACAAATGGGTGCTCTTCGGCCACCACTTTGCCGCCATCGCCGGAGCAGGGCCACTTGTGGGGCCGATTCTCGCTTCGCAATTTGGTTTTCTACCAGGCACCCTCTGGATTATTGTCGGGGTGGTGGTAGCAGGGGCGGTGCAAGATTTTGTTATTCTCTGCGCCTCCATGCGTCGGGGCGGTAAATCGCTCGGTCAGATGGCCAGAGACGAAATCAGCCCTCTGGCCGGTTTTGTTGCCCTAATTGCGATTTTGCTAATTATGATGATCTTGATGGCGGTGCTGGCACTGGTAATCGTCAACGCGCTCAAAGCCAGCCCCTGGGGCGCCTTCACCCTGCTTGCCACGGTGCCTATTGCCATGGCCGTGGGCCTCTACATGAAGATTCTCAGACCGGAAAAAATCATGGAAGGCTCCACTATCGGTGTAATTCTGACGATACTGGCAGTGGTGGCAGGCAAATGGGTAGCGCAAGATCCGACATGGGGGGCATTCTTTACCCTGAGCGGTACTCAGCTGGCTATTTCAGTGATGGTCTATGGTTTTATCGCATCGGTCTTACCGGTGTGGATATTGCTTGCCCCCCGTGATTATCTGTCGGCTTTCTTGAAAGTAGGCATCATCAGTTTATTGGCTTTCGGAATTTTGTTATTGCGACCAGATTTAGAAATGCCTGCCCTGACCATATTTGTGAACGGCCAGGGGCCGCTCTTCAACGGCAATATTTTTCCTTTTTGTTTCATTACCATTGCTTGTGGAGCTATCTCAGGATTTCACTCTCTGGTGGCTTCAGGCACCACTCCTAAAATGATTGCTAAAGAGACCCATGCTCGCCCGATTGGCTATGCCAGCATGCTCTGTGAAGCGGCCGTGGCCATTATGGCTATTATTTCTGCTTGCGTCATCGCACCGGGCACTTACTTCGCCATCAATTCACCCAAAGGAGTGGTGGGAGAAAATCATGTGCAGGCGGCGGCCACAATCAGTTCTTGGGGTTATCCGGTCAGCGACGGGCAGATGCAGACACTGGCTCATGACATGGGTGAAGAAAATCTTTGGGGCCGCACAGGCGGCGGGCCGACTCTAGCAGTAGGTATGGCTCATATATTTGCCCGGGTGCTTGGTTCACTACCCTTTAAAGGCTTGTCGGAATTGACGATTTCATTCTGGTATCACTTTGCCATCATGTTCGAAGCACTCTTTATTTTGACTTGCCTGGACGCCGGCACAAGGGTTGGACGTTTTCTGCTGCAAGATTTTCTTGGTTTGCTTTATAAACCGTTTGGCCGCACCGACTGGTATCCTGCGGTAGTACTGAGCTCGGCTCTGGTTGTAGGCGGTTGGGGCTATTTTCTCTATCAAGGAGTAATTGATCCGCTTGGTGGTATTAATAGCCTCTGGCCCTTATTCGGCATCAGCAATCAGCTACTGTCTGTGGTGGCACTATGCGTGGCCACTTCCTGCATTATTTCAATGGGCAAACGTCAATATGCCTGGGTGACATTATTGCCGCTGTCATTTTTGCTCACAGTGACGCTAACCGCGGGCTATTTGAAAATATTTTCAGCCGATGCCAAATTAGGATTTCTCGCCCACGCACACATGCTCGAAAACAAAATCAAAGCTGGCCTGAGTGCTCAAGAATCTGCCACCACCAGTGTGCTTATCTTCAACGATTATCTTGATGCCGCCCTTGGTGGCCTATTCATCGTGCTAGTTTTAATTATTCTTTTTGAGTCGGTCAGAAGCTGGATTAAGCCAGACAGAGAACTTCTGGAAACCCGCAGCAATGCAGGCGAAACCAGTGCCGAATCTCTAGCCAATATTGTTTCTCAGTCAGATCTGAACAACCCACCGATGCGCTGCTGCTGAAACCTTAACGATGAGCAAACAAAGTAAAGAAATAAAGCAACTCATACAAAAAACAGCTGTGCTCGAACAGTTTGTTTTTCTGGTGCAAACGGCGCACAAGCAAGCTGATTATCACGCCAGCGAAGTGGTGGAAAGATCTGTTACCAACGCTAATTCGGCCCTTTCTCAATCAGTCAAAGAATTAGCTAAAGAAGAGGTCTGGCAGGCAGAAAGACTGCTAAACGTCGCCTGGTTCTACGCTAAATTTGCCCAGGACATTCTAGTGGCTGAAGCCACTGAACACCTGCTTGGCCAAGATCAGTTTCTCGAATTGATTCAATCTCCTGAGCAAACAAAAAAAAGATTGAATGAAATCTTAAACCGTTTGCATAAGCGCCTGGATAGCTATCAAGCTCTGGCCGAAGCACAGGGTAACGCCTCCGAAGCTGCGGAGGAAAGCTAACAAAGTGGATCTTTTTGATTATGACGGCAAAAATAAAAATCGAAAAAAAGCCTCTGTGCAAATAGCTGAACAACTTTTATCGAAGCTGTCTCTCAGCGTAGCAGAATGCAGCAGTATCGACACCAGCGATGCCAGCGTCCACAACGAGCTCTACGAGCTGCGTTTAGAAAAAGCGAGACGGGCGCATCAGAAAGCAAAATCGGCCTTGAGCAGCGATAATTACGGTGATTCCAGTGAGCATGCCGTGCGCGGTTTGTTGCATCTCGATCTGGCACTCAACCATCTTCATTCAGGCAAAATTGATCTGGGGCAAATGACTGCACCGGCGCCGGCGTTCGATGGCGGCGGCAGCGAAGAACTAATCTCTATGCTCACCGACGCCATTTGCCGAATTAAGCTCATCGTCGAATATAAAACTATCACCTTGAATAAAGCGCTCACCCACAGATTGTCGCAAGTTGTGCAGCTGCTACAAGACGCCATCGAATTTTACGGCCAATGCGAAGAAGAAGGTGGTGACGCCGACAACCAGGCCCGAAAAGCGGCAGAATGCGGGCTTGTCTGGGCGCAATTTATTTACGGTCAATTGACTGGCGATGAATTGTATCCAAAAAAATCTTTGAATAAATCTATCAGGGTTTTAAATCAGTTTGCCTGGCAATCAACTGCGGGGATATTCTCGGCCATTTCCACCCTGCATAAAATTAAAGATGCACGGCTGCACCTCTCGTCGCTCGAAGAGAGCTTGCATGATGCTCTCAATGCTTATCTTGAAGGCAACGACGAAGAGCTGGAGAAATTCTTGCGCCTGGGAAAAATTGAGGCCACTTCGCTTTTTAAATACAAAGAAATCGCAACGAAAGATTTAGATAGCTCCATTGTGGAACAGGGGCAGGTGGACCTTTCAACGTCAGATAACCCATCTTTGCGCGAAAACCTCGTAGAAATGACAGATTTACTGGTTAAGCATCATCCTGACCCGCGCTCGCCCGCCTCAACCACAGAGCAATTACAAGTACAATTGAGCAATTTGAAACGTGCTGTTAAGGCTGAGCAATGGCCACAGGTGGAAATTCTACTTAGTTCGGCGCGTTTTAACTGTCAGATTCTAAAAAATGAAATCGGCAAAATTTAAATATGCTTTTAGATAGGTCTTAAGGGCCAACCGTCTGGGAATAATGAAAGCAGTCGGGCTGAGCAAAAACAACCAAAGCCGAAAACAGAAAACAGGAATCAGACCAATCAAAGCAAATTTTTCTGACGACGGCGATCAAGATACCACTCGCGCCACCGGAAGCCCGGCGGGGCAGACTGCGGGCCGTCCATTTCTGTCTGACGGTAGGTTGGTGGCAGGCGACATTGTCGGCGACAATTATGAAATTATCGAATTGCTTGGTGTCGGCGGCATGGGCTGCGTCTACAGCGCCCGCCATCGCATTTTGCAAAAAATCTACGCTATGAAAACCATCAACAGCGACGCCGTCACTGAGACGGCCTGGCGACGTCTGCAGGTGGAAGCGCAAGCAATCGCCCGCATCAATCACGCCAACATTGTCGCTATTCACAATCTGGGCATTCACCAGGGCAAGCTGCCTTACTATGTCATGGATTTACTTAGCGGCAATAATCTGGCCGACTTGCTTAAAGACCGTGGACCCATGCCATTAAGGCAAGCAATTGAAATCTTTTTACAGATTTGCGCCGGGCTTGGCTTTGCTCACAAAAAAGGGATCATTCACAGGGACATCAAACCGGGAAACATCATCATTCTCAATGAAGCCGATGTTTCAGGAGCGCGAGTCAAACTGGTTGATTTCGGCATCGCTAAACTGGCCAGCACCAGCGATCCAAATAATCAAAACCTTACTACTGTCGGTGAAGTTTTCGGCAGCCCTTTTTATATGAGCCCCGAACAGTGCGAAGGTGGGCGCTTAGATTCGCGTTCTGATATTTATTCGGTGGGCTGCACGCTATTTGAAACTCTCACGGGAAAACCTCCGTTTCGTGGTGCCAGCCCACTTTTGACCATGCTTATGCATCAAGCTGATGATAGTCCTACTTTGAGCAGCGTTGCTAATCAATATTTTCCCAAATCAATTGAAAATGTTTTAGCAAATTTGCTGGCCAAAAAACCAATTAATCGCTACCAGACTTTAGAGCACCTAGCCGAAGATTTGCAAAAAGTGTTGCATGGCGAAGACGTGACTGTGCCTCGAACTCAAGCCTATGGTGATCGTGAAGGTTATCAACATGAAAGCTCAGAGCAAGATCACTTAGATGACTTAGATGATCTTGATGATTACGATGATTACGATTCGGATCTGATCGTAAATCAACCAGGTCTTAAAACAAAAAAATCGGCAAGCAGAATAGTGGCGACTGTTGCCGCGCTCTTTATAGTTAGTGCTGGAGCGATATTCTACGCCGCCACAGTAGTGCAGAATTCCAGGTCAAATGCAGTGGTGGGCCATGCCGGCACCTCGACAAAATCGATGCCGGGTGCCAGCGCACTGCCCATAGTGGCAGGCAGCGCTGTTAAAACCGAATTGCTTTTGCCGAAATTTTCCAAACGCTACGAAGACAGAATAGAATTTGATTTTCCTCCTGATATGGATTTGGGTAAAATCAGCGACAACTACTCAGTTGAGAAACATCAGCCCGCCCGGGGTAAAGTGATCATCAAGGCCGGCGAACCGGTGCATTATTTTCCCAGCGACTACGTCATAGAAAGGCCGCAAATTTTTAATTCTTTTGCTGCCGACGATCTCACTTCAGTGAGCAGCCCGTCGCGGATGGAAAAAGGTGCTCTGCACGAAGCTTTACCTTATTTGGTGCGGCTAAAAAGCCTACAGCGTGTCAATCTACAGCAAACCTCTTTCAGCGATAAAGACGTTGAATATTTAAATCAATTGCCCAATCTACACGTGATCAATCTAAATTTCACCAAAGTGACCGGGGCTGGTTTTTGCAAATTTAAATACTTGAAAAATTTGACCAATCTTTCCTATAGCGGCAACAAAGGCCTGGACTTGGTGCTGAACGCAATCGAAGGTTCAGACAAATTAGACCACTTGTACGCATCAGGTTGCGATGCGCCTCTTGGGGACGAGCGTGCGGCCGTACTAGCAACTTTTAAGAATCTGCAGCATTTAGATTTTAGCGCTTCGGACTGCAATGATAAGACGCTGCCATATCTTTATGGTTTGTCGCATTTGACCTTTGTCGATTTGAGCAGTTGTGGTGTGACCACGGCAGCGGTTAATAAATTGCAAGCTCATTTTGGCAAGAGTCTCAATATCAATCGCGAATTTGGCCCCCACGCCACCATGGCCAAATTCGGCAATGAATCGCCGGCAGATTGGTTCAAACTCGAATAGCGGTCTTCACGATATCCTCCCAATTGGACCATAAACTTGCCCACAGTTAATTCTATGGGTCTTTATGAACAAGAAACATTTATATCTATCTATCGGTCGCAAACTCTGGCTGCTCGGCCTCTGTACTGGCGTTGCTTTGTCGGTGGTGCCTTCGGTGACGGCTGCCACTCTCGGTAGTGCCACCGCCTTTAGCTGGCAAGAGAATGGCGCAGAAGAGGAGAGTTATCCAGGCTATTTTGGCGCTGAACTGAATCGTGACCTGGTACTACGAGTGCGAAAATACTCTCCAGCCGGTGACTCTGGGCTATTGGAGCATGATCGCATTGTCGCTATCGACGGCCTCGATATAAGGTATCTCGATGCTGCCGACATTCTTTAATTGCTGCAAGGGCAGGTAGCTCAACTTTCGGCCCTGCAAGTGGAGCGGGGAAACCAGGTCATGGTTTTACAACTGAGCCGCACAGGCCTGTGGCCGCTCGAGACGCCCTGCAGGAAGTAATTAAAATGGAGCCGAAAAACGCTCTGGCTAAAATGGCCAGGCAAACTATCACCACCGAATGACCTCTACACGATCCTGAGCCTGAAGCCCTGGCGTTCAATAACGAAGGCTGGAATCTATGTCACCTTGGCCGCACTGCTGAAGCCGAAGCGGTCTTGCAAAAGTGTATTGCCCAATATCCCGGTTTTGAGTGGCCTTATCAAAATCTTTCCACTATTTACTCGGCGGCCGGGCAGGCCAGTGAGGCTGAATTACTGATTCGTAAGCTGCTGCTTAAAAACCCCCACGATGTCGTAAGCTGGTGCAATCTCGCCAGTTTTCAAGTTAAACAAGGAAAAACCCAGCGCGCCGTAAAAAGCTATAAAACCGCCCATCAGCTTTCTCCTGAGAACGAAAGAGTGGTTTCTCTCGCCCACTGGTTGCACGATCATAATCTGTAAAATTGGCCATTGGCTTAAATTGGCTTGAATTTGGGGCCAATGCACGGGCAGCCGGGGCACTTGACAAGCTGTGTATAATAGAGCTTTCCAGAAGCTTTATAAATGAAGAATTCCTGTTTCATAATCCCCCTGCTGGCCGCTCTTTTTCTGTCGCTTCTGACTGCCGTCAGCGCCCGCGCCGAAGAGGCTGCCAGCCTTGCAGCGCCGGCTACTCAAACTTTAAGGGGAGAGGTTCCAGTGGCTATTGCGGTGACAGCAGAGCCGGAAAAAGACCGTATGTTTGAGCTTGAAGCCCGTTATTTCGGCCACAGCTTCGCGGCAGAGCCTGTGGAGAAACGCTTGAAGAGACTGGAAAACTTGATCTTTGGTCAGGCTTCCGGCGAACCGGCACATGTGCGCCTGGCAAAAATAGAACAGGCCCTGGCCAAATCTGCCGGTCAGAAAAAAGCAGACCTTGCCAAACTACCCGATTTATCTTTGCCTGTGCAGAAAAAGAAAGGCAAAACAACAAAACTTACTTTCAATCAGACTTATGCCATCGCCGCTCAAGATATTAGACTAAAGCGTTATCATGCCGCAGCTGATGGCCTTCTAAAAGTAATCAACATGAATCCGCGTTATTCACCTGCTTATGCTTATCTTGGTGATGTGCTGATCAAGTTAAAAGACTATGAAGGAGCAAAAGAAGCATACCGAGCCGGTTTTGAAGTAGATCCATTTGGCCAGTATGGCCGCTATGGAAAAGCGCGACTAATGGGCATGGCTGCCCGTGAAGGATACATGCGCACTCAGCCACAAGACACACCACAGGTGGTGGAGCGCACCATTAAGTTAATTAACCGCCAGTCAAATGATCTCGGTAATCGCTACGCCACGGAGGGCCAAACCTGGTCGCGCTGGCGCACAGACCTGGCCAACATTCAATTGCGTCGCCTGGCTCAAGACAGTCACTCGCAGGCGCAGGTCTTAAGACGTCGTGGTTATCAGCTTTATAACGACAACGAGATGAGTAATTTAGAAAATTTGCGCACAAGTTATCTGCGCAACGATGCCATTGTGCAGGGTACAAGAGCCAGGGCAGAAGCCACACGCAAAGCCGCCTTTGTTGCGCAAAGTGCCTCTAACTTGAAAAGTTTGATGATGCAGCCCACCCGACCAGGCAACGCTAAATTGCGGGCACTCGGCACGAATCTCTATGTGCGTTATTATGGTAGCGATACGCCGAGCTGGACCGAGGCACCGGTGCCCGAAGATCCGGCTATCGAACTGGCCGCCAAAGCTAATAAGCTTAAATAAGGGCTTTAACTCAGGGAAAAATAGATGGCAAAAATGTTGACCTCGATTAACAGTTTGCAAACGCTGGCCTCAGCTTGCACTTTACTGTTGCTTTTATCACCGCCAGCGCCGGCAAAAGCACATACTATTCCCGATTCTGAATGCACCCAGCCCGGACGCGTTGCTTCGGCCCGCGAACTGATTGCCGAGGGCAAAGATTTTCGCCTCAACGCTTCGCAATCAACGGTCAATATGAAAGACGCCATTCGCAAAGCCCGCAACCTCACGGGTGGTGCCAACAAACTGACAAAGCTTAATGCCGGCAATGTCGATCAGTATAAAGTTGATCTTGACGCATTTAAAAATCACGTAGGCAGCTACAAAGCGCATCTGGACCAGGTCGAACGTGATCTTGGCCATTGCAAAGAAACTGAGCGCCTCTATCAAGAGCATGCAAAAAAATATACCATGCACGTAGACCAGTATCATTTGCCACCAATACCGCCACCACATCTGTGTCCCGGAATGAGAATTTCGGAGGCGGAAAATACCAAGCTTTCCAATCAAATGCGCGGCGATCAAGAACGTCTGGCTCGCGCAGAACTCGATCTATCCAACGCTGAAGGCCGTCTGGCCAATGCCAGACAAGAGAGCACTCACGCTGATGGTGAGCTGCTTAAGCGCAGCAAGGTTTTGGAAGCTGAGCGCAATCTGGCCGGCGAATTCGAATCTCTTAAAACTGAGCTGTCACTGCTCAACACTCAGCACAAAGCCTTACTTAACGGCGGCATATTGCCGACTCCCAAAGTTGGAGTAGGCAAAGTCAGCGGAACAGTGAAAAACAAAACAACTAAATGAACATTGAGCATCCTTATTGGGAAATTTATTCACAACTGGTGGCCCAGCGAACAAAGAGCAACTCCGAACGTCTCAAAGCCATAGAGTCACTGGAAGGAACTGCCGCTCTCAATCAGTGGAAACGCAGCAAAATAAAAATGCTTTCCTGCCTGCCTTTTAATTCCTCTCGCTTGATTGAAGAAATATTCTTTCTAGCCTTGCGAGAAAAATATGCATATTCTGTTTTGTCGCCGCAAATTTTGCAGCAGATAGCCGAGCACGCACCCATTGTAGAATTAGGTGCAGGTAACGGTTATAACGCCTGGTTGTTGCAACAATTGGGAGCTGAAACAATCGCTATGGATGCCTTTCCGGTTGAAGAAGGCAAGAACTGGTTTTTCAGCACTAGCATCGTTGGTCTGCCCACAACTTCAGGCAGCAGTTTTACGAGCATCATCAAAGGTGACAGCCAGTCAGTAGTTGACTATCCCGAGCACACGCTGCTGATGATCTGGCCACCCCGCAACCCCATGGCATTCGATGCCCTGAGCGCCTTTAAGGGCAACAAAATAATTGTGATCGGCGATAAAACCTGCTGCGCCACGTCGTCCTTTTATCAGAAGATGAACAGTCAGTGGAAGCTGGAATCGACCATTACCACAGGCAGCTGGGACGCCAATCACAAAGAATATATGGAAATTTACGTGCGCCAGTAAAGTCGCATCTAAAAAATTTTCGGCAAGCCTATTTTTTTACTTCGTCAAAGTTGGCCACGAAGCGTAGCGCTTTAGCGGGCGACAATCCGTAACTTCGGGCGAAGTGGCGAATGAACCACATCAGTGTACCGGCAATTAAACTGCAGCCTAAAACAATAGCCAAACTAACATAAATACAAATATCGAGAACGGCCTGCCTGAGCTGTTTCATCTCACCGGAAAGTGAACGCACTTCTCGATTGAGACTGCTCACCGAACTCGATAGTTCAGCCACAGGCGGCGCAAGGTTTTTTATACTAGGCTGTAGACTGTTGAGCGGGGAAGCAATGCCATCTAGCGGTTTGCGCAAACTGTCGAGAGGTTGCACCAAACGTTCGATGGGCTGCGGAATGCTGGTCATAGTGTGCTGCAGCCTGTTCAATGGTGCTGAGAGGTCTTGTATGGGACGTGCCAGCTGAGTAATCGGTTTATTCAAACTGGAAATCGGCTGCTTCAGTTCAGAGATAGGCGCTTTCAATTCGGCAATTGGCGCCTTCAGTTCGCTCATGGGAGCTTTGAGCTCTTCCAGCGGTGCCTTCAATGTGTGCACAGAACCGCTCACATCTTGCAATGGTTTCTCGAGATTTCGCAACGGCTCTTGCAGAGCCTTAAGGTTGCTCTCTGTGCCCTTAAGGGGCAAACTAACGTCTTCCAACAATGGTGAAAAAATCGATTTGCTGTCTTGAGCAAAACTCTTAAGCGGGTTGAAATAAAACTTTTTCTTTGGTTTTGGTGGAGATGGCGCCACCACTTGCTTCGAAACAACAGCCTTCTGGCTTACTATGCTGGTGGCCACTGCGGTGGCAGCGGCATCGGAAACAGCAAGATCCGAACCATTCCTATCGCCGTCAGTTTTGATAGTCTCAGCTGCAGAAGCCGGTGTACAGATGAAAGCAGCAGCGCAAAAAACAGGCAGTAAATATCGGAGGAATTTCATCGGTCACCAGTTGGTTTTATTACTGCCAGTCCAGATGAGGCTCGGGGCAGTCGTCAAGGGTATCACAGCCGCGCTTTTACCGCTAGAAAAAAGGGGTTACCCTTTGGGACGCCGGGCACTACTCAAAGTTCCCTTATGTATGGTTGACATTAAATTAACAGCCTTTTGCAAATAGAGTGCCTATACCCACTTCAAATTTTGCTTTTCACCGGGGCGGTAAAGTCTTGAATAGAATGTACTAAAGCCTTTGCCAGCCCTAATCTCTGCAGCTGATCAAAACTAAAGCTACGAACAATATCGTATTTGGCACCATAACCTACTAGGCCATTATCGAGTTCACTTAAAAAACGCGCGCCTCTGTATTCAGATGCTCCGATTTGAAAAAATACTACAGTAACTTCGTTTGGCTCGCGAAGCTGCTTGGTGGCAGCCACAAGCGTGTCCACCACCATTTGCGGCTCATACTGCGGAGCGGGCACACCGTCAGTAATTACAGCCAGCAACATCGGTTTAGAACCCGGTTTGCGCCGGGCGAAATAGGCTTTCAAACGGTGGTCCAGTGGTTCTGCCAGGTGTGTGCCCCACATGAACGCGGGGTTATTGAAAAGATTGGCAATATCTTTAGTGGAGGAATTGGGATAAACCTGGAATTCTGAGGCAAATGACGTAAGAGTGAGGCCCTTAGGCGCAAAGGGCGCCAGCTGACGAGCGAGATCAGTTGCTTGCATGCCGCACCACTCCCAGCGCGATAGTTCATTTGGACAGTCACGGCGGCGCATTGACAAAGACGCATCAACAATCAGTTCGAGGTCATAATTTTCCAGCAATCGCACGGCAGTGGCCCCCGCCTTAAGTTTTTGTTGATTAGCATTGCCCTGCAAAAGTGTGCGGCTATCTTTTGCCGAAAAAATCGTCTGTGGCGCTTGATCAAACAAACCGGTCTGGCCCTTTAGAGATGCGGCAGCTTGAGGGGCAGCGGGAGGAGGAGCATCTTCAGCGGTGCCGTTTAAGATGGCGGGACCGAGATGCTTTTCTTGCACACCGAGGCTGAAGGGCCGACCGTCTGAAGGTAGATTGGAAGGCACGGGAGCGTTGAGCACCGGAATGGACGAATTACTTTCGCTGGGCCGCGCGAGGCGGGTGCGACTTTGCGAGAAAGTCGGCACACTGAGGCAAACACTCAAAACCGGTGCAATCACGAGCAACAGAAAATGTAGATGGTTCTTGCGGAAAATCATTTTTGCCTCGGCGGTCTATTGATTAGACGCATAATGGCCAGAATTGGTTCAATGCTCAAGATTAAATCAATGGCTTTTAATTTAATTGGGCCATTGCTTTTTTAGCCGGGGCAAAGCCCTGGGCGGCACTCTTCGCCAGCCACTTCTTCTTTTCTGCCGGATCTTTTTCAGTAATACCAATCGTATACTGGGCGTGAGCATGGCCCTTTTCGGCGGCCAATAATGCGCAACCGGAAGCCCGCTCGAGATTTTTCTCCACACCCAGACCGTCTAAGTAGCACAAACCCAGTGCGAATGTGGCTTCGATGTGCCCCTGGCCGGCCGACATTTCCAGCCACCTAAATGCCTGATCATAATCTTTATCGTTAAAAGCTATATCTCCTACGATAAATTGCCCTTCGAGATCGCCGGCCTCAGCGAGTTTCGTCCAAAATGCTTTGCCGTCGGAAAAAGAGCGCGGCGCATTATGCCCTCTAAAAATCAAAACTCCATACTGATACAAACGCGCTATTTTTTGCTTACTCTGAATTAGTTCAAGAATCTCAATTTCCTGCTCTATAGCCGGCTTTTGCTCGCCAATGAAAATTATTGCCGCACCATCGTCGGCAAAAGTGGTGCCGTTTTTGAGCACCACCGGCAGTTTGCTGGCGCCCACCGAAGCATTCAGGTATTCGAGCAATACATAAGCCAAAACGCGATCTGCCACCATTATTTTTTGCGCTTCATGGAAAGCAGAAATTCTATCGACGAAAGAAAGGCTTTTTTGACGGGTTACAACAATTACTGGCCCGAAACATAAGTCAGCCAGGGCTTTGAGCCGCACAATTTGCGCCAATTCGGCCGCACTTAAATTATCTGCGGAATCTTCTTCATGCGACATATAGGGCTCCAGGCGACAATAGAAGTATAAGGCACGTCAAAAATTCAATCAATTCAATCAAATGGAACAACCACCGCCGATTGCTGTCACTCTAAAAAGTGGCGCAAGAGTTCTCAAGACTCCTAAGTGTCAAACACAAGGCCAACAAAGGGCACGTTGATAAAGAAAAAATTACTAACTGCCGCCATACTGCTAGTGGGTCAATTAGTTTTGATTGCACCGGCACTAGCGAGCGATGAGGTCACTAGGCCAGACTCGCCCAACCTCACAGCGATGCCTGGCAGTGATATCAAAACCGCAACACCAATTAAAGCACAGAGTGTATCAACAGACGAAAAGCCATCCTCCGGACCCGGGGAGTCAGTTCACCAACCAGCATCTCCGGTAGAAACCGGAGATCTTTTGCAAGTAGTGCAAAACCCCAGAGTCTCCTTAATTCTGGCTGGCGGTGGCGCCAGAGGGGCTGCCCACGTTGGTGTTTTAAAAGTCTTTGAAGCCGAAAAAATCCCTATCGACCTGCTGGTTGGCAGTAGCGTAGGTTCTATGGTGGGATGCCTCTATTGTGCCGGTGTACCCACTGCCAAAATTGAAGAGCTAGTACTGAGCAGCCAGTTTAAAAAAGCTTTTTATCCACTGCCTATCAAAGTTAAAGCAGCACTAACTGTGCCACCATATTTATTTAAACGTATGTTGTTAATTAAACCGCCGATTGGACTTTACAGTGGCAATGCTATAGCCAAGTTCGTCAGCCGCAACTTGCCTTCTGGTATAACCAATATTGAACAGTTGAAAATTCCCTACGCTGCACTGGCTGTGAATTTGAAAGATACCAGGCCCGTATTTATAGATAACGGACCAATCAATAAAGCAGTGCAGGCAAGCTGCAGCGTGCCATTTCTTTTCAGACCGGTGGCGATTGGCGACAACCTACTAGTTGACGGTGGTTTACGATCTAATTTGCCCACTGAAGCCGCTAATTCTGTTGGAGCTAGACTGGTCATCGCAGTTAAACTGCATTCTTTTCTCAAAACTGAGGCAAAGAAACTCAACACAGTAGTTTCTTACGGCGATCAACTGGCGGGTATTCTCATGTCTGAAATTGAAGACAAACCAGCCGGCCAAGCAGACATAGTGATTGAGCCCAATGCCGACAATTTGAATTTGCACAATTTTAATCGCGCCGATCTGGCAGCCGCCATCGAATCGGGAGAAGCTGCTACACGCAAAGCACTACCGGCTATCAAAGCGAAATTGAGTAGGTTGGCCAACAGCAATGTGATCGAAACAAAATAGCATCAGGGGAGCGGTCGACTATAGCGCAAACCAAAAATTTCTAGAAATCCATCCATGAGCCAGTATGGCATCCACGCGCCAGCACTGACGATTTTTCTGCATTCCGAACGACTAAGTTTTAGAACAACGTCAGCAATCATTTTAAGTCTGATATAGTCGGCCCCAATATGCCATAAGCCTCGTACTACTTTACCGACATTGTCGTCTTCTAAATGCATTTTCTTGGCGCACGCCGTGCGCAAATTAACATACTTACCGGTCTCAACTAACCGAAAGCGACTCGAACAGCCACCTACAATGTAAGTATCTTGGTCGTTTTTTTCGACAGCCAAACCAATTTCAGCCGCAGAATCTGCTGTATGTTGGTGGATTTTCTTGCCAAACGAACTGGCTTTCAGCGTTGCGATTTCAGCAACCGAATAAGTAGATCGAGCAGTATCGGCATCAACAAAAAGACCCGGGACTTTCCGAATCAAGACACCTTCTTTTACCAGCCTGGAGAAGACCTTATCTACGTTGGCTCTCGTAAAACCTTTGTTGAGACATTGACGAGTGGTAAACAAAGTGCCCGGTGGTAGTGATTGGAAAAATTGGACAATGTGTGCGCGACAGCTCATGGGAAACCTCCGCTGGTGGAGTGCTTCTATGTACTACGTAATCTTGGTGGGGAAAGTTCAAAAGAATTGAAAAATGCACTGAGTATTTTGGGGGAAGTTCTAGTGTTTTGAAAAAGAGTTTTTTCAATAGGGGGATTTTCGGCCGAAATTCTGACAAAAATGAACACCAAATCCACTCTTATTTTTGTCAGAAAAACCTACGAAAATCCCCCTATCCAAAATATTGAAAAATCATCAATCCCGGCACCCAGCCAAAAGCACGCACCGGCGTACGGAATTAAACCAATCTATTGAAAAATCATCGATGCCAACATCCAGCCAAGAAAATCACTAATGCCGTCAGCCAGGGGCAAACCATCCCTCACCTTGTCAGGCTACCACCCGATGTTTATTGAACAGGAATATGAGGAATTGATTCAGATTGAAGCGGCACGAGAGGTCCACTTTTGTTGCGCTCAAAGCGCATCTCACAGTTTTGACAGTTGAAATAAGCAATATAGGTGCCCGGCGCATTAGGCTCAGCTAGGTCAGGCTCATAAGTGACAAGTTTGCGCTTACCGCAGTTAGGACACTTGCCTTTAAGCAATGCAGGCAAAAAGGGAGTCAGAATCACGGCCATAATGACAAATATCATGAATAATTCTTTCATTATCTCTGGCCTCCCATGACAACCGCTCGTTCTATTTTTAGCATATAAATAGCCCTTAGATTGGATCTATCAGTAAAATGTAAACAGCATGGACATTCAATCTACTGATTTGGGCATCATTTTGTCGGCACTCTCATTTGCCGCCGACAAGCATCGCGACGAAAGGCGCAAAGATCAAGAAGCTTCGCCTTATATTAACCATCCTATTGAAGTAGCCCGATTGCTCCATGAAGTCGGTGGTATTGCCGACAGTGCCACCATCGCTGCCGGACTTTTGCATGACACCGTTGAAGATACCGATACTACGCAGGCATGCCTGGAAGATTTGTTCGGTGAAGAAATCGCGTCATTAGTAATGGAATGCACTGACGACAAAACATTACCCAAAGAAGAAAGAAAACAAAAGCAAATCGACCACGCTCCACATTTGAGCGCCAGAGCCAAATGTATAAAGTTAGCCGATAAGAGTAGCAATGTTCTTGATATGGGCAATTCGCCACCCACTTCGTGGAGCCACGATCGCCGCCTTGAATATGTGCACTGGTCAAAGCAAGTTGTGGAAGGTTTACGCGGCACAAATGACGCCCTCGAACGCTTATACGACCACGCGGCCCAGGAAGCACTGCTCAAATTAAGTGCATCGGCTAATTTAAATTGAGTAATCGCGACACTACATTAAGACCGCTGAAAGCCGATGACATTGTTATGTTCAGTCAATGGTTCAGTGCACCGCACGTGGCACCATGGTGGGACGGCATCACCGATCAAGAATCGCTACAAAGTAAATATCTTCCTTGCCTCGAGCCGCAGTCTGCTACTCGCGTTTATATTATTCAAGTAGACCAAAAACCTGTGGGCATGATTCAGAGCTATCATCACTGCCGCTATCCCGCCTGGGAGCGAACTGTGGCGATTAAAAACGCTATGGGCATTGATTATGTCGTTGGTGCAGCTGAGCACATCGGCAAAGGCGTGGGCACTCACGCCATTAAAATGATGACAAAAATGGCACTTACTCTTCATTCCGATATTGACGTGGTGGTGGCGGTGCCGCAAAAAGACAATCTCGCTTCCAGGCGTGCTCTGGAAAAAGCGGGTTTTGCCCTGGTGCGCGAGGCCAAATTAGAATCAGACTGCCCGTCTGATGCCGTCAGCGCCATTTATCAGAGGCACCGGTAGGTAGCGCCTTTCGCTGAGTCGCTGCTCGGAGGAAGTACTGAAGTTACAAACAAATCCTGACCGCTGTCCAGGATGGGAAAATATCGGGACGACAGGATTTGAACCTGCGACCTATTGCTCCCAAAGCAACCGCGCTACCAAGCTGCGCTACGTCCCGGCTTTCAAATATATCACACCGGCCGACGCTGAAAACAAAAAAGTAACGCTCTTGCCTACTTGACCACTGAGCTATTTAGATATCGACAACTCTACGGTACGAACTGCGGCGGCCCTTCCACGCTGACATCGAGCGCATCTTTGTCGATATAGCCGGTGCGACCGTTCGCCATTTGTACTTTGTACTTGTTGTTATTAATGCCGCCTAAGACCACTACCCTGTCGCCTGTCTGCGTTTGTGACAGGGTGCGGTTGCCTTCGTCTTTGACTGACTTAACGCTCTTCACAGTGGCGGTGGTGTAGGCGTCACCGGTTTTGCAATTAACGAAGCCGCCATAGATGTAGCCGTCACGGCCGTTCACTCGCACTTTGTACCAGCCTTCTTTTTTGCCGATGATGGCCACATCGGCTCCGCGAGGAATTTCGGCGATGGTGCGGTAATGAGTGCCCACTCCCCGTCTGACTTTGACTGTTTCGCTCGACAACGAGCTTATTACCGTGCCTTTTTCAGCCTCACTGACTTTCTCAGTTACCTTAGTAGAAGCGGTCTTCTCCACCGATTTGATGTTCGGCATAGCCAGCGGAGCCACAGCCACAGTGGGCGGTGCTGAAGCCGTATGAGTATTACCATGAGAATTCGACTGGCTGTTTGTTTCTTGCGGCTCATCCTTTTGGGCAGGCGAGTCTGTATCAGGGCTGGCCAGCAACTTGTCTACTAAAGTTGATGTTTTATTTTCATAAGTAGAAGCCACTGATGCATTGTCGCTTTCGGCTCCGTGTCCTTGAACTTTGACACGACGCACCTGGCTCGCTTGCATGGCACCAGAGCTGCCTCTTGCCAGCACTACTTCAAAAGCGTCTTCGGCATTGCCCATAAAATAGGTGGATCCGCCACTTTGCGCTGCCTGATGAGCAGCTTCTCTGCGTCTTCTGCGACTGCGGCGCGAGCCGCTATTACCGTCGTCGCTAACTTCTGCTAAAGCAACTGCGGCGCCTTTGCGCCTGATCTCGAACGAAGGCGGGCAGATTTTTAGTTTTCCCACGCCGCCGAGAGCAACGACAACGGCGTTGGTCAAATATCTTCTAAAACGCGGCTTCTGGGCCGGATCTGCCACGGTAAAAGCGAAGGCACGCAATGCAGCCATTGGCCCACGGCCGTTATCATCTTGCAACTCGTATGCGGCATTGTTGTAAATCAGTTTGAGTTTGAGCTTCTCTTCCGGCAGTGCCAGAGCCCTCAAGCTCGTGGCCGTAAACAATTCTTCTTCACTGGCGCGTGAGGCCACAGTCATCTCGATGTCGATATCCTTGCCATTAGCGGCAAAGGCTGTTTTGCCTTCTCCACCACCGCTATAAAAGGGCACTGATTTGTCGCTCAAATCTTTGACGCCGCTGGCTGTGAGGGCAAAGACTTTGACTTGCGGTTTGCCGCCGGCCTGGGCATTTTGGTGCCCCAGTAAAACAAGCACATCGCCGGCTGGGCCCACTAATTTCGCTTCGTCGAAGACGTCAAATTTGCGCAATACCGCAACATCTTTGCCGGAAATAATGTAGTTGCAGGGCTGTAAGACCGTGTCTACTTCTACCAATTTAAGACCTTTCGGCAGATCAAAAACGTGAATTTCATATGCGGCAGAAGGCAAGAGCTTTTGCATCTTTGCCGTGATTTCGTTGGGCGGCAAAGTAACATTTTTTTCGAGAAAACGTTTGACGCTGTTTTCCAGCTCACTCTTTAAATGGTCGGCATCTTCTTTCGATTTAGGACCCTTAGCCACCATTCTTGAAACTTTACGCAAATCAGCGTCAGAATCAAACATTGATGGAATCAATGCCAGCGACGCTGCACCCAGGCCCAGCAGTGCAACCGCAGCAATGCCTATCCCACCAATCTTGAGCAATTGCGGGTTGAGAGCGCTTTTACGCGCCAGCTTAGCGCCGCATTCTTTGCATTGAACGGCGGCGACAGAGTTTCTAACAGTACATTCAGGGCAGCGCATGGGTCACATCCCAATCGCCCAGAGGCTTTCAGACCCCAGGGGATAATAGCCGAGTATATAATACCTATCCTTGGCAATCTCAGTAGATGTCATGGTCTATTTTTCACAGGATGAGATAAAAACTTGCAGGCACTAAACGATGAAAAAGCCAGGAGCGCACTGGCAAAAGTATGCAGTCTCGCCTACGAACGAGGCTATATATGCGGCACTGAAGGGAATTTCAGCCTCAAGCTCAATGATTGCACTCTTCTCACTACCCCCGCCGGCAGCTGTAAAGGTTCATTAAATGAATCTGATTTTGTATTAACAAATCTCAATGGTGAGTTGCTGCACACACCTTCCAACCTGGGCAAGAAAGCTTCAACGGAGCTAAAAATGCATTTAGTTGTTTATGCATCGAGACCCGATGTTCTCGCAGTCGCCCATGCTCACCCCACCACTGCAGTGGCTTTTACCATCGCCGGAAAATCACTGAACCGTTGCGTCATGCCAGAGTCGATTTTGACTCTGGGCGAAATTGGTCTGGCACCATATGCGACACCAAGCACCGATGAAGTGCCTGAAAGTATTAAAGCGCATCTGGAACACACTGATACAATTTTACTTTCGCACCACGGTGCGCTGACATTCGGCAGCGATATTTTCCAGGCCTTTTATCGCCTTGAAACGCTTGAACACCACGCTAAAACCTTGTTGCTTGCCCATATGCTCGGTGGCGAAAAAACACTTTCGGCCAAACAAGTGGAAGACCTCTTTGCCGTCTGTAAGGTTTACGGCATGACCGCTCCTAAAAATGCCGCTAAAATTATCGAAGCAGGCACCAGATGAGCGAAGATCTTCACCCTCTAGAAGAAATTACAAGTTTCTATCTTGTCCGACACGGCCACACCAGGGCCACAGAGCTAGGTTTACTTTACAGCGATATAAAAATTGAAATCACCGAAAAAGGTGAGAAACAAGCGCAGGCAGCAGCCAATTTCGTCGCCAGAAGCAAACCGCAAAAAATAATCTGCGGCCAGGCAGTGCGCGTTCTGCAATCATGCCGCCCTCTAGAGCAAGAAACCGGGCTCACAGCCGAAGTTGTAGCTGGTTTTGAAGAGTGGCAAGTGGGCGCATGGGAAGGCCGCACTTATCTTGATATAAAGAAGAACGACAGTGAGCAGTACCACTCGTGGTGCGCTGACCCAATCGAAAACGCACCACCGGGTGGCGAATCAATTAAGCAGTTAAGCGAACGCATTGCCGAAAGCATTAGTGCCTTAATCAGCTCGCAGCCTTGCAGCGGCAAGACAATCGCCATGGTCACCCACTCGGGAATTATTCGATCGATTCTAATTTACGCTCTAGGTATGCCTGTGCAAAATTTCTGGCGCTTATCGATACCAACAGGGTCAGTCACCAGAATCGATTTCAGCAGGAACTTTGCCACAGTGCATTTTATGGCGGTTAATCCGGCTAGTCTTTCTTAGACGGTTCCACTCCGGCTTTGCCGAAGCGCGACGACAATCTCAGATTGGTGACTAAACGCTGTTTTTCTTCGAAGCTCAAAATCGAGCGAATCTTCAGCACAAGCTTTGCTCTTTCTGTGCCCATTTCAGCTTGGACTTTATTGATTTCGTCTTGTTTGGCCAGCACTTTTCTTTCGTCTGGATCCGGCTCGAACTGCAAGTCTCGCATTTCTTTAAGCAAATTGCCGAATAGCGCCAGGCGCACCCGCTGGCCGTCTTCAAACTCTTTGGCGAGAATGCGAATTTTACGCTCTTGCTCTTGATCAATACCCGCTTCTTTATAGATAGCGAGGGGGTCGGTTTGCATCATTACCGAACCAGGCAAATTAGGATGGGGCACAACAGCATTGCCGAAAGTCTTTTCAGAGTCGCTGCGATGCCTCGAAGCTCTTTCATTATCTTTGTCTTTGTCGCTGTTTTCGGCTAGTGCGCCAATACAGGAAACACTTAATAGAATGGCTCCGGCAAAGGTCAGGGCAGGTCGTAAATTGATCATATTTTCACAAAAACTTAGCAGGAAATTTTGTTCAGTATAACCTCATTCAATACCAAAATGTATGAAGGGCGCCCAGGCGTGCACCGGTTGTTTGGCTTCAATTGCTTTCATCTGAGCCTGCCTTAAGGCCTGAGCGACGGAGACTTTTCCCGATTGCCAGCAAGTGTGAAAATCTTGCATCAAAGCAGCAGTGGAGCGGTCGGCCACTTCCCAGAGCGACAGCACTAAATTAGGCATTCCCGCGTACATGAGGGCGCGAGCCAGACCAAGAATTTCACCGCCTTCCGTCACTACATTGACGCCGGTTTGACAAGCTGAGAGAACCAGCAGGCGACCTTTGTGAGTACGCAGAGCGTTACCTTCCAGGATGGAGGCGGCCGAAAGTATGCTGCCGTCTGAAAGAACAAGCCCTGAGGCCATGGGCTCATCGTGATTGAAAATGGCATGGCCGGCAAAGTGCACTACTTCAAATTCGCCGAACAGCTCCGAGAGCGAACGCTTCACTTCTTCATTAGTGAGCAGGGTGCCATTACCGACAGTGCCCTGACCGAGCGATAATATCGAATTTGCTTCTTCCATTGTATAAGCCAGGTCTTCTAAACCAGCCGACGAACGCAAGCGCGAGCTGAATACCATGCCACCTTCTCTAGTGGCGGAATAATCGCTGATGGCTGAGACCAGATAACGGGCCGCCGCCTCTTTTTGCCCCGGCTCGCCTATGGCGCCGGCTGTGCGGCTCTGGGCTAAGACCGGAATCAAAGACACTGTCGGTACGTAGCTAATGGCATAGCTCTGGCATACGTAAGCAGAAGCGTCGTGAAGTGCGGAAAAAGGCAGATGGTAGAGGCTGCCGTGCGGGATTAAAAGCAGTCTTTTAACGGAAGAGTGCAGCGTCTCTAAAACCGGTCCGAGCAAATTCTTATAGAGTCTTTTGCACAAAGACACAGGTACTTCCCAGCCTTCTGTAGAACTCATCTCTAAAAATGTAGCGATGTCATCGCGAATCAGCTCGAGAGCCTGATTATCCATTACTGCGTGAGTCGACAGGCCCGGGCGACTTCCGGTATCGGTGGCAGTGGCATCGATATTTTTTTCATTTTGCACACAGGCGACAAGCAAATAATCTTGCGGGAAGAAAAATTCGATTACACAAGTGTCGTCGGACAGCTTACCGTTTTGCCAGAGCGATTGTATTTCACTGTAACTGAGTGTGCTGGCCGAGACCAGATTGGCATAGTTAGGATGGCGGCGGCGCAACTGGTTGAGCACTTCACGCCATTCCAAGTAAAGCTTACGCGTGTCTTCTTGTGGGGCCTGGGATCCGCGCAAGCCGGTGCCACTACCACCGGTGCCACCAGCGCTAGAATCATCTTCTGGTTGACCGTGGAAAAACTGGCGCTCTAAATGCGCAATCTGAGCCCGCAAATCTGCTTCGCGCGACATCAGATCTTTTAAGCTGCGCGTCACTCCGTCGCCTTTTGTATCCACGTCTTCACTAGCGGCAAGCTCACTGACATCGATAGGAGAATTACTGAGCAAATCAAGCAGAGCCCGCGATTTGGCCCGGCCTACATATTCGAGAGCTTCTACTCGCAAATCAAGTTTGAGGCAAGTGGATACCATATCGCGGTAGAGCTCCTGGCCGCGATTGGCAAAACTGGTTTTTAAATCGTCGGCTTTAATCATGCCGCGCTGCTCGTCAAATAATTCCACGGCCTGGCGGAAATATTCAAAAGCCGGCGCCAGCTCACCGCTCTGGGCCTTGAGTTTGCCGAGATTGCCAAGATAAATACGCTCGCCCAGCCGGTCACTTATGGAGCGGCTAATGGTTAGCGCTTCCATATAATATTCGTCGGCTCGCTCAAAATCGGCCAGGGCTTTATAGCAATCTCCCAGACTATCGAGGTGTGCGGCCACGGTGGCCGTATCCGACAGCTCCCGGGCGATGAAGAGGGCCTTTTCTAAAAGTAAAATCGCTTCGTCGGTTTGGGTCAGGCGGGCCAGAGAAACTCCCTGATTACCAAGCCAGATACCTTCGCGCCGGCGATCTTTCCCTTCAGCGGCCAGATGCTGCGCTTCTTTATAGAGATCAAATGACTGGCCAAACTGCGCTTGCTCAAAGCAAATATTGCCTTCCGAGCCGCGGCAAATAGACATGGTGAGCACATCTGATTCAAACTCGGCTTCAAGGTAAGCGCGACGATAATAATTGGTGGCTTGCTCAAACTGACCCAGTTCACTCAGGGCCAGGCCAAGACTGCCAAGCCAGACGCTCTTTTCGCCTGAACTGGTGTGGTCGGCCAGCTCAAGAGCAATGTTGAACCAGTCAGTGGCGGCCTCCAGATGAGAAAGGGACATGCAGACTGAGCCAAGATTGCCGGCGGCTAGTTCCATAGAATTGAAATCTTGCAAAAATGATGCTGTATTGTAAGCCAGGTCAAAATGCCCTTGCGCCTCAGTAAAATTACCCTGCCCGGCCAGCTGTTCGGCAAGAAACAGACGAGCTTGCAGCTCGCACTCGAGCAAATTGGCCCGCCGACAAAGCTCGATGGCCTGCTGCAAATGTTCGATAGATTGCGTAGTCAGCCCGATCATGCGCTCGGTCTGACCTAAGTATGTGAGCACAACAGCTTGTGGCTTTTCTGCGTAAGGTAGATCCTGACACAACGCCAGGGCCTGAAGAAGAAGCGCCTGTGCTTCTTTTCCGCCTCCACCGAGCAGCTGTTCGTAGGCCGCAGTTGAGAGTTCCTCAATTTCTTTGAGGATGTTTTCGTTAACGATGTGCCTGCCGCGACGTTTTTTTTCGCGGTGAGATTCAGTCATCGAAAGCCTCGACCGTATCGCTTCTTGCATGTGCCTACCAGTGAAATCATTGTACCTTCTTAAAAACTGTTGCTTGGCGAAGCAGCTTACCTATATGTGTATCCGCCCCTGCCGCTTTTTCGACAAAGCAAAAGATTTAGCCCGGCTAAAGCAAAAGATTTAGCCCGGCTAAAGCAAAAGAGGCGCCGGGCGCCTCTCTAAAAGTCTAAAAGATGTCTGTGCTTTTGAACTGCTGAATTTAGATAGCAGGACCGGCTGCTGAATGATATGTGCCGTAGGTGGCAATCATCGGTGCTGCAGCCGCGGCAGACTTTTTCACTACAGCGGCAATGTGAGGAGCACTGCGGCGAGTGGCTTTGTAGGCCATGGGTGCATAAGACTTGAACGCGCTGGCCGAAACTACACGGCCGCCGCGAGCGGAATTGCCACCAGCCAGATAGGTGTGAAAACCGGAAGGTTGCAAATTACTGTGAACATGGCCATGACCTTGAGCAGCAGCTTGCTGACTGCCGTGCCATGAGCCGAAGTAGCTTGGAGTCATGGCTTTTTGAGCGCGCATAGAGCTTCCGCCGGCTGCAGGAGGAGCTGCTTTAGCTGTGCTGCCGATTAACTGTTTCAACGAAGCTTCAGGAATCAAACTGAGTGGGAATGGCGCTGGACCTGCGGTAACGTGAGCCGGAGCCTGGCTGGCGGCAAATTCGGCCTGTAGGCTGGCCATTTGTTCGGCTTCGCTTTCAGTGGTGCTGCCGTTAGCGGCATTGCGAGCCATTTGAGTCCATTCAACTTCTGATGGAGCTGGTTTAGCCGCTGGGCTCATGTGAGCTACAGCTTGCTGGGCGCAAGGGAAACCAACCTGTCCGGGAGTGGAAGGTGATTGACCGGGCAGGGTGCGAGCGGCATTTTTGCGCTGGAAGCTGGCGACGCACTCGGCGGCTTGACGCAGGCGACTACGATTTTGAGCGGTGTTTACTTGCTGTGCGCGGTAAGAGCTGTAGCCGGGAGCAGAATAGTTAGAATCGTTTTGCACTGGTTGAGCGGCAAAACTTGATTCATTAATGCTGGCGGAAAGATTTGGTTGGTTGCTATTGTCGAGCTGAGGCATTTGCGATTGCAAATCGGAGCGGCTGGGCAATTTTCTACCAGGAACGAATGGACGCAACTTGACCGATCCGGCAATGGGAGTCATGGCCAGTCTGGTTTGCACTGCCCGAGGCTCAGAAAAACTCGAGCTGCTCAGGTCACGCTTGATTGGCAAAGATCTTTTGGAACATTGGAAACTAGGTACAGCATGAGGGTCGCTCATGGAGCGGGCTGTGGCTTTCTCGGCAACCGCTGCCTTGAGAAAATTCGCTGTAGCGCTCAAATTATTGCCTTCGGCCATAGCTTGAGGAGCGAATACCAGCGGCAAAGATGCTGCTACGTTTACGCCAACTAGAAATGCATGTGATTTCATCTGATACCTGATCCGCCAAAGAAAGTAGGTTATTTCGCTCACGCCGTCGAATAACAATCGACTTCTTTAGTCTATGAAACCTCACCGCACATGTCACTGGGAAGAATACGCAAGCCATTTATAAAAGGGCCCATTCTTTTCGGAGCTAGTGGGAAAATTCCCATAGATCAATCATTAAACTTGTCTACTCAGTCCCAGACCAGTCGATAGCCGACGCCCCGGACAGTGAGAATGTGCTTGGGTTGGCTGGGATTGGCTTCCAATTTTTCCCGCAAATATCTGATGTGGACATCAACAGTACGGCTTTCGCCAAGAAAATCGGAGCCCCAGACACCCTGAAAAAGCTGGTCACGGGAAAATACCCGGTTAGGCTGCCTGGCCATGGCTAAAAGCAATTCGAACTCTTTAAAGGTGAGATCAATGGATTTTTCGCCCACCAGCACAGTACGGCTGTCAGTGTCGATGAACAAATCACCAAGACGAATGCCTTTTGTGACTTCCTGCACCTGAGGAGTTTCGCGCAGGTGCGCTTTCACCCGGGCCACGAGCTCGCGCAGACGCACCGGCTTAGCGATATAGTCATTTGCACCGAGCTCAAGTCCGACGACGGTGTCAATTTCGCTGGTGCGGGCAGTGAGCATTAATATGGGTGTGCGTTTATCGAAAGCGCGCACCCGGCGGCAGACTTCATATCCATCAAGCCCAGGCATCATCAGATCAAGAATGACCAGATCTGGTTTTTCATGCTCAAATAATTGAATGGCTTTGATACCGTCGTGGGCTAATAAAGTAGAAAATCCTTCTTGATTCAGCACGTACTGAATGCTGGTAGCGATATCTACTTCATCGTCGACAATTAGCAGTTTTTTCAATGGGCCAAACCGGTTGAAATTGGGATCCACATAGTATCACTCTTGTTATTAAACTCTTGCTCTTAATCGCTTCCGCGGTGGCCAGGTTTTCAAGACTAGCTCGACCATAGCTACCTGACGGTAAAGCTAGCGGAATTAGACGTACAATAAGAACTTAGCTTTTACGGTTGATATTGTTGTGCGAAGGCGGACAAAGAAAAATTTGGTTTTGTGCACTGCTGCAGTCAGTCTGCTTGTAGTTCAAGCTCCGGTCGGCGATGCAAAGAGCGGCAGCAAAGCGGCGCCCAAAACGCAAGCCAAAGCCTCCAGTAACAGTAGGCCAGTCCAGGCCACAACTATCCCTCCCGTGATCAATTCCTTTTTGCCCTACCCGCCCATGATCCACCCCGTGCGCATTGGTCTCAGCACCAAAAGCTCGGCCATACGAGTAGCGATCTGGCAACAGGGCGCTGTTTTTGTTAACGGCATGCCAATTTTCGCTTTAGAACCGCGCATGGTTTACACCATCACCCCCGGCAAAATTACCGAGCTGGGCACCGGCCGCAGCTGCACGTTGCCGTACGATCAGCGCTGTCACATTTCCGCACCAGATTATCGCGTCTGGACAGTCAACCGCTGGTGGCGCGGCTGCCTTGAAATCATCAACATGCCTACTTATGTTACTGCCATAAATTTGCTTGATCTGGAAGATTATTTGCAGGGTGTGGTGCCTTCTGAAATGCCTTCGAGCTGGCAACCGGAAGCACTTAAGTGTCAGGCGGTGGCGGCGCGCAGCTATGCCTACGCGCACATGGGTAAAGGCTCTAAATGGAAAAGCGAAGGCTTTGACATGGTGCCCGACGTACGCGACCAGGCTTATAAAGGACTGGCTGCCGAAGCACCCTCAACGCTGGCAGCGGTTTTTCAAACTCGCGGCTTAATTTTGAAAAATGCCGACAAAGTGAAACCGGGATTTTATCGCGCCTGGGTAGGCGACGAAATGGAAAATCTCAACATCAAAAAGAGTGCTGTATCTCAAAGCCATCTTGAGCAAATTACCGGCATCAAAGGCATTGTCGGCGTAACCGTCAAACAATGGAATGCCACCGGAAACGCCAGTCACATACAAGTTATGGGCGTGAGAAACAGTCGTGAAGTAGACGGCATTGCTCTGGCACGCATGTTGAATTTTGCCACAGCGGGAATTTTAGACGTGCATGATGAAGGCTCCAACTGGGTCTTCACTTATCGCGGCCCGGGCAATGGTGCCCGCGGCCTCAGTCAGCACGGTGCCAATATGTTCGCCAAACGCGGCTGGACATTCGACCGCATCTTGCAGCAATACTATCAAGACGTAGACGGCAAGCTACAATTAGGCTTTATCGACGGTTCATTTAAAATGTATCCGGCCACGCTGCAACCAGTGAAAAAAGCGGCCAGCAAAGCTGAATTTTCAAGGGGCTTGATTGATCAAGACAAACGCAGCGAAGATAAAGAAGACAAAGCCTCAAAAGACAAAGACAAGTCTTGAGCCGGTCAATTTTTTAGATTCTTTAGTGGGCGAGATTTTTCAAACGCAGACGCAGACTTTCAACAGTGGGAGTCGACGGTCCATAATGCTTTTCATAAATAGTGAGGGCGCGGCGATAGATAAGCTCCGCTTTTTCTAGAATGTCGCTGCAACCTGTGACGCGCACAGCTCCTGAAAGCACATCGGCCAATCTTGTCAGAGCTGCTGCCAGAGATAATCCGCAGCCACCGTGGATAGTGTCAAGCACATCTACTTGCCGCTCTAAGACAGCAATCTGTTCCATGTGTAATTCAAGCTTGCCGTACACAACCGAAAGATTGGAAAGCACAGCAGCCACTTCGGCACTGACGCCATTACTGTCATTTTGGATATCTAGCAATTCTTCAAACACCGCTCTGGCTGCCACGTAGACCCCTGTGCGCAAATAGAAACTGCCCAATCGATTAAAAACATCAAGAGTGGTCTGGTGGTAGCCGCCTTTGAGTTTTTCTTGACTGCGCAAAAGGGCGAGAAAAAGTTTTTCACCTTCCGACGAGCGGCCAGTGCGTTCAAAAACAGTCGATAGTTTGTCTACCGTATCGGCTAAATCGAAATAATCAGACAGCTGCTCCTGCGCACTATTGATGCGCAGGGCATAAATGCGTTTGAGGTACGGCTCTGCCTCTTCAAACTTGGCGCGACTGACGTAAAAACTGGAGAGTTCTTCAAGGTGGCCGATGATAGCCGGGTTAGCGACACCCATAGCCGTCTCTGAGACATTGAGAGCCATGCGATAAAGCTCTTCGGCATCATCAAAGCGACCCTGAGTCAAATACTCCATGGCCATCTTGAAATAATCGACTGCCTGCCGCAGCTCCACTTGCACTTGCACAGTAGATGAATCGCCTGAGCGCTCCGCCGGCAATGGCATCTCTTGCGTGGTCAATGTCTTTCGAGAAGAAACTGAGCTTAGGGTCGGCGTTGTTGACGGCGTTGTTGACGGCGTTGTTGACGGCGTTGTTGACGGCAAAAGATTGAGGTCGATCATGGGATTCTGGGGATTCGCAAAAGTGGGAGTAATCAGTGATGGTAGTGATGTTTGAACGCATTGACAAGGGAGCTATCAGATATACATTTGATTAAAGGAGAGCGAAGGGCTGCCAGCCTGCTTTTGCTAGGTTTAATAAATCGAAATAAGTCTCTGCTCAATTATTACAAACTGTCTTTCCAAAGTCGCTTACCCACAGTATCGATACCATCGACAGTCTGCTGCAAGGTATGCACGCCTGTCAGTATTAAGACATTATCGGGCGGAGCGGCAGCGCATAGCGTTTTTAAATTGGCCAGCTTTTGACTGAAGTCAGCGGAAGCGTCGTGCATCACATCAAGATCCACTTGAGCTTTTTGCAGTTTTTTGTTGCCGCTTTCGGCTGCCATTCTGTCTCTGGCGGCGGCCAGTTGCGTGCCGTTAAGTTGCATAGCGGCTACAGAAGTGTCGATTGCACTTAGCGACTGATTGAGAAATTCAGCCCGGCATTTAAGGTAAGGACCTGGCCTGACGCTGTCATTCATGAGCAGGGCGGCACTGCCCGGGGTGAAGGCCCACCAGGGATCGGCAATAAAGGCGGCATTATTACCCAGCGGATTAGCCACCATTTGGCGCCGACCGGCCTCCCGCTCGAGATCACGAAGGGTACTTTCTAAGCGCCGCAAATTCTCGTGCAAATCGCGCAGTCCTGCTTTAAATTGATCTTCGGGCAAAAGTGCCTGACTGGTCGCTGCTGTTGAGCCAGGGTCGGCAGCGGGTGAGTTTCCACCGGCGGCCTGAGCTTGTGGTAGAGACAATAAAATCAGTAACAAAATCAAACAGCATTTCTTGGTCATGTGTTCCTTATATATTTGGCTTACTTTTGGAATTAATTGGTTCGGTTTTAACCGGAGCATCAGTTTTGTTTGCACCGGCTTTAGTGGCGTCAGAAATAATGTCGGCAGCAATTATCCACCCTGGCGGGCGCAAAAAGCCAAATTCTTTTTTGCGCTCCCAGTGCGCCTGCTTGAACGGACCACCCGCAATTTCATAGTAGGTGTAAACGGCACCGCGGCTGAGATAAGCGCCTTGAGTGGTGCTGAATATGGCATTGACCACACCGGCGTCACCAGGGCCCATACTGGCGGCACCAGCACCGATACCGGGCACATAAATGCTGCCGGCCACAGGTGAGCTGATAGCAGCCAGAATCTGGTCAATATTGGCTAACAATTTAAAATCGACGGCCGATAGAGGTTGCACAGCCAGTTCTTGATCGGCAATTTTTGCCAGGCGATCTAGCAAGCGCACATAATCGTCAGATCTTTTGCGCTTCTCTTCAGGAAAACATCTAAGTCTGGTCAGATCATTTTCTGTGATGCTCAAAAAGGCACCAAGCTTGCGATAAAGATCGGGCATGGGCTCAAGGTAATGAAAATTTGAAGCATGTCTGACGCCTGGTCTGGCAGCACCGAACATGCGAGCAGCCGCACTTATTTCTGGTTTTGCTTCAGTTTTGGTTTCAACCTTATTATTAGTCGTGGCTTCAGCCTTTACGTCAGTTTTCAATTCGGAGGCCGGGGCAGCAGCTTTCACATTAGTGACCGAACTGGCAGAATTAGCAGTATTTAACGGAGCCGGTGCATCGAACGCAGTATACGAATCGGCAAATGCCGCCGAAGCACTGAGTGCATGCTGGCAATACCAGAGTTCTGAAAGCAAACAGGAAAGAGAATTCTTTTTAAAAGGACGAAAATATTCAGTGATGATTGCCCATCTTTTTTCTGCCAGGCAATTGGGAGCATTAGGGTCGCTTTCTACCCTGCGCTTGCCCGCCACTCTAATGAGCTCGGGCAAAGTGTTAACCAGGCCGGGGTCCATGCGGTCGCTGAGACTATGCAAGATATTGGATGCCACAGGAGATCCCCATGAATAAAGAATAAAGAGCGAAAGCGGCGAAATAAAACCTTCTTCGCCTTCTTCTTTGTACGTGGCAGTCTGACTTTTAAGCCAATCGAGTTCGTAACTATTGACTGGCGGCAAGAAGCGCATCACCAGCATGTTCTCTTCAGGACCGCGGTTCTTTTCCATTTCAAAAATAGAAGCGGCGTCAAGCCCTTGCGGTTTTTGCTTCTTAATCGATAAAAGTAATCTGGCGCGCGAAAAAGGCTGTGCCAGGGTTTGCAACATGTCACGAAATTCTAAATTGCCCGCTTGCAGCATACTTTTGAGATCGCGAGGATAAACAGTCTGCTCGCGGGTGAGTGACCCGGGATTAATACTCAAGCTGATTTCATAGATGCGCTGCCAGGCCGGCATCAGTGAGTCTCCGGGGGCGGCGGCCACCTTAGAGCTGCGACTGCTGCGACCCAGTTCAAGAGCACGGTAAAGTAAAAGAGCACGGCGAAATTTATTGCCGCCGCCGGTTTCAGAATTATTGGTGACGTCCGAAAGAGTCAGATACATGCGCGATAGCCAGGCAACGCAGCGGAAATAGTTGGCAGTCTTCTCACTGCGCAAATAAAAGCCCATTGGCCTCAATGAACTAAAATCTTCTTCGCGATTAAAGATTACAGAACGCCCTTTTTTGCCCCGTGCAATAATCGCCATCTCGCTGCGGGCCAAGTCGCTGGCACCGCCCATATCAGGCAGCGCGGTTTTGGGATCGAGCAATTGCAAAGCCACAATAATGAAAGCCAGATTGCGCTGAATGTCATCTTTAACTTCGTCAATTTCGCAAAGGCGATAGTCTTTAACACACGATTCAATCAATGCCGATAAAAGAGCTCGCAATTCCGCATAAAGTGTATCGCTCACGACTTTAAAAGCTATGGCATTATTGAATGCGAAATAAGCATGCACAAAAGGATCGGCAGTAATAAAATTGCTTTTGTCGGTTTCACGGTTTAATTTATAGATTGCCGACATGGTATCAGCACTGGTGCCCTGCAAAACTACAAAATGATTAGCACCGAGCATCTTGCTGCTTTTAACACCAAGCCCGTCAAGCTTCATTGCCGTCAATGTCAGTGGCTGTGGCTGATTAGTCGCCACGCTCATCTGAGGGAACATATCTTTTAAACTGGTCGTGCCAAAAGTCCTTCTGGGAGCTTCCTCCGTCAGTTTAATTTCAGTAGGGTGGCGAAACTTTTGCGTAGGGTCGGTAAAAACTTGAGCATGTGCAGCCAGAAAGCCAAATAAGCAATTCGTCAGGAGCAAAGATGCTGACAAATAAATTTTTACTGTCTTCACGGCATCTTGGTTTGTCATTGAAAATTAATTAGCGACTTAGCGATCGGTAAAAAGTAAACGGTGGGTAGAAAGCTTTTCTTCTAAAGCAGGTGAGAATGCCACAGGCAACGGTTTGAAATTCAACCACGAACGCAACTGATCACTGTTGGCCGCTGACAACATGTGCCCGCTTTGACCAAGCGAGAGAGTCTGGTAGAACTTCTCATCGTCAGACAAATCAACCAGCATGCGCATGGTCGGCCCAGAGCGACAAACTGAATGAGTACTGCTGCGGCGCAAAGACTCTTCCATACTAGAAACAGTGTCATGGTCGCCGCCCACCGGCACCGGCCCGCGATTCAGTATAGAGGCAAACAAAGGCACCAGAGCCGGCGCACCACGCAATAGATCATTTTCAAATTCTATAGTATGCATCGGCCCCCATTTCCAGGCAGCTACATCATCTGATTTTGATTGCAAGCGTACTTCTTTAACGGCCTGGCCAAATGAGCTTATTATAAAACCTTTAAAAGTTCTCTCTTCTGCAGGCAGCCAGGCATCACTCTTTTCCAGCAAAACTTTTTCTACCACAGATGACCACTGGGGGTAGCGGTCTAAATATTCGTTAGTATAAGCAGTGCCCAGACGCGGCTCCAACAGCCGCCTGATAACGGTTTGCACAAAGCTCTGGTAGAGCGCACCACCACTGCTGTTCTCGGTGAGCACACCGTCCCATTTGCCAATAGCGTCGAGGGCAGTTAATTGAATTGAGTCGATAGATTCGGTTTTGCCGATGGCCTCAATGAGTGTCTGCTTCACCAGTGGTGCCAGCGGCGCCAGCTGATCACCTTGCAACAAAGCCATCTCAGGCAAGCCTGCTTTCTGATTGCTCTTTTTGTATGCGGCTAAGACGTTGAGCGCTCGCTGAGCACGATAGATATTGACGTTGAGTGGCATCTCAGTGCGTGCCTGGCGGAAGTTAGCGACATAATAACCAGCAGGTGGATCAAGGGCATGTTCCATGTCTTTGAAAGGCACAACTGAAATCCAGTCACCAACACCGGTCCAACCAGGCGAAAGCAAACAAGATTCCCATTTGCTCGATTTGCCGCCGGTTGCCGCTGAACGCTCCGGTATGGTGCCGGCTTGCTGATAGCCGATATGGCGGTCTTTATCAGCGTATAGAAAAGTAAAAGGCGATCCGGCATAGTGCGAAAGCACACTCTGGAATTGACTGTAGCTGTTGGCGTGATTAAGGCGATAAATCGCTTCGGCCAGGCCGCTGCTTTTCTCCGGCAAATTTAAACCTACCCACGAAAGGGCAACGGCATTTTGATCATTTTTGATCAAAACGGGGCCATGCCTGGTCTCCAGCACTTTATGCAAAAGATTGGAGGTCTGTAAAAGCGAACTGGAAAAGCGCACCGGAATTTCTTCTACAAGCTCTGTAGCCGCAGACCATCCGGAAGGAGTTTTGTATTTTCCGGGAAACTGCGGCGAGAATTGTTCAAGAAACAAATCTTGTACATCGACTTTTAGTGAAGTCAAACCAAATGCTATCTGGCTATTGCGGCCATTAACCACCCCCGGTATTCCCGGTATAGAGGCGCCGGCTAAATGTAAGCTGGGAGCGCGCAATGCAATTGAATACCAGTCGCAAGGCTGAGTAAATGCGAAGTGCCGGTCTAAGGCCAGAAATGCGCCTTTGCTCTCAGTCTGGTCGGCGGCTAATACCCAACCATTTGATCCCCAACTGGGAGCCGGTGTCAGCGCGCTGCTGGTATAACTATAGGGCAATCTGCCAGTTTGCTGACTCACCGCAGGTGGTGCGGTAAAAGTTCGATCAAACATAAGCGAAGCTAGCTGCCCGCCTACCTTATCTAAAACGCGCTGGCGCAAATCGTCGAGACGCCAGGTTTCGTCTAAGCTGTATTGATTATATTTGAGAATCGCCAGTGAATTCTGCGCCGTCCAGGGCCGTGGCTTGTAATTGAGCGCGATAAATTCAGGCGACAAACGATCTTGCGAAGTACTGATATATGCATTAACGCCCTGAGCATAAGCGAGCAGGCAAGCTAAGACATCTTTAGGTAACGCTTTCAGTTCAGCGGCAGCGGCGCGATTGATACCGATGGTGCGCACCAGTTTATCGTGGGGTAGAGATTGCGAACCAAATACTTCCGACAGTTCGCCTGAAGCTGTGCGTCTCATCATATCCATTTGAAAGAGACGATCCTGGGCGGTGATGTAGCCCTGAATGCGATAGAGATCAAGCTCTGAAGACGCTTCTACGTAAGGCACGCAGCGCTCATCGAATTTTACCGCCGCACCGCGGCCTAATTCAGCCATTTTGACAATGCCGTCAAGCAAAGGCAAACTGCGCTGCGCCATGAAATAGCTGCCGCCTAAAAGCAGGATCACCGCAACTATTACAACTAAGGACGCTCTCAGCAAATCGGTAAAAACAATTCCGGTAAAAAAGATATAGAAAAATAGTAACTAGCAAATTATAGTTGTTGAGGCAGCAAATGACTGCAAATCAGGAAAAAATTGCGCTGTTTTTGCGCGTTTCTATATACGCTAACACATTAGATAATTCGTCTGAAAGAGCCTTTACGTGGCCCGGCAGGTTATCGCATTCACCACGCTTGGCGCTGGTTTCTAAAGTAAGAGCTGCTTTAGAAAGTGAGTCAGCAGTCATGACAACTGCCAGGCCCTTCATCTGGTGAGCGAGCCGAACCGTTTCTGAATCGTTCTTGCTGGCCAGCGAAAGCTCAATGTCTCTCATCAGTTCCTGACACTCGCTGCTAAAACTATCTACCAGGCGACGTAAATCAGTTGCTCCATAAAGTTTGGCCAGTGTTCCGCAATCGATCGGCAAACTATCACTTTCCTGCGGCACCATTTCAACAGCAATGTCTTCGGCCCTGCGAGCGCTGGTGATGAGCAACGGAGATTCTCCGGGCGCGGCACCAGGCACCGCCAGAAGCCACTTCTCAAGCAAACGTAAAAGCTTTTCTTGGGCCACAGGTTTACTGACGTAGTCGTCCATGCCGGAAGCAATGCAATTTTCGTGATCGCCTTTCATGGCTGAGGCGGTCATGGCCACAATAGGAATATGACCACCTCGAGCGGCTTCCTCGCGGCGAATAGACAGGGTCGCTTCATAGCCGTCCATCTCAGGCATCTGGCAATCCATCAAAATTAATGAGTAGAGCCCTGAGCGAACCGCATTGACGGCCTGTATACCATTTGATACCACATCCGCCACCAGACCGAGGCGCTCCAGTTGTCTGACAGCCAACTCTTGCATCACACTATTGTCTTCTGCAACCAGAATGCGTTTGTGAGCCGCCAGCTGATTTTCGTTGAACGAGCGCGGCCGAATAGGGTTTTCCGACCTGGTGGCAGCTCTCAGTACCGGCGACGCCTGAACCTCACCACAAAAAGCGCGTTCAACTTCAGTGAGCAAATCAAACAGGCGAAAAGGCTTTGGCAATTTCCCCACATACGCTCTACCTGAAAGCTGATTTTCAGGTAATTCGCTGGCACCAAGCACGATTAAACCAGGTAGACCCTGTTCAAGAGCAGTGGTCAAACCGATGCATAAACTGTGGAAAGATTCTAATTCGGCCGGCGAAGGCGTCAAAGCATAGGTGCCTGAGTTGCGGCCATACGGCACCTGCAAGCTGGGTTCGAAGGCCTCGGCAGCAGAAGAGCTGCCCGCTTCAAGGCCGATTTCCATGTCATAAATAATCAGGCGTATCGGATTGTGGCCCTCAGCTTCATGCAAAGACGGCAGAATGTTTTCTAAAGCACTAGTCACGGTCAATTCAATTGAATAGACTTTCAGATATCCGGTCAAAAGCTCCTCGATGGCCTTTGAGCGGGTTACAAGTAAAACCGGCCAGGGTGCAGAAAGATTATGCTCAGGCGACAGTAACTTTTCTTTCTGGTTTTCTCTAACAGTTTCCTTGGAATTATTCGTAGCCAGCACTTGCGATCTGGGCGCAATTACTTCGCTTAAGGTGATTTTATCGGTAGCCAGCTCGAAGGGCAATGAAAACCAGAAACAAGACCCCACGCCCTCTTCGCTGACATAATCAATTTGACCGCACATCATCTCAACTAATAATTTACTGATTGAAAGTCCCAGGCCGGTGCCGCCATATTTCCTCGTGGTAGAACCGTCCGCCTGCACAAATGGCCTGAACAAAAGCTTGCGTGAATCTTGAGAAAGGCCAATGCCGCTATCGGTGACGGAGAATTTCACCAGCACTTCGTTGTTCTCGGAAGTTTCAAGATCAGCTCGCAATACCACCTCACCCTGGCGGGTAAATTTCACGGCATTGCTGGCCAGATTGAGTAATATTTGACGAATGCGCACCGGGTCGCCACGAAGAGAAGCCGGCAGACGCGGATCGATCCAGGTCAGAAGTGCCAGCCCTTTTTTCCTGGCAGTAGGCGAAAGTAATTCAGCACAATTTTCAACCAGCGAAAGAATATTGAAATCGACAATGTCGAGCTCTACACGACCGGCTTCGACTTTTGAGAAGTCTAGAATGTCGTTGATGATGGTTAATAGCGACTGGGCTGATTCTTTAACCATACTGGTGAACTGTTTTTGTTCATCATCCAGATGAGTGTCTAGCAATAACTCGGACATACCGATTACGGCTGATATGGGTGTGCGTATCTCGTGAGAAATGTTGGCCACGAATTCAGACTTAAGCTTAGACGCTTCAAGAGCAGCATCGTAAGCCAATTCCAACTTACGCGTGAGATTTTCCAGCTCCTGATTGACGGCGGCCAGACGTTCAACTCGCTCGCGCAAATTAAAATTGAGCTTGCTAATTTCTTCATCGGCCAATCTTTTTTCGTTGATATCAGTAAGCAGGCCGTTGAAAATTACATCGCCATTTTCTAAAACTTCCGGCGAAGAAGAAGCTCTTATCCACTTGATGCCTCCATCTTGCTTAATTAAACGACCTTCCCACTCAAAGTTGCTGGGGCCGGAATAAGCTTCTTGTATGGCCTGCCAGATGCTGTTCAGATCATCTGGATGCAATTGTCTGAAGACTAAATGTGGATCTGCCATCATTGCTTCAGGGTCGATCTCAAGCACGCTGCGGCAGCTTTCACTGACATATGGAAAAGTAAAAGTACCGTCGCGTCTCTGCACATACTGATAGATACCACCCGGTACGTGCGCAGCCAGCTGATTGAAGCGTGCCTCACTGTGTTGCAGTGAGGCTTCTACTTGTTTGCGCGGAGTAATATCTTTATTGAAAATGTAATATGCATTGAATTTATTCAAGTTACCGTTGACACGCACCATTGTCACTTGCTGGTGAAAAAGCGACCCATCTTGACGCACACCTAATAATTCGGTCTCTGACTTGCCGTCACTTAACATCTGCTCGTAACAGAGTTGCCAGATCGGCATGTCTTCCGGATAGACGTTGTTTAAAGCAAAGCTGCCGATTAACTCTTCAATGCTAAAGCCGTGCAAGGCCGAATACGATTGATTGACTGAAAGATAACAGTTATCGGTATCGACTTTAGCGATGCCTTCTACCGCGTTCTTCATGGCGATATTGATGTCGAGCAGTTCGGCTTCGGCCGCCTTACGGTCGGTGATATCGTAGGCGACACCGTAGATCATCCCATCTCTGGAAGCGGTGGCACTCCACAGAAGCCAGCAAATCTGCCCATCTTTACGTATATAACGATTTTCAAACTGAAAAACATCAAGTCCTTTGTAGAGTTCTTGATTTTTATCTTCGGTAGCGGATAGGTCATCAGGGTGAACAAAACTTTTGTAAGGTACGCAGGTCAACTCTTCGATTGTGTATCCGAGCTTGTCCTCCCAGGCTGAGTTGAGCCTTTTAAAATAACCATCGGTAGAAGCGATACAGAACAAATCGCGCGAGAGGTTGAAGAAAATATTGGCTTCGTTGAGCTCTTGAGTGCGCTCTGTGACTTTGGTCTCAAGCTCTGCATGGGCGGCTTTCAGCTCATCTTCCACATTTTTCAGTTGGGTGATATCTGAAGCAAAAACAATTACGCCCTGAACGTTACCGTTCTCATCGCGATAGGGAATCTTATCGGTGGAGCACCAACTTTTAGTGCCGTCGGCATTTGGCACACGCTCGACAATACCGAGCTTTGCCTGGCCGGTATTAATCACTTCCAGATCATCAAGAAAATATTGCTCCGCTTCTTCCGGATAAACATCCTGGCAGAGCATCCCTTGCATTTCGGCCGGCAGCATATTGACTGCTTCAGCTGCGGCCCGGTTGACGCGCATAATGCGATTTTCTTTGTCTTTGTACCAGACAAGAGCAGGCATTGAATCAAGGATAATCTGTTCGTGAGCACGCTGAAGCAACAACAGATCTTGGGCTCTGCGTCTTTCAAAAACTACTGCCAGGTGCGTGCCGATTTCTTCTACGGCATTCAAAAAATACTTGTCGGGGGCACTGCGGCGCGCACCAAAAAATTCAAATACAGCAAGAAGTTTTTGCCCATGGCGCACCGGAAAGGCAAAGCCGGCTTGAATGCTCTTGGTCAGCGCCAGTGAGGCACGCGGCTCAATGGCAACATTGTCTATGAAAACTGGAGAAATTTCGGTGGCGGTTTTGCCGGGCAAGCCTTCACCGATTTTGAAATTCTGAGCCAGACTCTCCTGGCGAAAAGCACTGGCCGGCAGCGCGGAATAGAAAACAATATTAGAACACCTGAGAGCACTATCGCCAGGGATAGGAAACCAGGCCTGACCAATCTGCCAGTTAGCCAGCTGACAGATTCGCGTAATGCAATGCAAGCTTATGTCTTCAACATTTTCCAACTCGCTTGCTTCGGCGATAACTTCAACCACCAGAGCCAGCGCTTCTTCAATGCGCCGTCTTTCACTGACGTCGTAGCTGATGGCGCGCATGCTGCGCGGTTCAAGACCGTCGAATTCTACGGTGGCCCTGTCTGAGAGCCACAGATACTGACCGTCTGAACGCTTCATGCGGTAAATCACTTCGTAGTGATTACGCTCTCTGGTGACACCATCTTTTGCTTTTTGCACTTTGACCAGATCGTCGGGGTGGCAAATCTGGGTAAAAAAAGCAGGGTCGCCATACCACTTATCAAGTGGATAACCAAGTAATGAGACCACATAGTTGGAGACAAAAAATATTTTCGCCGTCTTGAAATCCGCTTCCCAAATGATCGCCTCTACCGAATTAAGTAGAGTTTCAAAATTAGCAGCGGCATTGCGGTCATTCATAAACGATTTGATAATTCATCAGTCGAAGTTAAGCTTATTATCTAGATGATAACTAATTCAAAGGCTAATCTAATGGATTATTCAGAGTTTGACCGAGAGTTAAACTGCTGAGACGCTAAAAAAGTGGCTGATTGACCGGTGAGAAGTGATTGTGGAAGCTCGTGCTCGAATACTGGTACTGCTTATAGTCTATTTTTTAGTGCGAATTCCCTGGCTTTTTCTCGTGCCCACCAATCAAGCGCCTGATGAAGACGCTCATCTGTGGATGATTCGTTTTTTGAGTGAACATCTGTGTCTGCCTGACGCCGCATCGGTTGCGGCCGGCGGAGCCACTGCTGTTTACGGTTCTTATCCGCCTTTTGGTTATGTTTTCCATGTACTGGGAGCGATGCTGGGGCATGGCAATCTTGTTTATATTCGTTGCGGCAGCCTGCTAGCCGGGAGTTTGATGATTCCCTGCGCCGATTACATTGGCCAGACACTCTTTAAATCATCGAGGCTACTGGCTCTGGCGCTACCACTGATGCTGATTTTCCATCCGCAACTGATCTTCGTCGATGCTTATGCCAACTGTGATTCCACCACGGCAGCGCTGGGTTCAGTAATTTTAGTTTTACTGGTTAAGACAATGCGCCACGGGCTTTCGCCTAAACGTAGCCTCCTGCTCGGTCTGGCGCTGGCCTGGCTGGCATTGAGCAAATATTCGGGCTACTCCATGTTTCCTATGGCAGCTTGCGCCATGATTCTGGCCTGCTGGTTGCATGGCTCCCGCCTACTTAATCTGGCAGTGAACGGTTTAATTGTTGCCCTTACTACCTGCACTTTGAGCGGCTGGTGGTTTTTGCGTAACGCCGCTATTTTCGACGGTGATTATCTGGGCACCAAAACCATGTACCGCACCTGGGCACTCACCTACAAACGAGAACTTGATTTTCACAAAAGCGCCTCGAGCTTTTTGCAGAACCACCGGTGGTGGCGCACAATCATTTATTCTTACTGGGGTTATTTCGGTTACCTCACAGTAGAGATGGCTCGGCCTGTTTATCTTGCTTACCAGACAATTATGAGCGTCAGTGCCGTGACAGCTATTGTCCAGTGGGGGCGCGCTGCAAAATCCGGGCGCCTGTCTTCTGCTCTGGCCCTGGCAAAAAACAAAGATGAGCGCCTCGAGCTGGTCGTACCGGCAATCTGGACCACTCTCGCGCTCAGCTTACTGATTAATCTGGGGGCTATGGTTTACGCCTCCATGGCCAATTATGGCCTGGCTCAAGGCCGCTATTTATTTCCCAATGAAATTGCCATAATGGCTCTAATACTTGGTGGGCTATCGCTTTTACCTGCCTCGCTCAGTAAAAAAGCGGTTTTGGCCACCATTATCTTTACTGCAGTTACCAGCCTCTATGCCTTTCTGCAATTGCAAGCCATACCCGGATACGGCATCAAGTAAATGCCCAGCGAAAAATATCAACTGGCATCGAAGAACTTGATTGTACTGGCCGGCACAGCGGTCACCGTAATCCCGGCGGTGCTTACAATTATCATTCCTGACGATCACGTGCGCGATCTGGCGGCACAACTGCGATTGCAACTGCTCTATGTAGCGCTGGCAGCGGCTCTCTTCCTCACTCTGCTAAGGAGTTGGAGGGAGCACCCACGACTTTATGCCGCGGCTGTTATCGCCACTTTGAGCCATGTTTTTGTTATTGCCTCGGCCTATGTTAACTGGCCTGCGGCCGAGCCCATTGGAAGGCGAAATTCGCATCTCTCTTTGCTGAACAGCAATCTCTATATCGGCAATCGACACTTCGATTTATTTACCGCCGCAGTGGAGCGCTACAGGCCCGATGTCATCTGTCTGCAAGAACTCACCCTGGGTTGGTTACCGACTCTGTCATTCATCAGAACAGCTTCCCTCTATTGAAAGCAACTATTGCCGTCCCCAGCGCAAATGGCACAACGCAGTGGTCAGTGGCGACAGCGCACACAAGTACGCCCATGATGCTCGAGCGCTTTAATAACCGCACTGAAGAAATGGTGGCTATAGCCAGAGTGACGAATGACATGTCACCGCCGGCAATACTATCTGGTGATTTTAATTGTGTACCCTGGAGTCAATATTTTGCCCGTCTGGAAAAAGATAGCGGCATGCGCAATTCAGGTCGAGGCCTCCTGCCGGAGCTGACATGGACTGGCGACCTCCCACCTTTTGCCCGCATTCCCATTGACCACATACTGGTATCACCTCAGGTGGCAACTCAATCGCATGAACAACTACGGGCAATAGGCTCTGACCACTATCCTATCTTCGTCAAACTGAGCGATTGCGGCCGTGTAAATTTTTAAAATTTCTCTAGTGCGCAGGCAGCTGACCTGTTGGATAATTAGGTCTATGAAATCCGGTCGGAACAACCCAGAACTGTTTAAACATCTTGTGCAGGGTGTAAGAGACTATGCCATTTTTGCACTTGATCCAAAAGGTCACATCATCACCTGGAATGCCGGTGCCCAGAGGGCTAAGGGTTATACTGCCGATGAAATCATCGGTGAGCATTTTTCTGTTTTTTATACCCCTGAAGCTAAAGCCATTGACCACCCTGCTTACGAATTAAAAGAAGCCTTAGATAAAGGCGTATATGAGGAAGAAGGTTGGCGGGTGCGCAAAGACGGCACTTACTTCTGGGCAGGTGTTGTAATAAACTGTCTACGTGACGAAAACGGCAAGCACTTCGGTTTTGCTAAAGTCACACGCGATTTAACAGAAAAAAAGAAAGCCGAACTGGCGCTCACTCATTCAGCATCAGCTTTGCAGCGCAGTGAAGAGACCTTCAATTTAATTGTTGGTTCAATTAAGGACTACGCTATCTTGATTCTCAGCCCCGACGGGCAGATCATGACCTGGAACGAAGGCGCCCGGCTCATCAAGGGTTACCAAGCAGGAGAAATAATCGGCAAACATTTCTCGGTTTTCTATACTGAAGACGCCATAGATTCGAACCACCCCGCTAATGAACTGGCCCTGGCCTTGAAAAATGGCTCTTATGAAGAAGAAGGCTGGCGGGTAAAAAAAGACGGCAGTCAGTTCTGGGCCAGCGTGACAATTACGCCAATCAAAGGCGGCACCCGCGGTTTTGTTAAAGTGACCCGCGACCTGACTCAACGAAAATTAGACCAGAAGGCCCTTGAAGAGGCTAGAGACGAAGCTGTCATCACCAATAAGCTCAAGTCGCAACTGATTGCCACAATCAGCCACGAACTACGCACGCCACTAAGTGGAGTACTTAGCTTATCTGAGTTGATTGCCCGCGATCCTGACCTGGACAATGACAATTTAGAGCGGGCAGCAAGAATTTTCGATGCTTCAAAGCGTCTGATTGCAATCCTCAACGACTTATTGGATTTTGCTAAGTTGGAAGCCGGAAAAGTGGGTATTGAAAATATCAAGTACTCGCTGATTCAGACTTTAGATGAAGTTATCGGATTGACCGCTGTTAAGGCAGCCGAAAAAGGGTTGGTGCTGGGAGCTAATATTGGCGAGATTCCGAGCGAAATAGCTGGTGACCAGGGACGTGTGCGTCAGGTGCTTCTAAACTTGATTAACAATGCCATCAAATTTACTGAGAAAGGCGGCATCGAAGTAGCTGTATCAGTAAAAAATGACACCTTGCATTTTGCCGTTACTGATACTGGAATTGGTGTTTCAGAAGAAATGCAAAAGAAACTGTTCCAACCCTTTGTTCAGGCTGAAGGCTCTACCCGCCGACTTTACGGCGGCACAGGCTTGGGTCTGTCCATCGCCTCTCAGTTCGTTACTTTAATGGGCGGAAAAATCGGTATGTACAGTAAAGAACATATAGGTACTACAGTCTGGTTTGATCTGCCACTGCACACGACACACACGGTGGATGCGGTAGCTTAATGAGAAAACAAGACATCTCAATTTTATGCGCCGAAGATGAACCAAGCTTGCAGCACGTCTTTGCCAGCCAACTTCATGCCCTCGGTTATAAAAAACCTGAGTTTGTCACTAACGGTCTTATGGCAGTAAAACTGGCTAAACAAAAGCGCTTCGATATAATTTTCATGGATTTAAGAATGCCTGAACTGGATGGCATTTCTGCTACTCAGCGAATTCGCGAAGGCGAAGCCGGCACAGGTAGCCGCGTGCCTATCGTCGGTCTCTCCGCTTACTCACGGCGTCAAAATTGCCTGGAAGCAGGTATGGATGAATATTTACAGAAGCCGGTGTTGCTCTATCAGGTAGACGAAATGCTCACTCGGTTTCTCGATGTCGCACCTGAAGCCAGCAAATTGCGCGATGAGCCCGTCAAACCAAAAATAGACAGCACCCTACTCGAGAAAAGCAACGAAAGGCTGATAAGCATTCAGAAAAAGATTGATGAGCTGCGCAAGATGGGCGAATCTGAATAAAGTAACTACTGAAATAAAATAGCTGCTAGATTACGAGACTAGTTTAAAACTCGATACGCCATTGTTTTTGGTCACTTGAATTTGCACAGGGAACATTTCGCGTACATCTGATATATGCGTGATCACCAGCACGCGCGAAAATTCTGCTTGCACCATGCGAATCGCTTTGACGAGCCTTTCGCGGCTGGCATCATCTTGCGATCCAAAGCCTTCATCGATAATGAGAGTTTCTAATTTCGCCCCAGCCCGGCGCGCTAACAAACGCGAAAGGGCGATCCGCAGTGCAAAATTTACTTTGAAAGCCTCTCCCCCGGAGTATAGCTCATAGCTGCGGGTGCCCACCTCATCTCCAATAACAAGATCGAGGGTTTCGGCCATGGTACCTGATTTGGTTTTTGTCTGAGTGATCAAAGCCACATGCATTTTGTTGTCGGATAATCTGGTCAATATTCGGTTGGCTTCGTTTTCAATTTCGGGAATGGCATTTTCGATAATTACTGCCTGAATACCTTTTTTGCCGAATACTTCCACAAGGTAGGCAAAATCATCAACTTCATCGCGCAAGAGCGCTACTTCTTTAAGCCTTTCTGCCAAAATGGCCAGCTCGGCAACCAGCTTGTCTTTACGCGCCGAGAGCACAGCCACTTTGCGCCCCGAATCTTCTTTAAAGCCGCGCACTTCGTCAAGAGAAGGTTTGAGACCGGCAAGAGTTTTTTCAATCAAATCCATTTGATCGATTTGCTGTCTCAAATCAACTTGCTCAGAATTTATATTTTCAATTTCAGCAACGCGCTTTTCAGATTCGGCATTGAGTTCGCTCAAGGCTTCATCTAATGCCGGCAATTCTAAAACGGCGCGGTTGAGATCACGAGATTTTTCCGAAGCGACAAATAGTTCTGAAAGTCTCTGTTTAAGCCTGGCATGTTCGTTGCGATCGTAAGAAAATGTGCTCAATTTAGAGAGTACTACCTGCAAATTTCCACGTACTTCCTGGCCATAAAGTTCGCCCTTAAGCTCGTGGACAATTTCATCAACAGCCCCCTTAAGCTGAGGCAGCTTTGCATTCAAGCGGGCCAGCTCATCATTGTCTTTAGTGAGCTGATGGTGCTTCGACTCAATGTGACGCTTTAGGCGAATCTGCGATTGCAAGCTGACATACACAGCCGGGTCAAAATCGAGTTTATGCAATTCGGCTTTGACAGCCACTAGACTCTCGCGCTCTACCTGAGCAAAATTACTTTCAGCCAGACGAGACTCTAATTTAGCGCGTTCAACTGTCAGCTTCTCTACGTTATCATTGGCTCTAAGCAATGCACTTTGCCGCTCGTTAAACTGGCCAATGCGCTTATCTAAGTCTTTGCGGCCTTCCAGCTGCTTGCGCATTTCAGCATAGCTGAGGCGAAGGGTAGCTCGTTCGTCATTCAGTCTTTCTTTTTGCACTGCCAGCTGGCCCACGTCGCTATCCATCTCTCGGTTTTCTTGCAAGTACCGATCAATGACAGCGGCTCTGTCAACAATCGGCGCCGAACAAAGTGGGCAGATGGAAGAATGTTCGTGCTCTTTTAGTTCTTGAATTTTGAGCAAATTTTCTCTCTGGCGCTTTTTAATTTCTTCAGCCTTAATATCAAAAGTTTCTAGTTCAGACTTGATGGCAATGCCTTTTTTCTCCACCAGCTCGAACTCGGCTTCCAGCCTCTCTAGAGTTTCTTTTAAATCATCAAGCTCTTCACCTTCAGCTTTAAGAGCCCCTTGTGACGCCGTGAGTTCGGTCAGTTCTTGTAAAGCATTTTGTTTTTGCGACAGTTCTGCTTCAAGGCGTATTTTGGCTTCTTGCATCACTGAATTTAACTCGCCCACCCGAGAAGATAGCTGTGTAAAAGCTTCCTGTCTCTGGGCCAGGCCGGTTTCACTTTCGAGCAACAGGCGAAAGTCTTGATATTGCAATTTAATCTTGTCACCATCTTCGGTATCGCGTAAGAGCCGCTCACGATTTTTTTGCAGGTCTCTAAACTCCACTTCTAGGCCTTCGAGCTTCACTTCCAGGCGGCTTCGCAGAGTAGCCAGCTGCCCAGTTAGATCGACCTTGCGATCATTTAAATCTTGCACTTCCAAAGATATGCTATCAAGTTTTTCTACTTCCTCTCGCACTTGATTGAATTCGTTTAATTGCAATTCAATTTCGCAGCTGTCGCCGATTAAATCAGTCAATGATTTTTTCTTTTGCGCGATGGATTTTTTTTGATCGTCTATTTTCTTCAAGGCTTCATTGCACTGCTCAAGCCGCTTGTCGTTGTTTTTAAGAGTGAGCTCAATCAGCTTCAGTTTCTGCATGCGCTCACCAAGTTCGACAACTTGCTCTTCAATATCGCGAGCCACAAGCACCAGATCGTCATATTCGATTTGAGCGGCACAAAGTTCTGTATGCACTTGAGCAAATTCGCTTTCAACCATGCGAGCCCCAGAAAGCGTGCCCTCAAGATACTCAATCTGTGCCTTTACGCCGCGCAGCCTGTCTCTAGCTTCTTCTTGCAACCTATCAAAATATGAGAGACCGAGAATTTCGCCTAAGACTTGTTTGCGCTCAGAGGGCAATCTGGTAGTAAATTCTTCTGCCCGGCCCTGTTTTAAATAAGCGCTATTAATAAAAGTGTCATAGTCCATGCGCAACAGTTCACTGATATGTTTACCCGTTTCTTTCATACCAGCTGCCGTCAGGCTATTCCATTTAAGTGCTTTAGAATCTCCAGCCAGATCACCTTCAGCGATTTGAAATTCAAGGGTACCTTTCGATGTGCCTTTGCCACCAGCCCGACCCACCTGTCTTTGCCTTGAACGACGCACGCGATAGAGTCTACCCTCGTGAGCAAAAGTGATCTCAACCCACATTTCTTTTTCGCCCAGACGCACAAGTTCGTCGGAGCTACCGCGCGCTTCTTCCCAGATAGCCCAGGTAACAGCATCAAGAATGGCCGATTTACCCGCACCGTTCAAACCGGTCAAGCACGCCACGGCAATGCCGTTCAGGTCAAGCCTGGCATCGGCATAACTCATAAAGTTATGAAGGTGAACGTAATTGAGGATCATTGCACTTTTAAAATCGTACAGCAGCCTTAAGCTTAACAGCTCGGCAAGTGCACTGCAAAGTTCTATACTAGTTTGTGCACAAATAGAAGGCGCAGAAAGAGTATGTGCCGCGAAAGGGAGGCTTGATAATTAAGAATTTGAGCCCCTTTTTTGTCGCCTTTAACTGCGGCGCGCTATCACTGGCCTTAGAAGTAATTCTCTCAAGGCTGGCTTTGCGTGGAGTGGGCTCCGGCGCCTACGCCTCGGCCATCACCATCACCGTCTTTTTAATTGGCCTTTCGCTGGGCGCACTGGCAGCGCAAAAATGCAGCGCCGCCACTCGCTTGAAAATCGTCAGATATACACCGGCAGCTCTCGTGCTCTTTACTATCTTACTGGCATCGAACAATGCTTATTTGATTGATTGGGCCACTGTATCAGTAGCTTTGTTTTTGCCGTCATTTTGTTCTGCTATTTTTCTCAGCAGTCTGGCCTCAAGCTATGACGATCATTCGGCCAATCTAATTTATTGCAATAGCAACCTTGGTTCATGGTGTGGCGCGCTGCTGGCTGGTTTTGTACTTTTGCCTTTCTGGGGAATCAACCAGTCGCTTCTGGCTCTGGCACTGGCAGCGTCACCGGCAGCACTATTAGCAATCGCTCTGCAAATGCAACTTGATAGCGATGAATTTGCCCATTACGAGAGCTGCAGTTTACTGAGCGGCATTTTTCTATTTTCCGGTGGCCTAATTCTCACCGTGCTCGAATGCGACTGGATCAGACTCTCTTCTTTGATTTTAGGCTCATCAACTCAAGCCATAGCAGCTACCGTGGCCTCGGTGGTAGGCGCCCTGGCACTGGGCAACGCACTGGCCGTGCGCCTGGCGAAAAAGCCCAGACATATTGTGTTGTTTCGCGCTATTGCCCTTACTCTTTCAGCTTTAAGTTGTTTGCTTTGTCTAGTATGCACGGCCTATTTGCCACAGATTTTTCAGCAAATGCGAGCAGCTTTGATATTTGCCGGTGACCAGTGGCAATATTTTTTACCGCGCTTTTTAGCCACGGCATTGCTGGCTGTTCCTACCAGTTTCTCGATTGGTTTACTCTTTCCTCTTTTTACCAACCGCCTCTCTCAAAACGATTGGCGTAAAGCCTACACTGCTTCTGCCGCAGGCTCGGCAGTGGGCCCGGCCCTCTTCACTTTTGTACTGATTGAGCACAGTTTTTGCCAGAGCTCGTTAGAAGGCACACTGAGACTGTCGGCCATAGCTCTGGCAGCACTGGCTCTGGCCGCCGTGACCCAGGCTATTATGCACAGGCGATCTTTAACTCTCGCCACAGCAATTTTACTTTTTCTATTGCTGCCTGCCCTGATACTACCGGTAGTATCGCCGCCTTTGAACGTACAAAAATTGGTCAGTGGGATGGCTTACTTTCCAGCTACAGAAGAGGCGCTCGAACAAGTTAAACTCGAAGAGCAGTTTTTGCCTCTGCGTTTTTACAAAGATGGGCGCAACAGTACAATTTCTGTTGAAGAAAACAAATTTAAAAATGTCTTGATTCTAAAAAGTGACGGCAAAGTTGAAGCAACCATTCCTGCCGCCCTAGACAAGCCCGCCGGCGGCTCAGACCTGCCTACACAGAGCTTGCTCAGTCTGCTGCCGGCTCTTATACACGGCGGCGACCATTTAAATTGCCTGATTATTGGACAGGGCAGTGGCACCACAAGCGGTATCGCCGCTACTCTGCCTAATATTGAGAAAATCGATATAGTTGAAATCGAGCCGCAAATTGTCGAAGCATCTCGACTATTTCCTTATGCACCGCAAAGCGAAAAGATAAATATAACCATCGCCGATGCCAGAACATATTTGCGCCGAGCAAAGCCCTACGACTTGATTGTTTCGCAACCGGCAGAGCCCTGGGTGGCCGGCAGCAGCGCACTATTTACTAGAGAGTTTTTTCAGCTGACCCGCAGCCGCCTGGCACAAGGCGGCGTCATGACACAGTGGCTACAGCTATATGGTCTCACTAAAGAAGAACTTATTTGCGCACTGAAAACATTTGTCAGTGTTTATCCGCACACAACAATATTTCATCGGCCCGGTGCAGGTGAAATTATTATGGTGGCAACTACGGAGCCGACGAAGTCTCTGGATAAAAAACTATTTTCAGCCGAACCATATAGAGCTAAGCTTGCCGCCGCCGGGGTCGGCAGCTGGCAGAGCCTTAAGCAGGCGCAGTTATTGTCAGCCGACGCTCTGGAAAAATTTCTCGGTGGGCAAGCGAACAGCGTGGTCAATACCGACGACAACCTTGAGCTCGAGTACGGAACTGGTCGATATTTAAATAGTAAAGATAACGATCAGCAAAAACGGGCCGAGTCTAATTTGGCCTTGCTTCAGAGTGAAAAGAGAAACGCTTTCAGGCCGATTTTAACTGAAGAGCAAGTTGATGCCGAACTGAGCGCAGACGCCTCAGCTTATAGTTTGATTAATTTAAAAGCAAAATATTTACTCAGTACCGGCAAAACCGGAGAGGCTCTTGTAATGCTGCAAAAGTCTAATCGCCTCAATCCTTCATGCTTTTCCACCCATGAACTGTTAGCGCTCTCGCTGGCATTTGCGGCAAAATTTGAAGAGGCATTAAGCGAAACCCAAACAGCGCATCAACTGAACGGTAATAGCTGCCGTCCTTATCTAATCGCCGCCAGCATTTATCAAGTGATGGGCAATGTTGAGCGAGCCCGGTGGAACTTAAACAAAGCAGGACAAATTTGTGGTGGAAGTGAGATACTTAGTCGTATCACATTGGCACCGGAAAATCGGCCACCTGATTTTAACGCACGTACAGGTCTCCCATCAGGCACCCTGAAGTCAAACCTCACAAGGCTTTTGCAGGTTGCTGGAGAATAGTAATCTTCAGCGCTACGAAGGTCGCCCTCTGTAGAAGGTGACGTATGTCGTTCAGACTATTATTGATTGAAGACAGCCCTACTCAGCTGCTCACCATTTCAAAGACTCTGGCCGCCGAAGGCTATTCGGTAATCGAAGCCCGCAATGGCGCAGAAGGGCTGGCTCGGGCTTACAACGAATTACCGGATTTGATAATTTCTGATGTGGTGATGACAGGCATTAATGGCTATCAACTCTGTCGTCTGGTAAAAAGCGACGCTGACCTGGCGCCCACCCCTGTAATTTTGCTGACCAAACTTGACGGATCAGTCGACAGATTCTGGGGTTTTAAATCAGGAGCTGATCGCTATATTCCAAAAGAGCCGGGCTTCAATAGCTTAATTAAAGCAACGCAGGAATTGCTTGAAGAAGCCACTCTTAAGCCGCGACTGAGAATAATAGGCGAGCCTTCGAAAACATTTTCAGCAGAAGACGTAAACAACCGTCTCAATCAATTGCTGGAACGTTTACTTTTTGAAGCCACAATTGTCGACGAAGTGCGGCGCATTGCCGAAGACGTACTCGACCTTGACGCTGTGACCCAAAAACTTTTCAATCTATTAGCGTCTATTCTCGACTATCAAGCCCTTGGTCTGGTGCTCAATCAGGGCACCGCATCAGTATTGCGGGTTGACGTCGGACAAAATGTTGATGAAGCGGCACTACGCGGTTATGTAGCCAGGCTTGCTCTGCAATTAGGGCTGCCGCCACTAAAAGATGAGTTAGCCAAGGGCCACTATCTGCCTGATAATGCTCTAACTCAGCCCATCGACATCACCGGTCAGAGGCTGGGTCTATTGGTGGTTATTCCCTACCCGCAACAAATTTTCAAACCAGGGGATCAAAAAGTGGTGCGTCTAATCGGCGAGCAATTGTCTGTAGTATTGAGACTACTTGAACTAAATGGCCAGTCTCGTCTTAAAGCTTCGGCTAACTAGATAGTAATAATCACGATTTTGTGCGGCGCCTTTTAGGGCGACGATCATTGCCTCCAAAAGGTGGATTGTTATTACCGGACGAATCATCGGCTCTAGTATCAACTGGTGCCGGCTTGAAAGCAGTCTCTTCAGGCTCGTCATCTAAAAGCAGCGACGCCAGAGCTGAAGCCGGAATCGAAACTATCTGCCAGCTGCCGCTCTCTTTTTGCACTTCAATGCCGGTCAGTGGATCGCTCCTATCTTTGCTCGCCTGGGCTCTCGGCGTCACAGAAGGTGCCTGATTAGCAGCAGGACTAGTAAGGGGAGTAGCAGGACTAGCAACAGGAGCAGCCGGAGTAAATACAGGAGCCGTCTGAGGTGATTCTTCGGGCATATCGGAGAGGCCCCAATTGTCCACAGTGCCGGCGTGTTCAGCTATATCAAGCGCTTCATCGGCAGCGGCATTGAGAGCAGCGAATTCGTCGGCAAAACCGGCAGCCTCGTCTTCTTCAATCAGCGGCGGAGCAAAATCATCGCCGCCGGCAAAGGCAGCATCACCTGTAGTGGCACTACTCTGCAAGATGTGCGACATCAATGAATTATTTTGTTCGTCTTCGACTTTCTTACGCTCAGAAGTTTCTAATCCGACCATCAGATCAAGCAGAGAATACCTTGGTTTGCGCTCTAATTCTGTAGGTTCTACAGATTCAGCAGATTCAGCAAATTCTGCAGGTCTAACCAATTCAATGCTAATCGTCACCGGCGACGCATTATCAGGCGGGCTGTCGCTTCTAGCAGGTTCAGGCGTACTCCAATCCAGCTGATCTTTCCAGGACAGAACGGCACTCTGAACGTCTACGACAGGAGCAGGGGCAGGCTCAAGCTCGAAACTAGCATCCGGCTCCGCTGGCGACTCGCTTACATCAGATGTGAAGATTGCTGCTACAAAATCAGGGCCAATCAATTCCGGTTCGAAACGACCGGGCTCGATGGTTTGCTCAAGATCGCTTTCCATTGAGTTCTCTGCTAGTTCTTGGGCAACCGCCGCCACAGGCTCATGAGCCTCAATATTTTGAGATTTATTTACTTCTACTTCTACTTCTATTTCATCGGGAGAGTTGAGAGACTCGGCCAAATCAATCTCAGAATCTTCCAGCGAAACAGTGGCGTTAACCACCGGCGCTTGGCCCGCAGTTTCTTCCGACTGCCCGCGGTAAGCTTCTTGCAATTGCACATCGGTCAAATAATGGCGCTCTACTAAAATTGCACCCAGATCACCAGATGTGGTGGCACGCTCAGTCATCGCGTCTTGAAACTGCGCTACAGTGATGTCACCAGTTTTGAGTAGTTGTTGACCGAGTAAGACGCAGAGGAGATCCTCGTCAGCGATAAAACCTTGTTTGACAAGAAAAGCACCAAACATTAGTTCGGGCATGGCTTTATGCATATCGGCAGCGATCTCGAGTTCGGTGGTCTCAAGCAAACCGGCACATTGTAAAAGCTCGCCGATGCGCAGTTGGGGCCGAGAAGCCAGCGGCACTTTGGCCGGATCACTGACTTCATTGCCCCGCAGACCCATGCGGCGGAAATCATAGTCAGTGCGCGTGACAGCGTCGCACAAAATATCATGGGCAATCCAGAGGGCCTGCAACGAGGTCAGCAACTCTTTACGCGGCGCGCCGGTCAACGGCTCATCAACCTGACGACGCAATAATGGTCTGACTTTGCGCAAGAACTGCTTGTGAATTGTATTGAAATCGGCTGTCTGACTGACGGCCAGGTGGCTATAGTAATCAGAAATCGATTGTGGTGTTTTCGCATCGGTAGAGCCGGCTGCTGCTACTAAGGTGACTGGAATATATCGGCTCAAAGAATGATTGCCGCTAACTTCCATATCTTCGGCCAAAGGAGCTGCCACCGCCGGCACTTGCACGGCTTCAGCTTCTGCATCAGTTTCAATCTCTGCTTCAGTTTCTGTTTTAGATTCGACCTCAGCGTTAGCCCCAACCAGGGCGACAATATCTTTTGTAGCTGCCACGGGCAGGTCTTGAACTTCTGCGGTAATTATCGGACTCTCGTTCGGCGCACCCCAATCGATGTCGGGTAACGTCCGTTTTCTATCCAGGACAAGATCCGGCGGCAGGCTGATGGGTTCTTCCCAACCCATGTCTTGCGAAGCTTTGAGCAAAACAAAAATCTGCTGATGGGCCTGGCTTGAGCCTTCTGTATCTCCGCGCTCCAGACTTTGACGCAGTGCGGCGGCCAACACTCTCGTTTCCAGCTCGAGCCTTTCGCGCGAAGCGTCGGCATCTGGCAGGTTAGATTCAGCGTTACCGAAGGTCATTACTAAGTGCTGGCGATTTGCATAGGGTGTAATCTACCGTGATACCCAACGAGAAAAGACTGTCAGTAATAATAATCTTCCCAGTACTATTTCACTATTCACCTGTTTATTTCTATTCATAGGACCTAATTCTCAATGGCAGACGATATTGAAGCGGGCAAAGGCGACCAGGTAGATTTCAAGCAGGCCCTGGCCCTCTTGCACGGCCATCCGGCACTTGCCGGTCTCGAACTATCGGAAAGCCAGTGGGAACAGCTGGACCAATTTTGCCAGTTTCTCGCCGCTTATAACGAGAAGGTCAACCTGGTATCCAATACCAGCGCCGAAACCCTGGTGGGACGACATATTCTAGATGGCCTGACCGTGGCGGCCAATATTTATCTTTCCAAAATGTCCCGTGGCAAGCTCATAGACATCGGCTCCGGCGGAGGTCTGCCGGCCATGGTGGTGGCCATTGCTTGCCCTGAGCTGGAAGTAACAATGGTCGACTCGGTGGGCAAAAAGGTCATTTTCTTGAATGAAGCGGGCCTGCACCTTGGTTTAAATACCCGCGCCCTTGCGGCCCGGGCAGAAGAGCTGTCTCGAGAAAAAGGCGAAAGGGCTTCTTACGACCTGGCCACCGCTCGCGCCGTGGGCACCCTGGCATTGACCCTCGAACTCTGTTTGCCTTTTCTTAAACGCAACGGCATTTATCTGGCCCAAAAAACCACCGGCCGCCTTGAAGATGAATTGAAAGAAGCGAAGCCGATGATGCGCGAGCTGGAATGCCGGGTAGAGCAAATCAAAACCTTCGCACAAATGCCGGGGGTAGAAGACAGCGTTATTCTCGTCATTCGCAAAATCGACACTACGCCGCATTATTACCCGAGACCGTGGGCAAAAATAAAAGCGAGCAAAACTTAAATAGCGGCTTCTTCCAGTTCTTCCACCAGCCAGCCTTCAGCCTGCGCCTGTGCTCTGGCTTTGCTCATGCCATCCTCGGCAGCCAGTTCGAAAAGACGGCGGCGTGAACCAAAAACATACGATGCCCGGTTGAGGAGAGACGTGATGTCTACATGATCATGAGCAAAAATTACAGGATCTAGGCGGCGATACCAGGAGTCGCCTCCCGGTGCGATCAGATCTGCCACCAGATTGCCCAGGTCTAATTCTTCTTTTGGTTTATGGGCGCGGGCCGGCCAGGTCACCATGTGCTTCTTCAAGTCGAAGCCAAGGCACTCGACGCGACCGAGATAGTAAACACTTTCGTCTTCAATAAGAAAACCAGACTCTTCCCATTTGTGACTTTCTTCGATCCAGAATTCACGCAACACTTCTGTAATGGTGTCCATATGCGGTTTTAACCGCCACATATAGCTTGTCGGAAGATAGGAACGGGCCGGTTTGAAATCCCAGGCATCTTCAGTATATTGCAGCTGATATTGATGGGTGGTGGCCCAGGCTGTCATAAGCAAACTGGTCCAGACATTATTATCAGAATAGACTTTGGCGTAGCTTTTTTTGAACCACTCCTGCCAGCCGTCAAATTCTTCGTACTGGCCTGAGCGTTTGGTTAAACCATCGCGCCATTCTTTTTCATCTTGCAAAGGATCTTCGGCATGGAAAAATTCTTCCCAGTAAGCAGTTACAACCGCAACTTCCAGCAGAGCGCCTTCACTTTTACCGACCGATTCTTCCCACAATTTCTCGCAAATTTTGATCGATTGCTCGCACCGTGCATACGGATTGGAACTAGCGAATTCGCTATTGTGTCTGACCCAATCGATACCTGCTCTAATAAGAAAAGCCGGGAGCATTCAAACCCTCTGTGAAAGTAACGGAACTATAGAAGCATACCCCAGAATTGTTTATTTTAGTGCTCCGCTCACTATTTGGCCAGAGATTTGGCCGCGTAGCGATTGCTCTTAACTACGGCCTGCTCTAACCAGGCGATGCAACGCGCTGAATCTGGATCTTTTTCATACTCGGCCAGCGTGCGATCTAACCTTTGACTCCAGTTGGAATCGCTGCCGATACCAGGTTCGTTAAAGCGTTGCGTGTTGCCAAACAAATCGCTAATCAGCAAAATTGCCAACCAAGATGGGCTATCCATCAGCACTTCGATCATTCGCTTGTGTAGTTCAGGCGTAAATTTTTCCGGCGGAGAGTCTATAGGCAAACCAAGAAATTTCATCAAACGCTGCACTTCCAACCAACCCTCGTGACCGTCTTCACCATGCCACCACCGGCAAAGGCCTTCGTAAAAGCTGCGAATTGGCTGGTGGTCGTGAGTGCCATAAGTTACCAGAGCTAATTTGGGCTGGCTTTCTTTTGTTTTAAACGAGCGGTCTTTTTCTACTCGTTCAAAAATAGGAATAGTAAAACCAGGTATTTCTAACTTGCGCAAACAAGGCCGAACATAATCAGGCACCATGCCCAAATCTTCAGCCACCACGCCGCAATCTGGCGCAGCAGACTGAATCATGCGCAAGAGCAACTCGCCCTGAGCTAAATTGAGTTTGGCATTTTTTTCTGGTTCATCAGGTTGAGAAATAAATTTAGGCAGCAAACCGCCGGTCAATTTTTTCGCTTCTTCTTTAGTCAGACCGACAAATTCGAAGTTACGCTCAGGAATCCAGGGAAAGGAATAAACGCGGAAAAAACCCAGCACATGGTCGATGCGGAAATAATGAAAAATGGCGGCAACTTGCTTGACTCGGTGCTGCCAGAAAGCATATTTTGTTTTCTCATGAGCAGGCCAATTGTAAATTGGAATACCCCAGTTCTGCCCCCACTCAGCAGTGAATGCATCTGACTGGAAAAACTTTTCCGGGGGCGCCCCGCCTGACCATTTGAGGTCGAACAATTGCGGATTGCTCCAGACGTCAGCGCTATAGCGACTGATACCAAATGGAATATCACCCATTAAACCAACACCACATTTATCTGCATGAGCGCGCACTCGCCCCCACTGCATAAATGCTACCCATTGTACGTAGCTATAAAATCTTACCGCTGATGCAATTCCAGAGCGTCCTTCGGCCCAGGCTCTCGCTTTAGCCGGGGTTGATTGCTCGGCGGGCCAGTTTGTCCAGCAGGTGTTGCCGTCAAAATTATCAACGAGCGATCTGAAGAGGGCATAATCGTCAAGCCACTCTTTTTGCTGCGCTAAAAACAAATCAAACTCTTTTTTACTGTCACTGCTACCGCTTTCAAAAGCAGCAAAGCTATCTTGCAAAAGTTGCAGCTTGAGCTTGCGTACAAGGGCATATTTAACCGGCCCCTGCTCGAGCTCTTCCATAAGCGAGACAGTGACGTGGAGTTCTAAAGTTTCTAGTGTAAGTCCAGGCACCAGCCCTGGTACCAGAGATACATATAGCGGGTCTAGTGCAATTGAACTTAAGGCACCATAAGGGCTATTGTCACCACCGGTTTCGTTGATGGGCAAAATCTGCAAAACCGAAAGCTTATGGCGAGCAAAAAAATCGATGGCATCTTCAACGCAAAGTGTGTCGCCAATGCCGAAATCACCATGTCTGCGCAAGGCAAAGACAGGCACCAGCAGCCCGGCAGAGCGATTATTTACATTTATTTGAGCCATGATCTCCTCAACTTCCTGAAATTAAATGCTTAAACTAAATGCCGACCCGATCGAAGACCTGCTCGATATTTCGCAAATAATTGGCAGGGTCAAAACTAGAGATAATTTCATCGTTGCTCAGATGCTCGGTGACCCGTTTATCGGCAAGCAAATTGTCGCGGAAATTGCCGTCCTTTTGATTCCATGCAGCCATAGCATTGTCTTGCACAAGTTTGTAAGCATCTTCACGGGCCAGGCCTTTGTCGGTCAGTTTAAGCAACACTGCTTGTGAAAAAATTACGCCACCAAAGAGATCCATATTGCGCGTCATGTTGTCGGGGTAAACTACCAGACCATCCATAACCACAGCTAATCTGTTGAGCATATAGTCAAGCAAAATAGTCGAGTCAGGCAAAATAATGCGTTCAACTGAGCTGTGCGAAATATCACGCTCGTGCCACAGTGCAACGTTCTCAAGAGCGGCTACGGCATTGCCGCGAATCACGCGAGCAAGGCCGGTGATATTTTCGCTGGCCACAGGGTTACGCTTATGCGGCATGGCCGACGATCCTTTTTGACCGGCAGCAAATGGCTCTTCTACTTCGAGAACATCTGTTCGTTGCAAGTGTCTGATTTCAACGGCAAACTTTTCTAAACTGGCGGCAATCAATGCCAGAGTTAAAACAAACTGGGCATGCCGATCTCTTTGAATAATTTGAGTAGAAATTTTTGCCGGAGTGAGCCTCAGGATTTTGAGTGTGCGCTCTTCGACTTCAGGTGAAATATTAGAAAAAGTGCCCACCGGCCCGCTCATTTGACCAACAGAAATCATCTCTACGGCCTGCTCGAGGCGAGTTTTATGCCGTCTCAATTCTTCCAACCAGACAGCCATTTTAAAACCAAAAGTAATGGGCTCAGCGTGAATGCCATGAGAACGGCCTACCATCACAGTATGCTTGTGCTTGCGCGCTTGCTTGAGCACCGCTTCGGTGAGCTTGGCCAGACCGGCTTGCAACAATTCAGCCGCCCGCTTCATTTGCAGCGCCAGGGCAGTATCAATCACATCAGAACTGGTCAGGCCCATGTGTATATATCGCGCTGAATCACCGACACTTTCGCCGACGCTGGTGAGAAAAGCGATAACGTCATGCTTGACTTGTAATTCAATCTCATCGATGCGTGCCACATCAAAACGGGCTTTGCTTTTAATATCAGCAAGCGCGGCAGCAGGAATTAAACCCATATCGTGTTGAGCCTGGCAGACGGCAATCTCAACATCGAGATATGTCTGAAACTTGGCTTCAATTGACCAGAGGGCGCCCATCTCAGGCCTGGTATATCGATCTATCAAAAAGTTTCCTCCGCGCCGGCAAAGCCTAATTGTCTACTATTAATAACTCAGCCCGGGCTTTTCGCCCTTAAATATTCGCCAACCGTTACGGCCTTGCCAAGTGCAACAAGCGGTCAATCGGCTGAAAAGATGTGCGGCTATTTCGCTACGTGCTGCTGCTCACCGGCCACCTTGCTACAATTGCATTCTCGGTAACACTGAACTAAATGCATAGACAATAAAGAGATTAAGATCCAATGAATATTTTGATTGCCGCCGACGTTTCTCAATCTTATTTAAATGCGGCAGAAAAATCGGGCGAGACTTTAGAGCCTTCGCTCAATTGGTTCGACGTCGAGCAGCTGGCCTCGCTGGTGCCACTGAGCGGCAGCACCATTAATTTGATCTATGTCAAAGAAGAATTGCCTTCTTATGAAAGAGTGCTTGCCACCCAGGCCGACTTGCCGGGCGATATCGGCAATGCCATTGAAACGCAAGCAAAGCCGGTATTGAATGAGTTAGCAAAGCGGCTGGACGCGCTTGGTGCCAAGGTGCAAGTTGAAATCGTCACCGGCCCTCCCGCTTATATGATCGAACAAGCGGCACTAGACGAGAAAAAAGAATTAGTAGTGGTATCGTCAGGCCCGCGCGCTGACGATCAGTTTATGATGGGCAGCACTTCTGCTCATGTGGCCAGGCACGCACCTTGTTCTACTCTGGTTTTGAGAAAGCATCACACCACTAGTGTTAATGGCATTGAAAATGTGCTTGTGGCCATTGACGGTTCAGACAACTGCCTCAAGTCTGTTGAAGCCGCCATGCTAAAACTGAACGGCAAAATTCAAAGCAAAAGAATTCATCTTATACATGTGGCCAGCGTATCGACAATGGTGGCGGCGATGACACCACGATCATTTTCGGTACAGATGGAAGAAAACTTGATGATGGAAGGAGAAGTTTATCTCGCCACCGCCAATAAAGTTTTAAGCGAGCATGGTTTCAAAAATATTGAAATAGTTTTGAAAACCGGTCTGCCGGCCAATGAAGTAATCAAGGCAGCAGGCGAAGTCAATGCTCAACTAATTGTCATCGGTGCGCAGGGCAAAGGCGCTATCAAACATTTTCTCATGGGCGAAGTCGCCAATAAAATCGTCACTCACGCGCCGGTGGCAACACTTGTCGCCCGGGGTAAAAAAGAATGAAAAGGTTTTTTTTACTAGCCGGCTTACTGATTTGTTCAACTGTAATTGACACTGATACCGCTCGTGCTGCCGGTCTCAGTGAGATGGGCGACATGGCTCAAGAACAAGCGCAAGAAAAACTTGAACTTGAAGATATGCGCAACGAAATGAAAGACATTAAAGGTCAGGTTAAAGACGCAATGGGCGCCATGAGTCAACTGACCAGCGGCGCCAATGCCGACATGGCTCGGCAGCTTGGTAGCGGGCAAAACCCCGTGCAAGAAGTGCATTTGTTTGCCGGAGAGTCGGTGTTTGATGCCGGCAATAAAAAGACCAGCAAGATACTCACCTACAACGGCAAAATGCCCGGCCCTGAAATTCATTTGCGTGAAGGCGACCCTGCGCGCATTGTGCTGCACAACAATTTAAAAACTCCAACATCAATGCATTTTCATGGCATGATTCTGCCGCAAAAAGTTGACGGTCTGCCGAGGGCCGGCAGTGCCACCACAGCTCCTGAACGTTTTCTCAAACCAGACGAAACTTTTGTCTATCAATTCATTGCCGGAGCACCGGGCACTTATTTTTATCATCCGCAAATCATTCATCAAGATCAGCGCTTCAAGGGAATGTTTGGCGCAATCATCGTACATCCTCGTTTACGCACCAAAGAAGTAAACAAAGAAATGGTGCTGTTCTTAAGCCGTCAGGAAACAGGCGCCCCCGGCACGGGTGAAAATGTCTATCTTATCAATGACAAAACCGCGCCATTTGCTCCGCCTCTAAATGTCCTCAACGGCGAGCGCGTGCGATTGCATGTTATTAATAATATGGACGAAGCAGTGCCACTGCATTTGAGCGGCCACCGCTTTGAAGTAATTGCCCAGAACGGATCCGATGCCATGGAGCCGCACATTATGCGCGACACGATCACGGTAAATGCGGCTGACCGCGTCGATTTAGAATTTGCCGCTAACAATCCGGGCGTCTGGTCACTGGCTTCTGAATTACCTAAACAAAATGCCAACCCCCGTTTTCCTGGTGGCCTGGCCATGGTTGTTCGCTACACCGAAGTGAGCGCGCCCCAGGCAAAGTAAAATTAAATGCCTTCTCTTAGCTGAGCCAGGCTGGTATCAACTTTCTCTCGTGTCATACCGGTATGAAGACAGAAGGTGGTCCAACCGACGTCAATTACTTCTTCCCAGCAATTGAAAAACAAGTCTTGATTGAGATAGTCGCGGCCCATCTCATAGGAATAGTCAGCGATGATTGCTTTGGCCATGTCATGCTGCACCATATGTTGCAGATCGAACCACTGCTCGTCTAAAGCCAAGTCAAATAGCGCGCCTAAAAACGCCTTTTGACTGTACCTGGCGTGAGCCAGTTCTTGTAAGCGTGTATCCAACTAATGCTCGTATCTACGTCTATCCAGGGATATTTCGCAAGCCTCAAGGGCTCGCGATCTTAAAACTATCATAAGTTTTGTAAATTACCCTGGAATCACCTGAAAATTTCATTTATGCCTTAAAATGATTATATAGCCACTTGCAGACTTAGGGCCAACGCCACCAATTATGGTGCCGACGGGCACGCAGAGCGGTTTCATCTCAATTAGTAGAGTCGAATACGGTAATTATGCTGTACCAACAACTCAATCGCATTCGCGAACAGCTTGCCGTCAAAGACTTAAGTGTTTCAGACGGGTTGCTTCTAGTATCCCGAGCTTTGCGCGGCAAATTACCTGAAGCACGCTTGCTCTGGCTCAATCGCGAACTTTTAGGCTATCGCCCGGAAGATCTGGAAACACTTGGCGAGAAAGAGGTCAAACGGCCCAGTTTCTCCAAAATCGTGCAGTTGCTTGCCCCGGTGAAAAAACAGCCGGAGCTCGAAATGCCGGTGTTTCGCTTCCTTAGCGGCACCTGGGGCATTTTAGACAATAACGGCAAACTGGCCAAGGCCAACGAACCGCAGCTTCTAGAAAAAAGCATTTTTTGCAATATCGGCATGCAACAGCTTGAGTCTCAGCTTGATGAAATGGCAGACCCAATGAACGGTTTGTTCTCAATGAGCTTCGACCAACAGACTGGCGCTGAGTTCTATTGTTATTCACGCGAACTGGTGCGCATACAAGAAGCTGTCAGGCTCAAACTGAGCCAGTTTATCGATGAGTCAATGACTGAACTCAATTTAACTGCGAGCAGTGACTAGACTTTTTATTTTAAGCGTAGTTTTAATCGCCTGCGCCACCACGGCCGCGAGCGCTCAAAGCTCCATGTCTTTGCCTGAACAATTAGCCGGCCTTGAGTCAAACATGGGTTACGGCGCGCCACCGGGCCAATCGATTTTACAAAGGCTGCAAGGCCTCGAACTCAGAGCCTTTGGTGCTTACGGCACAGGTTCGATATTTGAAAGAATAGGCGCTCTGCAACAGCGCTCTCAATCGAACAATTCTAAGCCGCCTCAACAAGCAGCGGCTGTAAGAGAACCTTCCAGAGAAAGCAAAGAGCGCATCAGCGATTTGATTAAGAAGGCCAATTTAACCAGAGCCGTGGCGGTGCCCAATACTTTTCCCTCACACTTCTTTCGCGTTGAACCGGGGCCGGCTTCAGCCGGTGAAAATGCACCAATCGAAGAAGACTATTTCGACACGGTGATGCAAGCTTCTAAAAATCGAGTTTTCAAATTTGAAAAAATGCCGGTGACAATTAATATCGCCGCATCTGCCGACGGTGGTTATACAGCAGCAGCGCTGGCCGCATGCGGCGACTGGGAAAGACGCAGCGACGGCATGATCAAATTTGCACCGCTGGCCAGACCCGACGATGCCAGAATCAGACTGACCTGGGCCCATCTTGGTAATAAAGCTGATTCGCACGACAGCACCCTTGGTGGTCACACTGTCACCAAATGGACAAAAAAACCATCCGGCCGCCTTTCGCTTTTGTCTGTGGGAGCCATTCCTGTGCCGCTCTATATTCCCAGTCGCGGGCCCAAATATACAGTGCCACCACAAGAAATTGAAATCAACTTAGATCTGATTGATACCAAAGATGCCGACATACGCTATTTAACTCTGCGCAATATCGTCGCTCACGAACTGGGTCACGCCCTGGGCTTACTCGGTCACAGCCCCGGTAAGGGTGATTTGATGTTTCCGATTACAGACGAACACTCGCGCATTTCGCAGCGCGATTTAAATACTATTCGCAAACTCTATGAGAAAAAAGCGACAGTGCCGCTTTAAAAATCAGCGATCAATTTACCAAGTGCTAACCGTTATATCGAGCAATACCATATTGACTGCGCAACTCGCCGTCGAGCTGCTTAATTTGACGCTCAAGATTTTCTAAGTTGTTCTTGCGCTCCATCAATTGCGGCATCACTCGCTTGCCTGTGCGCGGATCTTTGGCCATCAAATCGTTTTGTACTAGTAAATAGTCAGAAAAAAGTGTGCGAGCGTCGGAGAAATACTGGTAATACCCACGGTGCAACTTTGAAGTTTCAGGATAAAGAGGAAGACCCTTCATCTGGCCAATAGCGACCTGATATTTGGACACCAGACCGGTGAGTAACTTCTGCGCTTGCACTTTGTTGGGACCGGCAATAAAAATCGACAGACCTTGCGACAAAATATTGTCAGCGCGATCTTTTTCGCCCGCCGTCATCTGGGCTTGCTTACGCACCTGGTCGTAACGGCTAAACCATTGCTTCAACTGGGCAGCATTAGTGGCCGGCGCCGAATTAGCCGGCTGGCTCGGTGGGGCGAATGCTTGACCGCCGTTTTGAGCCGCAAATTGACCATTTTGTCCCTGATTCTGGTCCAGGTACTGGCTCTGCGCCGCCTGTATGGAGCCCAAGCCACAAAGCATAAAAGCGCATATTGCTCCAACAGCCTTCATTAAATCTCTCCATTACCACAGTTTTTATATTCTAACTGGCCCGAGGCAAATTGGCTGTGCGGCGGTTGTCATTCGTCGCAAGGTTGCTGGAGATATTTATAAGGCGTTCAGGCCTTACTTGTTCAAATGAAAGAAGGCCATTCTCGCAGGATCATCAAATGCCGCTCCCGATTTGTCGCGTTCGATCATAGCGGCATTGAACGAAATTAAATTGCTAGCACCACCTGCAGTGCTCAAGGCTAAATTGCTCTCGCGCTCTGCCAGCAACAAATTTTCCGTTCTCACAGCGGGGTCGGCGCTAGTCGATGCCATTGCACGGTAGCAAACGGCAAGATTATTGTAGTCTCTGGCAATAACAGAATTGTCTTTGCCCAGACGCTTATCGTATGCAAAAACTTCTTTGTAGATAGGAAGAGCGCTGGCGAACCCGCCCATATCGCTATAAACAGATGCCAGGTCTAATGCCAGGGCGATAAAATCATCTGGATTTTTCTCAAGTGGCCAGAGTATGCGGTAAATATTTGCCGCCTCTGCCATTTTATTTTGCTGACGATAGACGACCGCTAGTTGCCTGGCGCGAGGCCACATTGATTGCGATAGCCCGCCCTTTGCCAGAGCCGCCTTAACGTCGGCAAACTGGCGATCTTCATAGTTGGTCAAAGCCCAGTAATTTCTTTCACCCTGGTTCTTCTCGCTCACCGCAATCACACTGGCGGTACATGCCAATATGATTAGAGCGGCGAACAAAGCTGTGAGGACACCATTACCATTACCATTACCACTACCACTACCACTACCGCTACCGGTCACTTTAGCCTCCCGGCGGCACTGGTGGTGGTGGAGGCGGCGGAGGTGGCGGAGGTGGCACTACCACAGGCGGTGCAACAACCGGGGGTGCAACTACTGGGGGTGCGACAACCGGAGGTGCGACTACTGGAGGCGCGACAACCGGAGGTGCGACAACCGGAGGTGCGACTACTGGAGGCGCGACAACCGGAGGTGCGACTACTGGCGGCGCGACTACTGGCGGCGCGACTACTGGCGGCGCGACTACTGGCGGCGCGACTACTGGCGGCGCGACTACTGGCGGTGCTACTACCGGCGGCGCGACTACTGGCGGCGGCGGAGGTGGGGGAGGTGCCACAACCGGGGGTGGAGCAGCACCAGTGCCTGGATCAGGCACAAAAGGCACGCCTAAAATCGGATAAGTATATGTGCGTGCGTAAGCGAAGAGTCCATTACTCAACTGCGCGCCAAAAAAGTTTATCGGCACGGGCAACCTGACATTGCAGCGAGTAGTCACTGCCACATAAGGCGAGCCGATGGGCGGCGTGACATAGATAAAATCGGTCGGTGTGGTGGCAGACACTGTCGGTTGACTGACAAAGAATCCATCGGTACGGTGAGAAAGGGCCGACTGCTGTGCCGCTGCTAGACCAGCTGCGGCAGTGCCAGTAGAAGCTGCTGCACGCGCCGCATCACGAGCGGCCGAATCAAGCACCGAATAGCCCCAGGTAACAATCAGCAGGTCAAAACCCAGTACCGCAAAAATAACAAACAACAAGCTGGTTATAGCCAACTCAATTGTGGTGCTGCCGGAAAACCGGCGCTTGCGCTTTCGTAAAGACATTTTTTCCATCCTACTGTTGCAGCACAACTAAGCTGCGAGCGATTGTTTGAAAAGCACTATTCAAATCGGCTGACTTGGTGACAGACACGTAAATGGCATTGTTGCCTGACTTGTAAGCAATACCAGGGCCTGAGCCACCTTTGTTATCGCCGAGCACCTTATCTTCTTGCGCTTTAATTGCGGCATTCTGAGAAAGACCAATCGTATAAATAGGAATGGATTTGCTCTTAGCAATAGCCGCTTGAGCATATGCAGCAGTCTCAGCTGCCGACGGACTACCGCCTGGTTCATTGGGCACGCCGTCAGTGAAAAGAATTATGGCACGCTTAGCCTGAGGTCTATGCTTGGCAGTATCTGTCAGCTCCTTGATGGCCGAGTCTAGAGAAGTCGCGATAGAGGTTTTGCCGGTGGGCCGCAAGGGCAAACGGGTGGGCGTGCCGTCGATACCCTCGGTGACAGCAGTGTAGTTTGAGACGGTTTTATCAAGAGCAATAAGAGGGACAGGAAAATTTGCAGTACCGCTATGAGGCCAGGCGGAGTCGCAATTATTGGTGGTGACGCTCCACGAAGAAGAGGGGCTGGTACCGGCTACGTCTGAAAAACCACTGAGGCCAAAGTGAGCATTGCTGGCGATATTCATTGTGTAATAGAAATTGTCTGCAGCCAACCTGGCTGCGGCAATGGGATCAACAGTTTTTTCTACCTGACTCCAATAGGTCTTGTAATAACCAGCCAGGCGAGGCGGCAACTTCGCATTAATAGTGGTGCCACCCTGACTCTGCAGGCAAATAGCATCGCTTTCCATGTTGCCGCGCGAGGCTTCAACGCAAGTTTCTGCCAGACTGAAATCATATGCACCAATGCTCGGCACTTTGACTACAAGATCGGTGAAGCCTGTAGCATTGGCATTCGGGTTGACACCATTGCCCTTCGGGTCGAGTGGATTATTCGGATCGAAATTACCAGGCGGCCATCCCTGCTCTGCGACTAAAGCACCGGCCGGATACTTTGTTGCGGTGGGAAAACCCGGGATGCTACCGGCTGCATAAGTGCTTTGATTGCCGCGCAATCCGCGTGCGGCATTGATAGCCGGATAGGGCCCTTCTGAAAAAGTGAAGGGACTACTATTAGATGGCGCGGGATACGAACCATAGGACAGATTCTGTGGCGGAATAGCGTTAAGCCCCGTGCCCGTGATTGGCGCACCAAAGGTGTTGTAGATACTTTTGCCGGAGCTGACAATTTTATAGTCAACTGTATTAATGGCGGGGCTCCAGAAACGATTGACCAGTACGATCGGCGTTTGATCATCCATTGAACCGGAGACATCGAAGCATAAAAATAAATCTAGCTGCGGCAAGCCGCCGTCAGAAACAGCAGAGGCAGTTTCAAGGGTGCCGATATCTAGAAAGCGTGACGAGAACACCGGCTTGTCTGAATAAATAGCTTGAACACGCATGGTGACAGCGTTTTTGCTGCCAGTGGCCACCTGCACACCGTTTTGATCAACCAACTTGATATTCAAATGAGCAACGTTGAGAGGCGGAGTGCCAAGGTTGGCAGCGGTATTTTTATTTGCCACCACATTTGACGCACTAAACGGGGTAGCCAGCACACTGTTTTGCTGGAAGGTTTGCACGGCGACGTCCATCGCCAGATCGTGCAATTGACTATAGGTGTAACCGGGTGGCGAACTGGCAAGAGCAGCAGTGCCGGCCAGAGTCGAAGCGTCGGTAACAGACTGCACTTGCGAACACATCAAAGTGTAGCGGGCAATTTCGAAGCCGACTAATGCCAGTGGCAAAATCACAAAGAAGGCCAGCACCATCACCAGTGCCACCGTTGTCATGCCGGCGCTGGTGCGCCCTTTCTTTTTAAACTTCCCTGACATAGCTATCTTTTCCTTATTCAGTCAGACCATTCGGATTTTCAACATAAGACTCGACATTCAATCGCAAGCTATATGGATCGGTTAAACCGGGAATGGCCATCCCCATCCACTTTGTGTCAAAGCGCACCAGCGGGTCGATGTCGGCATCAACTCTCATCAGTAAGAAGTAAATATTTTTAGATGTATCAACAGTACCGGCTGCAAGCTTGCTGGGAAAAGTCACAGCGCTTCCACCACTCAGTGGCTTAACTAAAACGAAAAGTGTTGGCGTCACTGCCGACAAGCCTGAAAATGATGCGAGGTTTGCCGTCAACGTAGAAGTGGCGCGGGCTTGAGCATCAGTAAAAGTAGGTGCTTTAGCGGCTTTGCGACAGGCTGAGTCGCTGCCGAAAAACAAAATAGTAGCTCGGTAGCCCATGCTCGTCATAATAATGAGGGGAAAAAGCAAGCCTATTAAAATTATCCACAGCACCGCCGGTAGTTCTGCCACTGAGTAACCGCGCTGACGTCGCGTCAAATTCTTTTGTTGGACTGGTAAATGGATGATCATATGTTTGGCGCCTCTTCATCAACTTAGCCAAGCGCCCATCAAAAGTCAATCGCCATTTCACGACCACTTCACGCACAGCGCCTGATCTTGCGTTGTTTTAAGCCACTTGAGTGCACTTCACCTACAGTTCACGCTTGTCAGCGACTATATAGTTGTAATGCGCGAGTAGGAAACAATGACTGATCCCCGCCCCATCATCGTTGCCGACAAAATAGATCAAGAAGCTTGTGACTTTTTCAGCCCACTGGCGTCGGCCAGTCCACTTACTCAACCTCGCGAAACACTCTTAGCAACTACCGTTCCGCCTGGGTCCCTCGCGTCAAGCGGCGACAACGACATTAAACCGGCAGTCGAAATAAAAAAAGCCGAAGCACTTCCGCATCATTTTACTAAGTACGAAATCGTCTCCGCCTTCATTGCTAAAAATGCCGTCCCTCTTGTCTGGATGGGCGTATGCGTAATCACCATTGCATCTACATTTGATCTTGTACGCGCTTTCTCAATGCAAAAAACTGAAGAAGCCAATGCTCTAATCGCTCAAGAAAAATATCAAGAAGCTCTAGCCAGCGCCACTCTGGCCGTGCGGACCAACCCATTTTCAGCACGAGCATACCTGGAGCGCGGTCGCGCCCTGACAAAGCAATTACGTTTAAAAGAAGCACTGGAATGTTTCAACAATTCGCTTGCTATCAGTAAGACTGACGCTATAGCACTTGATGAACGCGCCAGCGTCGCTTTAAAATTGAAATTGCCTAAACAGACAATTGAAGATATCAACAAACTTGAGAGTATGGCACCGCCTGAGCTGAAGTCGTATCAAATAGGCAATAGAGCCATTGCCTATTTTAGCGTTGGTGAATATCGCAAAGCGCAAGTAGACTACGACCGCGCTCTGGCCATGGACCCGACAAATTATAGTTTGCAGTTGAGTAAAGCATTTTGCCTGGCGCAAGATCAAAAATATGCTCAAGCATTGAGTGCTCTTGATGCGCTCAGCAAAATGGACCCAGACAATAACGAAGTGCTGACCCAGAGAGGCTATTGTAAGCAGAGGCTGAACGATCTCGTGGGTGCCCTGGCCGACTACAATTTAGCGATTAAGAGAGACACTACCACAGCCCGCTGGTTCGCCTACCGCGCCGGTCTCTTTATGGAAATGAAACAGCCTGAAAAGGCATTGCCTGATTATCTTAAAGCGGCCGATCTGGAACCGGAAAACGAAAGTGCCCAGTACACCGCAGGCAAACTCTGCCAAACTTTACACCAGACCAAGCTCGCCTTAAAATTTTATGATCGCATTTCGCACTTTCCCAATTTTCGCCTGGCTTTCAACAAACAGGTTGAGAGAGCCAATCTCAATATCGAAAGTGGCAATTATCAGAGTGCCCTAGCTGACCTGACAAATGCTCTGAAAATGAAAAAAGATCCGGAGACTTTATTCTTGCAAGCTGTTTGCTTTAGCCACATCGGCAACAGAAAAGAAGCGCAAACTGCCATGGAGATGGCCAGTAAAATGAGCGCGCCTACCAGCAAAGCCTATCTTTACAAGGCAGAAATCGCTTCGACATTGGGTCAAAATATCTCTGCTGTAGATAATTATTCACAAGTGCTGCGGCTGGAACCACACAATCAAAAAGCTTTAACAGCCCGCGGCAAATTTTATCTGGCTCAACAGCAGTGGGGTAGTGCTGAAACTGATTTCAAAAAAGTACTTGCCTTAGGCAACCACAATGCTGAAGTTACCAATGGCTTAGCTCAGGCTTCCTCAATGCTCGGTAAACGCGCAAAAATGTCTATCGATCTGCCAAAAGCTTTCAATGTTGATTTTAATAAATTGACTGACGCTCAGATCGCTAAAGATGGATACCGATATTTTAGTAATGGCGACATGGTCAAAGCGGCGTACTACTTCACCGAAGGGGTAGTACGTAAGCCAAACGATGTTGAGTTGCGACGTCTATTGGCCCATACCCTGGCCGGCAGCGGCAGCCATAGCGATGCCATTGTGGCATTTGCCTCACTAGCCCAAACAAACTCACTCAAAGCCAACGACAAAATTGCCTATGCCAGAGAAATGGCTTCAGTTGGTCAGTACGATTCAGCCATTAAAGTTGTAGAAGAATTGAGAGCGTCCAGTACCAATCAATCGGTTTACGCTTATGAGCTGGCCAAGCTGCTTTCAGCCTCAGGCCAAGACGAAAAGGCAATGGCTCTTTGCGCCAGCGCCATGACGCAATCGCCTGCCGGTGACCGTCAGCAGCTGGAAAATCTCTATCAGTCACTCAGTAGTGAGAAAAACAAATCGGCTCATGCGCCAAAGCCACAGCCCAAGCCAGCAACCGAAGGCTAAAGGATGGCACTGACAAATTTCATTCGGAAGCCGCAAGTAAAAGAAGGCGGCCTCTCGCTGATTTTTGTCGTTTTTCTATTTTTTACAATCAGCTGGCTGGCACCTGAATCAACTCTACGCACCAACACAATCGAGCCGGTTAAGCAGTTCTATCTATTCTGGGGTCTTGATCAGAATTGGAAACTGTTCTCTCCAGAAATCAGAAAAATCAATTTTCATACCGAAGCGATTTTGACTTTTGCCGATGGCAACCGACTTATTGTTGAAATGCCGCGCATGAACAGACTTAATTACTGGGATCGTTTTCGCCTGGAAAAATTTCGCAAGTGGTCTGTAGATTCGCTGCCCTGGCCAGACTATAAAGAGTTCTGGCCCGACTTTGCGCGCTACATCGGGCGAAAATACAACAACAACAATAATCAACCGCAATCACTTTCACTCAATCTTTACTACATTGAAATTCCAACTCTCGACTTGAATCACCCGCACCCTCTTGTGCCCGTGACGGAGATGCCGCCTCATACTAAAATAAACACTGTCTTTTTCTATCGTTATCAACCTGCCGATTTTAAAATTGGTGCACTATGACTTTTGCGGCTCTGATTGCAGTCTGGCGAAAATTTTGGTTTGAGCCCCAAGACGCATCACCGGTAGCCCTTTATCGCATACTCTATGGAATTTTAATTTTGCAGATTGCGGTCGTTCATCTGGGAGAAAATTTCAGTCAATGGTACGGGCCCAACGCGGTTATGACACTATCTGCGGTGATCAAGCATTTCTGGCTCAACGAACCTAGATTTGATATGTTGCTTTTATTACCACAAACTGAAGGTGCTTTTGCCGCCTTTCACCTTGTGTTCGTCATGGTGGCTGTAGCACTAACAGTAGGATTCTGCTCACGCTATAGCGTGTTGTTTGTCTGGCTGACATTATTGTCGATGCATCACCATGACCCCTTCAACATTAATGGCGGAGATGCATTTTTACGTGCGGTGGGTCCGTGGTTGGCACTTTCACATTGCGGTGACAAGTTTTCTGTCGATAGCCTTATAAGGCGAAAGAAAGGGCTACCTGAGCCCGACCCGAGCGCGCCCTGGGCTCAAAGAATGATACAAGTGCAGCTGGCCATTGTTTACTGGCAGACTTTTTGCTGCAAGATTGGCGGCACACAATGGCTCGATGGTTCGGCCATTTACTATGCCACCAGACTCGATGACATGTTCAGATTTCCCGCACCAATAATTTCCAACAACATCTATTTGTTGAAGGCTTTGAACTGGTTCACGCTAGTTATCGAGTTTGCCGGTTGGACGGTAATCTGGTTCAAAGAATCATGCTACTACGTGCTGATTGGCTTGTTCTGCCTGCATCTTGGCATTGATTATATGATCAACTTGCCCGTATTTGAATGGGCCTTTATTTTTACTCTGGTGACTTTTATCAGGCCGGAGGATCTTAATTATGTGCTCCACCGAGTGAAAAAATTGTCGCTAAAGAGTGTAAGAAATGCCGGCGCGATAACATGACTAGTACTTGACCAGCCATCTCACTTTATTTTTTGAATCAACAGACAAGTATACTGAACTGGAGCTGCTTCCTTCTAAGTACACAGGGATGGTATCACCCCATAGTTTTTGATCTGCATCTCTATAATTGATCGTAAGTCCGGATTCAGCCCGTAGATTATCTAAGGAAACTTTTTCAGTGTGGAACCCTTCTAAAATCGGGACTGTGGTCACACCTCCTACATAAAAAAGCTTCAGATCGCTTACTGGGAGAGATCCTTTATTTTCGACATAAACGACGTTGGGCACTCTCAAATTTATTAATTGAAATCCTATTATTTCAGCGAGCAGCACCACACCTATCAACATCAAAAATTTTATATGATCTGATTTCACTGATTTTTTTAGGTCATCTACCAAATGCTGGACCATTTACTAGCACATACATCAACCGCCCTTAAGACCCACAAGTCAGCGGATTTCAACGGTTAGTTGATCTTTCCCTTTTTTCTCCGAACTGGTCAGCATCAATAATAACCGTTATTGACCAATCGGTTCCTAACTAATATTGTTCATTTGTGGACCGAGCGGTTCCTAACGGACAAATCTAACAACGGGGAGACAGGTCAATGCAAAATGTCGACATGCCGCCGAATCACAAAATGGAAACATGCTCCGCTTCAACTAATAATATACTGTCCTCCGACGGCGTGCTCGACTACGATGCCCTGAAAGAACTGGTCATGAATCTGGGCGCCGACGACGTAGGATTCGTTGACGTAGATAGAGCTTCTATGACCGATCAGAAACGCGGCTTAGAGAACGTCTTCCCCGCCGCCAAATCTTTCATTAGCATCGTCGTCAGAATGAACCGGGAGCCTATTCGAAGCACAGCTCGCTCAATAGCAAATCTGGAGTTTCACCACCAGGGCGAGGAAGTGAATACCATCACAAGGAAAGTGGTATCAAAGTTGGAACAGCCGGGCATTCGAGCCCAAAATCCCTCCATGGGTTTTCCATTGGAGATGCAAAATTTCCCCGGCAAGATATGGGTAATTTCGCACAAACCTGCAGCAGAAGCCGCTGGTCTGGGCAAAATGGGCATCAATAGAAATGTCATTCACCCTCGCTTCGGAAACTTTATATTGCTGGGCACAGTAGCCATAGACGCCCATATAAGCAGCTACGATAAACCGATTGATTATAACCCGTGCATAGGCTGCAAGCGAGCCCATTTATGTGGTGCCAGACAGTGATGCCGAAGCTTATCTCAAAAAGCGCTTTCCTCATAAAGAAATTCGCCTGGTAAATAATAGCCTCAGACCCAATACGATTGCGGCTTTCATCAGCGGTCTCAGGTCAGTGTTTCAACGCAACAAAGCAAGCGATGTCGATATAAATCTGCACTTCACTTTTACCGGCAAAGAGCCTGCTATTGCAACGGTGAGGATCAACAAAGGGAAGCTCGAAGTAACTCAGTCGCACGATGGCGTAGCCGATCTGAAGGTGACCACAGATTCCACTTTCTGGATTGACTTTCTCAATCATCGTCGCTCGATTCCGCTGGGGTTACTGACAGGGAAGCTGCGCCTCGCGGGCAGTTCGGTACATTTGCTGAAATTCAAAAAGTGTTTCCATGCTTGAATTTAGAGATTGTTGACCGAACAGTTTCTAATGAGTTATTCTCGAACAGGCAAACGCGGAAAAGAAAACATGGCCAGACCCAGAGAGTTCGATACCGATGAAGCACTGAACGCTGCCATGCTAGCCTTCTGGGAGCGGGGTTACGAAGCGACCTCCACTCAAGACCTGCTCGATGCCATGGGACTATCTAAAGGCAGTTTATACAAAGCTTTTGGCGACAAACACAGTCTGTTTTTGATCGCGCTGCAAAATTATCTTGACCATTTATACGAAAAAATGAAGCAGTCGGCAGACGCTGGTAGCGATCCTGTTCAGTCAATGACAGGCTTGATGGGAGTAGTTGAGAATCTCTGCTACAAACAAGAAATGGCCAACGGTTGCTTCGCCGTCAACACAGTAGTTGAACTCAGCCAGCGCGACGAGCAGGCTAGTCAGATTTTGAAGCGCCATCTTGTGAGAGTGGAAAAGCTCCTCGCGACGCTGATAAAAAGCGGTCAGGAACGCGGCGTCTATCGTCTTGATGTTTCTGCAGAGTACCTGTCCGAGGCCTTATTTGTTTATATCTTCGGAATGCTGGCACAGTCACGAGGCATCGCCAGCCCAAGCAGAACAAAGCGTCTTACTAGCTTTGCTATGAGATTCCTTCGAAGTTAAACTTCGTTGTATGGATCAATCAATGCCGTCTGCCAGGGTGCAATACCACAGTTTATTCTCTGCTTGAAACGCTGCATAGTGCTCAGAATTTTCGCGCAAGAGGTCGAGCCAACTTTCAAGCCAGGACGGCCAAACCTTTTTTCTCGACCAGATTTAGGAGTTTCAACGAAGTGCCATTAGGGGTCTTGACGCCGCGCTCCCACTTTTGCACTGTCGAGGTGGCAGTATTTAAGTAGGCCGCGAAAACGGCTTGACCGGCGCAGCTCTGTTCCCGCAATTTCTGTATCTGCTTTGGTGTGTAGTCTTTCAAGGGTGGCAGGCAAAGGACATCGAACTCCCGCATGGTCTGCTTATCCATGACGTCAGCCTTGCACAGGTCTTGTGCACTGTCATGTATCGTTTTTAGTATGCGACTAACCATGTCTTTCTACCTCGTTCTTAATCTCAATCAAAGCGCCTCCTTTAATAGCTTCCTTGATTTGATTGTCTGTATAAGCCAATAATTTCGTTGCAAAATACTTCATCGGTGTGAGTTCTTTGTTGTCGATATTCTCGCGGTCGTTTTAGCAAAGCCAAAAATAGAAAAAGCAATTTTTTACCGATTGTAGGCACTGGGTCCTATGGCTTGCAACTGGCTCCCACAGATTTCGCTGCTGTCCCAGTTATAAGTGAGGCGGTCAGATTTTTCCAGAGCTGCTCTACGAAGTTAGGACTAGCTATACTATTTAGGCTATATTTCAAAGCCGGTCAATTCAAAACTGAAGCAACCATGTAGAAGGCACTCGATTTCAATCCGAACTATGTAAACGGCTGGATTCACCCGGGTGATGCATTTGCCCACGACGGCAACAAACCGGAAACGTTAAACGCGCGCTAGCCGCGGAGGCGTATCCAGCGGTAAAGCCGGCAACGTGCTTACGATCGAGTTCACGGTCTGGTTCACAGACCCACTCAGCTAGATGCGGTTCAACTCGCTAGTGCGACAGAGTTAGTGGGTTCGAAACCCATGATTTTTTTGTAGCACGCATTCATGCCCTTGTAGCAAGCACAGCTTATAACTTCCAATTTGTCGCGGTCGAGCACTGTAACCTTGCCTCTGGTGTACGAAATTACTCTCGCCTTGAGCAATAAACCGGCGGCAAAATTTACGCTGGTGCGTGAAACACCGAGCATTGTTGCCAAAAATTCTTGTGTAAGCGTGAAAGAATCGCTGTCGCAGCGATCGTGAGTGAGCAGCATCCAACGAGCGCAACGCTTTTCTACAGGGTGTAAGCGATTACAGCCGGTGTTGATCGAGACATTTTCAAAAAGAGCCATGCCGAAATGTCCGCAGATTGCGACAAGTTCTTGATGTTCGCTTAAAAGGCGTTGGAATACAGCTACTGGAACCCTCCAGGCCGATGCTTCTACCTGACAAATAACCAGTTCAGCAATTGAAGATACACCAAGGGCAACTGAGACGCCGAGCATGCCTTCGCGGCCGATAGTGGCCAGCTCCACTAAGGTGCCGTCGTCCATTACGGTTAGAAGCGACATCACTCCCGATTCGATGAAATCTACATATTTGCAGTCACTATTGGGCTCGCAAGCGCGCTCACGCAAATTGAAGTGAACAGGTTCGGCAGCAGCCATCACGGCTGTTCTAACGCCTTCGGATAAACTGCGTAAAATCAAATTTTGCGGATCATCGAAATTCATAACAGCACCGGTGGTAGAAGTAACATCCGAACGGTTAGCTGAGTCGATAAATCAAAGACAGCCGCATGTGTATCAACACTATGACAGGTCTGAACATACTTTGCCGGTGACCTTGATGGCGCTTAATTTTTTCGAGAGCCATTAGTGGCAATGTAGTTTACGAGATTCCAACCTCAAGTCTGTTGATGGAAATGACGTCGCCCTGTCGAATTACATCAAACTGCAGTGGAGGCCTGGGAGCTGGACCAGCGAGCACGCGTCCACCCTGTGTCAAATCAAATGTGCTTTGATGGCTGGGACAAACCAAAATCGCATGATTTCTTTTCGCGGCGCAAATACACTGTTCGACTGTGCTTTCTATACACCCGCAACATGATTCACTTTTGTAATTTAGAATGCAACCCCGGCCATTTGGACAGAGACGGCTAAAGGCAACGATATTCCCCGGTGCTATCCGCACGGCAAAGCCCGGTATTTTGCGAATTTGCTCCTGCTCTGGATTGAACACAACATATTTCATTTGAAATTCAAACGGCCTGCACGTCCAATCAGCGGGAAAATCCGTCAGGTTAAACTCGACATTGCGAACAGCCGCTGGCATATCAGCTGCTTGAAAGAATTCACCAGGCTTCATGGTCGGTTTTAAAAACCGCGCAAGCGGCGAAGCCAGTATTCCAAAGGAAAATACCATGATGACACACATTTGAGCAGAGCGAGCCATCCAGCGAGAAGATGGGATACCGTGTGAATCGAGCAGGTAAGAGTCTCTGCTAAGGTAAAAAATCGTCCGCTTTTACACATACCATTAAATTCGTTGCCTCGACGAATGTGCGCGGAACAATTCATGATAAAAACTTTTGTTCAGTAACCAATTAGCGCGGCGCAAACAGAACAGTGAGGACCACTGATGATGAACAACAACACAATTTGCGTGTGGTACGAGAAAGATGCCGAGGAGGCCGCGAGCTTCTAGGCCTGGACGTTTCCTGACAGCACAGTAGGTGCAATAATGCGCGCACAAGTTGACTATCCCAGCGGAAAAGCTGGCGACGTGCTTACGGTCGAGTTCACGGTTTGCGGCATATCTTGTATTGGTTTGAATGGTGGAGACTCGTTTAAGCACAGCGAAGCATTCTCCTTTCAGATTGGAACGCTATCGTCGGCAACGGCGGCACCGAGGGCGAGTGTGGCTGGGGCAAAGATAAATGGGGCGTGTCGTGGCAGATTAGTCCGCGCGTGCTAACTGACGCCATGTACAGAGGTGGCGATGAAGCGAAGCGCGCATTCGTAGCGATGATGGAAATGCGCAAAATCGACGTGGCCGAAATAGAAGTTGCGGTGCGCGGAGCGGTTCTAAGTAGCATGCAGGTTTGAACATAAAAGTTCAGAACGAGGCATCAGAAGATGCTTGAATTCTGGGGTCTTGTAATTCTTGGCAGTTTTCACCTGCTGATTGCATGCAACTGGCTCCTCGGAATTTTCATTTTTTCTTCATGCAAGCTGATCGCCTGTAACAGAAAAATCTCGCAAATTACACAGCGCCACCACCTGCGGTGAAGCAGCATTGAGGGCCACAAATGATAGTCCTTAGCTTTGTAATCGATGAATTCGACATCGAAGAAACTAACTACTTTCTAGATCAAGATTTCCTTAGAAAATGCGTCGGAACGATTCATCCGAAATCTTTTGTTGCGTTCTTCGGCCTAAGGTAGGTGCGTTTTAACTAAAAGAAAATTTTGATGCCCTAATCTTCGCAGGTCAGCTCGCGCAAATCGATCATAAAGCCCGGATACGAAGCATCAACACATTCAGGCTGTTCGACTTCAAATTCGCCATGAGTGACAAGCTTAGCCACTTGACCCATCATCGCCAAACGATGATCGCCGGCGGTAGTCCAGACGCCGGTCTTAGGTGCGGCACCAGATTTGATGGCACCGGTACCGTGCACCGTAAATGTACTGCCATTGCGTGTCACTTCCACACCAAGCAATTTTAAATTTTGCACGATCAAACTAAGTCTGTCCGACTCTTTTTCGACCAGCTCGGCAGCACCGTGCACGGTCGAATCACCCTTAGCAAAAGCCATGGCCAGAGCGATTATCGGCAACTCGTCAATGCCGCGCGGAATATGCTCGGCTTCAATATTGGTGGCATTAAGTGAACCCGTATAAGAAACTTTCAAATCTACAACCGGCTCTAAACCAAAATTGCGTTCATTGGTAATTTCAATATTTGCGCCCATGGCCTTGAGCACATCAATAATTAGATTGCGTCCCGGATTTACTCCCACATCACTCAGTTCAATTTCAGATCCTTCCAGAAGAAGCGTAGCAACCATGAAGAAGGAGGCAGCAGAGAGATCCGCCGGCACTTGCAAATCGCGGGCGCGCAGATCGCCTTGCAGAGGTTCAACAGTAATTTTCAAGCCATCATTTTCACTTTCAAAAGGCAAGCGCAAATGAGTCATCATGCGCGTTGTGTGGTCGCGAATTTTGGCCTTGGTGCTTACTGAAGTTTTACCCTGAGCTGAAAGTCCGGCCAATATTAAAGCTGTTGAAACTTGCGCCGAATTGACGTCGAGATCAAATTCGCCACCGGTCAAATTGCCGCCGGTAATTGTAAACGGAGCTTTGCCGGCTGTGCCCTGATAAGTTACCTGGCCTCCCATTGAAACAATCGGGTCGAGCATACGCGACATGTCGCGCTGCTTTAAGGAGGCATCACCGTCAAAACTAAATACTCCAAGTCGCCCGGCCAGCATTCCTGACAAGATGCGCATAGTCGTGCCCGAATTGCCCGCGTCAATGACGAAAGGCTTTTTGCCAAGAGCTATGGTCTCGATGCCACCGCCCCGAATTAAAAGATTGGTGTGCTTGGAGGGGCCGGCTCCTGATATCTTTATTTTCAAGCCAAGAGCGCGTACCCCTCTGATGGTAGAAAGTATGTCTTGAGAGAGCAGAGCGCCCTCAACAAGCATTTCGCCTTTGATAAAGCATGAGAGTATCAGAGCCCGGTGGGTAATCGATTTATCGCCCGGAAGCTCTAAATTGCCACTTAAATACAGTTTTGCCGACACGTAAGAAGCCTATTAAAAGTGGACTGCCAAAATGTTAGTATCGCACCAATTGCAATAACAGGTATTACTTTCATGCCAGCTCTGCGCTTAATTACCGGCGGCGAATCCCACGGCAAAGCAATAATGTCGATTCTCGAGGGCTTTCCAGCTGGCTTAACGATTGATCAGCTTGCCGTGAACGCTGAACTGGCTGCCAGGCAAAGTGGCTACGGCAGAAGCGGCAGGCAAAGAATTGAATCTGACCAAATCGAAATTGTAGGCGGAGTGCGGCATGGTATCACTACCGGTGCGCCAATTAGTCTGCTCATTCACAATAAAGATGCTGCCAACTGGACCCACGTCATGTCAGTCGACGAGCCGAACGGCAGTGATGAAGCCGTTGCGCAGATGGCGGCAAAAAATATCGAACGCTTTCGCCCCGGTCATGCCGATTATGCCGGCACCCTTAAATATGCTCAGGGCGATGTGCGTGATGTGCTCGAGCGCTCAAGCGCGCGAGAAACTGCTGCTCGGGTGGCGGCCGGTGGTTTTGCCATGCTTTTATTGCGGGCACTTGGCATTGAAGTAGCGAGCCACGTCATTGCCATAGCCGATGTAATTTCACCGGCATCAGTGAGCGCCATGGCCAATGGCCAAATCACCGAGCTGGCACGCAGCTCTGAAGTGTTTTGCATCGACCCTGAAACTTCAGAGCGCATGAAAGCCGCTATCAAACAAGCTCTTACCGCCGGGGACAGTTTGGGCGGAAGAGTAGAAGTACTGGCTGATAATTTACCAGTGGGACTGGGCAGCTACAGCCAGTGGGACCGCCGCTTGGACGGTCAGCTAGCGCAAGCCCTGATGAGCATTCAAGCTATGAAAGCCATGGAAATCGGCGATGGTTTTGCCGGTTCTCAAAGACCAGGTAGTCAGGTGCACGATGCTATGTTTGCTGTGGATAATTCCCGTCAATCAACCTTACCTGTGGTCAGACAGACCAATCATGCCGGCGGGGTGGAAGGGGGCATGACCAATGGTGAAAGACTGATAGTCAGAGCATATATGAAGCCTATTCCCACCCTCAAAGCTGGCCTGCCCTCGGTCACTTTTCCCCAGTTTGAACCCTGTCAGGCGCACTATGAGCGCTCCGATGTCTGCGCTGTGCCTGCTGCTTCAGTTGTGGCGAAGGCAATGGTATGCTTGACCCTGGCCAATTCCATTATTGACAAGTTTGCCGCCGACAGTATGCGCGAGCTTTCAGCCTCAGTTACAGACTACCGTTCCTATTGTCAAAATCTCAATCAGAAGGATAGAGCAGATGCGCCATAAGTCTAAGCATCGTGGGCCAGTCATCACAATGAACTGGAACACTACTCTCGAGGTAAAGACGAGAGTGGCGGTGGGTGCCGGTGCAAGGCACAAATTATCGGCCATACTGGCCCAAATCGGTGCCGGTCGCCGGGTGCTTTTGCTCTGCCAACCGTCAACTGCTGTGCACTGGCTCAGAGACGTGCTCGACACTCTGCCCTCTGAAGATTTTCAGGTCACGACTTTAGAAGTGCCTGATGGCGAAAATTGCAAAACCAGCGAATGGCTCTTGCGCATCTGGGAGCACTTAGAGGCTCGCGGTTTTGATCGCCAGGACACCATTGTCGCTCTGGGTGGTGGTGCGCTTTCAGACCTGGCCGGTTTTGCCTGTTCTACATATATGCGTGGTTTGAATCTGGTGCTGGTGCCGACATCACTGTTGGCGCAAGTAGACGCCGCCATTGGCGGCAAAAATGCCATCAATTTACCTTCGGGCAAAAATTTAGCCGGTACTTTTTTCTTCCCCAAAGCGGTGCTGGCCGATCAAGAAGTGCTTGAAAGTTTGCCCCGCCGCGAGCTCACTGCCGGCCTGGCTGAGATTTTGAAATACGCTTTAATTGAAGATACCGCCGCTAGGGCTTGCGACTACGAAAAAGGCCCGCGGGCGTTAATAGATATTGTCGAAGACATGCTGCGCAATGTGGTGGAGTATGACGATCCGGTGCTCTCTGGGCTGATTACCAGCTGCATTAAGATGAAGCTTTTCATTGTCGCTCGCGACCCACAAGAAAATTCCATCAGACGTGTGCTCAATTTGGGTCATACATTAGGTCATGCACTGGAGACCGCCACAAGCGACAGCAGCGGCGCTCTTAATCACGGTGAAGCCATTGCTATAGGCATGGCGCAGACAACCAAGTATGCCGTAGCGCAGAAAAAAATCGGCAAAGATGCCCTTGAGCGCGTCAAAGAAATTCTGATTCGGGCCGAGCTGCCTCACGAAATTCCTAAGGGCCTGGCCAAAGACAAACTGGTTCAATTGATGACAGCAGATAAGAAGCGCTCGGGCGACAATATCAAGCTGGTGCTGCCTACGACCAAACTGGGTCAGGTCGATTTTGAAGCTGCCGTACCGCTTACCGAACTGGCAAAATTAGTTTGAAGCTAGTTTAAAGCTCACCTGAAACTTTTTCGCGCCGCTTTCGTAATGAATAGTGCAGGACCAAAACACTATTGCGGGAGAGGGTTATGAAAATCAAAATTTGGCATAAACTGGCGCTTACTTCGGTGTCATCTATTGCCGCTTGTGCATCCGGCGCAGCCTTAATCAGTGCCTGGGCAGACGACGGGCAGGGGAAAGCAGACACAGCTTTAGAGCAGGCCGATCCTGAATTTCAAGAAGCGATAGTCAAACACATAATCAAACGCTTTTGTACGCGCATCGATGCCACTGCTGCTCAGAAAAAAGAAATTACCGCCCTGGTAGAAAAAAGACGCGAGGCCAATAGCAGCGAGCGAGCTGCGCTGAGAGCCGGCCTCAAAGACTTTATGCACGCGGCCGGCAGCCTCGAAAATTCGCCCGAGTCAGACAAAAGCCTGCGCGACAAAGCGGCGAGCTTGAGGGTTATGCACGAGAAGTTAATGGACGATCGCCTGGAAACATTCTTGAAAATTCGCGCTATGCTCACAAGTGAACAAAAAGAAAATTTGAAAAAATTCGCGCAACATCGGCCCCGGCTGACAAAAGCCATTGAATCAGGAACAGCTCTCTAATATGCAAGGGCGCACCGAAGGTGACATTGATGATCTCGCTGCCGTGAAAGAAACTCTGGCAGGAGATCGTCACGCCTTTGAGAGGCTGGTGGTGCGACATCAAAATCTCATTTTCAATATTCTGGCACGTATGGTAACCGAGCAAGAAGTGGCACGAGATCTCACTCAAGATGCTTTTCTCAAAGCATTTCGCAACTTGCGCCAGTTCGATCAAAAACAATATAGAGCAGTGCGGCCATGGCTGGTAAAAATTGCCACCAACAGCGCTTTAGATTATTTGCGCCAGGTCAAATCAACGGTTTCGTTTGAACAAATCATGAGCGAAGAACCCTATCTGGAGCCGATTTCAGCCAGCGATACCAGCATTGATGTTGAGCGAATTTTGTTTGTCGAAAAACTCAATCAAGCACTGAGTCTTTTACCTTTGCGATACAGACAAGCATTTATTCTGCGCTATCAATATGAGTTTAGTTACGATGAAATAGGCAAAGCCATGCAAGAAAACGAAAACACGGTGCGCACACTTTTGTTCAGGGCCAAAGAACGCTTGCGCAAACTGATTCTCACCACGGGGAAAGCCGACAATGTCAATGGTCTGTAATAAAATCAAAGAAGATCTCGACAGTTTGTTTGATCAAATTGTCGACACGTCACTCTCTGGTGCAGATGCAGCTAGCCTCTCGCTGCCGGCCATCTGTCAGGCTCACCTTTCTCATTGTCAGAACTGTCGCGATTATCACTCTGCTAATTTGATGTTTTTTGAAGCGGCTTCAACGCTACCCACGCTGGCAGTACCCCGGCATGAAGAATTGACCGCAAGCATTATGCAAGCGGTCATGGCTGAAAAAGGCAGCGACAACTACTTGGCTGCACAAGGAGCGATACCAGTGCATGCTGGCGCGTCTGCGCGCAAACACGATCTCTGGCTACTGTCGACATCATGCCTTGCTTTTGCGACCATGACCGCTTACGGCAGCACTCTAGACGAATCGTTTTGCAATATCACGGCCTGGTTGATTTCACTTTTGCTTTTGCTGGCGCTGAAACCGCTAATTGAAAAAGCTACTGAAAAAGAAGTGCCGGCATGAAATACTTGATCGCACTTTTTCTAGCACTGGGCCTGACGCTGTTGCCGGCAACGGCTCAACCAGTCACAGTACAGCACGATACCGCAGCGCTAATGCTCGACCCAGCCCTGCGCCGACCTTTTCTCTTTGTGCGCGAAATGATCAACCAGAAATGGCCGGTGGGCAGGTTTTTCATTTTGCTTTTGCTTACCGCTGGGCTGACCAAACTTATAATTCCTGGTCTGGTAGGCGGCAGCCTCAGGCGCATCCGGCAGAAATTTTTCGCCGCTGTGGCCTGCGCCCTTTTATATTCCACCATATTGTTTAGCGCCGCTCGAGTTGCCTTTCACACCACCGGCTTTGAACCGTTGGCACTTCTATGTCTGGCTCTGGTGCAGGGTGGTTTTGTGGTTGGCCTTGGCCTGGGGGCGAATCTTTTTGCCACCATTTTGCAGCTTAAGTTTATTGGCGCCAGGCAGCTCAGTACGGTCAAAAACAATTTGCTCTATATAGTTTGCCTCCTGGCAGTTGTGGCGCTGCTCACTCTGATTTCAACGGTACCTGAAATATGGCGCTTTCCGCGCATCGGCAATCGCGTAGTGATTTTGGTTGCTATGATTGGATTAGGTGGACTGATTTGCCATTTCCGCTTGAGGTTCAAGGGCGAAGAATGAAAGTATTGCTGGCAGTGGACGGCTCTCCTTGCTCTAAGTTAGCAATCGATTCGATTGCCGGTCGGGTCTGGCCTGCTGACACAGTTTTCAAAGTGTTAACGGTATTAGAACCATTTCACCCTGAGTTGGCCGGTTGGCATTCAGGCTATGTGCCGCTGGCCCTAGAAGCTCAGCAAGAACGTCTGAACGAGGCCAGAACACTGGTAGAAGAAACCGCCGCCTTGCTGGCGACAAGCTGCCAGCAGCCGGGCACTGAGGCTGTGAGTAGCGAAGTTCTGGAAGGCAATGTCAAAGAAAGAATTGTCGAATGCGCCCGTGAGTGGCACGCAGACATGATTGTGATGGGCTCGCACGGTCGCCAGGGCATCGAAAAGCTGTTTCTGGGCAGCGTTTCGCAGGCTGTTCTGACAGAGGCGCCGTGCTCGGTAGAAATTGTCAAAACAAACGCCCAGTCTAATTAAAGAGCTGAGCGCTGAATATCTAAAGCCAGGGCAGTTTTATGTCTCGTCTGGGCCTGAGTAAGGCTCAAAGAAGGCCTTACGTGCGCCCAGGGCAAGAAAAGTAAAAGTGCTGAATCCAAGCACGATGAATATGAAAATTACCGGGTCTGTCTGAAAAGTTGTCATCTACTTAGCTCACAAAAGACTGATCCATCTATATCCAATAATACCTTTGAACTGAAATTATAAACATTTGAACTTCAAACCGTAGGTATTTTAATAAAACCCGATCCCCTTGTAATTTACCCAAGGGGGCCAATTAGCGGCCCTTAAGGAGCTCCTTACTACCAGAACTTATGTGCTATAACTTCTCAGTTACCATCGATTAGATTGGAATTCCGCTCACAGGGAGAATGGCACTGATGACAGCTTCAAAACGGTACGTACCCGTATGCCTGGTCTGTCTATTAATAGCAGGCACGAGTGCAGCCATGGCCGGCCCCACTTCCATGCTCGATCCGTATAGCGGCGTTCAAGCACCCACGGCTAAAGAAATCGAAGCAAAAACCAATAAGGCCAGAGCCAAAAAGGGTCTGCCACCGATTCACGCTGCTCAATTAAACAGCTCCACAGTGGTGGAAGACGCAACTTTGAGCCCGACTACTTATGTCACTGCTCCAGGCGGCGGCAACGGGAAAGTGGTCAAAGGCAACGATATCGCCGAGTCTAAAAGCTCTGCACCGGGCAAAGGCGGCAAAGTATTCGGTTTCGGTATGCCTAACATCAGCATGCCAAAAGTAGGTTTGCCCGGCTTCGGTAAAAAATCTGAAAAGAGCGAACCTGAAGTAAAAGTAGCCAAAGCTCAAAAAGCAGCTCCTCAAAAAGACAGTGTTCTAAGTGATCTAGAACCTGAAACTCCAGTAGCCAAAGAAACTGCAGTGGCAAAGGAAACTGTAGTAGTTGAAACAACCAAGACCGCCGCCGCTCCTTCAAACGATGGCAATGTGTACACCAAGACTCTTAAAAACACCACAAGCGGCATGGTCAACGGTAGCAAGAAAATCGGCAGCGGCATCGCCAGCGGTGCAAAAGCGTCCGGCGGCTTCTTCGCTAAAGGTGCTTCTATGGTCGGTCATGGCTTTAAAGCCACCGGCGAGAAAATCAAAGACGGCGGTAGCAGCATGGGTAAAATGGCCCACATGCCTCATCTATTCAAAAAAGGTGAAAGCCGGGTGGCCAACAACGGTCTGCCTCAACCATTCCCTAAACAAAGCGCCGAGACCAAAGCCAAGCTAGCGGCTAAAGCGCCAAAAGCTAAAGCTTCAGCTCCATCAGCCCTTTCGCAACCAGATGGTCTGGCCGCTGAAAGCAAAACCGCCATCGCTCAACCAGATGATCTGGTGCAAGAATCGAATCCCGCGCCTAAGACAGCTGCAGCTAACGTTCCACTGGGCGTGAATGACGAACTGGTGCCTGACTCTAAAAGAGGCAAAAAAGGTGGATTGTCTTTACCGAAATTCAATCTCAATCCTTTTGCAAAGAAAGTCGCCGGTAAAAAACAGAACACTCTTTAGTCTTGGCTCAAAGCAATACTGAAATAGAAAGCAATATGTGGCGTGTACGGCAAACCGTGCGCGCCACAACGCTAATTGCCCCGCTGGCCTTGCGAAAGCAACTGGGCCGGCCGCTGCTCATCGCCAGCGAAACATTCCAGCATACTGGCTCTTTCAAGTTTCGCGCGGCATACTGTGCCGCACTCTCAAGTAACAGCAGTCATCTATTGACCGCCTCTTCCGGCAATTTCGGCGCCGCCCTGGCTTATTCTTGCAGCCTGCTCAACAAGAGCTGCACTGTCGTGATGCCGCATCAATCGTCGGCGGTAAAAGTGGCCGCGGTAAAAAGTTTTGGCGCCAGCGTCGAGCTTGTAGATGTGAGCGTGGTCAGCCGTGCTCAAAGAGTGGCTGAGCTGGGCGCTCAAATAGACGACGTTGATGTGCTCAGTGCCTACGACGACCTGCGTGTCATTGCCGGCAACTCAACGTTAGGTGAAGAAATTGCCGAGCTTGAGAAGAGCGGCCAGTATGATTTTAACTGTGTGGTTGCCCCTATGGGTGGTGGCGGTCTCACTGCTGGAATCATTCAGGGCTTGCGGGCGAAAGGCTCTAAACTAGAGGTCTTCGCTGCTGAGCCGGCACTTGGTGATGACGGTCGGCGTTCACTGGCTGCCGGCAAAATTATCGCCAACGATTTTGAGCCTGCCACCATCGCTGATGGCGCCCGCACCCTCGCTCTAGGCAAGCACAATTTTGAGATTTTAAAAACCGGTCTATCTGGCGTCATGGTGGCCAGCGAGAGCGAAATTGAAGAGGCTGTGCGGCGGCTCTTTCTCAACCAGCTCAAATGCGAGCCCACGGGCGCTCTGGCGCTGGCGGCACTGATTGGCCAGGACCAAGACAGTATGTTGATGCTGCACTCACCCAGGTACAAACCACTGCTTGTAGTCAGCGGCGGCAATGTTGAGGCAGCGGTCTACTCTCGCATTATTTCGGCCTAAAAAGAAACCGGCCGATTGCTCGGCCGGTACAATTTGAACGCTCAGTTTGAATGAACAAATCAATTAGCGCTTGCAGCTTAGACTGCGTTTACGCTCAGTCTCTCTCTTTCAGCCTGAACAATAGTTGCGGCTTTAGGCAGACTGCGTGGGAATTCGCGTCCTCTCATCAATACTTGTTTCTCATAACTTTCGGGCTTGAAAATTTGAGCGAAGTATTCAATGGCATCGTCTACGTTGAAATCACGACAAGAGAAAATGTCGAGTGTAGCGAAACCTTTTTCTGGGAAAGAGTGAATCGAGATATGTGATTCGGCGATCAACACTACTCCGCTTACTCCCCAATCGTCTTCTACAGCACCGTGATAGGTAAAGACGTAAGGCGGCATAATCTTAGTCATATCAAGCTTTGCTGGATAAGCATCAAGAGCTTGACTCATTAGTGTCATGTCAGCCAAAAGTTCTTTTGGGCAGCCATAAGCTTCAAGGATCAAATGTGGTCCAAACATGTTTCTTCCCCCTTGGGCTGCTCTAGGTGAGCAGCAATGAAATTGGTATCCGAGAAGTTCAGGAAGTTGTTTAAGAAGCGGGAGCCTTGGCTTTTGCTTTATATTCTCTTTCCTGCGGGGTACACGAAACGCTTATCTACACCAGATTAAGATTAGACAGGGCCTGGGAGTTGGGCGTTGTGTGGTGCATCAACCTCCATAATGAAGATAGATCGAAAGACGTATTCTACAGGAAATGTTCCGGCTGTAAACAAAATTGCTCTTAAGGGGCGAACTTGCTCTTTACTTTGCTTCAGACTCAGGCTGGGCCAAGCTAGATATGGATCTTGTTGACGCGCACTTTGACCGTTTCGGCAAAGTTGGTTTCGATGGCGGCGGGCAGACTGGAGGCCGCATCTACCCAGAACTGCGCGCCAACGAGAATGGCCGAGGAGCGCTTGCCTTGAGGGAAGTGCAGCAAAACCGGATCTTCGCCTTTGTGCAAAATCAGCAAATCTTTCAGTCTGTGCAAGTCGGAGAACGACTGATTGGTACTGAAGATAACGTCAACCATAGACGCGTCACCGATGCGACGAATACTGGAGCCCATCACTGAAGTGCTCTCGTCGTTCTTCTTCACCTTGCCTTTTACAAGCAGCAGCGACTGAGGCAAAAGCACGTCAGAAGAAACTTTCTCCAGCGCTTCGCTATATAGAACAATTTCAGCCTTGCCGGTCAGGTCTTCCAGGTGAATGATGCAGAGCAGTTTGTTCTGCTTGGTCAGTTTTTTCTCAATGGAATTAGCCAGGCCACCGAGAATGACAGTGGTGCCATCTGGCGACTCTTTCATCTCTTTAACCGAGTGAGTGGTCAGATACCGCAAACGATTGGCAATACGCTTAAGCGGATGGCTGGTGACGTAAAATCCCAGCAGCTCGTGCTCCATGGTTTGCAGCTCGCCTTCACCAAACTCAGAAGGATCGCCAACCATAGGCGTCTCTAAATTGATTCCCTGCGATTCGCCCAGGCTGAACAAACTAATTTGCCCGGTGTTTTTGGAAGTCTGCCTACGGTTGGCGGCATCTACCAGCGAATCAAGATTGGTCAGAGCTTGCTTGCGGCTCATACCGAGGCCGACGCAGGCTCCCGATTTGATCAAAGATTCTAGTGACTTTTTATTGACCAGGCGCAAGTCGATACGGTCAAGAAAATCTTGCATGGTGGCAAAGATGCCGCCCCGTTCCCTTTCAGCAACAATGGCTTGTACAGCGGCATCACCGAGGCCTTTGGTGGCAGAAAGACCAAAGCGAATAGCGCCACCATCTGAGGTGAAGTCAGATCCCGAGACGTTCATATCTGGCGGCAGAATGTCGATATTCATGGCCTGACATTCGGCAATGTAGCCTTGCACTTTGTCGGTATCTGACGACACTGATGAAAGCACCGCCGCCATGTATTCCACAGGATAGTGTGTTTTCAAATAGGCGGTTTGATAAGTGACTACGCCATAGGCTGCGCTGTGTGATTTGTTAAAGCAGTACTCGGCAAATTGCACCATGATGTCGAAAAGATTGTTGGCGATTTCCGGGCTGACCGAATTTTTGGCGCAACCTTCCACAAACAAAGCACGCTGCTTCTCCATTTCGGCAGGCAGCTTTTTACCCATAGCCCGTCTCAGCAGATCTGCCTGGCCAAGGCTGTAGCCACCAAGCACCTGAGCGATTTGCATGATCTGTTCTTGATAAACAATCTGACCATAAGTAGGTTTGAGAATGGTCTCAAGCAGAGGCGTTTGATATGTAATTTTGGTTTTGCCGTGTTTGCAATCGATGAATTTATCGATCATGCCTGAATCGAGTGGGCCAGGTCGATAAAGAGCGATCAGAGCAGAAATGTCTTCCATATTAGATGGGCGCATGTCGCGCGCCACTTGTTTCATACCGGCGGATGTTTCTAGCTGAAAGACACCGGCTAAATCTCCATTTGAAATTGTCTGGAAAGTTTTTTCGTCATCGAGCGGAATTTTGTCTGGAATAATCTCGATGCCGCGCACTTCTTTAATACGCTTGCAAGCTTTATCGATCATGGTCAAGTTGCGCAGACCAAGGAAGTCCATCTTCACAAGACCGACGTAGGCTGCGTCTTCCATGTAGTACTGAGCGATGATGGTGCCGTCATTGTTTCTTTGCAGTGGAATCATTTCTTCCATCGGCACATCTGAAATGACAACGCCGGCGGCGTGCATACCAAAGGTTTTGTTGCAGCCTTCCAGTTTGCGCGCCAGATCAATTACTTGCTTGGCATAATCATCAGTCTGGTAGACCTTTTTAAACTCCGGGTGCTCCTCTACCATTTCATCAAGAGGAGTTGGCTTACCGCGCACCACCGGTACCATTTTGGCCAGTTTATTCGATTCGCCGAAAGGAAATTCCAATACCCTGGCCACATCTTTGATTACGGCCTTCGAGGTCATGCGGTTAAAAGTGATGATCTGCGCCACTCTGTCTTCGCCGTATTTTTCGGCGCAATACTTAATTACTTCGCCACGGCGTTCGATACAAAAGTCGGTATCGATGTCGGGCATACTCTTACGCTCTGGGTTCAAGAAGCGCTCAAAGAGTAAGTTGTAGCGCAGTGGATCGATATTGGTGATACCGAGAGCATAGGCGACAATGGAGCCCGCTGCTGAACCTCGACCAGGGCCAACAGGAATGTCTTTTTTGCGGGCGTAATCAATGAAGTCGGCAACGATTAAAAAGTACGAAGCAAAATTCATGTCTTCGATTACTTTCAGTTCGCGAAAAGCACGATCTTCAATTTCTTGACTCCACTCGGGAAAGCGCTCTCTCAGGCCGTCGAAGACCAGGCGATTGAGATAGCTTTCGGCAGTGTGACCCTGAGGCACTTCAAAATTAGGCAAGCGCGGCTCGCTGGCTAACTTAACCATCTCGACTTTGTCGGCAATTTCAAGGGTGCTTAAAATCGACTCCTCGATAATTTCAGTATCGAGGTGATCGCGAAAAAGATAAGCCATCTCGTCGCCGTTTTTGATGTACTCCCAACCGGTAAATTTCATGCGGTTAGAGTCGGTGACGTTTTTGCCCATCTGAATGCAAAGCAGGCAATCATGCGCCTTGGCGTCTTGCTTATTAGTGAAGTGGCTGTCGTTGGTGCAAGTCAATTTGATTTTCAACTCACGGGCAATTTGCACAAGAGCGCGGTTGACTTTGCGGTCTTCGGGCATGCCGTGATCTTGTATTTCAATGTAATAGTTTTCGCCGAATGTTTGTTTATACCAGTCGGCTACTTCTAAAGCTTTTTTGTAATCATCTTTGAGCAGGTGCTGGCAAAGCTCGGCTCCTAGACAGCCTGAAAGAATGATCAAGCCATCTTTTTGCGCCTCAAGCATCTCTTTATTGATGCGTGGTTTGTAATAAAAACCCTGCAAGTGCGCCCGTGAATTTAAGCGCACCAGATTGCGATAACCTTCTTTATTGCGCGAGAGCATAGTCAGGTGATAGAGCGGTTGCTTGGCCGATTTGTCTTTGATGTCACCATCGATAATGTATGCTTCGCAACCAATGATTGGTTTGAGGCCGCCTACTTCCTGACACTTTTTTGTCAGCTCAACAGCACCGTACATGACACCATGATCAGTAATCGCTACTGCCGGCATATTTTCGGCCTTGGCTTTCTTCACCAGATCCTTAATCATGGTGGCGCCATCGAGCAGACTATATTCGGTGTGCAGGTGCAGTGGTACGTACGGACGAGGACTCATAACAGCTCCCGGCAATGCCAAATAGCGCTTGACTGAGATTTTTCACTCAGCCACTCTAATTCTAAGTAATTCCCTCTTATTACTACGTCCAACCAAAGCCAAAAGTTCAATATCTTTGCCAATATTTGCCGATTTTCTCAAAATTTAAAGCCAGAACAGAACAGGAAGGCTGGAGCCTTCCTGTTCTAAAAGCTTATTGGCCTGAAAATAGCTTTTAGACTATCAACTCCTTCAAATGAGAAGTAAGTCTAGAGCGGGATACTCGTCTGCGCGAGGTTGTTGTGCGGTGGGCGCCCTGGGCGTCAGCTTCGACCGGATATTCTTTCAACATCACGTCAGTCACTTCCTCCAGTTCAAGTTTGGCAATTGCTTGCCTGAACCACATCTGTAGGCATCGTCTTTCATCATTTGAGAGGGTAGTCTCGTTCATTTTAATTGCTCTCCTTACAGGCCAACCAGGGGAAATTCGTACCGCCGATACGCAACACATATACGTAGAGCGGAAGTTCTCTTTCAAGCGTCTAAACAGTTATTCAGCGTCCTTTTGAAGCCATGCATCAGGAGTGAATCCGCTTGTCCTTGTTTCGATTGTAAGGCCATATCAAGAGGAAGCAATGCTTGACATTTAATGTAGAGATAAAGAAACGCTAACCATCACGCTTTTGCTCTAAAAAACAAAAGGAATAATTTTAAACCGAGGCGCTGGAACTTGGTCAGGCAGGCGTTCTTGAGCGCCCTCAATTTTTGCGATGCGCCACTTCATGAAAACCAAAATTCCTGGAATTGCTGCCAGTGGAAACCATGTCAGGTGAGAAAGTGCCAATCCAACAGCACCAATTATGATACCGAGGTAATGAGGATAGGCAATTTGAGCCGGCTTTTGCCCCGCTTTTTCTTTAGCTTTGTCCGCGGCCGCTCCCTTGATGAAGAGCCATGCTCCAAAAACCGTCAGCACCAGGCCAACATAAGCCAGGGGATAAAACAGTTCATAGGGGCCAAAGAGCGCGAGCTTCATGCGCATACATAGAAGGGCGCTGGTGAGGTATAGGCTAAAATAAGTGAGATAACCGAGGCGCTCATTCCACTGGGCCAGTGTGCGCGGCTTGAGCCAGGCGGCCATTTTGGCCGGGTCAAGCTTGAAGCCGATAAGAAAGGCGGCAATAAGAGAGATAGCATAAAAGATATATTGGGCCTGTTGCAAAAATGTGCGCGGCAGCGGTTTGCCCACACCCAGCGGCGGAGTCAAAACAAAAACTGCCGCAATCAGTGTGCAAATCAAAGCCGCTTTCAGGCGCATAAGAATGTTATTGCTATTACTTGTGCTAACACCAACACTACCGGTGGTGCCTGGCTTTGGCCCAGTTTGCTCAGGCTCAGACAACCTGAGGCGCACTCAAATGTTTGAGTGAGAAACGCACCAGTTCTTCAGCGCTGTCGGCAGCCAGTCCGGTTTCTTTTGCTTTTTTCAGAGCACTATGAATTTCAGTGGCGGTATAACCGAGATTACCAAGAATCTCAGTCACTTCCTCAAAGATGGCTGATTTGCCGATGCCTGAAGTGCTTGGCTCAAAGGTCTTATTAGCCAGTGTTTGCGAGAAGGCTTCGATTTTAGTTTTCAACTCTAAAATAATTCGCTGAGCTACTTTTGTGCCCACGCCAGGCGCTTGCGAGATCATTTTTTGATTTTCGGTTAAAACAGCCTCGACCAGAGTTTCGATACCTAGAGTGCCAACGAGACCCAGGGCCAGTTTGGGGCCGATTCCGGTGACAGACTGCAATAGATTGAAAAGCTGACGCTCGCTGTTATCGCGAAAACCAAAAATCGTCCACTCGTTTTCACGAATAGCGACCGACGTGTGCACAGTGACGGTATCACCCGGTTGGCCAAGCAAAAGCAAAGTCGAATGAGCTACAGCCAGCTCATAGCCCACGCCGTTAACATCCAGCACCAATCTATCTACTGGGCCGCCGGACATTTCTTTGACTACAATTTGGCCTTTTAAATATGCCAGCATCAGCGCACCGTCTCAGTTGCTATTCGGCCATGAGAGTCATGTTGCCGCCGCTGCTATGAGCGTGATCTACAGCGGCGCGGCCATGGCTCATCAAAAGCTTGCCTTCATCGTCCATATGTTTGGCAAATTGACAAATTCCCACTGAAACTGTCACCGCCTGTGACTCGGCGCCCACAGCAAAAAGTGAGGTGGCAACCGAGGTGCGCAAGCGCTCAGCAACTTCAATGGCACCTTCTTTGGTGGTGCACGTGAGCACGACGGTAAATTCGGCGGTGTTGGTGCGCACCACAATATCTGATTCGCGCATCTGCTTGGCAACAAGCTGGGCCACCTGACTGACTACGGTGTCAAAGTTAGCCTGGCCGGTCTTGAGCAATTGCTGATGGTGATCAATTTCCATAATCACCAGTGAGAATGGCACACTGTAACGCTTGGCCTGACGAATGCCTATTTGCATAAACTCATCAAGGTAGCGGGCGCTTTTCAGTTCAGTCAAAGTATCGGTCAGCGATAATTCTTTGAGCTGAGTTTCCTTGCGGCGCAATTCGTCGCGCAAAGCCTTTTCTTTTAAAACTGCTTTGACCCGCGAAAGCAGTTCATTAGCCTCGGCTGGTTTGAAAATGATGTCTTCGTTGCTGGCATCGCCAGTGAATGTAGGCAGCGGCTTGTCGCGGGCTGCCAGAAAAATTATGGGAATGACTGAAGTTTTATCGTCGGCCTTGAGGCGGTTGTAGACTTCCATTCCGCCCATCAGGGGCATATGCAAATCGAGAATGATGGCATCGGGAGTACGCACTTTACAGGCGGCGATTGCTTTGAAGCCGTCGTTGGCCACACTGGCTGCATAGCCGGCTTTCTTCAGCACCTCACTCAATAAAGTGGTGACCGCTTGTTCGTCATCGACTACGAGGATAGTGTTGCTTTTCACGTTCAGTTAGTAATCAGTCTTTGAAATGGTGCCAGTTACCGAGGCCTGATTTATAGCAAGCCCAAACTCTGATAATAGCTGGTTGACTTCAATTCAACAACGTATCGGCGGTAAGTTTTGAATTTGCCATTACACAAGCTAAATATGGCCGATTAGCGGCACTGTCAGGCGGCTGTCGTCGAAGGGGCAACCGTCTTCAAGCAGAGCGATATTGGCCGCCACGGCCGCAGTGCACGGGGCTAAATCGAGGCCGCAATCGTCAGTGCCAAAGGCCAGAAGGCGACCATTGCCGCGGGTAAAAAGCTTGAGCGTTCCCTTGACATTGTCGCGACCCAGATGATAAAAACCCACGGCAATTTGAATGATGCCCTGAACTATCTGGCGCTCAGGCAAATCTGCCGGCAAAGTATTCCAGTATTCTTCTAAAGTCTCATGACATTCATAAAAATCCCGGCGATTGAATTCTGCCAGGCCCCGGCTAAAAAGCTCGTCTTCTAAATTGAAGCGATTATCCATTTATGCAAGCTTGGCAACAATTACGACAGTAGAACCGGCAGGCACATTGGCCAGTTCGGCGCGGGCCAGCGCAATTACCTGTTCTTGATCTAGCAAACCGGAGAGATCAATAATTTTGGCGCCCACAAATAAAATCATGGTGGGAATAGTCTTGCCGGCGTCACCCCAGGTGGCGTGAGCCTCAATTAAACTCAATACTGCGGCTTCAGCCTCGTCTCTGGTTGCGGCCCAGGCGTCTCCGCTGGACGCTTGCAGGCGAATAGAGCCCTCTTTATCGAGCACACGCAGCGCCTGTCTGGTGGCGGAAAAGAGACTTAATAATCCGCTATGCCCTTTGCGCCGGGCGGCGAAGACGGCAAAATATTCATTGTGGCAAAGGCTTTCCACATCGCTCTTTGTTACCCGCAAAGAATCGGCCACCAGAGCAATTCTTTCCTCTCCTGTCAGTGCAACCCGGGCGTCCCCGACAGCCAGTTTTGTCGCACCGCTGGCGGTGGCTCTGACAATAGAAGTTTTACTATCGATTTCTACATGCACTTCAATGGTGGCAGGATCCGCGCCCATTTTTTGCACGGCATCAAATACTTCTTGACGCATGGCGAGAATGGTTTCGTTGGCCGATGCCACATTGGCCACCTGGCGCTCTACTGTTTCGCGAATCAGGGCCATGGCAACGCCGATAGCCGAAATAACATCAGCGTGTTGGGCCAGTTGAAAGCGCAACGACATCTCTCTGGCGACGTATGGAACAATTGCCGCCGCACCGCCGCCGCCACCAACCAGGGTGACCAGCTCAGGGTCGAGTTTGTGCTCGGCAATCAGTTTTTTCACTACAGGAATACACTGAGCCGAGGCCAATTTTTGAATGCGCTCAGCCAACTGCTCTTCGGAGCCGTTCCTTAAATGCGCAGCCAGAGCGGTGAAGCTTTGTTTGATAGTCTCTAAATTGCCCCGGGCACAATCACCTTCTGGTACCAGACCAAGTAAATTGGCGGCGCATGTGGGCGTGACGCTGAACTTACCATCACTAGAACCTGTGCGGCTCAAAGCCAGATAATCGGCCGGATCTTTTTTCAGTGGACTTAAAGTCTCTACGGTAAATGTCTCACCGGCGGCCGCAGGCGGGCTGAATGAGGCGTAAGCGAGATTGGCTATGTGAGCGCTGCGCGGGCCAACATGAGTAATTTCGCGGCCGATGCGACTGAGGGAGCCGCCGGCGACGCCCACGGTGCGCACATCGAGTGTGCGCATATAAATGCGGTGGCCGCCAATTTCAGCTGATCTAATTAGAGCGCGGCCATTGGCGATTGCCGATATGTCTGTGCTGGTGCCGCCTACTTCTAAAAATACGCCATCTGAGATGCGCAAGAACATCATGGCCGCGGCCACACCGGCAGCTGGACCCGACAAGATAGAAAGGATAGGACGTTTGCGCATGGCGGCAATATCCATCACTCCACCATCAGAGCGCATGATCATAATCGGAGCGCTGATGCCGGCTTCGCGCACACTCTTTTCGGTAAGGTCAGCGCTTTCAATCATCTTGGGCAATATTCCGGCATTGATAGCCGCTGTGCGTGTGCGCACCTTAAGGCCATAAAGCTGGCTCACTTCAGCACCGGCGGTGGCCAGTATGCCCAGTTCAGCGGCAATTTTCAGCACCAGCTGTTCGCTTTGCGGCTGATCGGGAGCGAACGCTTCGCTGGCGGCAATGGCCGTGCACCCTAACTCTTTTAATTCCAGAATAGTCTTGCGCACCAGATCTGGTGTGATCACCGCTGTGTCGATAAAGCGATGGCTTGTCTCCAGATAACAACCTGCCGCTACCGACACTCGCCCTAAATTAGTCGAAGCCCTGGCGAGAATGGCATTTGTACCCGTGCCCATGCCGATAATGCCCACATGGGCCAGATCGCCTTCGAGTAGTGCGTTGGTAGCCTGGGTGGTGCTGTGGGCAATAAAACTGACTGCAGACGGAGCAATTTTGGCCGACTGCAGAAGCAAATGCAAAGCTTCGACAATGCCTGCGGCCACACCGGCGGCAGCGCGGTGACTGGTGGGCACCATGGCTTTAGCAACCAGACTGGCGGAGGCGGAGTCAATGGCCACAGCGTGAGTGAAGGTGCCACCAACATCGATACCAATGCGATAAAGCGTATCGCTGCTGAGATTTTCGCGCTCAACATGGACGCGATTATTTGTGTTTACCATGGCACAAAACCTTTGACCACCGAAAGGGTCAAACCCATGACCACGGCCACAAGTGCGTAAGGCATGGTCTTGCGCAATATCGCTTGAGTGTCCACACCAAGGTATGTGGCAATCCAGATATTTTGAGTGTTGGTAGGGTCGCACACACCTTGTACCTGACCGACAGACATGAGCATGCCCATAACAGCTTGAGGTGTCAGTGTGGTCACTTTGACAGTGAGGGCAACTAAACCGCTACCCATGCCCCAGAGACTGAGTGGGCCGCGGTACAAAGCCAGTGGTGATGCCAGGGCGAAAACCAGTATGTAAGCAAGCGGCATCACTGGCACCACAGCTTTGATAATCGGAGCGATGGCGTCGGAAACTTTGGGATCCATCACTGCCGTTATCAACATACCGATGCCCATCATGAGTAATACTGCTGGAATGACGTTGCTGACACCGTCGATGATTGAGCGGGTGAGCAAATTAATCGACTGATTGCACCAGGTGGTGAGCACTCCGTAAACCAGGCCGATGATAAAGGCCGGGATAATTTCCCAACGAAAAACTAAGACAAAAAACAAAGGAATGATAGGCGTCAGCAAAGCAATGCCTGGCAGGTCTGCGCTCTTACGCCAGTGGCGCCAGGCGGCAAACAAGCTGAGAGCAAGCAAGCTCACACCTGCCACCATATACGACACCGCTGGAGGTTCTTTAGCGGCCACTCCAGCAGGAGTAAAGTTTGCCACCAGCGGATAAAGACCGGCTAGCAAAAGCGCTCCCAGTCCAAGAAATTTCAAGTTGCGCCGATCCTTTAATTCCATCGCCAGAAAAAGCAGAACCACAAAACAGATAATCAGCGAAAATGGTGCCACAAAAGAAACGATGGCCGGTTGCTCTACCTTTAAGACATCGGTATAAAGCTGCCAGTTAGTGAGATTGAACATTCCCCCCAGAGAAATGCCAAAAAGGAAAAGCCCAGCGGCTGCCAGGGCCGGGATACCAAGGGAAAGCATCACCGGCAAAATGATGGTACCTACCATAATTACAGCGCCGAGGCCCCCCAGTGTAGAAAACAAAAGGGCGGTCACCGCAGTGAGCAAAATGCCCAGCAAATAAGGATTGTCGCCAGCAAACTCAGCTACCCAGCGCACCAGAGCCCGGGCCATGCCGTGCTTGTTCATCAGCTCGGCCAACATGGCGCCGAACATAGTAGTGGTGTAGGCGGCGTGCAGTTTAAGGGAGCCCGCGCTCAACACATCTTTAACGATATGTTTGGGCTCGACGCCTCCAATCAGGGCGATAGCGAAAGCCATAATAGGCAGGGCCAGAAGTGCAGAAATTCGCCTGGCATACATAAACATAGCCATGACCAGAAAAACTGCCAGGCATAGTATTCCAGTGAGCAAAGCGAATAATTCCCTCTATATAAGAACAGCATTAATTTGCCACAGACTAGCAATTTCGGCCGCTGTTTAGCAATGTGCCGCTTCTATATCAAAAAGGGTACCAAAATGAATTTTAGCCGCCCGTTCAGGCGAGAATGCCACGGGTGCCAATTTCATTTTCAGGCATGGGAGGACTACGGAGTGATGGGGATTTTCCCCAATCGACTTGCCCTTGACAGGCACTTAAGATGCCTATCACAAACCCCGAAACCCGTGGAAGGCAAAGTCAGAAAGCTGACAAGCCACAATTTTCTTGGAGAACCTAGCCAATGCCTCAAACCATTAATCACGCCAAAGAAATTTCGGTCGACGCTGATAAAATCCAAAGTGATGGTTCAGTCAATAACGAAGCTCGTTCGCGACTGGCACTGGAAATGCTCAATCCAAGTTCAAAGACTGATGGCGGCGTATCGGGCACCATCAGAGCAACATCGGTCCTGGCTGGCGGCCTAATGGACGGAATGACCAATGGGGTTTCGCACTCGGCAGAGAATAAATTGCAAACGGCCACCACTGTGGCCGAGAGTTTTGCTGTAGGTTACGGCCTTTCAGCAGTTTCGAAAATGGGCAAATTTGGCAAAGCCGGAGCGGTAGCAGCCGGCCTCGGCATTGGTGCAGCCTGGGTCTACAGCGAATTTAACGCCGGCAGACCGCAAGCGACTTTCGACGCAGTTACCGACGCCTATCACTCGGGCTCTCACATGGAAGCCAATCGCAAAGCCGTAGCCAATAATGGCGGTGCCATCCTCTTTGACGTGGCACTGGCCGGTACTGCCGGCGGACTCGGTATGAAGACCGGCATGTCGACCATTAAAGGCAACTGGCATGTAGACGCCCTTGCTTCAGGAAAAAGTCATCTGGGCAAAGTCACCGACTTTTTGGGCAAAGAAAATGTCAGCGGCTTGTCGCGCAATTTCGCTGGTAAAGACGGTACTACAAGTACTGCCGGTGTCTTCGAGCAAGTAAAAGAGCTGGTCAATACCAAACCTAAAGCGACAGGCTCATTTGCCGACCTGCAAGCACAGCTGAAAAAATCGGCGCTGAATGAAGACGGCGTAATAGTCGGCCTCAAAGGCAAGCTCACTGAAGTTCACCAACAAAATCTTAGCCTGGCCGGCAGAGAAACTCAGCTCACCAGCAAAATAGCCAAACAGCTACAAGAGAAAGAAACTCTTTCTGGTGTGCCTGCTGAAAAAGGGCAACTAACCAGAGCCCAGGAAAATTTAAAAGCGACAGAAGAATCGGCTCGCACCATTGAACCTAAGCGCCGCGAGCACGACAAACTGTTCCGCGAAAGAGAAGAATTGCGCGGCAAAATTACAGAAGCCTCTACACCAGATGGCCGACCAACAGCTGGAAAACAAGCCTTCGATTCAAAAAATCAGGATTTCCGCAACGCTAAAACTGCTTTTGAAGAAGCCAAAGCAATGGGCGGACCTGAAGCAATGACTCGCGCCAAACAGCGAGTCAGCGACGCCGAACTGGCACTGACTGCTGCTGAACAAGCGAAGCCAGGCAAGATAGCCTTGCTGGACGAACAAATCAAAGCCACCGAAGCCGAACTGGGCACCGTCCGCGGTGAACGCCAATCGTTGAATGCCAGCGCTCAAGAGCTGGTCACCACTCACCAAAAACGTATGGGTGAGCTGGAAGCTGACCCAACCAAAATAATTAAAGTAGAAAAAGTAGAAAAAGTAGAAAAAGTTGCGGCTGCCAAACCAGTGGCTAAGCCCGTTGCTGAAGTTAAAGTAGCTGAGGTTGTCGCTAAAGAAGTACCTGTTGCCGAAGTAATTCCTGAAGCTGTTAAACCTGCAACCGACGGTCACAAAGCAATCGCTGAAGCCCTGGCCGAAGTCACTGCAAAACCTGAGCCTGTTGCCGTTGTTAAAGAAGCGGCACCGGTTGAATTAGCTCGTGAAATTGCAAGCAAACCTGCTCAAGTAATTGTCGAGACAGTGAAAGTCAGCCAAGCTTTAGAAACCGCACGCGGCAATGCCCACAATATTGTGGACGCGAACAAGCTGGTGCGCGAAATCGAAGTCAATCGCAAGACCGTGCTGGATATCGACAGCAATGTCTATAGGGCCAGACCCGGCGAGTCTATAGCTGAAACCAGACTGAAAGCCGAACAAAATATTCAAAGAGCACAACAAGATCTGGGCGGCGATCGCGGACCATCGTACACCCGCGCGCTAAAAGTAGTTTCGCAATACGCTAAAGCAGTGTCGAAAGAACTGGCGCAAACCGGAGACTCTGGCAAACGCGGACATATAGCCACACAATCGGTCGCCGAACTGGAAGGCATGATGAACGGCCTGCCAAACTCGTACAAAGGCTTCCGCGAAAAACTGGGCGATTTGCGCGAACCAGGACGCGGCGTCAATAATGGTTCACCCGAAAAACGTCTGGCCGACATTCAAGAGCACCTTGAAGCCAAAACCAGATTGCTGGACGAAACCAGAAATCGTCAATTGCATGATATCGCTGAAAACCAACCGATTCTCAAAGAAATTCTCGACCGCCAGAACGGCGGCACTCTCCCTGAAGACGGCACCATCGTTCTCTTCGGTAAAAACGGACGCTTCATCAATCAACCTGGCACCCGTTCGCCGCACTTCATTGAAGTCTCACGCCTGGCCGAACACGGAGTAGGCGCTGACGGAGCTGGTTTCAACCGCTTCACCAACAATGTGGATGATATTGCCGGAATGGTGGTGCTCAAACCCATTTACGAAAACGGCGTTAAAGTACAACTGAACAAAGGCAACAACTCAGGCGGCAGACCGGTTTATAAAAAGATGGTGGCTGATGTCTTTGGCGCAGTGCCTGAAGAAGTTTCAGTCAACGATAATTTCGTCCAAATTCTCAATAAATTTGGTCCGGAAAGAAATGGTCAGCGCTAAACTAATTGACTATTTTGCGACGGCAAAGCATGACGCACCGCTGGAAATAGAGGCAGCAGCGTTGGCTTTAATGGTGGCGGCATAGTCAGGATTAAGCGCATTGAAAATGGTGGCGGCATCGGTGACGATTGCGGCCAGAGTTTCAGGAGTAATCGCTTGAGCAGCATCAGAAATCGATTGATCCGGGTTGCAATGGCTCTCAACAATTAAACCGTCGGCACCGCAGGCAATGGCAGCTCTTGAAAGTGGGGCGATGAAATCACGCTTGCCCACCGCATGCGATGGATCTACCACTACCGGCAAACTGGTCAGTGATTTTAATATGGCCACGGCAGAGAGATCGAGAGTATTGCGTGTGCGATTTTCAAATGTGCGAATACCGCGTTCGCATAAAATCACCTGCAGATTACCCTGCAACAAAATATATTCCGCTGCTTGCAAAAGTTCGTCGATGGTAGCGGACATTCCACGTTTGAGCAAAACCGGTTTGCGCTGCCGCCCAAGCTCTTTTAAAAGCTCATAATTAAACATGTTGCGGGCGCCCACCTGGAAAACGTCGACATAAGGGGCTGATGGTTCGATTTGTTCGATTGAGACAACTTCGCTCACAACAGGCAGACCGTTCTGCAAACCGGCTTCTTTCATATACTTGAGGCCATCGAGACCGAGACCCTGAAAATCATATGGCGAAGTGCGTGGTTTGTAAGCACCACCACGGAGGGCAACGGCTCCAGCACTTTTGACGGCTCTGGCCAATTCGATAATTTGCTCGCGCCCTTCAATAGCGCAGGGTCCGGCGATCATAATCGGAGGTAGTCCGCCGCCCAGTTCTACGGCATCGGCGCCGCCCGAAATGCTGATTGAGCCGTGCGGTACTTCTTTAACAAGCGGACTGCTGCTCATGCGCACAACTTTTTGCACACCTTCCATCTGACTGAAGATATGTCCAGGCAAGGTGTCGGCGTCGGATAGCACTACAACCAGGGTAGTTTTGGCGCAGCGCACCACTTTGTTTTCCAGGCCGCGCTCGGTGAGGTTCTGACAGACCTTGTCCACCAGTTCTTGTTTGGCATTTCCCAGCGACAGAATCATCTTTGTCTGTTTCCTGTTAGGGGTGTTTCCGATACCGACTCTCTGAAGTTGTATCGGCCGTCTGTTTTTGGGGTACCGGCAAAAATCGCTCGGCGCTCGCTTAGACTTCCTGTTGAAATCATGGCACAGTTTGTCAAGAATCTATCCAAGACTCTCGTACTGTAAGCTCCTATTATAGGCCGAGCAGTTGGGGGCCAGAGGTCAGATGGAAGGAAAAGTCGCCACCCTGGCTCAGTTCAGTTTCTCTTCTGGTTAAAAAGGGTAGTGGTAAATAGCATTTAATGATTTCCAATTTTGAAGCAACATGACAGATAGCAACGACAAACCTTCGCGCTGGCAGAGTTTTGCTGCCCTGAAACGCTTTTTTAAGGCCTCCTGGTGGCGTCATGCTCTGGCCTTCGCCCTGGCCTTTGTGCGCTATTTCAAAACGCCGGTGATTTTGAGCACCATCGGCTCCCTATTTCTGGTGGCTTCCTTTCAGATTATTAGCTCGCTCAAACCGGGGCCCGACGGATCCATTAACGGCAACGAAGCTATTCCTACTCTTTTCGGTTACGCCAGCTGTTCCATAGTCGCCGGAATCTTTATGCTGATTGCCATCTTTATGGTGGTCATGCGATTGGCCGGCTTCAGTCGGGCCTTTCTTAAATTCCCGCTGCAACTAATCGGTAGCGCCGATTATAAAAAACAAATAGACACACAACTGGCGGAAGGCCTGGCAACGGTAAAAGCGCACAAAGTCGATTTATTCAAAGCCTGGCTCGTAAGCACCGTGATTATGATTCCTATGCTTTTTGTCTGGTGCTCAAGCTCATTTGTGGTGGCCGGCCTGACACCGCAAATGGTGGATGCGATGCAATTGCCGCCTGGGCCGATCAATGCCTTGCGCCAGGGCGCGGTTATTGCCCTGATGGTTGTCGGGCTAATACTCTCCAATTATTCGATGGCCGTGCTGGGCATGTCGACGATGATCAATAAAACCGTCAAAGAAGTTTCAATTGACGGCTTGTGGCTTTCAATTATCGCCTCTCCGGCCCTGACAATAGTATCGCTGGTAGTATCAGCGGCCAGTTGTGCCATTACCACTCCATATGCGGTGCCTTTGTTGTTTCAACCGGCAGGGCAGAACGCGCCAATCGTGCTCAATTATATGAGCTACGCCTGGCAAATCTGGCAGGGGCTGACGAGCTTAATCGTCATACCCATAAGCGTAGCTATGCTGCTCGAAGTTTTGCGTGACAGCGTGGTGCCGCTTGAAACCTAACAATAACTGTTTGGCCGACATCGTTTTTGACGCCGGTGGTGAAGCAACAAAATTATTAAAGCGCGTCAGCCAGATGCGCAGAATTCATTTTGTCCTGGCCCTGGCCGGAGTCGCTGCCAGCGATATCGAATTTATTTCAGCTGCCGGTGCCACCGCTCAAGCTCGTAGATTGACGCCGGCTCTTGATGCCGACGCTCTGGTATCGTCGGCAAACAACAATGAAATTCCCAAATCGCCAGGCGGCATCGCATCACCTGTGGTGCTGACCAGGGCGGCGCTGAGCCTAATTCCTCACAAAACTACAATCGTTGATTGCGGATCATTTGTCAGCCCCTCAACTGATCACATTAAAGCCGGTCGCCAACCGTCGCGCCTGGACGGAGCTGCCCATGTCGACGCCTTAAATAGTGCCGAAATTAAATTGCTCTATCAAGCTGGGCTCGACCTGGCGGAGAAACTCTCCGCGGAAGAAATCGTGGTTCTAGCAGAGTGCGTACCAGGGGGCACCACCACAGCCCAAGCGACTTTCATGGCCCTCGGTATTGACGCGGAACATTTGCTCTCCAGTAGTCTGGTTGAAAATAATCACGCCCAGAAAATCGCATTGGCCGCTCTCGCCGTTGCCAATGCCGCCGCTAGAAGAAATTTAAATGGTAGTAATAATCATAGTAGTAGTGTCGAAAATAGAATTGCGCATTTCAAGGCCGCGCCGCTGGATGCCATCGCCGCAGTAGGCGATCCGATGCAGGCTTTTGCTGTGGCCCTTGTCAGTGCCAGAGCCGCTTGCGGAGCAATCACTGTGCTGGCCGGCGGCTCTCAAATGCTGGCAGTTTATGCACTGGCAGCACAAGTGGCGAGTAATCAAAACGGCAAATTGAGCGATACCCTGGTGGCGACAACCAAATGGGTGGCACGTGATACCACTGCCGATACCGCTGCCCTGGCCCAACTTCTAGGCGCACCATATGTGGCATCGGGCCTGAGCCTAAGTAAATCGCAGCATTCCGGATTACGCGCTTACGAAGAAGGCCACGTCAAAGAGGGAGTAGGAGCCGGTGCCGCTTTGCTCTTAGCCAGTGTCATGGCCATGATTGACGAGCAAACCTTGCTCACTACCATTGACAGTTTCTACAGTGTTTTGACTTAAAAATAGAAGAAAATCGCAGTCAATCCTCAACTACAAACCTGATTGCGTCCTGCATCTTTAGCTTGACGCAATGCTAATTTAGCGTCGCGCAAAATTGTCTCTGGATTTAAATCTTCCATATTGAAATTGGCACAGCCTACCGAAACCGTGACTCTGGGCCCTTTGCGTCCATTCTCTTGATTGAAGTTGACAAATTCCATTTCGGAACGCACCTTCTCACCAAGAATTTTGGTGCCGGCCAGATCAGTGTTAGGTAGAACCACAGCGAATTGATCGCCGCCATAACGGGCTAAAAGATCGCTTGAACGGGTAATTTGCAAAAGCCTGTTGGCAATGGTGTTGAGCACGGAGTCACCGATTTCGTAGCCATGCTCTTCATTGATTTTGGCAAAATTGTCAACATCAATTATGGCCATACCCACGGGTAATCTCTGGCGGAAAGAGAAGAGCAATTGCTGCTGCAAAAATCCCACCAGAAACTCCAAATTATAGAGTCCAGTAAGCGAATCGATGGCGGCGCGATAGGCTTCGCGCGAGTGCAGCTCTTCAATTTCTTGCTTGGCCAAAAGCATTTGTATAACTGGCTTGAGCTCTTGCTTCAGTACAGCCATGAAAGATTTTGCGGCAGGGCTGAATGCATTTTTTCCGCTGCTGGCAAATACTAGTGCCCCCATGCCTTGTTTCTCTGATGAGACATTGAGAATTTCAATCGATCCCAGAGTGCTGCCGCCATTCTGTTCACTCAAACATCCCCGCATCTCCACTTTGATGCTGTCGGCCAGATCAAGTTCTTTCGTCAATTGCTTAATCACCGAGTCGTACGCATATTGCGAAACGTTGTCTTTCACCTGCATTGCGGCCCAGGGCGAATTAACATCGGCGATGACAATTCCCAACATATCGGGTTCGAAAATTTCACTGATGAAAGTAAAAAATGCTTCGAGGAATTGACTGCGGGGCTCAACCAGAGCAGTGAGCGTGCGAGCGGTGCGATTGACGGCGCGCTCGAGCAAAAGATCATTCAATAAGCTGGAATAACTTTCAATTAAGCTCGCCGATGAAAAGCCCTCAGATGGCACAAGTACTGCCTTTCCCGTTGACTTTTCCCAGCCGGCCAGTCTGGCGTTCTCGGCCAGATCGCGAATCATCGAGGCTACCTTTGCCGGCTCCTTGAGATCTTCTACACTGACGATTACATCAGGTCGCGCCGCTTTGATCCAGAAGTCGTCGGCAGCCGCGTCGTCGGAAACAAACAGAACCACAGGCAGCTGGCTCACCACTTCGCTTGATTTAATTAAGCTGGCCAATTGATAACCGCTGAGATCGTTGACTTTGGTAGCGGCTACCACAATGTCGGCTCCGTCACCGGCTAGCTCATCAAGAGCATCGAAACCACCGCCGCAAAAAACGACAGTAAGGCCCTCATTTTTTAAGGCCTGCCGCAGGCTCGTGCTCGAGCTTTTGGAGTCTTCGACATACAGTACCTTGATATCCGCCACGGTTTATTTCCTTACGTTCATTCCTGAATACTGTACAACATCGTCAGCAGCTTAAAGCCGGTCAAGAGGCTCTTTCAGGTGCTATGATCAGAGCCTGAAAAAAGGATAAACGCTTGCCAGAGTGGGCCCCATTGAGCTTGGAGCAGATCCGATAATTCAAGTATCCATAACTCAGGTGAAAAATGTTGACAGCCACAACACATAAGGACTTGCCTCTTGGATTTCGCCTGACTGAAGATCAATTATTGATCAAAGAAACCGTCAGAGAGCTAGCCCAGGCAGAATTCGCACCAAGAGCGGCTGAAGTGGATAAGAACCATCGCTTCCCCCGAGAAAACTGGGACCTTTTAGCGCAATCAGATTTGTGCGGTTTGCCTTTTCCTGAAGAATACGGCGGAGCAGGAATGGACCACGTTTCATACAGCGTGGTGGTCGAAGAATTGGGCAGCGCTTGCGCCACCACTTCGGTATTGTATTCAGCCCACGTTTCATTGTGCGCCACACCAATTTATATTTTCGGTTCGGAAGAGCAAAAAAAACGCCTCTTACCTCCAATGTGCCAGGGCAAGAAAATGGGCGCTTTCGCGCTTTCTGAGCCCGACTCCGGATCGGATTCGGCGGCGGCAAAATGCATGGCCATTCGCAAAGGTGACCAGTTCATTTTGAACGGCTCAAAAAACTGGATTACGAATGGAATCGAAGCCGACTACTATCTGGTCATCGCACAGACAGATCAGGCACTCAAACATAAAGGTCTAGTCGCTCTTATCGTCGAGAAAGGTTCGCCCGGTTTTACTTTCGGCAAACTCGAAGACAAGCTCGGTATCAAAGGATCATCAACCTGTCAGATTAACTTCGAAGACACACCGGTGCCGGTTGAGAACATGCTCGGCGAAGTGGGGGATGGCTTCAAGGTCTCCATGGTCACTCTAGACGGTGGAAGAATCGGCATTGCTTCTCAGGCTGTGGGAATTGCACAAGGGGCCTGGGACCATGCATTCAAATACAGTAAAGAACGAGTAGCGTTCAATAAAACAATCAATCAATTTCAAGCGATTCAATTTATGTTTGCCGAAATGCAGACTGAAATCGACGCAGCCAGGCTGCTTACCTACAATGCCTGCGTCGCTCAAGACCGCGGTGAGAAATTCACAAAATTGGCCGCTCAGGCCAAGCTCTATGCTTCTGAAATGGCAATGCGCAGTACTGTAAAATGTGTACAAATTTTTGGCGGTTATGGTTTCGTAACCGACTATCCAGTGGAACGTTATATGCGTGACGCTAAAATCACGGAAATCTATGAAGGCACTTCTGAAGTGCAGCGTTTGGTAATTGCAAGCAACGTATTGAAGGGACTATAAGAATGTCGTGGCAACCACCTCCTCCTCCCAGACCAGGCGCACCCGGACAGGGTGGCGGGAATCAACAAGGTAATCAGGGTCAACAGGGCGGCGGCCAGCCAGGCGGCGGTGCTGGTGGCCCGGTGGGCAAAAACTTTAAAGAAATAAGCTACTACGAATTACTCCAGGTCGACAGAGATGCGCATCCCACCATCATTCGTTATGCCTACCGTTTTCTAGCAGCGATGTATCACCCGGACAATGGTGAATCAGGCGACGCAGAGAAATTCCGCATCATCACCGAAGCCTGGCGTTCTCTTTCAGATGAAGGAAAGCGAGCCGCTTACGACATGTCACTTGGTGCTAAAGAGGCCAAACCTGCCGGCGGCGGCGGTGGTGGCAGCGGACCTAGCGGTGCACCATCACAATTTGGCAAAGATTCGATGCCGAAAGTACCTAAAACCGGTATTTCGTGGAACGAAATCGAACTGCGTCTGGCCATTCTCCAGATTTTATTGGTGGCCAAGAAGAAGCGTCCGCAGACTGGCGGTGCTACAGCCAAAATGATGATGGATATTCTCTCTATCGATAACGTAGTTGAAATTGAATTTGCTCTCTGGTATTTACGAGAAACCAATTTGATTGAAATGGGCGATCGTATGTTCATGATCTCGTGGCGCGGCGTAGATTATATTGTTGATCAGCTATCGAAGACACAAATCCTCGATGGCGGCGGTAAAACAGAACAAAAAATGAAAAAGTATGACGGTGATGGTGGCGCCGGCGGCACTCCGAACTTGCCTGCGGTCACGCGATAAATTTGCGCTGAAAAAAGGTTCAATTTTTCAGTATTGTAAGACTAAAGGGACGGCCGACTGGTTTGACTGAAAACCTGGATCGATATCGATCCAGGTTTTTTTTCGACAGTACCCGACCAAACTTAGACACGCCAAAACCAAGCAGAGCTTCAATTTAAAAGTTCAATTACAACCCTAAAGCACTGTTTTTCAGCGAGAAAACTGTACCGAATTTGTACCGTTTTCTCGCATAATCTGCGCCAGACTCAAACACGGAAGCGTTTTAGTTAGCGCTGAGTTCCAGGTCGCTTTCAAGAACTTCGTCTTCCAGATCAAGTTCGTCATTTAAACCGCTTTGCGGGTCTTTACACGGTCCGAAACTGAGACGATGCCACTCAGTCACTCCGTGCACCGCAATGGCTTGACGATGCAGTTTTGAACCATAACCTTTGTTAGTGTGCCAGTTATATTGAGGGTAGGTTTCAGCCAGGTTGCTCATGAATGAATCCCGATATACTTTCGCGATTACTGATGCGGCCGCAATTGACGCTGAATGGCTGTCACCCTGAATCACAGTAATCTGCTCCAGATCTATTTCTTTGATTCTTTGATTTCCATCAACCAGCAGAAGCAATTGCTCGCGCCCAAAAGATATTTGAATGAAAAGGTTGTCCAGTGCGCGTCGCATTGCCAGCAAACTGGCTTGCAAAATATTGATCTCATCGATTTCTTCAGGTGAAGCTTCGCCCACTGCATAGTGACAAGTGGCTCGCAGCAACGCCGCCAGCTCCTCGCGCCTCTCTTGTTTTAATGCTTTTGAATCATCGAGCTCGGCCAATTCTTCCGCTAATTTAGACTTTTTATCGATTTGCGGTAGCATCACTGCTGCAGCCACTACCGGACCCGATAGACAGCCGCGGCCCACTTCATCAACACCGATGATGCCTGAAGATGAACCTTTGAATAATTGCGATTGATGATCATGCATGGCAAGAAGGCGACTGCTCAAATTTTTGTTGGCAGCTTGGCCAGTTTTTCCCACAAGAGCCTGATTCGACTTTTGCGCTTTATTTAAAATTCGAGTATCGAAAGCAAGAAGCTTATGCAATGGTGGCTTTGATGGAGCTTCTACTTTTGCCATTCCTGCCCCGCAATTATTACAGACTGAGTTTATCGAAGGTAAGTTCGCCAAGTTTTCCAGCACGCAGATCGCGCAGAAAAATGGTGGCCGCTCGATAGTGATCTAGTCTGCCGCCATTACCTAAATAGTGCTTCTTCTCGGCAATGTAGTCAAGCCCATCTTCGATGGCCGATAGCCCCGCTAGATATACCTCAAGCCTATCGGCGTAGTACTTTTTCATTAACATCAAACCGAATTTAGCTATTTCCACATTGTCATAGCCATCAGCCGGAAGCAGGTTGAGCAGCGCTAATCTTTGCCTGTCTTCTGCAGTAAATAAATTGGCTGGCAAAATTCCCGGAGTGTCCAGCATTTCCAATTGTGGATGCACACGGATCCACTGGGTTCCTCTGGTAACTCCAGGCGAGTCGCCGGTTTTTGCTTTTTTACGTCCGACAAACCAATTGATCAAAGACGACTTGCCCACGTTGGGTATACCCACTACGCAGGCGCGCATGGGTCGCTCCAATAGGCCCTTCTTTGCAAGCGCGGCTCGTTTTTCAGCGGTAACCGCCAGTGCGGCTTCAATAAAGGTATTTTTGTGGGCCATGGACTTTAAATCTAACATCAAGAGCTTTTCTGGCGGTCCGCTCTGAGGTCTCTCGCCAGCCAACTTGACGTAAGCGCGAAGTTTGGCCGAATCGGCCAAATCGGCTTTCGAGTAAATTAGCACTCGAGGCTTATTGCCAAAAATCTCTTCCGATGAGGGATGGCGGGTGGTCTCAGGAAGACGGCCGTCCAGCACTTCAATTACCAGATCCACCCACTTGACGATCTCTGTCAACCGCTGGAAAGGAGTATTGGCTGGTTTCGGCTTGTTACGAACGGCCTTAGCAGCGCCTGGTGCACTGCCGGCACTGCTTGCATACTTAGCCGGAAGCCGCCCAGCACCCGCAGTTCGGGCCGATTGAGCGGCTTTGGCAATGGCATCAGAGCCTTTGTTAGTGTTCTTTCGTGCAGACGATTGTCCGGCAGCAAACTTGCCTGTTGGCGCTTTGCTTGATCTGGACGAAGTCTTTTTAGTGCTCACGCAACTTCTAAAATCAATCTAGCTTTCGGCTGGAGCAGCGGCTTCAGCGGATGGAGCAGATGTGGCATTAGCAGTAGCAGCCGATTTTTCAGGTGCGGCGGCAGGCGTTGCAGCTGGAGCATTGGCACTGATATTAGCGGTAATTTTCTTGCCGCCAAGCTTCTCTTTGATACGTGTAGCCTTGCCAGTACGTTGCCTCAAGTAATAGAGCTTGGCGCGACGGACGTCACCGCGACGTAGAACAGTGATTTTTTCTACGCGGGGGCTGTGTACGAGGAAAACTCTCTCGATGCCGATACCCTGGAAAACGCGGCGTACGGTGAAGGTTTCGCCGACTCCGTGACCGGTGTGCTTAATTACAACGCCTTCGTAACCTTGAGTGCGCTCTTTGCCGCCCTCTTTGATTTTAACGAAAACTTTGACAGTGTCCCCGACGTCAAACTTTGGCAAGTTGGTCTTGAGGAGGGGGGCTTCGATCTCTTTAATAATGCTATTCATGGCTCACTAATTGGTTCTTCAAGATATTCTAGACAAGCGGTCTGCGATTGTAACACCACCACCTGCCACCGTGGGGCTTCGGCTAACAAGCGTTAAGCCAGATTGGAGATCTTTCATCTTCGCCGCAAACAAGCCCAGTTACCAAGCTGCCTAGACTTCTTGGCTCTTGGCACCACCGGCGGTGGCGGATGCGGCGGCCACTGGAGTTTCACATTCGAGTAGCTGATTGCCCTTAATCTGGCTGTTGCGGAGCAAATTAAGCTCAGCAATGAAATCTTCTATCGAACGAAATTGGCGATAGACCGAAGCGAACCTTACATAGGCGACCTGGTCAAGCCCGCTCAGCAATCGCAAACCAAGCTCACCAAGCAGCGAAGCCGGCACTTCGCGACGGCCCGAAGCCAACAGCTCACTCTCCACCGAATCAACCAGGTCATCAATTTGTTCAGCGGTCACAGTGGTTTTGGAACAAGCGCGACTGATACCGGCCCTGAGCTTATCTCTTGTATAAGGTTCACGAATGCCAGAACGCTTAACGACTAAAAACTGCACCGTCTCGAGCTTTTCGTAAGTAGTAAAGCGTTTACCACAGCCTTCACACTCACGTCGCCGCCTGACCGAATTCTCCGTCGTCAAACGTGATTCAAGCACTCTGCTTTCGCGGTGGTTACAAAATGGACAGAACATCAGTCAATTATAAACGCGCCTCCATAGTAAATTTGCTTATATAAGCAGTTCGGGCATAATTACTTTATGGCCCTGAGAAAAACTAACCACTACGAGATACTTGGTCTAGCGCCTGATGTGAGCGCGGCTGAAATAAAGCGGGCCTATCGCAATCTGGTTAAAAATGTCCATCCTGACTTGTCCTTAAGCAAAAAGCCCGATACACAGGTTGTGACCGAGACCGAACACATGATGTCCATTAACGAGGCCTATGAGACCTTGATGGACACGGACAAGCGCGCCCATTACGATTCAGTCGTAATTCGCAGCCGTCCGCGTACGCAAATGCGCATGCCAACTCATGTGCAAGATTCGCTCGACGAAGAAAAAGCAAGAGAGCGTTATCTGAAGCAGGTTTTTTTGCCCTTGCGTCGTTCAATCGAATCAATTCTGTCCAAATACAAACAACGACTCGGCGCCCTGTCGCAAGATATTTATGATGACCAGCTGCTGGAAGAATTTTCACTATATGTAGAGGAAATTGAGCAAACTCTGCGCCGGGCCAGTGAACAATTCACAAGCGATCCGCCACCTCTCACTCTGAAACCAGCTATACAATGGATGCGCCATTCAATCGCCCAGGCTGCCGACGGCCTGGAAGAACTGCAATACTTCTGCCAAAACTATGATTATGACCACCTCGCCATGGCTGACAATCTTTTCAAGATTGCTCGCGAACATCTAAGCCGCGCGCTGGAATCGGCTAAGTCTGTGATTTAGTCAAAGCTATTTAACTCACAGAGAAAATGCCGGTAGCCTTAAGAGATTTGGCGATACATAATTTCGCACCGCCATTGGGCTCGGCGACGGATTGTTGAGGTACAAAAGCGAAAGTGCACCTTTCTGCCAAAAAGTTTTGTCCAAGTGATACCAAAATTGAGATAGATACAGTTGCAGGCATTTTCGCGATACGCCTTTAGAAGTCAATTCGATGAAAGCTATAAAAGCGTTCAACGAAATGTTTAGAGCTTCGAGATTCTGCGCAAACCGACTGGCCATTGACGACTGTTTCACTGGTGCCTTGCGGGTGTAACGTCCACCAGGCAATTCGTCAACTAAGTTATCCAGGTGCAAAAATACTAGAGCGCTGCTTACGGCCCCTGCTGGTAGCTCGGTAATTATACAAAGGTCATCAACCGATTGTGAAGTTTCAGACAAAGCTTTGAGAACTCGCTTCTGATCATCTGTGAGATTGAGCTCGAGTTCGTTGGTTGAATCCGTATCCTTGTTTGAACCTTTCGAGCTTTCATTTGTGGAGGCTGTAGTTTCGAACAATTCTTTCTCCACTTCTTCTTGCTCCGCGACTGGATGTCTTCTGATTGGTGTTTCACTGCTTCTTCGAAAGATAATTGATTGCAATCCTTTACCTGTTAGCGCGAGCGCACTGCTGGGCATCGACTTGTTGATCAAAATACCTTGATTTAAAAGAATATTGTGTGCCGTTCCATAACCAATCTTGAATAACTTACTTAATTTTGAAGAAGTCACAGGCAAATTTCGCTCGCTTAAGTGAATGGCACCAAGCATCGCTCTAATTCGCACTTTGCCCTCGTAAACAGTGCCAACAGTAAAGTGTGTTTCTTCTTTACAATCCGAGCAGACGAATGACCGAGCACCTTTTTTTCTTACAACGTCTGTGCAACCGCACTGGCATCCAATGCGGTGCAACTTTTTCAGCTTTTTATAAATTACATCCAAAGCGTCCTCATCCGTTTTTACTCTGCGATTGAAGGCCCGATATGCCTTTTTAATTTTAATCTCCAGCGCGATTTCAGCATCTGACATAGTCATGACAAACCCTCCCGTCATGTTATGTAAAACGTAAAATCGGAGTCGAAAGTTCAATTGAAAAGGAAAATATTATTCGGCAATCGTTGATTCTTGACTATATAGTCAAAGCTGACTTCTGACACCATATTTAGTGCCTTTGAAGAAGTAAACCACAGGCCGATAGATAAGAAACAGGAACCCGGATCGATATCGATCCGGGTTCCTGTTTTACCCAATCATCAAATGCCGGCGCGTCGCGGAAGCATCACCAGCGCCACAAAACTCAACTATGCATGCAAATTTCTTACGTATCTCTTGCGCCCGCTCACACAACACTGTGCCTTCTGATTTTCCGCGCTCAAAAGTTAACAAATGAGCAGATAAGGGTTCGAGCATATCTGCACCTCCATATAGCTAGTTCCAAAACTGTATCTGCTGCGACGGCTAGTTTAAATGCTTGCCTTTCAGCAGCAGTAGAACGTGGGTCATCGATTTTGTCGCTCATCGATACAATCGGGTATTGAACCAATCGCTCATCGAACCAATTGCTTCGAGCTATGCTCAAATGCTCAAGGACCTATTTCGAAATTGACACTGCCGTGACCAATTCTTTCGCGCCGCCTTGCACCTTGGCTTTAGTATCAGGTTGACTGCCTGACTCAGTATCAGACTGGCCGGCGGTTGCATTTTCAGTGTCACTACAGGCAACACCAATTAAATCGTAAGGTTTGGCCTCTTCGATCAGAACCATATTTACTTCGGCCATATAGACCGGAACCTCTTCTGATTGACGGACATAAACTTGATTATCGATACCGGGAGCATCCCAAGGACTGCGGCCAATATAGAGATTTTTGCTTTCGTCGTAGCTCTCAATCAACACTGGTATCACTTGCCCGATCATGGCTTTGTTGGAGGCAAAAGCAATGTCGTGCTGCAGACGCATAATACGATTGCGTCTCGCTTTTTTCACCTTTTCGGTAATCTGATTTTCCATGTTGCCAGAAGGCACTTCAGTCTGCTTGGAATAAGTAAATACGCCTAATCTGTCAAAGCGGTATTTCTCGATAAATTGCACAAGATGCTCGAATTGTTCGTCAGTTTCGCCAGGAAATCCGACAATGAAAGTAGAGCGAATTTTTACTTCGGGCAAGACTTCGCGAATCAAGTCCATTACTTTCTCTGGATTTCTCGGTCTCGCCATAGCCGAAAGAACGGCAGGGTGAGAGTGTTGCAGCGGAATATCCACATACTTCACTACCTTGGGCAAGCGCGCAATGGTTTCAAGCAATGCGCGATTGGTTTCGGTGGGATAGCAATACATGATGCGTATCCAATCAAGATCTTCGATTTCGTGTAACGCTTCAAGAAGCTCTGGCAGAGCCATCTTGCTGTAAATATCGAGGCCGTAATAGCTGGAATCTTGTGATACCAGAATAATTTCCTTGACTCCGCCTTTCACCAGAATGCGTGCTTCTTTAACTAACGATTCGATAGTGCGAGAGCGGAACTTGCCGCGTAGAATCGGGATGATACAGAATGTACAAGCGTGATCGCAGCCTTCGGCGATTTTCAGATAGGCTGAAGCGCCTACACCGATGGCCATCCGCGGCAAGACCTCGTCATCATAATTGTTAGGCACATCGCTGACTTCCACCACTCTCAGTGAAGAGTCGCGAGCCACGGCTTTGATCACGTCAACAATTTTAGTAATGTCACCGGTGCCAACAACCGCGCGGGCCTCTGGAATTTCAGCGAGCAATTCTTCTCTGAAGTGCTGTGCAAGACAACCTGCGATGATGAGTTCTTTGCCCTGGTCGGCTAATTCCACCAGTGTGCGCACCGATTCTTTGCGGGCGTCACCAATGAAAGAGCAAGTGTTGACCAGGCACATATCGGCATCGTCGTTGTCGAATGTGACTTCGAATCCGGCTTCGTTCAGAAGGCCGAGCATCACTTCCGTGTCAGTGGCATTTTTGGGACAGCCCAAAGAAACCACCCCTATTTTAGGGTTACGCATTTCTCACTTTCTCCAGAGTCGCTAACGCTTGGCTCTCAACTGCAATTACGTTGATTGCTCTAGTCGTTATCAAGACGACCCTCATTGTAGCGGTATGGCACATCTATAGATCTAGCCCCGCCTCCAGATGAGACGCCTGGAATGTCGCGTGTGCCTTCTTCTGACCGGCGAGAGCGGCGCCCCTGGCTACCTGAGCCATCTACCGATGCTTTTTTCACAGCCGGTTTCCACTTTACAGTTGTTACAGGCTTGGTTGCACCAGTAGCTGTGACGGAGGAAGCGGGATCACCAGTTGTTGCAGTTGCTACCGGAGCAAAGACGCGTTCCGAAATCTTGCCTGCCAGGCCGAAAGATTCGGATTTTCCTTGATAATCAACAGTTAAGCTGCCGCCATTACCAGCACGAACACGCAGTCCTTGCGGATCCTGGAAGTCACGACGCTCGCCCATTTCCAAATAACCGGTATACAAAGATTGACCGGAAGCCAATGATTTTACTTCTAACCAAACATGCTGGCTGGCGAGCAAAGCAATTTTATTGTCAGTATTAGGCGCTGTCGCCGTACCATTCACCGGTTGGCCATTGACGGCAGCACCGCTAACAGTGGCGGGAATTTGAGCGGCGTTATAGCGATCGGCCGAACGTCCTAGCGCCAGTACGCCCGGATCTTGCTGATTGGCCATTTGAGCTTGGTACCATGCCCCCAGGCCGCACACTACACCAAGAACGGCTACCAGCAACAAGCTCGGATAGAAGAAAGTTTTGGTAAAGCTTGGTGCCTCAGTCTCGACACGTGCTTTTGATACATAGACAACCGGTGCCACAGCTTGTTGTACGGCACCACCGCGGTTGAATAATCCACGCCCCGTATCTGGTGCCGGTTGACCGGCGCGTTTATATTCGTCGGCCAGTGATTGCCCGTTTAAGCCGAGCATTTCACCGTAGCGCTTAATAAAGCCGGCTACGTACACAGGTTCCGGCAGGTCATCAAATCTTCCACTCTCAAGTGCGTCAATATGATTCGTGGGAATTCTGGTGCGGTCGTAAACCTGCCCTAAAGTCAGGTTCTGTGCCTCACGTGTGTTCTTCAGTTTTTGCCCAATCTGCTCAAGAGACATTTAGCCGTATCCAGGTATGCGCGAAGTGTACTATTTTGGTGTTTGTGTTGCTTTTGATGCCGGCAATCAGCCTGCTAATCTACGTTTTGACTTTGACCGCTCTCGGCTGCCCGCAGGAAAGCTAATTCCTGATTGTTCAGATGCCGCCACGATCCAGACTCCAGTTGACTTAATTGTAACCCACCAATGGCAACCCTGACCAAACGCGTCACTCTGTAGCCAACCTGAGCCAACATCCGCCTGATTTGCCGGTTTTTGCCTTCCGTCAATTCTATTTCCAGCTGTGAATAGCGAGTATTTGCAGAAATTTTACGCACGAAAGCAGGTTCGGTCATTCCTTCTGACAACCTGACACCTTGCCGCAGGGCGGTTATGGCGTTTTTGGAGATGTCGCCTTCCACGTTAACTCTGTAAAGCTTTGGCACTTCGTGAGATGGATGCGTCAAGAAACGCGCCAGGTCGCCATCATTGGTAAGCAGCAAAAGGCCCTCTGAGTCTGAATCTAAACGACCCACGGGCTTGAGATGCGTCAGCTCTTCCGGCAACAAATCAATCACAGTGCGGCGACCGCGATCATCATCGCAAGTAACCACCACACCTTTGGGCTTATTCATGACAACGTATTCATGTCTTTTACCGTGCAGAGGAACTCCATTCACGGCCAACTTATCCCGACCCAGATCAACCAGGCGATTAAAGTCGGTCACCACCTCACCATTGAGCCGCACTTGCCCTTCGGTAATGAGCACATCGGCCTTTCGGCGAGAACATAGGCCAGTAGCTGCTAAAGCACGGTTAAGCCTCAGCAGCCGTTTGGGGCTGGAATTCTTCTTATTCAATCGATCAATCTCTAACTGAGCGGGTAGTGGCCCGGCTCAAAACGTACTAGCCCGAAGTGGCGCTTTCCACATCATCAACCATTACTTTAGTGCTCTGCCCAGCCAGCTCCTGGAGCTTCTGCGCAATTTGCTCTTTGGTGCCCACAACGGAATCGGAAGCCTTCTTAAACACCTCGGTGCCCTTCGTTTGAGCTTCGTTGATGACGGTGCCGGTTTTCTCACGAATATCAACAAGAGAGTCAGATGCTTGTTTGTACAAGTCTTCAGAATTGTCGGCAATTTGTTGTCTCAGTTCAGCGCCAGACTTAGGTGCCGAAAGAATTCCAACAATGTAGCCCATCACTCCGCCAACGACCAACCCTTCTAGAAATCTGCTCATATGTTTCACCTCTATCCTTACTGAATATTATTTGCCCACTTCGGACAGTCTCATTGCTTCACTATCTTTTGCTGATTCCTGACGAGCCTTATCTGGCCGTTCGATATAAGAGCGAATACCGGCGAAAAGGCCGGCTCCAAATACTGATGAATGCTTCTTGGCTTCACCTGTAATTTTGGTCAAGCCACCTGTAACATCGCCTACTTTCGAACCGACTTCAGTTATGCGTTTCTCCGCGCTGGTCTTAAGCTCAAGCACGGTGCCGAGCAACGTATCAACTTGCTTGAGGGTTGGTCCTAATTCACGATCAATGGTGCCAAACAGACGTTCTAAAGCGGAAAGTGTACGCTCAGACTGTTTGACCATCGACATCAATGGCAGGCTCACCGCCATCAGTGACACGGCTAGGAAAATAAGGGCCACGGCCACTAAGATGTCCATCCAAGACGTAACGTGCTCCACAAAAAACCCCTTTTATCTAGGTTGAAAACTGTTGGAAATGTCGACTACTAATAAACTTTTACCTATGAACTTTGAAATTGACGCGTGTTATCCGCCGATTTCGATTTCTTCACGTTTTTTGGCAGCAGCCAGTTTGCCGGCAGCGAGAGCTCTTTTGAACCGCATTCCTTGCTCTTCAACGCTTAATTGACAATAGTTGAGAAGGGAAGCGTAGAGATCAAGAGAGTCGTCCACAACTTCACCAAGGCGCTCAGGCACATCTTTAGCGCTTCTTTGAATTACATTGATTGTTTCACTACCAGACTTCGGTGCTGTCAAAAGCGCTAAAGTAACGCCGCCCAGCGTGCCCAGCACCAGTCCCGTGAGAAGGGATCCAAAGCCGCCACCGGCTTTTTGTCTCAAATCGTCTTGAGATTGATTGGCTCTACCCATAAAGTTTTTACTGGCCTCCGAACCTGATATTCAGACAAGGGAGTATATCACTCAGTGCCTATGTATAGCTTTGAATGGTCTATGTGTGAATGCTTGTTTAGCGCCATTTTCTTTAACTTGCGCCTGATTGATGCTTTATTGTCGAGCCAGATGTGGGGCATGAGACGCCCAAATTGAAACCTGGATCGATATCGCTCCAGGTTTCAAAAAAACCCACCAATCAGTGCACCGGTGTCTTTTCTATCACCTGAAACCGTTCCGCCAACAAGTCGCAAAGATGTTCAGCAATTGCTCTTTTTGGCATACGCGGAAGGCTCTCTTTCGTGCCATCGGAATTGAGAATAATTACGGCATTATCGTCTGAGCCAAAACCGATGTCTGGCACTGAAATATCGTTACCGACGATAACGTCGAGATTCTTGCGTTTCAATTTCTGCGTGGCATTCGAAAGTAATGCTTCAGATTCAGCGGCAAAGCCAATGATCACCTGATCTTTGCGTTTGACCCGGCCCAGCAAGTCGATGATGTCCGGATTTTTCGTCAATTCTAAAACCAGATCTTCTGAATCGGTCTTTTTAATTTTGTGATTGGAGGTAGTCAGCGGCCGGAAATCGGCTACGGCAGCAGTCATTACCAGGGCGTCGCAACTGTCGAATTCAGACTCTACCGAATCTTGCATCTCTTGAGCAGTCTCGACGACAATCACAGGATAAGCTCTCTCAACGTCTACAGTTGAAACAAGAGTTACGTCGGCCCCACGTCCGTGAGCGGCGTCGGCCATGGCTATTCCCATTTTGCCTGAAGAGCGGTTACCGATGAAGCGCACCGGATCGATAGGTTCACGTGTGCCACCAGCGGTAACTAGCAGGCGCTTGGTAGAAAGGGTCAAATGGGCCAGCAGCCTGGCTACTACAGCAGCAATGATGGTCTCTACCGCTGCCATTTTTCCGGTGCCCCAATCACCGCACGCCACTTCGCCGTATTCGGGAGGAATGACATCGTAGCGGTAACGATTTTCTAAAATTGCCAGGTTGTGTTGAGTGGCCGGATGTTGCAGCATCACTGGATTCATAGCTGGCGCAATCATCACTTTGGCCGGCGATGCCAGCACCATGGTGGTGAGCAAATCGTCGCAAATCCCATTGGCAAGCTTAGCAATGACGTCGGCTGTAGCCGGAGCGATCAAAATCAGATCGGCCTTTTTCGCCAGATCAATATGCTCTGGGCGCCAATCGGCAGCCGGACCGTACTGTTCGCAATGGGCCTGATTGCGGGTGATGGTCGTCAGCGATAATGGAGTAATAAACTCTTTGGCATTTGGTGTCAGAACAGCGTGAACATCGGCTCCCGCGTGTCTCAACTGTGAGGCAATGTCGCACGCCTTATAAGCAGCGATACCGCCGCTAATGCCCAACAGCACCGTTTTGTTCTCAAGTGGATTGAAGGAGTCAAACCCGAATTTGGTATCTCTCTTTTTGGAAGACTTCTTCATGGTCATTGCACTTTACCTCTGTTACGAACCGCCACGAACAAATCCTCTTAAGAGCTGACGCTCGAAACGAATCGGCTCAAGAACCAACATTCTTTCACTCTGTACTATTATGGTCTACTGGTATTGTAAATCAAATTACTATCTAAATCATTCCAAATAAGGATACGTTCAACTCGATGAATAAGTTCTACGTCACAACAGCCATCGATTACGTCAATGCCGCTCCGCACATCGGCCATGCTTACGAGAAAATCGCAGCCGACGTAATTGCGCGTTATTACCGCATGCGGGCTTATGACGTCCGGTTTCTCACTGGTGTGGACGAGCACGGTATCAAAATCCAGAGATCGGCTGAGCAAGCGGGTAAATCACCGCAAGCTTTCTGTGACGAAATTTCAGAGATGTTTAAAGAGAGTTGGAATAATCTCAATCTTTCCTACGATAGATTCATTCGCACCACCGAGATCGATCATGAAAAAGTGGTGCAAAGTTTGTTCCGCAAGTTGCGCGATCAAGGGGACATTTACAAATCAACTTACTCAGCACTTTATTGCGAAGGTTGCGAAGACTTTGTCAGAGAGCGAGATCTGGACGCCAGCGGCAATTGCGTCAATCACCTGAAGCCACCAAAGAAAGTGGCAGAAGAAAATTACTTTTTCAAACTGACAAAATACAAACCACAAATACAAGCCTGGTTGGAGGCCAATCCGACGGCCGTACAACCAGATGGCCGGCGCAAAGAAGTGCTCAATCAATTGAACGATCCGGAACTCGGTGACTTCAGTGTCTCGCGCTCGAAAAAATCGCTTACCTGGGGCATTCCGGTGCCTGAAGATGACGACCAGGTAATTTATGTCTGGATGGATGCATTAAGCAATTACATCACCGGATGCGGTTACCTTACCGACGACGAACAGTTTCAAAAATACTGGCCTGCCGACCTGCATTTGATTGGTAAAGACATCACCAAATTTCACAGCATTTACTGGACAGCGTTTTTGCTAGCCGCCGGCATTCCGCTACCCAAGCAGATCTTCGCTCACGGTTTCATTACTGTAGAAGGTCAGAAAATAAGCAAGTCGCTGGGTAATGTGATTGATCCAAATAAGCTTGTGGAAGAGTATGGTGCTGATGCTGTGCGCTTCTATTTATTCAGTCGCACGCCCATGGATCAAGACGGTGATTTCTCCAGGGCGGAGTTTATCAGCACATGTAACTCCGCACTGGCAAACGGCATGGGCAATTTATTGAGCCGTACTTTGAAGTTGATTGAAACCAACTGCGACAGCCAATTGCCGGAAGCCAAACCAGAAAATCTACTGCGCGAAAATGCCAACGAATTGCACGTTGTCTACAACGCGCACATGGTCAAACTGGAATATGCCAAAGCAATCGACTCCATACTCGCTCTCGTTGATTTGACCAACAAATATTTTGCCGACGAAAAGCCCTGGGCGCTTTTCAAAGAAGGCAAAGTCAAAGAGGGGCAAGAAGTGCTCTATACCTCGGTTGAAATGCTCAGGCGGATGGCTTTCCAAATTTATCCTTTCGCACCGAAGCTGGCAGCAGATTTATGGTGGCAGTTAGGACACGACGACGACCTGGAAGTCTTCGGCGATAGCGACCGGCCGGATGGATTCTTCGACATGATTCCGGCAGGGCAAAAAGTACGAAACGCCGGCCCCATTTTTAAGCGCATCGAAGACACGCTCAAGCCCGCTACCGCTAAATAGTGATTGCCTGTGAAAGCCTTTGGCTCCAGAAGATCGGCTTAGCGCTTGGCCCTGGAGTGGGTCGGCACTGCCTGCTCAAAATCTTGTTCAGGATCTGGCACGTTCAAATCTTGCTCTGACTCTGCTGTTGAGCGGCGTTGTTCTTGTGGAGCAACATAAGTTGCGCGTTCATCAGTTTGAATTTCAGGTTCAGTAGCAGGTTCAGATTCAAATTCTTGGCTAGATGTGTTTACTTGTCCGCTTTCCACAGTGCTGTTGGCAGAACTGTTCTTGCCTTCAGCTCCAGTTACTCCTGGAACCTTCGGTGGGTGGCGCAAAATCACGAACCTTTTGAATTCAGTTGAATTGAATTTATCAATCGACTGAATCTGCATGGTGCCTGCGTCACTGTCGTTATTGAAGATTTTGCCATTGCCCATATACAAGGCTGAGTGAGAATAATCACCATCAGCGCGATAGCCGAGAATGACGTCACCGGGCTTAATGTCACTGACCGCGACTTCGGCGAAGCCTTTGTCACGCAAATCTTTTTCGAAAGTGCGCGTGTTAACGTCGTTGGTGTTGTAGCCAAAAGCCTGATCTACAAGCATGCTCACCGCTTTGACGCAGCCCAACCTGTCGGAAGGCAGCCTCTTGTCGTAATCGGTTGTGTGTTTGCCCACAAGACCCTGAGCGGTTTCACAAAGCTTGGTGTAAACAGCCCAGTCGTACTCACTCATGGCGTTGGTCGGCAATGTGCGAGTAGGGCGATCATCTGCCTGCACTTCACGAGTGCGCTCAGTTTGGACATTCTCTTCTACATAGTCGTAATTTTCTTGATACTGACGCTCGGGAATCTGACGGCGACCAGGCTCGATGTACCGCTCTTGTTCGTAGCGTCTGTAATCTTCTTGAATGTATGGTCGCGAGTGTTGCTCAGAGCGGTATTGACGGCCGCTGTCGAAGCGCAAGTCCCAGTTCATCCGGTTTCGCTGTCCGTGCTCATGATGTCTCTGGAAGCGCGGATCAAACATATCCTGGCGGAAAGAACCATCGAATCTAGGTTGCGGACGATAGCCCTGGTTGACGTTATAAGATGATTCACCGAAATCTTCGTAACCGCGGCGGTAATTGTAATCAGGAGTTTGGTAAGTTTGACGACCCCACTGCTGGACCTGATTATGGCCATGGTGATGATCGCGCCTGCCGCCATTGAATCCAAATCCGGCATTACCATTACCTAAAAGCAAATCGACTGGCCCGAGAGAGACCGACATGGCCAGATTGCCGCGGTCGTAGCCACGGTCATAATTATTCCGGTCGTAACTGCGGTCATATTGGCGACCGGGCATCGCGTAGTCGTCAAATATACCGTTTTGATAAGTGGCATCCTGGCGATAACCACTGCGGGAGTTGTCTTCTTCGTACCGATTCCACTGCGACATTCTTGTAACTTTCTCTTTAAAGTTTTGGCTGGTTCGATGCGCAGCCGTAACACTTGACCATACAACCACTATAGGTTAGAGCGGTTAAGCCTTACAATATGGCTCCCCCGGTTTCTCCCATAAATCCACTGGAGAATTTATCTTGGTAGCGACGACTAAAGAGCTGATTCTGACTTTTCCCGCCCAACACACACTGGGCAATCTTTATTTATCAAAGCAAGTTTTCCCGCATAACCGCACCTGGGTCGGCCAGGCAGCGGGCGAAGCGAAGCTAAATTTGCCTCCGGAATCAATGATTGGCCTGGCACTGTCACACGACGTCGACGCAAAAATGGCTGAAGGCAGCGCGGCAGCCTTAAATCAGATACACTCCATGGATCTTTCGACGTCAAAGTATTCAGCTCCATTTTTAGCCGCTATGATGAAATTGTCGGCCTTACGGGAGCTGCGCCTTGATTTCCTCACTTTGAGCACTCAAGATTTTATCAACTTAAACGAAAGTTCATGCCTTGAGACCCTCTGGCTCACCGGTAGTTCAGTTGACGACCAGATGTTGCCTGTTTTGCAAGGGGTGAAATCGCTCACCAGCCTTATTCTTAAAAGCACCAAAATATCCAACAGCAGCATGAAAGCGTTGGCCACTTTGCCCAAACTAAAAAATCTGCACCTCCCGGCCACGATTACCGACGACGGAGCAGAGGCCCTGTCACAATCGGCCAGCATTGAAGACTTGGACCTTTCTTACACGGCGCTATCTGCCGCAGCCATCAAATCTCTTGCTGTCCTGAAAACTTTGAGTACCTTATATGTGAACGACACTACCCTGGGCGACGATAGCGTGGCATACGTTAAAGACATGCCTGCTCTAAAAGTTCTTTTCTTGAACGGCACGCAAATCACCGACAAATGCCTTGATTCACTGGCGGAAGCGGCCCAGCTGGAACATCTGGAGTTACGGGACACGAAAGTGACTGAAATTGGCATAGCGCGCTTACGTGGAAAGATGAAGGACTGCGCTATTTTTGGCCCTTAATTTGGGGTAGGGTGCAGATAGATTTTTGGGGTATCAGGACAAAACCTGGATCGATATCGATCCAGGTTTCAATTTTCAATACTTCAACAAACCCGACTGCAAGCCAACTCTAAGCTCTATAATTATTTGCGGCTACACAGGCTTAACTGCATCAGCTTCAGTGTTATGCGGACGGCGCAAAAGCCAGCGCTGAATTCTCGTCCAAACGGTGCCTTTTTTTTTCTCTACTTCACTCCGCACTCGGAATAAGCGAAACCGGTCCAATTCAAACTTAACTTTGGTCAGTTCAGAGCGATAATCTTCAGTCTTGATTGCAACCATCATGGCCCGATCAGCTTGAGCTTGCAGGTCGGGAAGGATGCTCAACTGTGTTTCCAGACTAGCGATACGAGCACGGTCTTCTACGCGGTCGGTGAGCAGTTTGATAATGGTGTCCTGAGCTTCAATCACCAAATTGCGTAGTGAATCAACCTCGACGGTGCGATCATTGACGTGCACCTCAGTGCGCTGTTGATTTTGGGAATAGGGCACAAGTTCGCTTTGCGTATCAGTTTTAAGAATGCTGACAAAGCCTTCTAGTAATTGCACCAGATCTTTTTTAGAAACGCGATCGTCGCCGGTGACAAGATTTTTTACAGCAGTTATCTCATTTTTACTGACACCCACTTCTTCCGGTTCGGCACTGAAAGAATCAAGATCTACGTCTTCAGTAGAGACACGTTCGGCCGTGGAAGTCTCACCGCCGACAGAATTTGCATCAGCTACAGCAGCACCAGCAGCGGCAACTTGTGAGTCAACGCCGGAAGTTCCGACAGCGTTGGCAAAGGTTTCTGAAAGCAGCGGCTGACTGGTCATATCTAATTCCCCTCACTTGGCGAACAAATCAAGATGGCTATGTGCGTGGCCTATTATGGCCAGAATTGGCGCACTTGTCCACTTTTCTTTTGGGCAAAACACGACTCTATATACGGTGCATATTAAAGCTGCCCACAACGAAACTATTAGCGGACTGCCGCTCTTCTTTTGCTGTTCTTGTTTTTAACGGTTTTGGTTTTAGCAGCAGCTTCCGGGGGTTTTTCCTTGTCGGCAGCGACCGGTTTAGAAACAGCGAAGAATTTCTCCAGAACAATTTTTGCCAGGGGAGCACAAGTACTACCGCCGTGGCCGCCATGCTCGACAAAACAGGCAATGGCAATACGAGGCTTATCGGCCGGCGCGTAACAGGCAAACCAGGCGTGTGTCTTGCTTCCCACCGGCGGTGCTTCAGCTGATCCGGTCTTTCCGGCCACTGCAACGTCCCCGAGCCTGGTGGCGCCCCCGGTACCACTGGCTACGACGGCTTTAAGACCATCGAGAACAACTTTTAAATATACCGGGTTGGTTTTCACGATTTCGCAGCGTGGTGCCGGAATTTGTCTATCGGCAATTTTCATGACCAGGTGCAGCCCTGGGATCTTTCCTTTCATGCCCAGGCCACCGAATATGCGGGCTGCCTGGGCCGGCGTTACTTGCACGTAGGTCTGACCAATAGACATGTGCAGAGTATTTCCCGGATACCACTTCTCGTGATAAACACGTTCTTTCCAGGCAGAGTCCGGAACCAGACCTTTACCTTCATGACGCAGTTCCAATCCGGTGGGACGGCCAGCACCAAATTTGACTCCCCACTCTTTAATCTGCTCCGGTTTCATTTTCAAGGCCATTTGATAAAAGGCCGAATCTCGTGACCAGGCCAAACATTTGACTAGATCGAATAGGCCGGTGGTACTGGTCCAGTCGCCAAAGAAGAAACCACCCAGCGAAATACCGCCTGAGACGTGCAGTTTGGTGTCGGGCTTGACCGCACCACACTGTAGCGCTGCCAATAATGTAATTGCCTTCCAGATTGAACCTGGCGGATAACCGGAAAGAGCGCGATTGAAAAGCGGATGGTCAGGGGCATTGATGCGTTTCCACACTGCCGGCGTAATTCTCTTGGTGAAAACATTAGGGTCATAGCTCGGCCGGGACACCATGGCGAGCACCTCACCGTTTTGTGGATCGATAGCAACAATTGCTCCCGAGCGTGGACCGAGAGCCTCGTAAGCGGCCTTTTGCAAATCGAGGTCAAGTGAGAGCACCAGCGGTTTTCCCGCTACGGGCTCTTTTGTAATTTGCGGATGGGACGTAGCGGCAGAAAGAGAATTGCCCATGGCATTCACTCTTACTCTTTGCTCACCATCGGTGCCACGCAGCTGATCGTCATAGAGTCTTTCCACACCGTCCTGCCCAACCACGTCGCCCATTTTTCTTGATGGTTTGTGCAAAAGCTGCACTTGCGAAATCGAACCGCAATAGCCCAATACGTGCGCGGTTACCTCCGCATTAGGATAGCTACGGCTGATGTCCGGCATGATGTCGATGCCTGGTAAAAAAAGTTTGTTTTCAAAAAATCGCGACACTATATTCATATCGACGTCGTGATCAATCACTACCGGTAATACCGAACCTGAAGCTTTGGCCTTGAGTAATTCCTGCAAGACTTTGGCGTATGGCTCGTTGAGAACGCGACTGAGTCTGGTGGCCAGATCTTTGACATTATCGAGCTGTGCCGGAATGGCAATCATCGAAAGAGATTGTTTATTCGTAGCAAGCAAACTGCCGTGGCGGTCATAAATATTGCCCCGGGGAGCGCGCAAAAAAGTAACCCTCGTTGAATTTTCGACCGCCTGATTTTTGTAGTAATTATTCTGCAAAATCTGCAGCCAGACCAGGCGCGCCACAAGGGCTCCCATGGCCAATACTACGATCAATGCCAGAATCACAACTTTCGGCCGCATGTCGCGCGGTGGAGTTGAAGTGGTATTAAATGTAGTTCGGTCGCCGCTCATTACCACTGAAATTTGTCCTTGATCTCAATTAGTCGGTAGACATCTGCCGCCAGGAAAAGAATTCGTACCAGCCTCGCATTGGAATAAAAAGCACCGGCGCAATCAATGCATTAAGCAGCGCCTCAGGCACAATAAACATGGCCAGATGACTGAATTCCTCCGGTACCACCAATCGACCGGCGGCGGAGACAAATTCGCGTCCATGCATCAAACATAATTGCACAGCCATTATTGTTTCGCCCAAAAAAGTCAAAAGCAACACTAAAGGTATGCAAAGGAAGGCGGCCTGATTAAAGTTTTTCAAAGAAAAGTAGCCGGCAATCCAGCCAATCACGGGATAAGCAATGGGATAAACCGGAATTACCGAGGCGCTCAGAGCGGCGAAGAAGGCACCAATCAAGGCTCCCGATGGTGAACCTGACAATAGCTGGCGCACCAGAATGGCGCTGAAATTCGACATGCGCAGCTCGTCGTTGGTAGGCTTGGACATCGGTGAGCCAAAAGTTACGCCCCAGATGATGGTCATGGTGAGAGGCAAATTGCAAAGCACATCACCGAAACGGAATTTACTTAAAAGCGCTAGCTGAATGAGCCAGACCAGTATGACCAGAAATGCGGCCAGACCAATTTCGCTTATGCGTTTGCGACTGCGCATGGAACCTAAAATCATACTCAGTGCTCCAGGGGCGGCAGCACCAGTACCTGACTGATGTCGTAGCAATTTTCAGAGAGTTTGATGTCGATTTGCATTGAGCCGCTGTTATTGGCGTCACGACGCACCGCCGCCACGGTGCCGACCGGATGATTATCAGGGAAAGTACCGGCTTTCCCCAGAGTCACCACTTTGTCACCCACGTCTACATTTGTGCCGCTGGGCACATAATCAATGCGCGCTAAATTTTGATAATTACCAACAAGAATGCCTGTCAGACCCAGCCTTGGCACAAGTACGCCGATTTTTTGCTCGGGGTCGGTGACCAGGCGCACTACGCTGGCGTGATCGTCTACTTTCACCACTTGCCCGACCACTCCGGCAATTGAAATGACTGCCGAGCCTACAGTGATTTTATCGGTCTTGCCTTTGTCGATTACGACTTGCTGAAACCAATTGTCGGGGTTACGACCGTCGACTTCGGCGGCCACAGTAACCCGTCCCGAGCGAGTTCTCAGGCCAAGCAAAGTGCGCAAGCGATCAGTGTCGCGCGACTGCTGCTTAAGTCTGGCGAGTTCTAATTCGTTTTTGGCCAGCTTGCTTTCTAAGGTACGAATACGCGAAGAAGCATTGAGTAATTGTTCAGCCAGATTTCTTGTGGAAACGAATGAATATTCGCCTTTGGCATAAATAGAAGAAAACCAGCTCGATGAAGAAAGGGCCATACCGCTCACCGGAACTGCCACCATTAAGATCAGCATGATCAAGAAGAGATACTCAGCAACCGACTGAGATTGAGCCTCGAGGTCAGACTCGTTTCTAACAGCCAAATCTATTCTCCTCAAGCCGCGTTAATTGCGAATCTACTTACGAAATATGCACTGTTCAAGAACGCGCCTATAGCTAGGGTCTGTCAGCATCTTGCCTGTGCCTATGGCCACCGATGACAGCGGATCATCAGCGACAAAAACAGGAACTTCGGTTTCGCTGGAAATCAGTTCGTCCAGGCCTTGCAAAAGTGCGCCACCACCAGTGAGGACAATGCCGCGGTTGAAAATATCTGCCGCTAATTCAGGAGGAGTGCGTTCGAGTGTGCGTTTGACGGCTTCAACAATGGCCCAGAGCGGCTCTTGCATGGCCTCGCGCACTTCGCCGCGACTAATGGTTATTGTGCGGGGCATGCCGTTTAAAAGGCTGAGCCCGCGCACATCGATTTTGTCGTTATCAGCGGTTTTAAAAGCTGAACCAACCCGAAACTTGATTTCTTCAGCGGTGCGCTCACCAATGGCGAGACTGTGTACTTTTTTCAAATAGAAAACAATCGACTCACTCAATTCATCGCCGGCAATGCGAATTGATTCATTGACGACAATTCCAGAAAGACTGATAACAGCCACTTCAGTGGTACCGCCACCGATGTCGACAATCATTGAACCAGTCGGTTCCACCACCGGTAGTGAGGCGCCTATAGCGGCGGCCATTGGTTCTTCCGGAAGATAAATAAGATTAGCCCGGGCATTTTCAGCCGCTGATTTAATTGCAATGCGCTCTACTGATGTCACGCCGGAAGGCACTCCGATAGCCATATCTGGATTTTTGATACCACCAGCACCGGTGACCCGTTCGACAAATTTCTTAAGCATGATCTTGGCGTATTCCAGATCGGCGATCACACCATTTTGCAAAGGCCTGATGGCGCGAATGCCCTGCGGCGTGCGGCCAATCATGGCTCTGGCTTCCTCACCGACCCAGAGCACCATGTTGGTGTTTTCGTCTATGGCGACCACAGATGGCTCGCGCAAAACAACACCTTTATCGTGCACATAAATGAGCGTGTTTGACGTGCCCAAGTCGATACCGATGCCGTGCCAGAAGAAACTCTTGAACCAGACCACTGTTACTCCAAATATTGCCCACTAGAGAATGCTTAGTAGATATCGTCTGATTGCATCAACAATATAATCGCCGATATAATCGCCACAGGGCCCTAGTTTAGCACTATTTGGCCTTTCTGGCGCGATATCCGAGAATGGCTGAGCGCAGTAAAGTCATTTCTGAGCCGTCTTCTTGCTTGATATGGAAGGCTTCTTCGTCAAACCAGCGTAAAGAGCCGACATACTTGTTTTTGCCGTCAAGCGATAAAAATTCGAGCACCGTTTCAGCTCGAATAAACTTCTGCAACTCGGCCGTGGTCGGAGTTTTGTTGTCTTGGGTAATCGACATTTTTTATTCTGTCAGGTCTCGGCTGAGCAATTGCCCAGAGCGGCTGTCAATTTGCCCATCTTCAGACTCGATGGTTTTGTGCATATTAACCACATAGCGACGGCCTTTCCAGTTCACCTGCCCGCCTGTATGCACTAGATATGCCGAATGCAGATAAAGGGCGCTGATGGTCATGCAACCAAAGGGCGTGAGGAAAAAGTGATACCATTTCAAACCGGCATGGTGGCAAGAAGTTCTTTTTTGCCAGAGAGCGAGCACGGCAATTTGAACCGCCACAAGGGCCGTAAGCCCCAGGAGCACCTGATCGATATCTCCGCTGACATAGCGAGATATGACGTAGCCCAGATAAAGCCATGGCAAAACAACCACGCAATTCATCAGAATAATCATCATCAGTAAATTAGAGATTTTGCTCTCTATAAAGGAATAAAGATTCTTGGTCCATCCCATCCAGAGCGATTCCAGGTCGGTATACATGCGCACCGAATAGAGACTCTTACCATCGGCCACTTCAATCTTGAAGCCTTTCTCTTTGAAAACCCTGGCGATGGCATGGTCTTCCACAATTTCATCCCGTACGCTCTGGTGGCCACCGGCGGCTAGATAGCTGCTGCGGCGGCAAAGTATATATTGACCGTAAGCATAAGCGCGGGTGTTTTTGGGATTGTTGACGGCGTGAAATGGATCGCCGATTAAAAACGAACTGAGCAAGACCGGCATGATTAGCCGCTCTGAGAAGCTGCCTAATTCCTGCATAGGCACAAAAGACATCAAGTCGACTTTGTTGTCGATGGCATGAGTAACCGAATCTCGCAGAGAGTTGGCATGGTGATAAGTGTCGGCATCAGTAAAAATGAAGAACTCGCCTGAGGCGTGGCCGACAGCGTGGGCCAGGGCGTTACATTTACCAATCCAACCAGGGGGCGCATCTTTGCCTTTGACATACTTGACTCGATCATCGCTTTCAGCAATGCTTTGAATTATTTGCCCGGTGGAATCGGTTGAGCGATCGTCAATAACAATGAGCTCAAAGTTCGGATAATTTTGCTTGAGCAAAGATTCAAGACAACGCCTGATTTTGCCTTCTTCGTTGCGAGCCGGCACCAGTACAGAGATAAACGGCAAATCACGATCGCTGCGTCGGCTGGTTTCGATGGGCTTGAGCAGCACGTAATAAATCAGGGTGGCTCCGTAGAGCACCATAATAGACAAAGTTGTGATCAGGAAAATACTCAGGAGCACTTCTAATTAACCACCGTATTCATAGAATCCCTTGCCGGTTTTTTTACCTAAATGACCAGCCGCCACCAGTTGTTTAATTACAGGACAGGGTCTGTATTTCGGATCTCCAAAGCCTTCCTGCAATGTCTCCAGAATATGCAAACAAACATCAAGACCGATGAAATCTGCCAGAGCTAAAGGGCCCATCGGATGATTATAGCCAAGCTTCATTCCCGTATCGATTTCGTCGGCGCTGGACAGTCCTTCCATCAGCGCAAACGCAGCTTCATTGATTAGCACCAGGCCAAGCCTAGTTGTGATAAATCCTGGAAAGTCTTTCGAACAAATGAGCGTCTTACCAAGCTCCTCACCAAACTTTTTCACCTTTGTCAGAGTTTCATCGCTGGTGTCAAAACCAGGAATTAATTCCACCAGTTTCATGACGTGGGCTGGTGAGAAGAAATGCATACCGATAAATTGGCGCGATCGCTTAGTAGACGCTGCCAGGGTGGTTATTGGCAGTGAAGAAGTATTTGAGGCAAAAATGGTCTCTTTCTTGCAAATGTTGTCAAGGCGCTTGAAAAGGTCTTTTTTAATAGCCAGGTTTTCGGCAATGGCTTCAATGACGATATCGCAGTGTGCAGCTAACTTGTCAGACTGGGTGGTGTGTATGCGCTTCTTTAAATCGGCGAGCTGGTCTGCATTGAGAAAACCTTTCTCTACACTCGATTTACCAAATTTATCGATAGTAGCTTCAGCTTTAGCTAGCTGAGCTTCAGAAATATCATAAATCTGCACGCTGGCAGATGTTTTTGAAGCAACCAAAAAAGCGATGGCTGATCCCATGAAGCCGCTGCCGGCTACAAAGACAGTCGGAAAAGTACTGGCTCCTGCCATCTCAAACCTCGAAGTTTCCCGCAATTTCACCAGTATTCTGGCGAACCTCTCAGATCCTACCATCAACACAGGGCTGAACCCGCTTTACCCAACACTGTGACAACTGTCTTGCTCCGCGCAAAAACTGTTTCGAACCGGGTAATCAGGAGGAAATCATAAGATCTGCTCAAATTATATAAATGAGTTTAACTCCTGGTTACAGTCAATGAAAGAATATGCAGAAGCAATATCGATCGAGCTCAAGATTAACGAAAAGCCCAAACTGAAACCTGGATCGATATCCATTCGGACTGTAAAGAGAGCACCTGAGCCCTCACCCACACACCATCGAGGAATTTTTCCCATGTTCAAAAAGGTACTGATTGCTAACCGCGGCGAAATCGCAGTGAGAGTGATTCAAGCCTGCCGCGAATTAGGTTTGGCTACTGTGGCAATTTTTTCTGAACCGGATAAAGACGGCAAACACGTCAAGATGGCCACAGAGCAGTGGCGTCTTGAGGGGCAACCGGCCAAAGTTTATCTTGATGGGGCGCAAATTCTTGATATTGCAAAGCGAGCCGGTGCTGATGCCATTCACCCTGGTTATGGATTCTTAGCAGAAAATGCTGACTTCGCCAGGCAGTGCGGCGAGGCCGGAGTTAAGTTCATCGGACCAAGCCCTGAAGTAATTCATAAAATGGGCTCAAAAATCGAGTCACGACGGGTAATGGAAAAAGCAGGGGTACCTGTGGTCCCAGGCACCACCGATCCTGTAACCACCGCTGAAGAAGTACGCAGTTTAGGTAAAAAATATGGTTATCCCATTGCTATTAAGGCTAGTGCCGGCGGCGGTGGCAGAGGCTTGCGCGTGGTGCGCAAAGAAGAAGATGTTGAGCAAGCGCTAGCTGGAGCACAGCGAGAAGGAGCCAGCTATTTTGGTAGCGATGAAGTCTATGTAGAAAAATACCTGGATCATCCCCGACATATCGAAGTGCAGATTATCGCCGACGAACATGGCAATATCGTGCACCTTTACGAACGTGATTGCTCCAGTCAAAGACGCCACCAAAAACTTTTAGAAGAAGCGCCTGCGGCTAAACTCAACCAAGAGCTGCGTGGTCGCCTGACCGCAGCAGCCGTGAAAGGGGCAAAGGCTCTGGGATATTCGTCAGCCGGCACAGTCGAGTGCATGGTCTCCGGCAATGAATTTTATTTTCTCGAAGTCAATACTCGCATTCAAGTTGAGCATCCAATTACCGAGATGGTAACTGGAATAGATATCGTCAAAGAACAACTGCTGGTCGCCAGTGGCAAACCATTATCTTTTAAACAAGAAGATATTGAACCACGCGGACACGCGATTGAATGCCGCATAAACGCTGAAGATCCGCTTAAGAATTTCATGCCCAGCCCCGGCGCCCTGACTCGCTTTGAACTGCCGCACCATCCCTGGGTACGCGTAGATACGGCCTGCTATCCCGGTTATACGATTTTGCCTTTCTATGATTCACTGCTGGCCAAGCTGGTTGTCTGGGGTAGAAATAGAGAAGAAGCCATTGAGCGCACAAGGGTGGCATTGAAACACTTCATCATTGAAGGAGTAGCCACCACTATTCCATTTCATATCGCCATGCTTGACGATGCTGCTTTTCTGTCCGGCGACGTTTTCACAACGTACGTGGAACAAGAATTTATGAAGCGTTTCACGGCGGCGGCGGCCGAAAAAAGTCAGAGCGAAAAAGTCGCAGCCACCGCTCCTGGTGCCAACGGCAACGGTTCGCACAGTCAATCTGCATCCGGCAGTGCCGAAATCGCCATGATCGAAAGAGCCGACACGAGAAGCTTTGAAGTAGACGTCAATCAAAAAATCTTCAAAGTTGCCGTAACTGAAATGATTGATCCGGCTAAACCAAGATTGGTACAGACCGTCAGAGCGGGGGCCAAAGCAGCTGCACCGGTAAAGGAGCGCGCTGCTAAAAGTGCATCAGCTGCTGGTACCGGCAAAGTGCAATCAACCATGCACGGGCTTGTTAAAGAAATCATGGTGAAGGAAGGCGCTGCAGTTAAGACCGGCGAGAAAATCATGATTTTTGAAGCTATGAAAATGGAGTCTGACATACTTGCTGATCGCGACGGAATCGTCAAAGAAATAAACGTAAAATCTGGCCAAACTGTAGACGCTCACTCACTTTTGCTGGTGATCGGCGACTGATTGCGTAAATAACTAGAAAATTAGAGGTGTCTTTTTGTCAGCGAATATGCGAATTGGCCAGGGTTACGACATTCACAAGTTGGTGGAAGGGCGCCCTTTGATTTTGGGCGGACTGACTATCCCTTTTGACAAAGGACCGCTTGGTCACTCAGATGGTGATGTTTTAATTCACGCCATTATTGACGCCCTTCTAGGTGCCCTTTCGCTGGGAGACATCGGCCAGCACTTCCCCCCCTCAGATGAACGCTATAAAGGCGCTAACTCTCTCGATATGCTGGCTCAGGTTAAAGGGTTTGTCACCAGCGAAGGATACGTAATCGGCAATATCGATTCAACCATAATTGTCGAGCAACCCAAAATGGCTCCCCATCTAGAATCTATTCGCAAGCTCTTAGCCGAAGTTTTAAACATCAACCTCGAGCGCGTAAGCGTTAAAGCGAAAACTCACGAAGGTCTCGACGAAATTGGCAGAGGCAACGCCCTGGCCTGCCAGGCCATTGCTCTGCTTTATCAAGGCTGAGACTTAAAAGAGTTAAGCCGGCAGTGAAAAGATTGGTCTATAGGTATTGCTGGCGGTGAATTTCACCGCCGTATCCAGCCACTTTTGCATTGCTTCATTTTCGAGGGCACGGTGCGGTGCCGCCATGCGTTCGATTGAAGCAGCGAGGGTGACCTCATCGGCGCTTTCCATCACAGTGAGAAATTGACCCACTGGTTTTGGCGCCTTTCCGGTCACTTTAGCATTGGCGTCCACCGGCGCACTGCCACTCCAGGTAGAGTAGCGCCGAAGTGCCGAGATGCCGGGAATGTCAGCCATCAACCTGGGCAAATAGGAAACTTGATACCACTGGCGAAATTCTTCTACTTTCTCAGGCAAAACTTCGGAAGTAAAATAAAGCAGGTGCTGATTGGCAAAACGACCGGCAGCCGGCCGCCTGGAATGCTCATAAGTCAGCTGATAGTTCACCCGTGAAAATCCACTGACCTGCTCTTTCCAGCGCTTGAACTCAGCCATTTCTTCAGCCAAACCGGTGCGAGTAAATATTTCGTCGGTATTCTTTAAAGACTCAGTTGAAGCCAGTTCATAGATGGTCAAAAATTCTCCAGCGGCCGCTTCAGAAGCGGTGGTGGAAGCAGCGCGGTCAGACTGATAGCGCACGATGTTCTTCACTTCCGGAGCGACCGACAACAATTTCGGCAAATACTGATGCTGATAGAAGCGATCGAACTCTGCCTGCTTAGCCTGTTCCAGCGAGAATGCCACCACCATTATCGGCGCCACCTGGGTCGACACGTCAATCATCAAAAGCTCTCCTCATTAGTCAATCTGCATATCCATTACCGGCGCATCCCAGTGTTGATAATTACCAACGGCAAAGCGCACACGTTTAGTAGACAAATCACGTAGCGGCTTACCATCTGCCCCGGCGCCCCAGACAATGAATAAATATTGATCGTTGGTTATGATCGTAATTGTGCCCGGGGCGGCGCGCCAGTCAACCGGCGGATCTTTGCTGTACTCGTCAACTGCAGGCACTGTCAGCCCATAATCGCGGACAAAGCGAATGCGGTCTCCGTCGGCCTTTGAGCCGGGCATGGCAGGAGCGATTGCTTCACCCTGATTTTGTAAGTAGGTGTTGTCGGACGGCACACCCGGCACCACATATGATGAGCCGGAAATATAAGGATTGTTCGGCACAAGGTCATTTAACTGCTGAAAGGCATAAGTGCTCTCATCACCGATTTCCGGAAAACGATGATTCCAGACCACATAATTATCGACCCAGCTTGCCACCGCGCGCATCTGGCTAAAGAGCTGGCTATCATTGACGGCCATTGAATTAGCCATCGCACTTTTTTCTTCAAGCCTTTTTAGAGCTTCAGTAGCTTGGCTCGCGTTCTCAATTTTTTTAACCGGCTCGCCATCATCAAACAAACTATTGTTATCGCCGAAAACACTTTTCTTCGAAAAAAGGTCGTCGCCGTAGGCACCGCTGGCAGTAGCAACCAAAACTGCGCTGCCAGCCAGAACGCTTGCCATCACACCAATTGCAAATCTAATATTGGCGGCGTCTTTGTTCACAACATTGCCAACCTGTCGCTAGCATTGATCAGCTGGTGCACTATACCTGGTTCATAAGCGGAGTGGCCAGCGTCTTCAATCATATGTAGCGTACTGCTCGGCCAGGCGGTGTGCAGTTCATAGGCAGTGATTGGCGGGCAAGCCATGTCATAGCGTCCCTGCACAATCACACCCGGTATGTCTTTCAATCTGGGAGCATCAGCAATTAATTGCCCTTCCTCTAACCAACCACCGTGAGTGAAATAATGGTTTTCAATGCGGGCAAAAGCTAAAGCAAAATGTGCGTCAGCAAAATGTGCGCTGTTGGCGACATCAGGTAAGAGTGTCGTGGTTTCGCCTTCCCAGACGCTCCAGACTCTCGCGGCTGCCAACCGAATTTGTTCGTCGTCATCTGTTAAAAGCTTATTGTAAGCAGTGATCATATCCGTGCCCTGGGCCGCCTTCACCGGTGCCAGAAATCTCTCCCATTTCTCCGGGAAAAATATTGAAGCACCCCACTGGTAGTACCACTCCAGTTCAAAGCGGCGCAGGGTAAAAATGCCGCGCAAAATCAAAGCGCTGACACAATGCGGATGCCTCTCACTGTATGCCAGTGCCAGAGTTGATCCCCAGGAGCCGCCGAAAACAAGCCATTTTTCCACGCCCATTAGGTGGCGCAATTTTTCAATGTCTTCCACCAGATGCCAGGTAGTATTATTCTCAAGAGAAGCGTGGGGAAGAGAGCGGCCACAGCCCCTCTGGTCAAATAATAAAACATTGTATTTTTCAGGATCGAATAGGCGGCGGTGAGATGGCGCGCAGCCGGCCCCCGGGCCACCGTGGAGAAAAACCGCAGGCAAGCCTTGAGGATTACCGCAAAACTCATAATAGACACTGTGACCATCGCCGGTGTCCATCATTCCGGTTTTATACGGTTCGATTTCCGGATACAGAGTGCGGCGCTGCTGTCCATCCAGTTCACACGACCGATCAAAAGCCATAAGCTTCTCCTCAATGCCCAACTATTGTGCCACAAATATGAGCGCGAGCCTCAAATCCGCCCAGTCATCCATAAACACTGAAATGAACCGCCCGGCCACAATCCAGTCAGCTAGGTCGGCGACGGCGTTGAGGATACAAGACAGGGAAGAAACGGCAATAAATATGGCAAGTGGGGCAAAGATCGTCGAAGCAAAAACCGTTTTGCTTTTAATAGACGTCATTAATGAACTCGATTTTCCCTGTAATGAGGAAATAATCAAGGGCGTGCCCGAGCTGGCTCTTGACAAAATGAAAGCGAAAAAATCGGTTCTGCCCGGCCTGGCCGCCGATATTTGTGTAATCTACACCGCCAATGACGCATATATGCGCGGTTTTGAGCTAACCGTAATCGAAGACGGCGTGCTGGCCAACACTCAACAAGACACCGCTATCGCTCTGCAGAAAATGAAAACTTTGCTCAAGGCGAAAATAATCGACGCAGATCATTTTATTGCCCAATTGAGCAGCAAGCAAAAATAGGACCAAAATTACGCACACCACCTATAGTGCCGCTGCGATGAGAAAAATAGATGTGGGAATTGACTGTACCTTGGTGGGAAATAGTGGTGCGATCACTTATCCTGTCGGCTTGCTCAACTTAATTGGCCACCGCTGGAAAGCCGTGGATCGCATTTTGGAAGGAGCGCCAAAAATTTTGATACACAATGCAAGGTCAATGCCAAAACATTGCAGCAAGAGCGCCTCAGTCACGCTGACGTGATGCGGGCGATTCGATAATGCGGCTGCCTTTCTATTGCCAATGTGCAGGTGGCGATTGTTGACTAACGGCAAAATTAGTATCGTGCCCCGTCCGTAGGAGCTCGGCCGGGCCATGTTTCTAGAAGTACTATGGCTAGCTATACAAAAAATGGGGGCTGGTTGAACTTGTCCGTTCTGGTCCATGACCTATGAAGGTCACACTATGGATGCCACTCCGGCATCACCTAAGAGTAAGGGCGAGGATTAATCCCCGCCCTTTTCTTAATTGCTTGAGCAAATGAAATCTAAGTATGAGCTGGGCTCAATTTAGAAGTCACCCATTCCTGCGCCTTGTGGCATGCCCATGTGCTTCTTTTCGTCTACAACGTCTACCACGAGAGCTTCAGTGGTGAGGAACATTGCAGCGATGGAAGAAGCATTCTGGATTGCACAACGCTCAACTTTAGCTGGGTCGATGATGCCGGCTTTAGCCATGTCAACGTATTCAAAGGTCATAGCATTGAAGCCGAAGCCTTCTTTCTGCTCTTTAACACGCTCAACTACAACTTCACCAGGAAGACCAGCGTTGTCGGCAATTTGACGTACAGGAGCTTCGAAAGATTTGACTACGATTTCAAATCCGGTGCGCTCGTCACCATGCAATTTCTCTTTTTCTTTTTCCAATTTTTTGGAAACATTGAGAAGTGCGGTACCGCCGCCAGGAACATAACCTTCTTCAACAGCAGCGCGAGTAGCGTTCAAAGCATCTTCGAAACGCAGTTTTCGATCTTTCAGTTCGGTTTCGGTAGCAGCGCCGACTTTGATTACGGCAACTCCGCCGGCCAATTTAGCCAAACGCTCTTGCAGTTTTTCTTTATCGAACTCGCTATCGGAATCTTCAATTTGACGTTTGATAACGCTGATGCGCTTCTCAACTTCAACTTTGGTTTCGTTGCCGGCAACGATTGTGGTCTTGTCTTTGTTGACGCGAACTTGACGAGCTTTACCGAGCATTTCAACTGTAACGTTCTCTAATTTGGTGCCGGCCTCTTCAGATACAACTTGACCGCCGGTCAGAATAGCGATGTCTTTCAACATTTCTTTTCTACGATCGCCGAATCCTGGAGCCTTAACAGCACAACATGGAAGAACTTTGCGCAAGTGGTTTACAACCAGAGTGGCAAGAGCTTCGCCTTCAACATCTTCAGCAATAATCATGAATGGACGACCAGCGCGGGCTACTTTTTCAAGTAAAGGCACTAAGTCGGCAAGCAAGTTCACTTTTTTGTCGATGCAGAGGATGTATGGCTCGTCTAATACTGATTCCATTTTTTCGCCGTCAGTGACGAAATAAGCGGAAACGTAGCCTTTGTCGAATTGCATACCTTCTACAACTTCAAGTTCAGTTGTGAGAGATTTGGATTCTTCAACAGTGATTACGCCGTCTTTGCCCACTTTTTCCATTGCATCAGCAATGATTTTGCCTGTTTCTTCGTCGTTACCGGCGGAGATTGTGGCTACTTGAGTGATTTCTACCTTGCCTTCAACTGGTTTGGCAATTCTTTTGATTTCAGCTACGGCCATTTCAGCAGCTTTGTGAATACCACGACGGAGAACCATCGGATTAGCACCAGCAGCAACGTTGCGCAGGCCTTCTTTTACCATTGCTTGAGCGAGAACAGCGGCTGTTGTAGTGCCGTCTCCAGCATTGTCGTTAGTTCTTGAGCAAACTTCACGAATTAATTGAGCTCCGGCATTTTCCAGACGATCTTCAAGTTCGATTTCTTTAGCGATAGAAACGCCGTCATTGATGATTTGTGGAGCGCCGAATTTCTTTTCCAAAACTACGTTGCGACCGGCTGGTCCCAATGTCAGTTTAACGGTGTTTGCAACGTGATCTAAACCACGCTCAAGAGCGCGACGTGCGTGTTCGCCATAAACAATTTGCTTAGCCATACTTTCGTTTTTCCTCTCCTATTGGAATAGGGTTTTCTTTAAATGTGTTGTGTACTTAAAACGGATTTTTAAAAATCGAATTAACCGACTACAGCGAGAATGTCGCGCTCAGTCATGATCAAATATTCAACACCTTCGATTTTTACTTCAGTCCCGGAGTATTTAGCGAACAATACTTTGTCGCCAACTTTTACTTCCATCGGTGTACGGGTGCCTTTGTCATCGACGCGGCCTGGACCTACGGCCAAGATTTCGCCTTGCTGAGGCTTCTCTTTGGCAGTATCAGGAAGCACGATGCCACCTGATGTTTTTTCTTCAGCGTCAAGTTTCTTCAAAACAACGCGGTCAGCCAAGGGTTTCAGTTGAAGCTTGTTTGCAGATGCAGTAGCCAAGGTTCTATCCTCCTATTACGAAGATTCACTCGCAATTAAAATGTGTAGTGGAGCCAATCTTCTGCGGAAACAGGAAGATTGCTCACAACAGAAGTGTATAGACCAATAGCCAGAGCAGCCTTGCTCTAGCTATATTTCTTAAGAATTAGCCATTACCTAAAAACACATAATGGCAACGCCTGAAAGAGCCAATACACAAACATGGATTGATATCGATCCACGTCCAAAATTTCACCCACAACCAGGACCCCCTGGCCATCACCCGTTCTTTTTCTTGCCCACCAAACTACCCGGTTTAGCCAACCAAGTAGCATATTCTGGGGTAGCAGAAAGGCGGCTTTGCAAACGGCCCTGACGTTCTGAAATTACAGCCATTTTGGCTTGACTAGCCAGGTCGTTCCAGGCAATGCCGCCGGCTCCAGTATCGCTAAAGCTACCGGTCTGGGCGCCCTTAATACGATCGCGACCTTCAAATTTGGCCACATTCAAGGCCTGTTCAGCGTCTCGCATCACTGAAGCAGCGTCTTCGGCATTAGCAGGAAAACTGGCGATGCCGATAGAAACAGTAATAAGGCCGATTCCGGGAGCTGGCGATTTACGAATTTTCTGACGCAAACGCTCGGCCACTTCCATAGCGCTGGCGTGGTTGGTTTCAGGCAGCATTACGGCAAATTCTTCACCGCCGTAGCGAGCGGGCACATCTATGTCGCGCAGCGCCAGTTTAACGGTGTTGGCCACGTGCTTAATGGCTTCGTCGCCCCGGTTCTGGCCGAGCATGTCATTGATCTGACTGAGGTGGTCAATATCTATTAAAAGTAAGGCCATTTCGCGATTGTGTCTCTGCGAACGGTCAATCTCTTTATTCAGTGCCTGATCGAAGTGCACACGGTTGGAGAGGCCGGTGTGAGCATCTAAAAATGCCATGGCATTATTAGATTCATGCGAAAGGGCAATGTTGAGTGAGGTCGAAACTTGCTTTGAGAGCGACTCCAGCAGCTCAATTTGCTCACGCTGGAAAGCTCTTGATTCGGTAGAAAAGACTTCCAGAACGCCAATTTTGCGCTGGGCGAAAATTAGAGGAATGGCCAGAGCACTGGCGAATGGCCGACCGCCCATGGCCCTTGGCAAGCCGAAAGGCTCCCTGGAGCCGTCGCCGAAAATCTCTGTGGCACTTGAACGCAGACAACTGCCGGCAATGGATTTGCGCACTGACATATCAAATTCGCCCAGACTGGGGCCATCAAGCCCTTTAAAGGCGGCCAACTGCAAAGTGTCAGAATCGCCGTCTACCAAGACAATGGCACAACTAGGTGTATTGGCCAACACCAGAGCCGTATCGGCTGCCACTTGCAAAACCTGCGTAATTTCCAGTGCGCTCTCATTCAAGGCGCAGGTAGTGCTGTAGAGGGTGGCTAGACGCTCCCGCTCATACTCACTGCGGCCGAACATTACGGCATTAGCTACGGAGGTTGCACAGAGGTCGGCGATATCTTGCAAAAAATCGACCAAAGATAATGTCTGGGAATTGTTCACTTCAAGGAGAACTGCGCCCACAAGCATGTTAGACGTGGTCATGGGTATGGCGATTTGCCCTTTGGAAGATTCGCGCTTCATAATCGTAGCGCTAAAATCGGGGGCAGAAGCCGTATCGGCAGCTGTAAGGGCTACTCGTTTCTGGTAGACATACTTGAGCAGACTTTCCAAATTAAAAGGAACGATTTTGAGCTGATCGAGCGAGCCCTCGGTATAGCCCTTAGCCGCCATCAGTTTGAAAGACATGCTTTCGTTGTCGGCTAAAAAGATGGCGACTTTGGCACCGCCCGCCATTTCAGCAAACATCGAGACCACTGAATCGAGAACGTCTTTCAGTCGAAGAGACGAAGTGAGTGTTTTTTGCAGCTGCAAAAAACGAGGCAGAATATTCCCTTCACTTGTCATCTTGCATACTCCAAACTGCCCATAGGCTTTTTTCCACGCCGGCTAATTAATTAGCCGAAATCCAAATTATTCTAAGATCCCCTATAAGGATAAACTCATCAGCGCAAAAGTGGTCTGTTTGTTACTTATCTAAGGAGAGAAACATTGAGCGAAGCACTAGAATCGCCCGGAAATTTAGAGGATTGCCTGTTTTGCAAAATTGGCAACGGTTTGATCAGCTCTAAATTTGTCCATGAAGACAAGCATTGCTATGCCATTGCCGATATTACGCCGCAAGCACCGACTCACATTCTTGTTATTCCTAAAAGGCATTATGCCAACGTCACAGCTTTAGACGACAAATTATTGATGGGAGAACTTTTTTGCACGGCCGCGCAAGTGGCACGCAGCGCAAATCTGAACTCTGGCTTTCGCCTGGTTGTGAACACTGGTGCTGACGGTGGTCAATCAGTGGGCCATCTGCATATACACGTAATGGGCGGTCGACAGATGCTCTGGCCTCCAGGCTAGTGAAAAATGGTTGCCTTCGTGGCAAGAACCTGATTCCACGCCATCTTCAGTAAGTCCTGAAAGTTTTGTATCGCAGTAACCGAAAATGCCAGTTTCGCGCACTGTCAATTTGGGTATTACTACTGAGGAAGGACAGAGCAGAGTTTGAAAAAAGACTGTAAGCGGGAAACGGGGATAAAGGCCATGGTCACCAAAGAAACAACGGATCAAGTTCTCTGGATGGCTGACTGTTACAGCCTCGCCAAGAGATTTCCCAATCCACACACCTGGCTATCTCTGCTGGAACCGGTGGAAACTCTGGACATCGAAAAACTCAATCCATTTCACTACTGGCTCTGGATGGAAATCTGGAAAGCGGCACAGTTAGCTGAAAAAGATTCGGCTGATTCGAACGTAGAGGTTCGGGATGGCGAACACGATTTGGCCCTCACAACCAAAAAAGCAGTGGCAGGGCCGAGCACGGCTAAGTGCCCCTCTTAATTACGAACTAAGTTAACTAGTTAGCTGAAGTAAAAATTAGACGCAGGTTTCAACGCAATCGCGATCTTGGACCTGCGTTTTATTTGCAGGTCCCTGCGGCTTTGGGTCGGCATTTACCCGCTCGCCTACTTTTGTCAGACCGGCCGGTGATTGAATAATGCCATCAAGGGTGGTTGCAACATCAACTTTACTGTCTGGCCACAGTATGCTGTTGCACAGCCTGCAGTCAGGTTCAATCACGCTGTGATCGCCTATTACAACATTACCAGTGAGCACCACATTGGCTTTAATTTGCGATGCTTTGCCGACAATGACATTGCCTTCAATTTTTACTGATGGATCAATAACCGCACCGTCAGCCAGATACAAATTGTACTGACCGCGTTTTTCTTTCTTGTAACCGGGCAGATCGGTTTTGAAGCGGCCTGAAAGCACATCAAAATTGGAAATTTGATATTGCTCGAGGGTTCCGACATCAGACCAGTACGACTCGATTTCTACACCGAGCACAGGCAAACCGGCTTTGACTAAACTGGGGAAAAGCTGGCGTCCAAAACCGAAGTCGCCGCTGGCCGGAATATGGTCAAACACTTCCGGCTCAAGAATGTAAATGCCGGTGGAAGCCAGGTTAGACAGCGCTTCTTCCTTGGTAGGTTTTTCCTGGAAACCAACAATAAATTTGTCGTCGTTTAAAACGGCTACTCCAAAACGACTGACGTCGTCCACTTGCTTGAGAGCAATGCTAGCTACTGCTTTTTTCCGTTTGTGTTCGGCCACGATATAAGAAAGATCAGCGTCCGTAAGCAGATCACCCATGAGCACAATGAAAGTGCCGTCTTGCAAAAAGTCACGACAATAGCGCACACCGCCGGCATCGCCGCTCAGTTTTTCTTCTACGCGAAACTGCACATTGGTGCCGAATTTTTTACCGTCGCCGAAATAGTCAATTAAACGCTCGGGCAGATAATGGAGATTGGCAATAACATCGGTGAAACCATGCCCCTTGAGCAAATTGAGCAAATGCTCCATGACAGGAAAGTTGGCTACCGGTACAAGTGGTTTAGGAGTGGACGCAGTCAAAGGGTCCAGTCGCGAACCAACACCCGCCGCTAAAACCATTGCCTTCATTTGTGGGCCTCCGTCAAATCTGTCCCAAGTACGTACATAACCAGCCAATTCTAGCCAGATCAGACCATACAAATGGCTAATAACCTAGCGCATATATCTAATGCACCTGTGCTTAGTGCTTCCCACGGGCATTTGCACGAGGTGAAGATTGCCTAATGTTGTTACTGCTGAGCCTGAGCAGGCTCAGCGCAATGCTAAGCGGCTTCGGCGCTTTCGAAAACTTGACGTGTTTTTTCTATCTGCGCCTGGTAGCGATTAAAATCTTGCTGGTAGCGCGTCTGCACATCATTTTTATTTTCGGTTTGTAGACCCGGTACATTACTTCTCGACGAATGCAAATTCTTTTCTTTCTTCTTCTCTATTGCCATTTCTATACTCTCTTCAACTTCTCTTCAACTTCTCTTCAATACGTCTTTAAAACGATGGGTTCTAACTTATTTGTGATTCCTAAAACTTGCTCAGTCGCTAACATCAGCGTTCGAAATGACGGTTAGTGACAACTCTTGATTCCGGTGAAAGCAGCTTGGATACAGACTATTTATATATATCCCAGGCGAAGTTAAGCAGTCACTAAGAACAAATCACAAACTTGAGCCAAAAATAATATATCACGAACATACACTGTGGGCCACTGCTTGCCAAGAGCAAGCCGCACATTTAATCCATTCGCATGAGAAATTTTAGTGAGCAGCGGTAGAGCCGGGCTCAGTTTCAGGAAGTTTGAGACTGAGAGCGACGACAATGAGCATGCACACTCCGCCGGCGATATAAGGGCTCATATAACCGAACTGTCCAAATAGCGCACAACCGACAATTGGTCCAAAAATTCTTCCCAGGGTAGAAACTGATTGACCAAGACCAAGAACACCACCGACAGTCTCTTCTGGAGCCAGTTTCGAGATGATACTCTGGTTGCAGGGATTATTTATGCCTGAGCCCACAGACAAAAGTGTCATGCCAAGCCCCAGTACAAGCCAGTTGTTGGTCAGGGGAGTGACGAACAGTCCAGCGGCAATCAGAATCGAACCAACTGTTATCAGCTTGCGCTCGCTATATTTTTTAGTCAGCTGGCGAATCATCCCACCCTGAACAATGACAATCAAAATGCCGATGTAGACAAACAAGAAAGTATTTTCTTTCGGACCCCAGTTGTAAAGCTTAGCGGTGAGCAAAACCAGTGTCGCTTCCATATTGGCGAAAGCAAAAGTAGAAACGAAGAAAATTAAAAAAGAAACGCGCAGCTTTTCGCTGGTGATATTTTTCAGGTAAAAGTCCAGACCTAGGCCGAAACGTTCTTTGCCGAAATTGCCGCGCTCTTTCGGTTCAGGTAATAAGAAAAACGTCAAAACCAGATCGAGCAAACTGAAGCCGGCGGCAAAGAAACCTACGGTTTGCAAACCATATTGCACCAGAGCACTGCCAAGCGCCGGTCCAAGAACAAAACCGAGGCCGAAGGCAGCACCCACCATACCCATTCCGCGGGCGCGGTTTTCTTTGGTGGTGATGTCAGTAATGTAAGCCTGGGCCACGGCGATATTGGCATTGCCGAATCCGGCCACAATGCGCGAAGCAAATAGACCAACCAGCGATCCTGAAAAGCCCCAGATCATATAGCCGATGAATGAGGCTACCAGGCTGATTAAAAGCACCGGCCGCCGGCCGATTCGATCCGACAACCGGCCCCAGAACGGGGTGAAAATAAATTGCATCACTGAGTAACTGGCTATCAAGAGGCCGATAACCAGATCTGAGGCATGCAACTGTTGCGCGTAGGTCGGCAAAATGGGAATGACCAGGCCAAAGCCCATCAAATCGATGAAGACGGTCATGAAGATGAGAAGCAGCGGCGCTTTATTGGCAGATGACAAAATTGTGGTCTCCTGAAAACTTAGCTGCCAGTTTTTCGTTTTTGGCAACAGTTCTGCAATTGCATTGACTATTTTCCGGCCAGCTAGTTAATTCTGTCCGCTTGGCGGGCGGCTTTCTACAGCAAGGACGGTATCTGAAGCAATTTAAAGGCCGATGTGAAAGAGTAAACGGCTGCTCTGGTTATCTTTAAGGCCTTCAGTTAATATTTGCTCGCTTTATTGCTGAGATATTAAGAAGCAAACCGTTAAGATGTTTGTAGATCACGGCTCTGGGTAATTAAAAGTAAGATGGCAGGGGGAAATTGCCTTTTGGCGATTCATTTACTACTTACTAGAGAGAACTGGCGTTCCGCTAGCAGATTTGTATGAAACTTTGTCTGATATGTAATTTTCAGACTGCTGGCGAGCAAGATATCTGTCCTCGAGATGGATCGTCTATGGTCACCGTCGGTGATGACCCACTACTGGGAATGGTGGTGGAAGGTCGCTACAAGATCCAGTCAGTGATTGGTCAGGGTTCGGCAGGCACAGTCTACCGGGCGGTGCAGGAATTGATTGGCCGCGAAGTGGCAGTCAAAGTTTTGCATGACTATCTGGTATCAGATGATGAGTTCATCAAACGCTTTAAGCAGGAAGCCAAGGCTTCCAGCCGACTGAACCATCCTAATATCATCACCATTTACGATTTCGGCGTTATTCCTCAGGGTGGCGGCAGGCCTTACATTGCCATGGATTTACTCAACGGCACGCCGCTGTCTGACTTCATTGCCGAAGTCAATCACATTCCACCGGTAGAAGCCGTTCCGATTTTCACCCAGGTTTGCGCCGCATTAGCAGAAGCACATCGTCAGGGCGTTGTCCACCGTGACATCAAGCCGGAAAATATTGTTCTGGTGGAACGTGGCGGCCAGAAAAATTTCCCTATCGTGGTAGATTTCGGCATCGCCAGACTTGTGCAAGAAGAATCTGACCAGGCTAAAATTACACGCACGGGCACCGTATGTGGTAGCCCCACTTACATGAGTCCTGAACAGTGCACATCGAGCAAAGTTGATCATAGAAGTGACATTTATTCGCTCGGTATCGTCTTTTACGAATCTCTAACAGGCGAAGTGCCTTTCCAGCATGAAGAGCTGGTGCGAGTAATGGCTATGCATCTGTCTGATGCCCCTGTTCCCTTAAATGAAATGCGACCTGATTTGAATTTCCCCGAAGCTTTGATGCAAGTGGTGCACAAAACTCTGCTGAAAAATCCAAACGATCGCTATCAAACAATGGACGAACTTTCTCAGGCCCTTGAGGAAGCAATGAAAGAGCCTGAAACCAAGACTTCCGTCGGTATTACTCAAACATTGCATAAAGACATGATACCGGGCCCTCTTGCTCAAGATGATGCCTTGCAACACCGCAAAGAATCGCGAGAAATGTTGCAGCAAAGGCCGCTCACCCGCGAGATGCTCAATCAGCAAAATGCCACCAATCCTGCCGGCATCGGTGTGACCGGGCAGCCCCAGCCGGCCGAAGAGGTCGGTCAGCGCACCATGGGTTATGCCGATCAAGTGGCCGCTTATCGCGACGCACAAAAATACGCTGATAATTCTCATAGCCAGAATAAAGCTGCCACTAATTTCTCCGCTGGCCGTGGTGGCCCTGGTGGTATCGGTCGCATATTCTCTACCGCCCTGCGATTCTTGCCGGTACTGGCTACTCTTGCTTTAATTGGCGCGGCCGTAATGTTCGCTATGAACTCTGCGCAATTCCAGGGCATGATGCCCTGGGCCAAATCGGCCGATTCGAAAACTGTCAACGAAGACGATCCGGAAGCTTTAATAAAAGCTGGTAAATTGGCTCAGGCTGTAGCTTTAATGAAATCGATGAAAGCTCAAGGCAAATTGCCTTCCGATCTGACCGACAAGTATTACACCACTTGCGTTAGTCTCGGAAAGCTCTATATGAAAGACAAAAAGTTTAACGAAGCGGTGGCCGTGTTACAACAAGTACCCGGCAAAGTCACTCAAAGTCAATCAGCCAAAGATCTATTGCGCAAAGCCAAGAAGCAAGCCAAATAATTTGCCTATCTAAAGCTGCCGAATGCTCTGAACTTATCCTGGCGATGCTGGCGCACTTCTTTTGGCGAGAGCTTAAGCAGTTCTTGCAATTGCAAGACAATGGCAGCCTTCAAATTGGCAGCTACAGCCTGATAGTCATGATGAGCGCCACCGAGAGGCTCTTTAATCACTTGATCAATTACGCCCAACTGCAAAATTTCTTTGGCCGTCATCTTCATGGCCTGACAGGCTTCCGATACTTTGTCGTTCGAACGCCATAAGATAGATGCGCATCCTTCTGGCGTAATCACTGAATAAACCGAATGCTCGAGCATCAAAATGCGATTGGCTACCCCAATGGCGAGGGCACCACCTGAGCCACCTTCACCGGTAATCGCTGCCACCACGGGCACTGTCACACCCGCCAGCTCCATGAGATTCTCGGCAATCGCTTGCGATTGATTATGCTCTTCGGCGGCAATACCGGGATAGGCTCCCTGAGTGTCTATCAAACAAAGAATAGGCAATTTAAATTTGTCGGCATGGCGAAAAAGTCGCAATGCTTTGCGGTAGCCTTCAGGTTGCGGCATGCCGAAATTACAGTGTTGCTTATCGCGAAGTGTGCGACCTTTTTGCGTGCCTACTGCCACCACTTTAATGCCGTCAATTTCCAGCAGGCCACCCACCATGGCGGCATCATCAACGCCCTTACGATCGCCGTGGAGTTCAATCCAGTTAGGATCCCAGGCCGAAAAATAATCTCTTGTATAAGGTCTTTGCGGATGACGGGCAATGGCAAGATGGTCGATAGGTCGCAAATTGAGATAGAGTGAGCGTTTAAGCGAATTATATTGCTCTTGCATGCGGTCGAGGTCCGCTTCCAGTTCCGGATTGTCCGACAACTGTTTTTCCAGAGCGTCCATGTTCTGAGCCAGAATTGCCAGGGGCTGTTCAAATTCTAGAGGTATTGGTTTTTTGTCGGTAGCCATGACTCTCGTTTCGCTTGATTAATTGCGCGCACCTAACGGTTTAGGCTCGGAGGAACCCTGACCGTTAGAATTTTCGCTGGAGTTATTCGCGTTGGCTGAAGTGCCGGCGCCCTGGTGAAAAGTAATTAAGCGGGCCAAAGTCTCTTTCAGCTTATTGCGGCTGACTACCATATCTACCTGGCCATGCTTGAGCAGATATTCAGCGGTTTGAAAATCAGCGGGCAACTTCTGGCGAATAGTTTGTTCAATTACGCGACGGCCAGCAAATCCGATGCGAGCTCCCGGCTCGGCGATGATAAAGTCACCGAGCATGGCAAAACTGGCAGTGACACCACCGAAAGTAGGTTCGCTCAAAATAGAGATATAGAGTCCACCAGCATCATTGAATGTCTTCAAGACCGAGCTGGTCTTAGCCATTTGCATCAAACTCAAAATGCCTTCTTGCATCCGGGCACCACCGGAGCTGCACACTACAATCAACGGTGATTTGCGCTCGAGGGCCGCTTCAGTCAAGCGGGTAACTTTTTCTCCCACAACCGAGCCCATAGAGCCGCCGAAGTGGCCAAAATCCATACAGCCAAGGGCCGCGGTTTGACCCTCGATCTTGCATAGACCGGTGAGCACCGCTTCGCGCAAACCCGATTTGCGGCTGGCTTCATCCTGTCTCTTTGTATAAGCTTCAGTATCAAAAAAGTTAAGGGGATCGGAAGAGCGCATGTCGGCATCAAGCTCTTCAAAAGAGTTTTCATCGGCCAATTGTTCAATGCGGTCCAGTGCACCTATTCTGAAGTGATAATCACACTTCGGGCAAACATCTAAATTAGTACGCAAGTCGCGGGTATAAAGAAGCTCACGGCACTGGAAACATTGTTTCCATAAAGCGCAATACTCTTCCGTTGTCAGGGGCTGAGTAATTACTTCTTGAATCTCGCGGCGCTTCTGCCGGCTGGCGAACCAGTCTTTTAAATCCATCGCTACTCCAGTGGCCTCAAATGATGCTCGAATGATGCTCGAAAGATGCTCGAAACATGCTCGAATGATGGAGAATGGGTGACAAAGAGGTCATTATACCACTGGCTGCCGCATAGCCAGGGACAGGCAAGGGTACTGATGCGAATAGTCACAAAGAAGCAGATTATCTACGAGGCAAAATGAGCCCAGACAGCTCTACAGCAGGCAGCGCAGACGACGACTTTAAATTAAGCTCGACTGCTTCATATTCAAGTTTTTTCTTACCGCCCCAGGCTTTCTCGACACAAAGCGGCCGGGCGGTTACTGACGATGCCGCCATCTGCCATCAGCTGCGCAAAGTTCTGCGGCTCAAAATCGGCGACGGCATAAGATTGCTCGATGGCGTAGGCCACGCCTGGCTCGCCACTATAGTTTCCCTGGAGCGCTACAGCACTGTCTTCAAATTGGAGACGCTGTGTGACCAGGGTGAATCCACAGCAAAAGAGCGTTGCCGCATAGTCTGCTTGCTGCCGCTCATCAAAGGGCACCGCTTTGAGTGGGCACTAGAAAAGTTGACCGAAATCGGCGTGCATCAAATTATGCCCTTTGCCACCACCCGTACTATCGTGAAAATTAAAGACGACAATCAGGGACGTCTCAAACGCTGGCAATTAATTACCAAAGAAGCAGCGGAACAATCCGAGCGCCTGACACTGCCCACAATCGACGAGCCGGCACCACTAGCAGAAGTTCTGCATAATCTTGCCGCACCAGCTGGAAGTTCCAACGATTCGAATAACACCTACCGCCTGCTGCTCAGCGAAAGAAGCAAGGCACCAAATATGGTTCAACTATTGGCCCGGGGAAAATCCTCTACTGACAACAGCGACACGGCAGCGGGTGGCCCATCGGCGCTATGTCAAATAGCGCTAATTGTTGGTCCGGAAGGTGGTTTTACTGAAGAAGAATGTGGTCTGATTCGGGAAAATAATTTTCTTCCTGTCTCCATGGGCGACACCATTTTACGAAGTGAGACGGCTGCCATTTTGGCCGCCGGAATGGCAATCGCAATAGCTTCAACCTTAGACTAAAAAAATTTATTGCACCATCGGAGATATCACTCCAGTCTTTGCAAAAGGCATATCTTCGATACCGACTCCATCAAGGCAGAGACCACTGGATAGGCAGAAAAGATATAGATTTCGCCCACTGACAAAGCGCCGCCTGGCGGGTGGTGCGAAGATAAATTTTCTGTGGAGACTTGACAAAGGGATCTTATCCGAGCGTTAATAGTAGGCGTCGGTGGTGGCATCAGCGGTGACGCTTATCAAACCTCACGAAGCCCCCCAAAGATTTACTCGCTTCAACTTCAAAAAACTTCTGCTCACTGGTTTGCTCGGTCAAATTAAAGTCGTAATTTACTACTAATGCCCGACCAATCACAAAGCTCATCAGCCGCATCAGGTTCAACTCCCAACTTCCGAGGAAACTCAGCCGTGGCCGCCAATCTCGCACAAGTGAGAGAAGCTATCGACGAACAAACCGTAAGGTTGATCGCCGTAACTAAACACGCCAGCAATGCGCAAATCGAAGAAGCGTTCTCATTGGGAGTGTGTGAATTTGGTGAGAGTCGCATTCAGGACGCTTTGAAAAAACGTCAAACTTTGCCACCACACGTAGCACTAAATTCCAACTGGCATTTTATCGGACACTTACAGTCGAACAAAGTCAAGCAGGCCGTCGGCAACTTTTCTTTGATTCACTCGGTCGATTCGCTGAAGCTGGCCCTAGAGATTTCCAACGCCGCCGCGCACAGTGGCACCACTCAATCAATTTTGCTGCAAATCAAAATGGTGCCTGATAATTCAAAATCAGGATTTACTCCAGAACAATTGAGAAATTCTCTAGCCGACATTCTCGCTTTGCCTTGTATAAAGGTAGAAGGTTTAATGACCATCAGCCCTCTAACAGATGACGTAAACGTATGGCATGAGAGTTTCTCCGGTCTCACCGCCCTGCGCGATCAACTGGCAAGTGAGTTTGCTGTTCCTCTTAAAGAGCTATCTATGGGAATGACGAACGACTGGCGAGAAGCCATCGTATGTGGTTCAACTATGATCAGGCTCGGTCGAGCAATTTTTGGCAATTAGCCACCAAAGTTTTTCACACTCGGGATTATTGACTTACAAAACGTAGAGAATTCGGTAGAGACTTTTAATTTAGACCAACAGGGTAAGGAGGAAAGTAGTGAGCATCGTTCAAAAGTTCAAAAGCTTCTGGTTTGGGCCTGCAGATAACTACGAGCGCGAGGATTTCGAAGATCTTTTTGAGACTTCCGACGACGTTTACGCTACCAATGGACAACTAGCTCTTGATCCGGTTGCACACGCTCAAGAGCCTGTGAAGACCGCAAGAGTACACCAAATGATTCCCGGCACTGGCGCCAAAATTTTGGATCATCCAAACGCCCAGGCCATGAGTGAAGTTCTGGTGATCGAACCTAGACAATTCGAAGAGTCTTTGGATATTGTTGAACATCTTCGTGGTCGCAAGTCTGTGCTTCTTAATTTGCACATGCTCGACAATGAAGGATCGCAACGAGTAGTAGATTTCCTCTCCGGCGCCTGCTGGGCTATCGATGGCCATCAGCAACGCATCGGCGATGGCGTATTCCTCTTTGCGCCAGCTAGCGTGACCATCAGTTCAGAATCTACTTCTTCCAAAGTAATTAAAGAAGCGTTCTGGAATAAAGCCCAACCTATTTAGAGTTCAGGCGTCCCGCAGGAAACCCAGGAAACATCAAGAGAAAGAGGCAAGGTCACACTTGCCTCTTTCTTGTGGAAAAATACGTCCGGACGTATTTTCCACAAGAACTACAGTACAAATTAAAAAGCTTTGCTATACCACTGCTTGGGATTCGAAGCCACTTTGTTGCAGTAGATACTGAAGTGCAGGTGCGGCCCATTGGCCCGGCCTGTCTGTCCCACAGCTCCAATAGTCTGTCCGGCGGCCACATTTTGACCTAGTTTGACGTTCAGTTTTTGCATGTGGATATAGAAAGAAACCACGCCCTGGCCGTGATCGAGAGCAACACAGTTACCGTGTAGTTTGAAAACTCCGGTACTGGCCAGTATCACCGTCCCTGGTGCGCAAGCATAAATGGGGCTGCCCTGAAATCCGGCATAATCGAGGCCGCTATGAAAATAATCGGGCAAGAGTTTGCCGTTCACAATGCGGCGCAAACCAAAGCCGGCTGACACTCTTGCTTTAGAAGGAACATTGAAATTCTTGCTCCAGTGACGCTCGACGCTGACAGTGGCCTTAGCTTTGTCCACAGCTTCTTCTTCGCCTATAGCCATGTTGAAGTTGTTTTTGGAAGACGGCAAAGACAGGCGTTGCACCGGATAATGAGCGTCAGTGACGATTACACGAGTTGAAAGCCCGCCTACGGTGAGCGGCTGCAATCCGGCTTTTTCAACCACCGGCACCGTCACTAGTGCGCGGTAAGCAGGACCGTCTTCAGTATCAAAAGCAAAAAGCTTGTATTTGTTTTTGAGAAATTCGAGTGCCGGAGCCTCTGAACCTGCTTCCCGAGCCATGTCTTTGGCGAGAACGACAATTTCCATCACTTCGCCTTGTTTCGGCCGAGAATTTGAAATTTTAATTGGTGAGATGGCGACGTCGCCCTGACTTTCTTCCGCCCCAGCAATTTTAGAAGCAGAAAGACCTCCGCCCGGGTTTTTAGCCGCACCAGCAGAGGTCGCTGTTAGCACTGAAAGAACAAGAGAAAGACAACTGGAGACAAGAAGACCAGATTTTTTTGATTGCAGCAAAATACTTAGCAATGCTCCGTAGCTAGGACAAGCTACTTTCTCAGCAACCAGGTTTTTTTGCAACTGTTTAATCGCCCGGAACAGCTTGAACAGCTAATTCTATTCTTCAGCCGAAGCAGGCACCAGTCGATCAATCGCTTCTTTGAGAGCGGCAATTTTATCGATTGGCAGAGCAATACCCTTTTTGGTCGGCTTCTCTTCCTGGTCTTTATCGACGTACCATTCGCGAATGTGGAGATACTTGGTACCTCGATATTCGCCGATATATACGTTAATTGTCTCGCCACGAGCTTTTTCGTGGATTGTGATTCTCTCTTCCAAGGCCTATCCTCCCGGTTTGCTGCAAGTCTTCTTGGATAAGTATTCTTGCGCCTGTTCTTTAGTGCTATGAAAAACTCAAAGGTCCCAGCTATTCTGATGCCACGTAGAAGAGTAAAACCCAACAGATCTAGAACTAAGTATATATAAATTATTTTCTAGTTAAAGGATCTGTATAAGATCTATCTAGTTATCAGACAGATCAAGATCAAGTAAAAAGAAAAACAATGAGCCAGTTAATCGACCAGGTAGAAATAGAAGTGCTGTCCGGCGACGGCGGCAACGGGGCCGTGATGTGGCGCAAAGAAAAGTATGAGCCCATGGGGGGCCCATACGGCGGTAATGGCGGCCGCGGCGGCAGCGTCTTTATTGAGGCGACCCTGGACCTCAGCACCCTGGTAGATTTCCGCTTTAAGCAAAAATTTGAGGCTGAACCAGGCATCAAGGGTGGCAACAAAAATTGCCACGGCAAAGGCGGCAAAGACATCGTTATTCGCGTGCCAGTAGGCACAGTGATTCGAGATCTGGACAAAGATAAGGTCATAGCCGATCTGATCAAGGCCGGCCAGCGGGTCATGGTGGCTGAAGGCGGATACGGCGGCAAGGGCAATTGCGAACTGGCCACGCCGACCAAACGCGCTCCCCATTATTGTGAACCTGGTCAACCAGGCATCGCCAGGCGTCTGCAAATGACCCTGAAGCTCCTTGCCGACGTCGGTATTATCGGACTACCCAACGCCGGTAAATCAACCCTTCTAGCGGCTGCCACGCGTGCCAAACCAAAGATCGCCGATTATCCGTTCACCACCCTCGAACCCAATCTCGGCGTAGTCAAGCCTGAGCACGGCGCCAACTACGAAGGCTATGTCATGGCTGACATTCCCGGCTTAATTGAAGGAGCTTCACAAGGCATCGGTCTAGGGCACAACTTCTTGCGCCATGTAGAGCGCACCCGGCTTCTCATTCACATGGTCGACATCAATGCTGAAGACGTACTGGCCGACATGGAAATCATCAATAAAGAGCTCGCGCTTTACGACAAGCGCTTGAGCGATCTGCCCCAGCTGGTAGTGCTTAACAAGGCTGAACTGATGCCAGAAGAAGACGCTGAAGCAATCAAAACAAGAGTAGCAGCGGCTATCGCGCAGCGTACCAAGACGGCCTTGTACGAAGACGATTTGAAATTGAAAGAAAGAGTCTTTTTGCTTTCAGCCTATTCGCGCATGGGCATGCCTGATTTGCTCGACATCACCGGCAAGCTGGTTATTCGATTGAAAGAACTGGCGGCCAAAGTAGAACCTGCTCAAATCGAAGATGACGAAGCGGCCGTGGATCACGGCAGCACCGGCTTTGAAATCGTGCAAATAAAAGGTGGACTGCTGGTTGACAGCGACAGAGCCACTCGCATCATTCAAGTGACCAACTTAAAAGAGCCAGAAGCGCTCTTCAGCCTCTGGCAACGGCTTAGAGCCATGGGGATTATTGATGCATTAATTGAAGCCGGAGCCGAACCAGGAACAGACGTCACCATTGGCGGTGTGATCTTCACTTTCGGTGAGGGTCTTCAATAAAAATCTGATTTAGGTGAACCGGATTATTTCGCTGCTTTAGCGGTTTTTTCTGGTTTGCCGGCAGCCTGGCTAACTTCTTTCACCAATTTTTTGACCTGGCGAACTACAGCAGCTTTTTTGGCCACAACTTTTTTGCGAGCTCTTTCGGCCACTTTGACCGCTCTTTTCATGCCTTTTTGCTGAGCCATTACTGGATCTCCTGAATTTATGTTATTTGCAAGTGGGCAATGATACTACATCCAGAGATTGCCAAGATAGCGAATGCAGCCTTTCGTTGAGCTTGGTAAAGAATCAATCACTGTTTTTCCCACTGGCGGAAAGAGCGTTAAGCTGTGCAGATCCTTGATCGGCAAGTAGTCAACAGCAGCTAAAACCGGCTCGTCACCTAACTTCAAAATGCCGCCTACAACATGGGCAGTCAGGTAGACGTTGACAATATGGCGAGAGCGATCGGGGGCAATGGCCTCCGAAAGAAAGACAAAGTCGTCAACTGCCACCTCCAGGCCGGTTTCTTCCTTCATCTCGCGCACGGCGCACTCTTCGAAGCTCTCGCCATATTCAAGTCTGCCGCCGGGCAAGACCCAGTACTGGCGATTGCCTTTGCGATGTTTGACCAGCAAAATTTGTTCGTCCGCCACCACTATGACCGATACCCGCGTGGTGGGAATATTCTGCGCACTTTTGCTGAATTTCCTGAATTTTGGTCTTGGCAAATTGGCTCCAGGGGTTCAGAAAATGTACTGTTTTATTTTATGACAATTTCGCGCGATAAAAATTGCAAATCGCAACGACTGTCAGCTTTTCAAGTTATGGTGCGAGGGTCATCTGCTAATCTAGCAAAAATAGGATGTCTAACTAATGGATGCCAAAGAATTCGAGAACAAAATCGACGGCCTGGTGAGCGCTGCTCTTTCAGCCATAGAATCGACCGCTAGTTTAGACGGTCTGGAAAATTTGAGATTGCAATATCTGGGTCGAGAAGGCGAATTGACCGTGATTCTACGCGGCCTCGCCAGCCTTGATAAAGCATTCCGGCCCACTGCCGGCCAGCTGGGCAACCAGGCCAAGCAAAAAATCGAACAAAGTCATGAGGGAAAACGCAAATATCTTTACGAGGCCGGTTTGACAGAACGCATGGCCCGCGAAGCAATCGATGTTACCGCCCCTGGTGCTCGCTATCCCATCGGCCATGTCCATCCACTTTCGCAAATCAGCAGTGAAATCATCAGCATTTTCTACAGCATGGGCTTTTCGGTTGCCGACGGCCCTGAAGTAGAAACCGACTACTATAATTTCGACGCACTGAACACCCCCGCCTCGCATCCCGCTCGCGATGAGCAAGATACTTTTTACACAAACATGGGTCCGTCAGTGCTTTTGCGCAGTCAGACATCGACAGTGCAAATTCGCGTTATGGAAAATAATAAGCCTCCCTTGCGCATCATTGCGCCCGGTCGCGTTTATCGCAATGAAGAGGTAAACGCGCGCAAATACCCGCTCTTTCACCAGGTGGAAGGTTTGCTAATTGATCGCGACGTTACTTTCGGCCAACTGAAAGGCACGCTTTCCGCCTTCATTCAGGCTCTTTTTAAAAAGCCTTTAAAAGTGCGATTTCGTCCGGACTTTTTCCCTTTCACCGAACCCAGCGCTGAACTCGATAGCGAATGCCCTTTTTGCAACGGTAAAGGCTGTAAGACTTGCGGCGGACGCGGTTGGCTTGAACTTTTAGGTTGCGGCATGGTCGATCCAAATGTGCTCAAAGGGGTCGGAATTGATCCTGAAGAATTTAGTGGATTTGCCTTTGGCATGGGGCTAGAACGGCTGGCCATGCTCAAATACGATATCAATGATATTCGCAATTTTTATACTAATGATTTGCGTTTTCTGGAGCAGTTCTAAATGAAACTTTCATTCGACTGGCTGTCTGAGTTTGTTGATCTCAGTGGCCTTACCGCTCATCAGGTGGCCGAAAAGCTCACCATGGGAGCCTTTGAAGTAGAAGAAGTAACCCTGGTAGGGCCTGACTTGACCGGTCCTATTGTTGTGGGCGAAATTCTCGAAATTACTCAGCATCCCAATGCCGACAAAATCAGATTGACTAAAACCCGCATCAAGGTAGGCGCTGAGCCTCTCGATATCGTATGTGGTGCCGGCAATATTGAAGTAGGCCAATTAATACCAGTGGCATTGGCCGGCGCTAAAGTAATTAATCGCCATGACGGATCGCCGCTTTTAATCAAGGCTTCCGCCATAAGAGGCGTGCAATCAAACGGTATGCTTTGTTCGCCGCCTGAGTTGGGCATCACCGATAGTGCCACCAAAGACGGCATTTTAATTCTCAATGCCAATGGTGAGAAGCCCGAACTGGGAAGCGACATTCTCCAGTTGCTGCCCATTCAACGAGACTTTATTTTGCACGTAGAGCCGCGCTCTAACCGTGGTGACGCTCTTTCAGTTATGGGTCTGGCTCGCGAAGTTGCCGCCCTCTTTGGCCGTCCGTTAAAACCAGCCACCTGGTCGTTAAGCGAACTAAAAACCGATGCCACCAAATCTAAATTCAATAATGTAGTGATCGAATCTGCTCCAGAAGATTGTCCGTTTATCACCTTGCGCGTTCTTGAAGGCATCAAAATTGGTCCGTCTCATCCGCTCATATCCACACGGCTCACCGCTATCGGCATGCGCACAGTCAATAATGTGGTAGACATCACTAATTACGTCATGCATGAACTGGGTCAACCGCTCCATGCTTATGACCTGAAAAAAATCAAAAATGAAGCTGCTTTAACCGTTCGGCGGGCCAAAGCCGGTGAAACCATTACTACGATTGACGCTAAAGAACGCAAACTGACTGAAGAAATGCTCGTGATCGCTGACGGTGACACTGATACCATCGTCGGTGTGGCCGGGGTGATGGGTGGAAAAGACAGCGAAATAGACGATCAGTCAGACGCTCTGGTGCTCGAAGCAGCATGCTTCGCCCCAGCGGTGGTGCGCCGCGCCTCTCGATTACTTGGTCTTTCCAGCGACGCCAGCTTGCGTTTTGAAAGAGGCATCGATCCGGCCAGTGTGCGCCACGCTGCCAATCGGGCCGCCTACCTCATAGCGAAATATTGTGGCAACGAAGCTAGTACTGCATCGCTTGGCCCCTTGCTGGCAGCCGGCTCAGATCAAGTCAGCGCCGCCAAAGTACCTTTGCGTTCGTCGCAGATAAAAAGATTGCTCGGTATTGAAATTAGCGCCGAACGCGTCGCTGAGCTGCTTACGCCGCTAGGATTTTCAGTCAGCGGAGCGGGCGAGCAAATTGAAGTAATGGTGCCAAGTTTTCGCATCAATGATGTGAAGCGCGAGATAGACTTAATTGAAGAAGTTTGCCGCTTGAATGGCTACGATCAAATTACAGCTTGCATGCCTGCAGCTACTCTGGCTGTGGCAATGCCTGATGATACTTTGCAGCTGGCCAGAAATTGTCTTACCGGCCAAGGCTTATCAGAAGCCTGGTTATCGAGCCTGGTACCAATTGATCAAGAAGGTGCGTCAATGGATCTTGCTGTGCAAGTTCTCAACCCGCTTTCTAAAGATCACCAGCTGATGCGCCAGAGTCTCATTCCCGGTCTAATCAATGCCTGCAGTTATAACCAGGATCATGGTCGCAAAGACGTCTGGCTTTTTGAACATGGTCGGGTCTATTTCAAAGATTTTGAAAACGCGGCCGATAATCATGGTAAAAGCGGAAACAAAATTACCACCGGCGTCAAAGAAAACAATCATCTGGCTGGCCTTATCTGTGGTCAGAGTTTTAAGGCCTTCAATAAAGAAGCATTGGCAGTAGATTTTTATCTGGTCAAAGGTATGGTGGAGAATCTACTTAGTGTGCTCGATATTGATGAGCGCAAACTTGCCTGGCATGGCTTATCGAATCACGAAGATCTTTATCCCTGGCTCCATCCTTACCGATCGGCGCTCCTTACCTTGAACCGGCCGGCCAAGCCTGCCAATAAAGGTGCGGGGAAATCAAGCAGCCTCTTTGAGAGCAATATTACTCTTGGCTACGTCGGACAATTGCATCCGCGGTTTGCCGACAGCAAAGACGTGCGCGATAAGGCCTTTATTTTCGAACTAGATCTCGACCGCCTTAAAAAAGAGCGTAAAGCGAAGAAATTCACAGGCATTGCCACCGGCCCCGAAATGGTAAGAGACATTACTGCCGATTTTGATGTGACTGATAAAGAAGTGCTCTATGAGCAGCTCTCCAAACTGATCTGGAAAGCTGGCGGCAGCAATTTGCAAATGGTGGAACTGGTAAGCATCTACAAAGCTTCACCGGAATCCAAGCGGTCGGCCATCACTTGCAGGTTAACTTTTCAGCATGCCAATGAACCTGTTGCCAACGAAGAAATCGACAAAGTTCTTGGCGGCATTCGAGAAAGTTTGAGCCGCGATTTGGCCGCGTCGTTTAGACTATAAAATAACTCAGAATAATGCTTCTTAAGAAGATCTCCTGACAAATTGAGTCAGTGATTTTTTGACTGTTAGTAATCCTTTGGCCGGGTATAAAGGAAGCAACCCTTAAATGGCTTGGGACAAGGAAAGGTAGCTAGCAAAGATTCATGTACAGGCTCAGATTCCGGAAGAGTTGGATAGGCTTGCTGGCTTTAGTCGGCGGTGCAATCATAATGACCGTGATGCGTCTGAATCCGTTCAGTGCAGGAACGAACTTTGACCTGCCTCTACTCTGGATTCTGCCGGCTCAGATAGTTTTGCCGCTCCTCTTTGCTTTTTATCAATATCGCACCTGCCCTACTATTCAGCAGGTTGGCGCATATTGCTGGACTATCGCCATGATTAGCGCATTTGGCTTGATTGCCGATCTTTGCGTTATGAGCGAAATCGACCGGGTCTTCCGCTTCGCTGTAATTCAAGAAGGCTGGCTCTTTCACTTTAATGCCGTGACACTCGGCTTGATGAATATTCTTGGCATGATTGCCGCAGTCAATCTCATGCAAGCTGAACAAATAAGTAGCTTCGCCGACGCCAAGGTGGCTGAAGCTCAACTGGGACGGTTGAAGGCAGTCAAAGTCGACCCCGAAACCCAGAACAAATGGGAAAAAGCCGCCTCTCATGGTGGAGCTCAGGCCGATGGCCGCAGCTTGCGTTCTACCATGACCAACCTCAAAGCCATAAGTTTGCAGGACCCATCGCAGAATCTCAGCGGACCTTCGCCCACTGTGCCTAGAGAAATGCCCCTGCGTACTCCTGAAAATTCAGGGGAAGCTGGCAGTCTGGCGAGCTTGCTCGACCGCATCGGCGACGAACCGGCAGCCATTGAAGGTGAAGACTCAGGTCAACATCCGACCGCAGCCTCAGTAGCTGAAGTGGCATTTGACCCACTAGCTGCTGCTCCTGTATTTGAACCACAGTTCGATCTACTGGAAATAGCAGCTCTAGACGAAAACCCTGAACCAAAAGAAAGCGTCTCTACCGGCATGATGGGCAGCTTCAAACCCACAAGCCAGTCAAGTAAAGAAGCAACGCCAAGCGAACCTTTTGCTACAGCCACGTCGCAAGCCAGCCCTCAAGCCAACGCCGAAGCGGCATCACAACCGAGTGTGCAGGCACAAGTAAGCGCTCAAGCGGCGGTCAACACGCCAAGCAGCTTAGAATCGCCAACAGCATCGAACACTCGCTTGCAGGCGATGAAGCGCAGAAACACCAGCACATTCACCAAATTACAATCACTTTCATCGAGCAGCACCGGTTCGCTTAAACCACAAGCCCTTGACTCTACGCCGCAAGCAGAGCCTGACAGCCTGAAAAGCTTGCTCGACCGCCTCGACGATGACCACGTGCAAGAGCCTGCTCAAGCATTAACTCCTCCTGTAGAACTGGTTTTAGATACTGTCTTTAAAGAAGATGGCCATCTTGAAGTGACTGTCGCCTCATCTTCGTCATCAGTTCCTTCAGTTGACAGCATTGCTGTTTCTAAACCTGATTCAACCGGCGCTGTTCCGTCAGCGGCAGTACAGGCGGCTCTCGCCAAAGCAAAAGAAATGGCTGCAGCAGAGGCAGAAGCAGAAGCGGCAGCTGAAGTAGGTAGCTCAAGCGGCAATCATTCCAGCTTGAGCGATCGCTTAACGGCCTCCAGCGCCATTGAAGCTCCATCTCTGGCTAACTTGCTCGATACCGCAGAACCTAATGCCGAGCTGGTTGAAGACGAAGAACCAGAAGCACTATTCGCCGGTGGTGTTGATAAAGACATCGATAATCTCTTCTCTGATCTAGCTCCAGCGGAAGCGCAAAAAGTAGTAGAAGGTTCTGAGTTTGCTCGTATTGACGAAACTGAAGCAGCAAGTGAAGCTATCGAGACGCCGGCGTTTGAACTTAATCCTTTACTCAGTGCCCCTCTGGAAAACGCTCAAGATCAAATTAGCGAACCAGCGAGTTTCTCTGGTGCAGACGAAGCTGAAGTGGAAGAAGAATCAACAGGCCTGTTTGAAGGCGGCGTAGATTCTGATATTGACGATATATTCTCCGAACTGGCACCACCTGAAGCTCAAAAAGAAGTCGGTCAGGTTCTCGCTAAGAGCGATGCCAGTGACGTCGATGCCGATGTCGCCGGTATGATTTCGAACTTGTCTGCACAACAAGCCGCAGCTGACGATAGTGATGACGATGAATCTACAGGCACCTTATTTGGTGCCGGCGTCGACTCAGATATCGACAACATTTTCTCAGAGTTAGCACCGCCTGAAGCTCTTATGGAAGTTAAGGATGTCCTTAAACCCAGAGCCGAAGCCGCACCTGAAGTGGCCGCGAGAGTTGAAGACTTTAGCGTTCCTGAAGCTGAAGCTGCCGAAGATCAAGAAGAAGGTCTGTTTGGTGAAACTTTAGGCGAAGATCTCGACAATTTATTCTCTGAATTGACTGATGATAAACAGCTAGAAGTAAGCCCCGAAACTCTAGCGAAAGTCAAAGGCACCATCGTCGAAGAAGAAACTGCACCTCTTGCAAAAGCTCCGGCCAAGCCACCTTCGCCCCGTGCCACTGGTGACATGCCGGCCCTCAGTGCCGAGCAAGCTGAAGAAATCAAAGACGCAGTAGAAGAATCGGTGGTCGAAGCATCGGTAGCAGAAGAAAAAGTTGCGGCAAAAGCTGACGATAAAAAAGATAACGATCCAAAAGGTCCTAATTACAAAGAAGTAAAAGAATTTGGTCGCCTCTCGACCCGCTCCGGTTCGCTCAAATCAGCACCGGAAACCGTAGGCACCATGAAGACCATCGGCAAGCTTCTGCTTGACGTAAAAGCCGTAGAGAACATCATAAAGAGCGGTGAGAACAGAAAAATCGGCAGCGGCCTTTCAACAGCCAAAGTAATCAGTGCTGCTCGCGGTGAAGGCATCAAACAAATTCTCGTCACCATCGATTCGTATGAAGGCGTAGCCGGCAGTTTAATCGTCGGTCATGACGGCCTGGTAATTGCTTCTACAGTTGGCCAGGGCTGGGACAAAGACATGCTCGGTGCGCTTTCTACTGCTCTGCTTTCCACGTCCAACCTGGCAACTAAAAAGCTAGAAATCGGCAAACTAAAGCAGATGGTCTTACTGACCAAGCTGACTACCGATGAAGGCGATGTGCTCAAGAGCACTTTGCTGACAGACGTAGAAGTCGGTATTTTAGCCGTGTTCATTGAGCAGACCGACTTGTCTAAAATCGATGGCCTGCTTGAGACAATTCAAAAAACCATTCACGGCACTTAAGTACTGAAGTATGAAGGTACTTGCGCCCACATTAAACCAATCCTAAATAGAAGCTTGGAGATCAATGAATCTGCTCCGCATTCTGTAAGAATGCATCCAGCACGCTCTATTAGGAGAGAATCATGACATCACCACAAAGCACAAGCAGCATTTTGAAAGTGGGCGACAAAGCTCCAGCATTCGATCTGCCTGCATTTGTTCACGGCCAGGCCGCTGGTAACATCAAACTGGCTGATTATGCCGGTTCTAAAAATGTAATTCTGGCCTTCTATCCCAAAGACGATACACCAGGCTGCACCAAAGAAATGTGTGCCTTCTCCGAAGACATGGGCACTTTTGCAGAGCACAATACACAGCTTCTCGGTATCTCTACCGATGACGTTGTCTCCCACGAAAAATTCGTCGCTAAATTTACCCTTAAACAGCCTCTATTGGCCGACCAGGCTGGGCAAATAGGCAAACTTTACGGTACCGTAACTGAAGGCAAAGCGACCGCCAGCCGCGTGCTTTTTGTCATCGACAAAAGCGGTGTTGTCCGTCACGTTGTTGAAGGCATGCCTACCAACACCGAATTGCTCGAAATCGTCAAAGAGTTGAAGTAACAAATACTTCCAGCTACTGACTTTTGCCGGCCTGGTCGAGGCTATCGAGCACCAGTTGCACTGTAATTATTTCAGGCAACACGATTGGTGACTGCGCTTTACCGGCAGGAAAAATAACATATAACGGAACTCCTGCGCGACCAAACTTGCTCAGGAGTTTTGTTATATCAGGATCTTGTTTGGTCCAATCAGCGCGCATAAAAACTACACCAAGCGCTTTCATTTTGGCTTGCACAGCGCTATTAGAAAGCACGGTTTTTTCATTGACCTGGCAGGTCTGACACCAATCGGCAGTAAAGTCGAGCAAAACCGTTTTCTTTTCAGAAAGCAACTGGTCTAATTTCGCCACGGTAAAATGGACATATTCGCTTTCGCTACTTTCAGCTTGCTGAGCGACCGCAGTTTCACCGGTTTTACTATTGAGCAAGGCTGCCATGACCTGTGGTTGCGCAAAAATGCAAAGCCAGGTGATACCACCAAACAAGAGGGCAGTAATCAAATAAACTTTGGCTTTGCGCTCAGTAGTGCTGGTCAAATCCGTAAACGAGGCGATAATCCAGGCGGCGAAAGCCAGGGCAACGAGCCAGTAATTAACGAAAGAAGCAGGCTCAGCGCCAATCTGTCTGGTCAAAACGAAGTCTAGCCAGACCATTGTGGCAAGCAAAATGAATCCCATAGACTGTTTGAATTTTTCCATCCAGGCTCCCGGTTTGGGCAACTTTTGCAGCCAGGCCGGGTTGAAAGTCAAAAGCAAATAGGGCAGCGACATACCTAAACCGGCGCTAAAAAATATGGCGGCGATGATATGAGCCGGCTGAGCAAAAGCAAAGCCCAGAGCCGGTGCCAGAAGCGGTGCAGTGCATGGTGTCGATAATACAGTGGCCAGTACACCTTTGAAAAAAGTACCAACTACACCTTCTTTTTGCGAAAGTTTATCCACATCTGGACTAACAGCAATGTTGACGTAGAAGAGGCCGAAAAACGATAGAGACATGAGCAACACTACAGCGCACATGATTATTAAAAAGCCCGGATACTGAAATTGGAAACCCCAGCCTATAGTTTGACCGGCGGCCTTAAGAGCAATAACAATGGCTGCCAGAGCCATAAAAGAAGAAATGATGCCCGCAGAAAAAACAATGCCTAAAACGCGCACACGGGCTGGTGAATCTTGCGCTTGTTCAAGAAAGCTCATTACCTTTATAGCAATGACCGGCAAAACGCAGGGCATTATATTGAGGATAAGTCCACCCAATAATGCCCCACCAAGAAAACCCAGCAGCCCACCACCTTCGGTGCCTTCAACTTTATAGTCAGCATCTAGAACCGATACATTAGCTGAGGGTGCAGCGGCTTTAGAGCCAGTGGGCAGACTTTCCAGCACCTTCCCGGTGCCGTTAAAACCACCGCCTAGGGCGTCAAATTCTGCTGCCTGGGGCGAGGCGACGGCTTTGCTTACGACGGGTATCTGTAGTGACACATCACCTTTGCCCGGCAGACAAATGTCTTTGCACGACAGCCATTTTACTTTCGCTTTAAAAGTAAGCATCGTGCCTGCTTTCAAATCAGCCGGTGCTGTAACTTCACTGGCTAAAAGCACTTTGTCGTGATAGCCATAAGTGACGATACCTGCATCTACGAATTTTTCCGGTTTCTGCCAGATCAACTCAGAAGCAGTAAAACCAGGAGGCAATTGCCATTCGATACTGGTCTTCATACCAGCGTCACCGGGCTCTTTATAATATGTGTGCCAGTCAGGCGCCATATCGAGATGAACGCCAATTTTGAACTTTTCACCGGCGACTACACCAGTAGTGTTTGCCACCAGATGCGGTGTAACATAAACAGGCTCGGCAGCGGCCTTGGCCTCAGCTTCAGCGGCAGATTGGGCCAGCGCCGGAGGGGCGACAAGAGCAAAAATTGCATTATGGCCGAAGCTAGCGCCAGAGCAACACAAGGCAAATAAAAGCATAAGCTTGATCGAAGATTTCAATTGCCTGACGTGCCTCGCTTGATATATGGTCATTTTAGCCTTTCTGTTCTTTTGCCGCCAATTACTATGGCTATTTTTCAAACTGAAACGTTAACGGTTCAGTTTTTTGAAGGCTTCAACCTATGACTTACCCGTTCTAGAGCGCATTGTTTTTGGCAATCTCGGCGTAAACTTTAGCGCTCGCTCTTAGAATTCTTTCCTGACTGGGATAGCTCACGCGAATCAAACCAAAGCGTGCTTTCAAACCTTCTGCCCATTCGAAATTATCCAGCAAAGACCAGTGCAGGTAACCTTTTACGTCAACACCGCTGGCAATGGCACGGTGCAATTCCTTCAAATGCGACTCGAGATAATCCACTCGTTTTTGATCGGCTAACGACCAATCACCCTGGTCAAGGTCAGCGGCAAACAGACTAGCATAGCCGTTTTCAGTGATAATCACCGGCCGGCGTGAGCCGTCGGTATTAAATTGATAGTGCAAAGTGTCTCTTGTGAGTAGATCGTAAAGCCCCTGGGGGTAGATTTCCCAGCCGATTTCGTTGACGGCCAATTCAGTATCGGGCGAACTTTCACCAAAAATATCGATGGGCCATGACGGCCTAAAACGCGAGAGCTCACGGGTGTAATAGTTGATGGCCAGATAATCGCATTTGCCCTTCAGACCTTCGACTTGGCCCGAAATGGAAATAATCTCTTTGTTGGTACTGAGAGGGAAAGGAAATTTGACCTCACCGCTTTCCACTGAGCTGGAAAAGAGCTGATTGAAAGTGAAGTCGCGGTAGAAACGCACCATGTGGTCCATGGGATTTAAAGGATTTTTCGGCATAAACGGCCGCCAGTGCAAGGTATAGCTCACCTGCGCAGCCGGATTGACAGCTTTAATGGCGTCGTATGCTGCTGCGTGTCCTTCCAGCATGCGACGCACGCACTTAAAGGCAGATAGATAGTCGTATTTCGTCCCGGGGGGCCAGGCGCCGGCGACATAGCTTTGATAGGCGTAGGCTAGCGGCTCGTTAATGGTGATCCAGTAATCAACCAGGTCGTTGAATTCAGCCACTAAAAGCTCGGTAAAGCGCTTGAATTCGCTTACGGCATAGGCCGATGTCCAGCCGCCTGCCGCGGCTAACCAGTCGGGCAAAGTGAAATGAAACAAGGTAGCAAAGGTGGTCACACCACTTTCTTTCAAGCTGGTGAGAATGCGGCGGTAATATTCAACCTGCTCGGGGTCGAGGCGACTGGGAGCGACCCTCGTGCCCGGTGGCTCTTGCAGAAGAGCGGGCCAGTTGAAAGAAAGGCGAAAAGCATTGAGATTCATGTCGCGAATTAGAGCGATGTCATCTTCATATCGTTGATAAAATTCGCAAGCCTTGTCTGCTGATGTGCTGTCTGAAATACGGCCGCTTTCATTGGTCCACAAAGCCCAGTCAGATAGACGCGCCTGTATCTCTTTGGGATGGCCCTCTACCTGGAAATGCGAGGTAGCGGCGCCCCATAAAAAACCATTTGGAAATTTGAGCGAACCATCACCCAACAAAATAAGCTCTCCAATTCAAAGCGACAACCATCAGTGGAAGTGTATTAAGCATTCTAAGCATTATCTTCATTCAAATCTGCCCCTCCCAAGCCAATCCACCTGCTTGGCAACAATATAATAGAAGCGCTTATGAATTCTTCCGCCATCACTCCTGACAAACAAAGCCGTCTTTTCGGGCTTTTCGCCGTTATCATCATTGTTTTAGCCAATTGGCTTGCTTACAGCAATTGTTTCAATGGTTACTTTCTGGCCGACGATTTTGTCCACGTAGACTATCTTTATCACGCCATATCAAAACAGTTTCAACCTCTTCTAGCCAACTTCTGGGGCAACTGGATGCAGGCTCAGGGCACGACTTTCTATCGACCGCTGATTTCAGTCACTCTGGCTCTCGATTATTTAGTCGGTGGTCCACACCCATTTATTTTTCACTTCACAAACTGGCTTTATCAGACTGCTGCCAGTTGCCTGACATTTCTTTTAGTCAGGCGCATCGGCGCCGCTTTCAGACCGGGTCAAATGCAGCTAAACCAAAATCTGTCTCTGGCCGCCGCCCTTGTTTTTAGTTTCTATCCGCTCCACAGCGAAGTGGTCAACTGGATTATCGCCCGGGTTGACAGCGTTGCGCTCACTTTTTGCCTGGCTTCGTTCTGGCTCTATTTAAAAAACGACAAACCATCTCCCTGGGCAGCCAGAGCCAGTTTACTAGCGTTCATTTGTGGCCTGATGTCGAAAGAAATGGCAGTCACTCTGCCGCCAACGCTTTTGCTTTTTCGCTTGCTGACTAATTTTGCGCCAGAGCAAGAACAGTTGAAACCGTGGCAGCGTATCAAACTAGCCCTGAAACAGACTTTGCCTTACTGGATTATTCTGGCCTGTTATTTTGTCTTCCGCCTGCTGGTGTTAGGCACCATATCCGGAGGCTATGAAGGTTCAGTCGGCCACAGCCTTTCCAGCAGCATGGGGCGGCGCTGGCTTGACGGCTCACTCTGGCGCATACTCTACCCGTTCAATATCGAAGTGTTCGGCGCTAAACATAATTTCAACGGGCAGCTGCGCATTATCTATCTGGCCATGGTAGCCAATTTCGCCGTGTTGCTCATTACTTCAAAAGAGCGCTCAGCCGCGGTGCGCGGTCTGCTTTTCGGCCTGGGCTGGCTGGTACTGGCACTTTTGCCCACCTATCAAGTCTGGAATTTAACTGATTCCCTGCAAGGGGGCCGCCTGATTTATTACGGTACCGCACCTATCGCTTTGATTTTCGCCTGGCTGCTTTTTCCCGGCGACGGCGTTTTTGCCAGAGCGGTAACCACTTTGCGATATATTCTAGCCACCTGGTTCTGCACACTATTACTTCTAATTACCCATGGAAACAACCAGCCCTGGACCTCCGCAATGCAGGAAGTGAGCCGCTTTCGTCAGGCCGTGGCCGACAAGATTTTGCAACTGCCCCCTGGTCAATCTCTTTGTCTAATCAATGTGCCCCAGACCTATCGCGGCGCTCACATGCTCTATAACGCCGCCACCATGTCAGTGCTTTTGAGCCCTCCCTTAACTGAAAAAGCAGTCTATCAGAGGGTCAAGAGCTTCGAGCCGGCAACATTCGGCGACTCTGACCTGGTAAACATTTCACGCGTCAGAACTCTATGCGCTGACAAGAGCAACCAGTTCATGCGCTGGGACAGGCAAAAAATGCAATTGCTTGCCGTGCCGCTCACATGTAAACAGACATCGCTCGCGGCCCCACAGCGGGCTGTACCACAAGCGGCCGAAGGTCTTGACTCTACACGTGCGATTCTATCGCCTGAGCTGAAAATGGATGTGCTTGATTGTGACTACATTGATATCAAATACGGTGGCGGCAAAAATGCGGGTAAAGCTGTTTTAATTTTAGAAGCGTTCAATATCGAAGGCGATCGAGCAGCTTTAAGTTTGCCATTAAATAAGAGTATCGATGGCCGTTTGCGCTTTCAAGTTTCAGAGCACAAACAATGGTTGGCTCTCAACCGCGTCAATCAAATAGTTCTATCTTTACAATCTCCCGTGGCGGCCGAACCTTTGACAATTAGCGCACTGGAATTCGGCGCTCTAACAACAAAGCGGCCCATACTTAAATGTGATGGCATCACCCTGGTGGAGGATATTGACGGCATTTGCCGCCCACGAGGACAGGTGGAGCGCTCGGCCTTTTCATACGATGCCAGTAATGTGGCGGGGGCAGCGACGGTCTATTATGAGGTATCAAAACCAAACAGTTGGTTTGAACATTACAGCGGCACTTTAAGAGACAATCAGCAAAGTGACGAAGCACAGTTTACAGGTACCCTGGCCAAGCTCAAGGGTAGTGCCATTCCCATAACTTTTTCTGGCTTAAAAGGTCATGGTTTTTACCAGTTACGGTTAGCGGCACTAGACGAGAAAGGCAAATTAGTCGGCTACTTCAGTGACCCTCTGAATTTTCACATTTAAGTGAGCAATGACCCAGCAAACATCAATTAGTGAATTACAAAAAAGAAGGCTGGCGCCGTCGTCTGTGGACCTTGCCTCGACAAAAACGCAGATGCTTTTAGGCTCACTTTTTGTAGGTTTGTCATCGGTACTTGCGTACGCCGGCACGTTGTCGATTGGTTTTCTTGGCCAGGAAACAGCAGCGCTGCAGAGCCTGGCCAGCGCCTTGAACGGTTCTTTTTCACTTTTGCAAAGTCAGATGGAAAACCTTTGCTTTTTAGACTATTCAATTTTTCACGGCAATTATGCCGGTTATCACTGCGTCAATATTTTGCTGGCAACGGTTTGCGCTATTTTTGTCGGCCTTATAGCTCTTGAATTAACAGGTCGTCTCGGTAACCGCAATGGCGCTGTGACGGCTTTCTGGGCCGGATTACTGTTCTCCGTTTATCCTCTGCACGCCGCCACATTGGCACCAGTTATTGGCCGCTATGAAATTTTAGGTGCGCTCTTTTATCTGATTTCGTTATTTCTATTTTTACGCTATCGCCTGATTGAAGAAAAGAAGCTCTATCTGTTGTCGCTCTTGAGCGCGGCAATAGCCCTGCTGTGCCAGCCTCAGTCACTCACTCTGGCAGTGGTGATAACGGCCTTTGCCATTCATCCGGCTGTGCCGCCCTTTGCCGCAGAAAGAAATTCCAGTGCCTTTAAATGCAGTGCGCCCTACTGGTTATTGAATTTGCTTGCCTGGTTTTTCCTCTGGTCGCACAATGAGACAAATATCTTCGATTTTAAGCAGATCGACAAAAATATTATTTTGCAAATTTTCGTACCGGTCAATCAAAGTATTACCACAAACAATATTTTGATTGCTGTAGTTCCACTGGCAGCCGCTCTGGTAGTGCTTCTATTGAAGTCGGTCATTGCCGGACAACGCAGTGACACTGGGGCTGAAATTGGTACTAAAAGTATACAGCCGCCCAGTTCAACTATCACTTGTATGATTTTGCTGCTCTGGTTGGCCCTCTCGACATTGCTTAGCGCCGGTGATCATTATTTTCTCAGCGCTGCACCACTGTCGATTTTGCTTGCCCTTTGCGCTCTGGAGAGCGGTAATAACAGCAGCAGCAAAGCGAAGATGCTCTTTGTCTGCGGCTTGGTAGCTTTAAGTAGTCTCTACCTTTCGTGGAGCTACCTGCTTACTCTCAATCTCAAACCATTTATTCAAGCCAGCAAAATTGTGGATAGCTACCGCAAACAAGTAACTGTTTTGAAAATATTGCACGGCCAATTGTTATTAGTCAATTTGCCCTCCAATCGAGGCCCGGTATCACCCATAGGCAATCTAGACAACCTCAAAAGATTTCTGGCACCGCCTTTTAGTCAGACCGATATCAGCCAGAATCTGCTCTTGGTCAAAGAGAAAAATCAATACAACAAGGCGCTGCTGACCGCCGCTCGCGAATTATATTTGTGGGACAACGCCGATCAAGTAATGCTTCCCCTGCCTGTACCCAGTGCTGCAGAAGGTCAGAATAGCTATCAATTTAGATTTACTGATTTGAATTATTTGAAAAATTGCGGCTGGCAAACGGGCTTACCGGGCCAGTGGCAAAACGCCAGCAGAGCAGAGCCTGTCATATCGCCGATGGACGGTGTGGCGAGTTTGCGAACCTTTGACCAACCGGCCATATTCTGGCTGCCCTTTAAAATTCAACATCCGATCACCAACGCAAACTTATGGTATTTGCAGGTGCATACAGGTGACCGGAACAATAAGATCACAGTTGTCACCCGCGACGTCGACACTGCATTTGACGTCAAACATCAAGGCCTGTCTGGAGAATCAAAAACTGACGGTCTGCTGCAGTTTAATTTAAGTGCTTCAGATACCTATATGCTCAGCCACCGCCCGCAACAGATAGGTCTTCGCCTGGGGGCCAATCAGAACATGTCAGTGACGCTAATAGAGCTCACCACTGGTACTTTATCGCAAGACAAAACAAAATTTGGAGCAAACAGATGAAAGACGGCAACGCAAGGTTGGTACTATATTTAGTGCTGGCGGGTCTGGCGATTTATGTCGCCATTCAACTGCAAACTTTGATTATTTGCCTGATAGCGGCCGTCACTTTAGCAGCGGCGCTGGCACCGTTGGCTGAGCGCTTGGAACAAAAGAAAATACCCAGAGTGGCAACAGTGCTGGCAGTCTACGGTTTTGTCGCAGCTCTTTACATATGTGTCGGCGCGGGCTTAGTTCCAGTTTTAAAAGAGCAGGCAATCGGCCTTTTTGACAATACTCCAGGTTACGTCGATTGGGCCATTGACCAGGCACACAAACTCAATGACATGGGTGGTCCAGATTTGACACATACAAAAATTGCCGCTGCCGACATCAAGCAATTGACCATGAGCACTGCTTCCAAACTCGTGAGATTTACCGGGTCGATTTTCGGTTCTTTAATTAATGCCTTATTTATTCTCTTTCTCACCGGTTATTTTGTGGTGGCAGCTAAAGAGATCACTTCGTCTTTACTGGCATGGCTTCCTTCGCCACATCGCGAGCGTTGGGCGGCTCTTATTCGTCCGATAGAACTGCGGCTGGGAGGTTATGTAAAAGGGCAAATGCTGGTCAGTCTCGCCGTAGGCACCATCATCGGCGGTGGCCTGGCCCTGATTGGCAACGATAAAGCGTTAATTCTCGGTGTCATGGCCGGCCTACTTAATCTGGTACCATTTGTGGGCTCGATGATCACATCGGTCTTTGCTATTATCATCAGCTTTATGCAAGCACCATGGATGGGCATGGCTACAATCGCCCTTGTTGTTGTAGAGCAGTTTTTGGAAAGCAATTTCATTGTGCCCATGCTGCTCGGTAAGCAGGTTGACCTCCATCCGCTGGTGGTCATGCTCTCAGTAGTTATCGGTGGCAGTTTGCTTGGTTTAAGCGGCGCACTAATTGCGGTGCCGGTGGCGACCTTGACAATATTATTGGCTGAAGAATTTTACAAAAAGAATTTGACTGCAGCTGGGCCCAGCGTGCCCACAAGCAAGAATAGCTAGATTATCGGTTTGGCAGATGAGCCAGCAACTTCTGGCCAAGGGTGTCATTGCCCACTAGCTCTGATATTGATGCTTTTTCTTTTTCAAGGGCGAGAGCCAGTTGAGCCAGCATTTCCATAATCAGAAAGGGCCCTTGATAAACAAGAGCTGTATAAAGCTGCACGGCAGAGGCACCAGCAGCGATGGCGGCAACGACATCGGCAGCGCTCGAGATTCCACCGCAAGCAATAACTTGCTGACTGGAATCCTTGAGCAAACTCACCTTCCCCACCTGGCTGAGCATCCGCTCTCGCAGGGGTGGCCCGCTCAGGCCCCCAGCACCACAAGCCGTGACCACGGCATTATTAGTATTGAGGCCGCTGCGACTAACTGAAGTATTGCCGCAGACAAAACCGGCCAAGGCAAACTCTCGACTGAGATTCACCACCAGTTGCATAAATTCATCAGTACTGTCCGGTGAAAGCTTGAGAAAAAGCGGAAAGTTTCGGCAATTGGCAGCGCTAATCGCTTCTAAAATCAGCTTCAGCTCAGAAGCTTCATTGAGCGCGCCGTCATGAGTATTAGGACAGCTGGTATTAATAGTGACGTAAAGCAAATTATTTTTCTGAAATTGCTCAAAAGAACTGAGTAAATCAGCAACCGCCGCGGCACCGTGCAGGCCTGGTAAATTACTCTTGGCGATATTGAGGGCTACCGGAAATTGAATCATGCCCGACTTGTAGGCCCGGTCTAAGCGTGCAGAAATTTTCTTTGCGCCGTCGCCGTTTAAGCCCATGCGGTTAATCACCGCCTGATCAGCGGGCAGGCGAAACAACCGCGGTCTGGTATTACCCACTGAGTAGTCAGCGGTGACCGAACCAATTTCCATAAATCCAAATTCAAATTCGTGAAACGATGAAACGTATCTGGCGTTTTTATCAACACCGGCTGCTACTCCCACAGGATTAGCTATTCTAGAACCGGCAATGGCAGTCTCAAGCCGTGGCCAGGCGCTTAACACATCATCGCTGAGAATAGCTGCTCGTCCTACTTTAAGCATTCCGGTAGAGGCCGGCAAAAGATGCAAACCAAAATCGTGAGCTTCTTCAGGGTCAAGCAAGAAAAGCAGATGCGCTAGAAAATTTCGATAGAACCAGGTTGCCAGCATGCGCCACCACTAGATGAATCAGTCGCTTATAAATCGCTCACAGGCTTAGTATCGGCATTTGTTTGACCAAACTGGCTGTCGATCTGAGCCCGCATATTCTCTTTATCGCTTGCGGCACCGGCAGCGAAACGAAAAACCGTGCGTTTAAGCCACTTCTGAAAATCATCAACATAGGTAAAGACTACAGGAATCACAATCAATGTAAACATAGTGGAGGTAACAAGTCCACCAATCACCGATATGGCCATGGGCGCCCTTGCTTCTGAGCCGGCGCCGATTCCTAGTGCCACCGGCATCATACCGGCAATCATTGCGATGGTGGTCATCAAGATAGGTTGCATGCGAGTCTCGCCTGCCAGCATAATTGCCTCTCTTTGCGGCACACCTTGTTTCATAGACATCAAGCCATATTCAACTAATAAAATGGCGTTTTTGGTCACCAGTCCCATGAGCATGGTGATGCCTATCAGTGCATAAAGACCCACTGATTGATGGAAAAGTACCAGGCCGATGAGGGCACCGCAAAGTGAAAGAGGCAATGACATCATAATCGTCAGCGGATGGAAAAATCCACCAAACAAAACCACGAGCACGGCGTAAATGAGTAAAACAGCTGAACCAATGGCGGTGGCAAAGCCGCTGAAAATGTCTCTTTGAATTTCGGCGTCACCGAGTGGCAATTCAGAAATCGAACTAGGCAGGGCTTTGAAAGCCGGCAATTCATGCACCTTTTTAATGGCATCGCCAAGCGGTATGGTGCTTTCCAGCCCTGACTCTAAAGTTACTTGCCTCTGGCGATCGAACCTGTCAATTTGAAAAGGACCGCTGCCGAATTTGACCGAGGCTACGCTGCTGAGCGGCACCAGTCGGCCACCATTGGCAGCGACTTTCATGTCTTCGATAATGCGCAAATCATTGCGATATTGAGGATCTAATTGCACTCTGATATTAACCTGGCGATCATCGAGATTGAATTTGGCCAGATTGGCCTCACTATCTCCCAGAGTGCCGATAAGCGCGGTGCGGGCAATAGACTGCACCGATACTCCCTGTCTGGCGGCTTTGTCAAAATCGGGTGTGACCAGAATTTCGGGTCGCAAAATACCGGCTGACGAACTGACATCATAAAGACCTTTTACCGAACGCATCTGGTCTTTGATTTCTTCGGCCACCCGCTCAAGTTGATTAGCATCTGACGAAGTCAGCACCATGCGTAGTGGCTTACCGCCCATCCCTCCTGAGCGTGAGAAACTCAGTCTGGCACCGGCGATGGCGTCGAGCTCGGCCCTTACATTCTCTTCAAATTGTTGTTGGCTTAAGCGTCTTTCATTGCGCGGTTTAAGCGAGATATAAATAGTAGCTTTCGTGACGTCGCCCTGGTTGCCGGCGGAAGTGCGTTTGGCTGAAGTAGGCGTACCGACGAAGCTGACTACGTTCACAGCCTCAGGATGTTTTTTGATAATAGCGCTGCATTTTTCGGCCACGGATCTCGTATCGTCGATGTCGGAGCCAGGCGGCATCTCGATTGTCAGCAGTACTTCGCCCCTGTCTACATTTGCCATGAGTGATGTGGGCATTGATTTAAATAAAGCGATGGAACCGGCGAAAAGCAAAAAGGCACAGAACACCGCTGTCAGTCTATGCTTCATGGCCAGGTTTAAAATCGGGCCATAATATTTCATAAAAGTACGTTTTTTGTCGACTTTTTCTTCTGTGGCGCGCATGCCATAAGCGGCAATCATGGGTGTAATCATGCGGGCCACAAGCAGTGAGAATAATACCGCCACAGTGACAGTGAGGCCGAACTGTTTGAAAAATTGTCCGGGAATGCCGCCCATAGATGCCACCGGCACAAAAACCACAACGATAGTCAAAGTGGTGGCGATAACGGCCAGGCCGATTTCTTCGGCTGCCTCGATAGAGGCCTGATAAGCGGGCTTGCCCATGCGAATGTGCCTGACGATATTTTCAATTTCTACAATGGCGTCATCTACAAGAATGCCTATCACCAGAGCCAGACCTAGAAGTGACATACCATTTAGAGTAAAACCTGCCCATTGCATCACGGCAAAAGTTGGTATCACCGATAGAGGAATAGCAATTGCTGTGATTGCTGTAGCCCGCCAGTCTTTTAAGAAAACCCAGACCACGAACACGGCCAGTAGCGCGCCAAAAATGAGCGACTCCAGCGAGGCGTCGTAAGAATCTTTGATATACCGACCGTTGCTGCGCAGCTTAACCACTTTCAGTGAACCCGGGAGAATTTCGCTCAACTCTTTGATTTTAGCGTCCACGCCGCGCTCTACATCAACGAGATTAGAACCGGTGCTGCGTACTACTGAAAAGGCTACCACCGGTTCGTTATTGAGCAGAGCCATCTGCCTCACTTCAGAAGTGCTATCCTGCACCTTTCCTAGAGTGTCTAAGCGGGCCCTTCTGCCGCTCGGTAACGTAATGTCGGTTTTGGCCAGCTGTTCTACAGTTAAGGCGCTTCCCAATAAGCGAATAGATTGCTCACCTTCACCCACCTGGCCACGCCCGCCGGGTAAGTTGATATTGAGCTGACGAATCTGGTTGCTTACGGTATCGGCGGTAATACCAAGGGCTTCCAATCTGGTGGGGTCGAGATTGATTCTAATTTCTCTATCGACACCACCGGCTCTTTGCACCTGCCCCACTCCCGGAACGGAAAGCAGAGCGCGGGCAACGTCATTATCTACCACCCATGACAGTTCAGCGGCAGGCAATACCTTTGAGTCGATTGTGTAAGTGACGAAAGGACCGCCGACAAAATCAAGTCTTTGAATAATCGGCTCTTCAATGCCCTGGGGCATATCCTGGCGAATTTTAGAAATGGCGTCGCGCACATCATTGACCGCTCTATCGGTATTGGTGCCAAGATTGAATTCGATAGAAGTTGATGAGGCACCGTCGGTGATACTGGATGAAATGTGTTTGATATTACCTATGCCGGCAATGGCATCTTCAATTTTTCGCGTTACCTGAGTCTCTAATTCGGCTGGCGCCGCTCCCAGCTGAGATACTGAGACGGTTACTACCGGAACGTCGATATTGGGGCTTTCGTCGATGCCCAGCTTGACAAAAGATATTGCCCCCATCAAAGTCAAAACTAAAAAGAGCACGATTACTGGAACCGGGTTTTTAATCGACCATGTGGAAAGATTGAAATTCACGGCAATATATTGACCGTATCACCGTCTTTAATAAAGCCGGCACCCTTAGCCACAATTTTGTCGCCCGGCTTTAAACCTGAACGCAGTTCGATGAAGTCGCCATCACGGTCACCAACTTCGACAAAGTGCATGTGGGCCTTTTTATCGTCGCCGGTGGTGTAAACCACCGCTCGATTGTCTTTAAAAACAACAGCGCTGGAAGGCACCGCCAGTGTAGTTTGTCCACCGAGGCCGATTTCTCCTTTGACAAAATTGCCCGGCCGCAGAGTGGTATTTTTGGGCAGGTCAATACGCACCATACCCAGTCTGCTTTCTTGATCAATCATGGGGCTGATTTCTCGCACTCTGCCGCTCACGCCACCAATGCGCACCAGTTGACCGGCTTTAACAGCGGCAATATCGGCCTCAGGCAAATTAGCTCGCAGCTCTAACCGACCGTCGCGCACCAGATCGAACATCACTTTATTGACGCTGGCAATGTCGCCGATGTGAACCGAGCGTTTGAGCACCAGGCCATCACATGGAGATTGAATGGTGGTCTGCGCCAGTTGCGATTGGAGCTCGGCGATGCCGGCCGAAATTTCGGCCAGCTGCGATTTTGAAATAGCAACGTCTTCGGCCCGACCACCAGAATTCCCCATGGTCAAACGGTCATGAGCCTGCTCGGCAGCTAGTTTAGCTGCTTTTACCTTCTGCTCGCCATTGTGCACTTCCGCCTGAAAAACTTTCGCTTGAGTGGTGCGGTTATCTGCATCTTGCGCACTGACTGCACCCTGACTAACCAGCCATGTGTAACGCGTAGAGTTGGCATCGGCCTCGGCATGATTGGCCTGGGCTCTGGCCAAATAAGCTTCTTCTTGGGCCACATTGGCCTGCGCTTGATGATAAGCATATTTGAGCGAAGTCAAATCTTCAGGACGATTAGGTTGAATTGCCTTGATTAATGCGGCCTTGGCACCGGCTAAATTAGCGCGTTTCTTGGCCAGTTGGGCTTCGATAATGCTGCTGTTAAGTTTGGCCAGGGTTTGTCCGCGCACCACCCGAGCACCATCATCAACCAGCACCGATTGCACTTTCAAGCCATTAACTTCTGAACCGACCTGAACCGGGTCCCAGGCCCAGACAGTGCCGCTTACTAGAAGCTCTCTTTCAAAAGATCTTGTCTTCACCGGAGTCAACTGCACGGTCAGTACAGCTTGAGTGTTGGCACGGGCGGCGGCCTTAGCGGTATCGGCCGGTGCTAAAAAAGTCAGCTTGTCTTTACCCACATAGCCGCCCAGAGCCAGCACCAGGGCCAGGCCTACCCAGAGCTGCTTGCGGCCTTTATTACGCGGCAAACCGCCCAGTTCAGGTTGAGTCGATGAAATCTGTTTTTCTAATTTGGCATCCATCAAAACTCCTGGCTCACTAGAAGTAGTGCTGACTGCCGACTGTGGAGCTTATAGAAATTATAGCTGAAGTTGTCAGTTAGCGGTTCTTGACATTTAGCACACCGCTTTCGGCTTTTTCGATGCAAAAGTCGGAGCACTCGCCGGTAAGCAAGCTGGCAATTAGCTTATAAGGAATAAGGTGTTTGAGCCGCAACTTACTGATGTCGTACACCGCCAGATTGGCGGCCAATGGACCAGCTACGCTGGCCTGGCCAAGACGCAAATGATTGCCCTGACGTGGTTTTGGATCGTCGCCGAAATTGTAGCCCGCCCGGCGAATGAAAGACGAGAGTTTTAGATTGAGATCGTTGGTGGCACAGAGCAACATCAATTTGCCCGAATACATTTTTATCGCTACTTGCGAATGTTTGAACGAGCTGACATCAACGTCGGGTCGGCAAAGCACAACAGCAGAAAACATCTGTTCTGGTGTCAATATTTCTTGTTGAAGAGCGTTCTGGCAGTAATCTTGCAGCGCATGAATACCGAGGCTGTGTGCCACGATCACAATTTTATCGCGGCCGATTTTCCTGACCAGCCGCTGGAGAAATGCGGTGAAATTTGTGCGGCAACCGGGTAACCGGGCAAGAGATCCCGGATAGTTATAGTTAGGAGTAGCCCAGTCATAGGCCAGAAGCGGACCATTGAGCCCCTGGGCCTGCAGAGCTTGATGAATGTCGTTGGCCTGAATCAGATCTTCGTTAAAGCTGACGCAGCAGCCGTGCACAAAAATCGTCAGCGGCCGTCCCGAACTTTCCATCTCCTGGATCAAGCGTTTGAAGAGCTGTTCTTCGCTAAACAATGAATCTTTATCGGCCCGACGGTCGCCGTATGAAAGGTCTTTACTGGTGCGCCCGAGCCAGTCAGAGGCACTGATGCGCGTGCCTTTAAGGGCCAATTTGCGCTCGCAAGCAAAATAGAGACCGGGTTTTTTAGTGTCGTCTTGACTGACCGCCGACGCCTCCTGGGTGCCATTGATGTCTTTGATGTCTTTGATGTCTTTGATATCTTTGATGTCTTTGATATCAATGCGCACGCCATCGGCGCCCACCACACTGTCACCGCTACTGCTGCCTCTAGTTTCTCCCACCAGGCTACTTGCTCCTGTTACACGCTGGCGCCTGGGCGACGAGCCTACCCCCAGCCTCAACGGCGCGCAACCTCGGGCTGCTCTTTCAATATATACGCCATTAGTACTATCGGCCGCGTAAACAGCTGAGCTAGCCAAAACGGGCACCAAGATAGTCAATAATGCCGAGCAAGAGAGGAAGATATTGCATGACTGAGTCCTTTTCACAAAACTCAGTATGGCAATATTGGCACGGGTCATTGTTCTAGCAGCAACAGTTAGGTAACTGATCGGTTGAGAAAGCATCCTTACATATTAGTGTATGTGGATGTTAGCTGTCTCGCGGTAAGCTTCCATTTCTTCCCATTCAAGAACTTCCGGTTTGGACTTAACCAGCTCATTCCAGGTGATGTGCGGCCTACCTGTGTCGATTTCCACCATTGTGATGCAATCGTCTACGGGGCAAACACGTGAACAAAGGTCACAGCCGACGCAATCTTCTTCGCGCACGACCGGCCAGAGCCGCTCTTTAGCCTCATCAGTAATTTGTAGCGATTTGAGATCGATACACTGGTGCGCGGCGTCATTACAGGCGATATAACAGAGATTGCACTGGATACATTTATCATGATTAATGCGGGCCACGGACTGGAAACCGAGGTCGAAATCGCCGAAATTGGAAACCCGGGGCAATGACTTGCCGATAAAATCGTTGCAAGTCTCAAAACCTTTCTCTTCCATCCAGTTGCTCATGCCTTCAATCATGTCTTCCACAATGCGGAAGCCCCAATGCATCACGGCTGTACAGACCTGCACCGAGGTGGCTCCAAGGAGCATAAATTCCACGGCGTCACGCCAGGTTTCTACACCGCCCATACCGGAGATTGGCAAACGAGAATTAAGGATGTCTGGATCGGCCGCCACGGCGCTGAGCAAATGCAGGGCAATCGGTTTAACTGCCGGGCCGGCATAACCGCCGTGACCACCTTTACCGCCCACATTGGGCTGCAATTCAAAAGTGTCGAGGTCAACGCCCATCACGCTATTGATGGTGTTGATTAAAGAAAGACCGGAAGCACCACCAAGTAAAGCAGCCCGTGCCGGCAGCACAATATCGGTGACGTTGGGTGTGAGTTTAACGATTACCGGTTTGGTGGCAACCTCCATTACCCATTCGGTGACCATGCGAGTGTATTCGGGCACTTGCCCCATGGCAGAGCCCATACCGCGTTCAGACATACCGTGTGGGCAACCGAAATTGAGTTCAAAACCATCGATGCCTGTTTGCTCTGTACGTTTGACGATTTCTTGCCAGGCTTCTTTTTTTGATTCCACCATAATCGAAGCGACAATGGCATGGTGAGGAAAATTGCGTTTGGCTTCAGCCATTTCTTTGAGATTGAGCTCTATAGGCCGGTCTGAGATTAACTCGACATTGTTCAAGCCGATGATCTTGCTGCCTTTGTAATCCATGGTGCCATAACGATTACAAACGTTTAGCACAGGGGCGCCGATAGTTTTCCAGACTGCACCACCCCAGCCTTGTTCAAAGGCTTTCTGTACCTGATAGCCGGAATTGGCAGGCGGAGCGGATGCCAACCAAAAAGGATTGGGTGATTTGATACCACAAAAGTCGATCGATAGATCTGGCATTATGTTTTTCCTTACCTTTTTGAAACAGCTTCTGCAAGTGGCCGAGCCACACCCACCAGCTGCTCAGCCATGGAGGCAGCGGCAATTTTGCCGTCTTGCACGGCCATCACTGTAGAAGCCTCGCCGTGACTGCGAATGCAATCACCACCAGCAAATATTTTCGAATGAGCGGTGCGATTGTGCTCATCCACTTTTATGTAGCCTTTCTCCGTCTCAATACCGAACGGTGTCAGCATGGAGATAACGCCTTCTGGTTTGACCTGGCCGATTGCCTTAATCAGCATGTCGCAAGGCACCACAAATTCAGAATCAGGCACGTGCACCGGCCGTCTGCGTCCGGAAGCATCTGGTTGACCCAGGTCCATGCGCACGCATTTGACCCCGTGAACTTTGCCGTCCTTGCCCAGTATTTCTACTGGTTGAGTCAAAAACATAAAGCTCACGCCTTCTTTCAAAGCAAATTCGTACTCAAAATGATAGGCAGGCATCTCTGCTTCCGAGCGACGATAAATCATTGTGACGCGCTCGGCACCAAGTCTTCTGGCAATGGTGGCACAGTCGATGGCAGTGTTGCCGGCACCGACCACGCAAACCCGCTTGCCAAATTTGATTGTATTGAGCGCCTCGGTTTTGGTTTCTTCGACAAAATCGAGACCGTCATGAACGCCGTCCAGATCTTCGCCCGGTATCTCCATTTCAGGAACATTACCAAGACCGATTGAGACGAAAATGGCGTCATTTTCGGCCAACAATTCTTCGAATGTAAGATCTTTGCCAATCTCGATGCCATTGCGGATGGTGACACCAAGTTCTTCAATCATTTTCACTTCAGCCAGGCTGACTTCTACAGGCTCGCGGAAAACCACGATGCCGTAAGTAGAAAGACCACCGGCCCAGACTTTTTTTTCATAAATGGTGACGGCGAAACCAAGCTTTGCCAGTTCACCGCCACATGACAGACCGGCAGGACCGCCGCCTACGACTGCTACTTTTTTACCATTGGGCTGACCGGCTTTAAAAAAGCGTATGCCTTTTTCGTTGGCATAGTCAGTGGCATAGCGCTGCAAGCGTCCGATAGCAATTGGTTTTTCATCGGCGTGCAAGACGCAATCGCCTTCACACAACACTTGCACCGGGCAAACCCGGGCGCAAGTAGCGCCCATCAAATTAGATTCGAGAATGGTTTTAGCAGAACCTTTGACATTACCAGTAGCGATCTTTCTGATAAAAGTGGGAATGTCGATGCCGGTGGGGCATGCCACCATGCACGGTGCATCGTGGCAATAAAGGCAGCGGTTTGCTTCCAGCACCGCGTCCCTCTGCGAGAAAGGTGGGTAGACTTCCTGAAAGCGTTCCTCCAGAGTAAGTTCCCAGGCCTTGTATTTAGTCGGCTTGTAATGCTCTGCCATTGCGTCCTCAGCTTTGAAATTTAGAGTTTGACCAGAGTCTCGTATGTCTCAGGTCGTCTATCGCGGTAGAACTGCCAGGTATTGCGCACTTCTCTAATTTGATCAAGATTGAGGTCGGAAACTAAGAGTTCTTCTTTATCTCTGCTGGCGCAAGCAATAATTTGACCGCGGGGATCGCAGAAATAACTGGAGCCGTAAAACTCGCCGATATTCCACGGCGCTTCGGTGCCTACGCGATTAATGGCGCCGACAAAATAGCCATTAGCAGCCGCGTGAGCCGGTTGTTCAAGCTTCCACAGATATTCTGACAAACCAGCCACGGTGGCGGAAGGATTAAAGACGATTTCAGCACCATTGAGACCGAGAGCGCGAGCGCCTTCAGGGAAGTGACGGTCATAACAGATATAAACGCCGATGGTGGCATAAGCAGTTTGGAAAACAGGGTAACCAAGATTGCCTGGTTTGAAGTAGAACTTCTCCCAGAAACCTGGGGCCACATGAGGAATGTGATTTTTGCGATATTTGCCGAGATATTGTCCATCAGCGTCGATTACGGCAGCGGTATTGTAATAGACACCGGTATTTTCTTTTTCGTAAATCGGGACAACCAGTACCATTTTGTATTTCTTTGCCAGTTCTTGCATCTTCTTAATGGTAGGACCATCAGGAATTTCTTCAGCCGAGTCATACCAGCAAGTTTCTTGTTCGGCACAGAAATATGGCCCGTTGAAAATTTCTTGATAGCAAAGAATTTGCACGCCTTTGTCGTGAGCATCTTTCGTATAGTCGATGTGTTTTTTCAACATACTGTCTTTAATTTCAGCCAGCAATTTCTGGTTGGTGCCGCCAGAAGGTGAAACCACGTCGTTCTTGGTTTGAATCAAACCGCAACGAACCATATTTTTGCCTTTGTCATTCTCTGAGCCATTTTTGGCCATCTTGCAACTCCTGATTTTATTTAAAAAAGTACTCAAGTCTAAAAAATAGTTATGCGCTGACGCCCACTTTGACCAGGCTTTCCATGCATTTTTTAACTACTTTGAGCATAGTGTCCACATTTTCTTTAGTGATATTGAGCGGCGGTTTGATACGAATAACATTGCCGAACATTCCACCCTTACCGATAATCACACCTTCGTCTTTAGCCATTTCAACAATGCGCATGGTTTCTTTTGTCAGTGGCACTTTGTTTTTATCTGCCAGCTCCATACCCACCATAAGGCCCTTGCCGCGCACATCACCCACCAGTTGTGGGAATTGCTTTTGCAGATCCTTCAAACCAGCCATCAAATATTCGCCCACTACCCGAGCATTTTCCATCAGCTTTTCTTCTTCGATGGTCTCCAGCACAGCCAGTGCTGTAGCTGCGGAAACAGGGTTGCCACCAAATGTGTTGATAGTTTGCTTTTGCAGCGCTTTAGCCACAGCTTCGGTGGTGATTACAGCACCGATAGGCAGACCATTCGCGAGACCTTTGGCCATGGTGATGATGTCCGGTTGCACGCCATAGCTGCTGATACCGAACCAGTGTTTGCCCGTGCGGCCCACGCCGGTTTGTACTTCATCGGCAATGAAGAGCGCGCCGTACTGATCAAGAATTTTCTTCACTTCAATGAAGTAATCATCTGGAGGAGTGATGGCCCCGCCTACACCCTGAATGGGCTCGGCAATCATTACTGCAGGTTTGCCGCTGGTTTGCGATTGGATGACGCGCTCTACATCTTGAGCGCATTCCAGACCGCAACTATCAGGAGATTTTTTAAAGGGACAGCGATAGCAATACGCGTTGGCGGCATAAGCCACACCGGCAGCCGGCATGGTATCAGGGCGCCAGTTATGATTGGCAGTCAGCGTAGAGGCCAGGTGTGATTCACCATGATATGAATGTTCAAGAGCAATGACTTCGTGGCGACCGGTTGCCAGTCTGGCAAAGCGAATTGCTGCTTCGTTAGCTTCGGTGCCTGAATTGGTGATGAACGATTTGCCCATGTCACCAGGGGCGATATCAGCCAATTTTTCACCCAGGTCGACCATGGGTTGCGTCATGAAAATAGTGGAAGTGTGTTGCAGAGTATTGAGCTGTTCCACAGTGGCTTGCACCACTTTTGGATGGCAGTGACCGACTGAGACGGTAACAATTCCAGCGAACATATCGAGATACTGACGGCCGGTCTCATCGAAAAGATACTGCCCTTTGCCTTTGACGAAGTGAGGTGGATCGGCATACATTTGCTTGACGCCCGGGATGATGAATTTCTCACGCTTCTTTTTAAGCTCTTCGCGATTCAAGGGAACTGACACTTATTCCTCCTCAGACGCCGAAGCGACCGTTAGTTTGTTCAAACAGAGATTTGCCGGCGCAGCAAAGAATAATCGAGCTAATGCCTTTCCCGGTGGTCAGCTCGTATGAAAAATAGGGATGCCATCTGTAAAACGCCGAATATATCAAATGGTACTAATGTATCTTTTGTATAGTCAATATCTCGTAATTAATGCTTGTTAATGCTGAGCTGAAAAAGGTTCATTAGAGCACTCTTCTATAAGCCAGGTGCATCCTCTTATATACTGACATGGCTAAGCACGTGAGCTGCCAAACCAAAATATGATTTTCAGCAGTGTTCAATATCTGATTTTCCTGCCGGTAGTGGTCTTCATCTACTGGCGGCTCAAAGGCAGGCCGCGGCTGCTTTTCACCGTAGCCGCCAGCTATTTTTTCTATATGAGCTGGATGCCGGTGTACGGCGTTTTGTTGGCATTGCTTTCAACAGTCAATTGGCTTCTGGCGCGCTCTATCGAAGACGTGAACGGCAAGCGGGGCAAAGGCAATCTTCCCGCCAAATTGCTTTTATTGAGCGGACTATTTCTCAATGTGGGCGCTCTTTGCTATTACAAATACGCCAATTTCTTTTTTGAAAATTTGAGCCTGCTGGTTCACGCCGTCGCTCCCGTAGTGCCGGTTTTCAGTGCCCAACTGGCGAGCTATCAAGCGCCTTTGATGGCCGTATTTCTACCTCTGGGCATAAGCTTTTTTGTTTTTGAATTTGTCCATTACCTCACTGACGTCTACAAAGGCGACAAGTCAGTCAAGTCACTATTTGAGTTTGCCGCCTTCGCCGTATTCTTTCCTTCGCAAATTGCCGGACCAATTAAGCGCTATCAAGATTTTCTCGCCCAGCTGCGACAGCCATTGGTTTTAGACAGTGCACTGATGGCGGAAGGGACCACACTTTTCATGCAGGGCTTGTTTAAGAAGGCGGCCATGGCAGACCCTATCGGCGCGCTCATACTCAAACCTTACGACATGACTCAGATGCTCTCGGGGCCTGACGCCTGGATCGCCGTAATTGGTTTTACCATTCAGATTTATTGCGATTTTTCGGGCTACACCGATATGGGCCGGGGATCGGCACTGTTACTCGGCATCAGACTGCCAATCAATTTCAATTTACCTTTGCTTTGCGGTGACATTTCAGTATTCTGGCGGCGCTGGCACATTTCTCTCAGTACCTGGCTCAAAGACTACGTTTACATTGCCCTGGGCGGATCAAGATATGGCGAATGGCTGCAGGCACGCAACCTGTTTATCACCATGGCTATCTCTGGCCTCTGGCACGGCGCCAGCTGGCACTTTGTTCTATGGGGAGCGCTTCACGGTGTCGCCATGATCGTTCACCACCAGTGGTGCCGACTGCTTGAAGCCGCACCACTTCTTAAAAGAGCGGCAGCAAGTACGGTAGGAAATGGCGCGGCAATCATCATTACACAGCTTTTTGTGGCACTGGCCTTTGCCCTTTTCCGCGCCCCTGACATTCCTCATGCATTCAATATGTGGGCCAGCCTCCTTAACTTTGGCGGAGAAGCCACTCTGGTTGAACCGTTGCTCAAATCTGGCTGCCTCGTTATTGCCGGAGGCTACCTGGCCTTCTGGATCTTGATTGAATATTTACGCCGCCATCAAACCATGTTTGATGGTTTGCTCAAAGGCCCCGACCAGAGCTTCCTGCCTCAAGTGCGGCTGGCTACTTACACCATGGCAATAATTCTGGCTGTGGCCTCGAAGCCGCTTGAAGCAGTGCCTTTCCTTTACTTCCAGTTTTGAACGGGTAAATCATGGTCGCCAGTTTAAAATCAACCAAAGAGAATAGAAGCGAGGCTGCAAGCACTGAGCCGGCCGCTTTGCCCAAACGCAGCCTGCTCAAGAAACTGGCGCCTTATATTGCCTGGCAAATAGTGGCACTACTGACGGTGGAGCTGATTTTGTCGCTGGCCGGATTGGGCGAAGAAGAAATTTTCAAACTGGATAAACAAATCGGCACTGTGCACATGGTCAATAAAACTGTCACCTGGCGCAAAGAGGGTTATGCCCATTCTTATTTGTATGCATCGGGACTACGGGAGCCGGCCGCAGTGGCCAAGGCACCTGGCGTCTATCGCATTGTACTTTTAGGTGATTCGCAAACTGAGGCAATGCAAGTCGGTTTAGACAAATCTTTCGGCAAAATTTTGCAGGCAAAACTTAACGCCAAGCTTGGCCGACCTGTGGAAGTTTTGAATTTCGGCGTCTCTGGTTATTCTACGGTGCAAGAGCTTTTACTGATGCGACGTCAGGTGTTTGCTTACGCACCAGATTTGATACTGGTGGGTTATAACGCCCGCGATATGTTTGAAAACTGGGCCATTCCCGATGCTGCCATCGCCAATGTTCGCCCCATTGCCTTAAAGTTGCCCAAACAAAAAGTGGTGATTGATCATAGCGCTGTAAGCGGCTGGCTCAAATCACCGCGAGGCAAATTCTTGAACAGCATCGAATTTGTGCGCTCGCGTTCGCGCATCTGGGGCTTGATTGCTTCCTTTGAATCTGATGCCAGCACCCATAACCCAATTTATAAAAATGTGGTGGCCTTCTCCACTTCGCCGGTCAATTCAGTCAAGCAGTTCAAAGTAGAAATAGCACAGCCGGACTATTTCACCAAGCTCAATGACGGTTTGAAACAATCATTTGATCAGGCCTGGCAAGAGCAGAGCGCCCAGTGGGATTTTGCAAAAGTGCTGGCCAGCACCAGCGCAGCACCTGTGCCTGAATCTGTAGCAGCAGCACCTGCACCAGTAAAAAAACCAGTGATCGAAAGCAAACCACTCAGCGACAGCGACAAACTATTCCATGATGTCATTGCCAACACGATGAACGCTCTATTGCAAGAATTTAAAAGCGACAGTGCTGCGCACAAATGCAAACTGATTGTGGTCGGTTTACCTTCCAGAGCCACTCTCGCTCCTATTGCCGGCATGGACGCAGCCACACTGGGAATGAACTACGAAGGCGAGCTGGCCTTGCTGCAAAAGCAGTGCCGGCAAAATCAAATTCCTTATATAGACGCTCAAGCTCCTGCTTTGAATTTCAGCAGCGCCCAAATAGAAAAGCTCTTTTACACGGCTCACCTTAATAATGAAGGCCAGGTATATGTGGCCGATACCATTGAGGCAGACGTGGCAGGAGCAGTCCAGAGCGGTTTATAAGTACGATTCAATTTATAAACGCAAGAATATCGTCACTTGTTCTTGACGGAGGGATAAGAGCGCTGATAGGATGGGCTCTTGTGGTTGAGACGTGACTGCTTCAATAAGTCATCTCTCTTGTCGCATATGCGTCCGTAGCTCAGCTGGTAGAGCACTCGGCTTTTAACTGATTGGTCGTGCGTTCGAGTCGCACCGGACGCAAATTTATTATCCCGATAAGAAATATCTCAAGATATTGTCAGGATCAAAAAGAATAGAGAGCCCCGTATTTTGAAAGACGGGGCTTTTTTGCCTTTGCCACGGCGACCTTTCGGTGCCCTCGGATGAGTCTGTCAAAACGCTGTCTAGACCCTTTTTCACAACCTAGAAGTTGTAGAGCGATACAACCTTGAGGTTGTAAAAATCCTTAGGCGGCGAAAAGAGACATAGCCAGACGGGAAGCCCAGGCCAGATGCAAAAGTAATTACCAGGGGAAATTAAAGCGAGCAAACATCGGCACGCTGCCGGCAGTTAAACCTTGCCTGAAGTCGAGCACGCCAATTTGCACGCCTCTATCTTCAAAAGTATCAGGGTAGAGGTACAGCGAAACCGAAAACTGCTCTACATAACCGCGTACGGTAGCTCCCGGCGCCAATTCAAATACCACTTCTAAACCACGCGGCGTTCTTACCGATTCATTGAGCTCAAAATATTTCTCCAGCAGCACGTCATCCTCGCCATAGGGTGGCGGCTCGTCGAAATCTACAGGCACCGAATGGGTGGTCCACTGCCAGAGCACATGATCCGTGCCTGACTTCTTCAAGCTGACGTTCAAGCGCGGAAACCAGTCATCGCTGCAGGTCGACTCTCGATACACAGACAACCGGCCCTTGCTCAGTAGCGGCCGATCAATCAGGAGTTGGCGCCCCTGGGCGTCGATCTCTTCCATTTATTTGACTCTCCATTCAATACAAAGGAAAGAATAACATCTGAAGACAGATTGGCCCCAATCGGATAATGTTTGAGGGTTATGAACGGCATGACTGAAAGATTATTGCGATTCCCCCAGCGTTACTCCATGGGTGGACTTTATACGGCTCCTTCTTCTCAACCTGAGACCTGGGATCTGTTTGAAAGGCCGCTCGGCCTGATTGTCAATCCTGAAAATCAACCTATTAACTGGCAGTGGTTGGATGAAGCTCGCGGTGACGTCATTATTCCCAGCCCAGAATCGTGCAAAATTCAGTTGAAAGTTTCGGCCAGCGCCGCTAATTTGCTTTCGCCAATGGAAAACCTGCCGTCGCAATCTTTGCATGTGCTTGATATGAGCCGCACGCAAATAAACGACCTGAGCTTAACTCATATTTCTCACTTAGAAACTTTGCGAGTGCTGGAGCTGGCTTACACTCCAGTAGGCGACGCCGGGCTAGCGTTCATTGCGCGCTTGAGCAACTTAGAATCGCTTGGTTTAACCGCCACCAGCATTAGCGCCGACGGCCTCATACACCTGGCGGCACTGCCTCACTTGAAAGAGTTATGGCTGAACGGCACCAGTGTTGATGACAGCGCTGTGGAACACCTGACCCAGCTCACTGAGCTGAAATTGCTCGGTCTATCAGGAACCAAATTTACCGACAGCGGTTTAGAGGCACTGAGCGGCCTCAAAGATTTAGTCAGACTTTACTTGTTCAACACCGGAGTTACCGAAGCCGGCATCGCTAAGCTACGCGCCGAGCTGCCGGCTCTGCGCGTCAAATGGAAAAGAGCTGCGCCAACGAGACCCGAATACACTCTGGCCGATCTGGTTGATTTGTCTATCAAAGCCGGCCCAGATCAGGGCAAAACTACTTCCTCAACATCACCGTCTAATTCCAGTACCAATTCCAGTTCTAGCCCCGCCGGCAATGCGGCCGCACTGCCAATGCCAGCACCGGCTCAGCTGCAAGAAACTCTCGCCGACCCGAGCAAATATATGAGCCAGGATGATTTCTGGGATTTAATTGATTTGCTCAACTGGGATGAAGAGGGCAACGACGACGCTGTGATAGCACCGGCGGTGCAGCAGTTGGGTAACCTGACTGTAGAAGAGATTTTTGCTTTTCAAGAAATTTTGAGCGAAAAGCTCTGGCAGCTCGATGGCGAAAAATTTGCTCGTGAAATCGGTCGCGACGCTTTTAAGAACAACGAAAAGCAATTTTCTAAAGAATGGTTTTTGGCGGCGCGCTGCTGTGCCGTAGCCAACGGTCAACTATTTTTCAACGACATTCTCAAAGACCCGGCGACAATGCCGAAAGACCTGGGATTTGTTTCGTTGACCAGTTTAGCTGGACGCGCCTACCGCAAGAAAACCGGCAACCATTTCAACTATTCTCCCAAGCATGCTTTTTCATCTTGCAGCAATAAAAGCGGCTGGCCTTCGCTCCATGCCTGAGACTTCCAAGCGCAGTGCGCGGCTTTCCGGTAAGGCTCCCGACGGCGCGCAAGCTCAAGCTATCTGCGATCACTTGAGCCGAGCCGATGGCAAATTGGCTAAAGTTATTAAGCAGGTTGGTCCGTACACTTTGCGCGTGGACGGCATGCAGTCGAGCTATGAAGCCCTGGCCGAGTCAATTGTTTATCAACAAATTACCGGCAAAGCGGCTCAGTCGATTTGCAATAAAGTAATGACGAATTTTAAAACGAAAAAATTTCCCGGCGAAAAATTGATTCTTAAAGCCAGCGAAGATGACCTGCGCGCCTGCGGTTTGTCTAGGGCAAAAGCGATGGCTTTGCAAGACCTGGCTCTAAAAAGTCTTGATGGCATAGTGCCTCATGTAGATGAGATGCAAAATTTGAGCGACGAAGAACTACTGACTCGCCTGGTGTCTGTTAGAGGCATCGGACCGTGGACGGTACAGATGCTCTTGATGTTTCGTCTGGGCCGGCTGGACGTTCTTCCCAACACCGACTACGGCGTGCGCAAAGGTTTTGCCCTCACCTATTTCGGCAAAAAAAGGGCGCAGTCAGACGACTTGCCCAAGCCCTCTGAAATCGCCGCCCACGCTGAGCGCTGGCGGCCCTTTCGTTCGGCGGCCAGCTGGTACCTGTGGCGAGCTTTGGAACTTTGAGAGCGAACTTTACAAAATGGTTTAAGATCAATCTGATGAATAGCAGGTTTTTACTACTAAATCTTTTACTGGTGAGCCTCACTTGCTACAGCATTGCCGAAACTCCAAATAATGCAGCAGTAGCAAAAGTGCCGCAGTCAGCCCCCAGCCGTGCTGCCATTGATGACGACGAAGACGAGCCGCCGGTGCGAAGAGAACGCAAAACACCGCCCAAGCTTGCTGTGCCTGCCTATGTTACTTACTGGACTCACGACGCTCTTGGGTATCATCCCTCTATTATGCTGACCATAGAAAATGTCAGCGACGTCAGTTTACTGGGCGAACAAATACAGCTACAAGCGCACTTCAGGCTGCTTTCAGAAGGAATATTGACTGTCTACCGCTGGCACACCAGGCTTGATACCATCGGCAGCAAACAGCAAATAAACACTGAAGCTCACGGCAAAAGACCTTTTGAATTGCCTATAGATCCTGGTGAATGGCCCATGATCGAATGCAAGGTGATCTGCAAAATCGGCGATGTCTCCAGCGAAGAAAGCCAAAATTTGATTGTCGCCCGCATTCAATCGGTCGCTATGACCGATGAAGACGCGCGCACGCAGCTCAATAGCCAGCTCGGTAATAATCGTCTGGCGAAAGCCAAAATGGAGCAGGGTAAAAAGAAGTTTGAGGCTGAGCACGCTCGCTCAAATACTCAAGAGCATCAAAATTCGGAGCACCTTGATCGGACCACCAGTAGTAAGGCAAATCACAACGCCAATTCGCACTATATTAATCACAACAACAGCAACAACACGGCAACTACGTCTCCACCGGTAGCAATAGAAAAACCGCTTACGGCAGTGGCCAACTCTTTAGCCTTGAATTCGGGCACCAGATCTGGTGCGATAAATAGTTCAAGTAGTAACGTTAATAATAGCGTCAGCAGGCACACCGCCTCGGCCAGCTCAAGCGCAAGTGGCTCAGGCAGCCAATATGTGCTTAAAAGTAATCTGCCCGGTCTAGGTGACGACTTCTATCAATTTGAAAAAACACTTGGTCTGCCTTTGCAAACCGACGTTAAAGACAAAAACTGGATCTGGGCGAGCTATAAAAAACACCCGCAAGTAAAAGTGGTGGCGGGCTCGAAAGGCCGCACCGGTAAAGCGGATGTAGTAGTATGCACAATTGGCCAGGACAACAGCGGCAGACTGACTGACGCCCAATTCATCAGTCTGGCCAAAGCACTAGCGGGTAAATTCAAAAACGAAAAATCGTCCGCCACTGAGCACTCAGTGCGTTATACCGATGATGGCCGCATCGAACTCGTGAACCTTACAACACAGAGCTGTCGCGCCGTCTATTTTAAAACTACGGACAGCAGCGGACAGAATTTGGCAGTGGTAGCGATCAGCCGTTTGCCCGGTTCAGTTAGCGAACTACTCAAAGAAGAGGGGCACAAATCAGATTTGCTTCATTTTGCATTGCGCGGGTTGGGTGAAGTCGACTGAGCCGGCGAATAATAAGCAAAAGCTAAACAGTTTAAATAAAGATTTTCTGATTTAGCATTCTCGTCGGCACTCCTAGATGGAAGAAGGTCAGCGGCAGATCTATAATTCGCCTTGAGAACTATGTGAGTAGGATGATTATGCCGATAACACAGGAAGCTGCGGTCAAAAATACTATGCAGGCGCAAAGCGATCAGGGCGATAGTTCAGGCGGCAAACCTCCGGTAACGCCGTCACTTTTCGACAAAATACCAGTTTCGCTGGTGTTGATGTTGGCCAAGCCTTATCTGGCCGGCGAGACTGCAGAAGAAGCACTAGTACTGGCAAGAAAACTCTACGACGAAAACCAGTTTTGCGTCACTCTCGATATTCTCGGTGAAGACGCAGCCAAAGACGCTGACTGTGACGCCTCAGTAGCTCACTACAAACATCTAATAGATTTAATTGCCGCAGGTCCGCTGCCCACCGAAGAATGGCGCAGACAGCCAAGAGTTTCATTCAAACCGTCAATGTTCTGCCCCGTTACTCCACAGGTGGGTGAGTTTCGATCACCAGCTTTAGATCGCGCATACAACCGCATCGAATCTGTAGTTGAGTATGCCAGCGGCAAAAATGTGGCCGTTACTTTAGAAGCAGAAGATCACCGCTGGACTGATTTTCAATTAGAGAGTTACTTTGCCTTAATTGAATCTGGCTACCGCAATGTCGGCACAGTGCTACAAACACGCCTGTTCCGCACCGCAAACGACATCAAGCGCTTCGACAATCGCATGCGCACTCGTCTAGTTATCGGCATCTACAATGAGCCTGGCTCAATTGCCCATACCAACAAACCGGCCATGAAAGAATGCCTGGTCAAATACGCAAGGGAGCTACTCGCTCGTGGCACTTACGTCGAAGTGGCCACCCACGACACCAGAACTATCGAGACTTTCTTCAAAGATGTGGTGATACCAGATGCAGTGCCGACCTCTGCATTTGAAACACAATACTTGCATGGTGTGCCAAGAAAACGTTTCCAGAAGAGTTTGATCTCCGGCGAGATTTTCGAAGCCATTGCCGCGACCAATAAAACTGAATTGAAAAATGGCGAAAAAGCAGAAGCGATTTTCAAGAAACTAGCTGCCGAAGGTGTGCTGGTAAGGATGTACCTGCCTTTCGGAGAAGGCAAAGTGGCCGGGGCTTATTGCCGCAGGCGCTTGAAAGAAAATCCGAATATGGCTATTTACGGCATCAAGAATCTGCTCAGACTAGATTCATAGACTCGTAAGTTCGTAGAAATTTTAAAACAATGCCTGACTTGCCTGTTCGTCGGCATGATATGAGCTGCGCACCAGCGGGCCGGCGAAGACATTGGTGAAGCCCATGGCCAGGCCCTGTTCTTGCAGATAGGCAAATGTGGCCGGCTCGACGTAGCGTTTTACACTCAAGTGATTGTCTGTCGGTTGCATGTACTGACCGATGGTAACCAGATCAACACCGGCTTTACGCCAGTCTTTCATCACTTCTAAAACTTCTTCGTCACGCTCTCCCAGACCCATCATCAAACCAGATTTTGTGGTCAACCTGGCGGCCTTGCTGCGTGCCAGCACATCCAGAGAGCGATCGTAGCGGCCTTGCGGGCGCACTTCCAGATAAAGTCTTGGGACAGTTTCAATATTATGATTGAGCACGTCAGGCCGGGCATCTATCACTGTTTGCAAAGCGTCCCAATTGGCGCAAAAATCAGGAATCAATACTTCAATGCCGGTATTGGGATTGAGCTCCCGCACGGCGGTAATCGTATCAGCCCAGACTTGAGCGCCGCCGTCTTTTAACTCGTCGCGATTGACAGAGGTAATAACGGCATATTTGAGCGATAGCTTACGCACCGCTTCGGCCACGCGCCGGGGCTCATCGAGATCGAGCTCAGTTGGTTTGCCGGTAATGACATTACAAAATCCACAACTTCGCGTGCAGACATTGCCCAAAATCATAAAGGTGGCAGTGCCGCGGGCCCAGCACTCGCCCCGGTTAGGGCAGGCGGCCGACTCGCAAACGGTGTGCAAATCGTTCTCGTCAAGAAGTTCTTTAACCCGATAATAAGGCTCGCCGGTGGGCAGCTTAACCTTGAGCCAGGGCGGTTTTGGCAGCTTGTCGGACTTTTCGATTGTTATTTCGGCTTTCATGCAATTTTAAGCTTTGCAGCATCATTAGCCGCTTTTAGCATCTCATCTATAAGAATTTTCCACAAACCTTTATAGTCCCTCACGGGCTATATATGACATACTTTGCCTGGTCTGTGACCTCTCGTCAAGTAGAAGATGTTAACACAGTAAAGACCGATGCAAACCCATTTAACGGTGCACCCTATGCCAAGAACAAAGATTGATCTTCCTCATATCGAGTATCTCTCCATTCTGGATGAGGACGCCAAACTCGATAAAGCTCTGGAGCCTAAAATCGCTCCCGAAACTTTGAAGACCATGTACAAATACATGCTGCTGGCAAGGCGCACTGACGAACGCATGCTCTTGATGCAAAGACAGGGCAGAATGGGCACGTTCCCTCAATCTTCAGGACATGAAGCCATCTCAATGGGCTCGGCCATTCACCTTGGTAAAACCGACTGGCATGTGCCCGCTTATCGCGAGCTGGCTGGTTTGCTGTTTCGCGGTTGGTCAATAGAAACTACTTTGCTTTACTGGAACGGTTTTGAAGAAGGCGCTATGCCTCCTGAAGGCGTAAATGACCTGCCGGTTTGCGTGCCTATCGCCAGCCAGTTGTTGCATGCTGCCGGCCTCGGTATGGCTATGAAATTGCGCAACGACAACAGCGTCGTCATGACCTATTTTGGTGATGGTGCCTCTTCCGAAGGCGACACTCACGAAGCCATGAATTTCGCCTCTGTTTATCAAGCTCCAGTTGTCTTTGTCTGTCTCAACAATCAGTATGCCATCTCCGTGCCAATTTCTAAACAGATGCGCAACGAAACCATTGCCCAGCGCGCCATTGCTTATGGTATGCCCGGCATTCGAGTAGACGGCAACGACGTGCTGGCAGTTTATGTCGCCACTGAAGAAGCGGTGGCTCGCGCCAAGCGCGGCGAGGGACCAACCTTGATTGAAGGTCTGACTTATCGCTTCACTCCACACACTACCGCCGACGATCCAAAACGTTATCGCAGTGACGATGAATGCGCACTCTGGACAAAAAGAGAACCGTTGGCACGCTTCAGCAAATATCTGATTGCCAAAGGCGTCTATACCGAAAAACAATTGCAAGAACTAGAAGCTGAATTGGATGCAACCATCAAATCCTCCATCGTGCGCGTTGAAGAAATGGCGCAAAGCGAAGAACTGGCCAATCCACTATCCATGTTCGACTACCTCTACAACGATATTCCGCCTTATCTCAACGAACAAAGAGAAGAGTTGAAAAATCATCTCGAACAAGTGGAAAAAGCAAAAAACAATTCTGGTGTCAGCCCGCAAAAAGCCAACGCTCACTAAAGTTTTCGACTGTGAACTTGGACTTTGCGACTTTTAAATTTTCAGGAGAAATTCGATGGCACAAATGAATATGGCAAAGGCCATTAACCTTGCCCTTTTTGAAGCGATGGAAAGAGACGACAAAGTTATAGTCATGGGCGAAGATGTGGGCCCTGATGAAGGCGTCTTCCGCATTACCGAAGGCCTCTTCCACAAATTCGGCGATAAGCGTGTGCTCGACACTCCGCTGGCCGAGTCAGGTATCATGGGCACCGCTATCGGTATGGCCATTTATGGTTTGCGTCCGGTTTGCGAAATGCAATTTTCCGGTTTTGACTACTACGCTTTCCATCAACTTGAATGCCATGCTTCCCGCTTCCGCAACCGCACCAGAGGCCGAGTTACCGTACCTGTAGTAATGCGCGCTCCATACGGCGGCGGCATCCGTGCTCTTGAGCATCACTCTGAAAGTCGTGAAGCGATTTATGCTCACACTCCCGGTTTGAAAGTTGTTATTCCATCAGGCCCACGCAATGCCAGAGCACTTCTGCATAGCGCTATTCAAGATCCTGATCCGGTCATTTATTATGAACCGAAAGCAATCTATCGCCTCTTTAAAGAAGAAGTTCCAGAGGCCATGGAAACTTTGCCCATTGGTGCCGCTCAAGTAGTGCGCAAAGGCAAAGACATCACTTTGATTTCTTACGGTGCCAGTTTGCGCGCCACCTTAGAAGCTGCTGAAATGCTTGAAGAGGAAGATGGCGTGCATGCTGAAGTGATCGACTTGCTCACCATCGCCCCTATGGACGCAACCCTGATTATAGAATCGGTGAAGAAAACCGGCCGGGCGGTAGTGGTGCACGAAGGCCCTCGCACATGCGGTCTGGGTGCTGAAGTGGTGGCACGCATCAACGAAGCGGCTCTGCTCTATCTGGAAGCACCGATCAAACGCGTTACCGGTTTTGATGTGCCGATTCCATACTTCTCTAAAGAACGCTTCTTCTTGCCTGATCCTGAGCGGGTTCTGGCAGCCAGTCGCGAAACACTTTCATTCTAGTATCAACTCTCCAGAGGTGGACAATGACGGTTGAATTTAAATTGCCTGACCTGGGTGAAGGCATTCACGAAGCTGAAATTATCGGTGTCAAAGTTAAAGAAGGCGAGATGGTCAAAGAAGACCAGATCATCTTTGAAGTTGAAACCGACAAAGCCGTAGTCGAAATTCCCTCACCTTACGCCGGGGCCGTGGCCAAAATTCACGTCACCACCGGTCAGACCGTAACCGTCGGCAGCGTCATGATTGCTTATGATATTGCCGCCAAAGGCGCGGTTAAAAACGCCGCCGCTGAAAACGAGAAAGCCGTAGGTAGTGTCGAAACTACAGATAAAGCCGCTGAAGCTGAAATCGCCGTGGCGAAGGAAGCAGTAACAGCCGGTCGCACCAACAATGGTGCTGCAGCCAACAAGACTGTAGACACAGACAGACCGGTACCGGCCACTCCAGCCACACGCAGATTGGCCCGCGAGCTGGGTGTCGACCTCCATCAAGTTAACGCTACAGGGCCCGCTGGTAGAGTTTCAAAAGAAGACGTAATGGCTTTCGCCGCCGGATCACTTGAGTCTAGAATTCAAACAAACGGTGCTTCGAAGGGCAGCTCTGCACCAGCATTTTCTACTATCTCCCCAGCTTCTTCAGCTTCGATGCAAGAGAAGTATGGCACTGCCGGTGGTGCCACAGCTCCTCTATCTGCGCTCAATAACAATGCCGGCAAGCCGGTTGAATATCCCGACTTTGCTAAATTCGGCAAAGTTGAGCGCTTGCCGCTCAAATCTATTCGCCGTAAAATTGCCGTCAATATGACCCAGGCCTGGACACATATTCCTCATGTGACCCATTTTGACGAAGCCAATGTGAGCGACCTTACCGCTCTTGTTGGCAAATACGAAAAAGAATTTGCTATTCGCTCTGGTGATAACAAAGTCAAACCGACACTTACTGTTTTCACCATTAAAGCACTGGCCAGCGCCCTCAAGCTTTTCCCGCAATTTAACTCCAGCCTGGATGAAAATACCGGCGAAATCGTAGTCAAACATTATTATAACATCGGCGTGGCAGTGGCTACAGAGCGAGGTTTAATCGTTCCTGTGATTCGCGACGTCGATCAAAAAAGCTTCTATGAAATTGCTGTAGAACTTTCTGATATCGCCGCCAAAACCAGAGCGGGAAGAGTAGAACTGGATCGCTTGCAAGGCGGCACGTTTACTTTGACTAACATCGGTGCCATCGGCGGGACTTCTATGTCACCCATGGTCAACTTCCCTGAAGCGGCCATTCTGGGTATGGCGAGAGCCAGTCAGAAACCAATCGTCAAAGACGGTCAAATCGTCATCGGCACCATTCTGCCTCTGGCTATGTCATTCGATCACCGATTGGCTGACGGAGCTGAAGCCGCTTACTTTGTGCAACACGTAGTCAAATTGTTGGAAGATCCTTTCAAATTTGTTTTAGAAGCCTAGGAGGCAAATTATGGTCGTCGGAGAGATGGTGCAAGAAGTTGACCTCGCCGTAATAGGTGGCGGTCCAGGCGGTTACACTGCGGCATTGCGCGCGGCCGAGCTCGGCATCAAAACTCTCCTGATTGATGCGGCACCAAAGCCTGGTGGCGTCTGTCTGCATATGGGCTGCATTCCTTCAAAAGCTTTATTGCATGCAGCTGAAGTAGTTTATTCCTCCAAACACGCCGAAAAAATCGGCATCAAATTTGGCGCTCCTGAAATTGACTTGCCTGCGCTTAAAACCTGGAAACAGGGCGTGATAGATAAACTGGCACAGGGCATCGTGGGCATGTGCAAAAGTGCCGGCGTAGAAATTTTGCACGGTAAAGCTACATTTCAAGATTCACGCAGCGTCCGGGTTGATTGCCCCGGAGAATCGGCCATGCGCATCAAATTCAAGCATTGCATTTTAGCCACCGGTTCAAGACCAGTCGCTTTGCCGAAGCTCTTTAAAAAAGAAGAGGATATGGCCAGCGATCGCGTTTTAGACAGCACCACAGCATTGAATTTAGCTGACGTGCCCAAGCGCTTAATTGTTATCGGCGGCGGCTACATCGGTCTTGAGCTCGGTACTGTCTACGCCGCTCTTGGTAGTGAAGTAACGGTGGTGGAAATGACCGACGGTTTGCTTCCCGGTGCTGATCGTGATCTGGTTAAACCGCTTGCCACCAAACTGGCTGACATGTTCAAAGCCATTTATTTGAACACCAAAGTAAACAATATTGAAGTCACCGAAAGTGGTGTCGAAATCAATGTTGAAGGCAAAGACGGACCAGCTAAATTAAGCGCCGACAAAGTCTTAATTTCTGTAGGCAGACGGCCAAATTCAGACGGTATTGGTCTGGAAAACACCCAGGCTGAAGTAGACCCGCAAGGATTCGTATTATCAGACGAATTTTGCCGCACCAGAGACAAACGCATACTTTCAATAGGTGACGTGTCAGGGCAACCGATGCTTGCTCACCGCGCCATTCGTCAGGCCTACGTGGCCGCCGAAGTTCTGGCCGGTAAACCGTCGGCTTATGATAATCGCTGCGTTCCGGCTGTGGTTTTCACTGAACCTGAAATCGCCTGGTGCGGCCTCACCGAGACCGAAGCCAAAGCGAGAGGCATAACCGTTTCTGCCGCCAAATTCCCGTGGTCGGCTTCCGGCCGAGCTTTGACTATCGCCGATACCGGCGGCAGCACCAAAGTTATATTCGACCCAGCCACTTCCCTGGTACTTGGAGTAGGTATTGTCGGCCCTCGTGCCGGCGATCTGATTTCTGAAGCAGTGGTAGCAATCGAGATGGGTGCCGTTCTGGAAGACCTCGTCACTGCCATTCACCCGCATCCGACACTTTCTGAAACAATCAACGAAGCTGCACTTTCTGGCCTGGCCAGGCTCGATCGTCAGCGTTCGAAAGAAGCTGAAAAGCAAATCAGCCCAACATAAAAGCGCTTTCTCGGGTCTGTGGATTAAGGGCGGAAAAAAGGGGGCATAACTGCCTTGGCAATGGCATAGCTTTTGTTAGGTCATTTGACCTATTCAAGGGTTACTTCCAGACCTTTACGGCTGTAAGCTAGTCTTGAACGAGAAGCGCAAAGTACAAAGTAATAGAAGGTTGAGGAATAGATGGCTGAGGAGAGTTCTCAAGCGAATCGGTCTGAAAGTTTCGGATCAGCGGCAAACCTAATGATTGAAGCACTGGAGAAAGCCAGTGCCGAGCTGGAGCGCACCGTAACTCAGTGCCTTGACCAGCTTCACGATTTTAGCGAAGGCATCGATCGCGGCCTGGCTCTGCAGCTGGAAAAGGTTATACAGCAGAGCGGTCACCTGGTGGACTCTCACGGCAATGATCTGGAAGCTAAGAGGGACGAGACTCTCGACACTATTAGCGCTCTTGAAACGGCTGAGTCAGATCGCTTGATGCAAGGTGCTGCCATTATTCGCCGCCGCTTTGCCGATAAATTGCTCGAGGCCACAGACGCCCTCAATGAAATTATGGAAACTCAGCTGGAAGAGCTGGCTGGCTTGATTGATCTGCCCCACGCCAATCTTTATGAAAGCAGTCGCGAAAGAATTGCCAGAATTACTGAACTGGCCGGCTCCGGCAAAGAAAGAATTGAAACCATCTCACAGAGCTATGAAGATGGTATGTCTGATAAAGCAAAAACCATTGATGACTCAGCGCAATCTGTCATTGAGGCCTCCAAAGCTGAGGTAGATGGTCATCTGGCGCGCTACAGCAGTCAGTTTGATGAAAAAATCGACGATGTACAAAAGCAGTTGGGCGATATTGTCGAAACAGCCAGCCGCGATATCACCACCTTAATTGAGCGTGGCGCCAAGAGTATCGACGAGGCCCGCGAAACCAATACTCAGGTTTTAGACGAGCATATCGCTCACTGGCGCGAACAACTGACGGCGATGAAAACTCGTTTTCAGCAGGGTAGCCGCGAGGGCCAATCGCGTTTTCTCAAAGAATATAGTGATGAAGTAGAAAAAAAGTTGCTTACTTCGCAAGACGAAATCAATCGCATCGCCGCTTCAGCTAAATCACGCATGCTTGTCAATCAAAAGCTTGTGCACAATTCGCTGAGACGGGTGGAAGGTAAACTGTCTGACGAAATCGACAGACTTTTCATCAAATTCGAAGCCGGCATGGCCCAAGAATCGAAAATTAACTTGATGGTCTCAGGCAATCGCCTGCCGGCTAATCCTGAAGTAATCGATAAGCTCAACAGCCGACTGCGGGCACATGGTGCTGAAGTAATTAAAACTTTCCGCAGACAGGTGGAGCAAACCGAAACCGAATTTTCGCGCTCATCGGCAGGCAGTAACGAGAGAATTGAAAGTATCAGACTGTCGTCTGTTGAGTCTCTGGAAAAACAAGTGCGCATAATGCGATCTGATCTGGAGCGCATTACCAGAAACTATCACAATGAGTTGTCTGAGCTAAATTTGAAACTGCCTATAATAGAAGAATCGGGCAGGGCAGCTGCACTGGCGGTGATGGCATATAAGAGTGCCATGTTGTCTCTCGAAAACGATTAATAGAGGAAGGTTCAGTCAATGACGTTCGCAGGTAAAAAACTTCAAGATATTTATGATTCAGGCTCAGCCCGACTGAATGATATCGAAGAATCATCAACGTCGAAGTTGGCTAATAAAGCCGCAGCGCATGTTAACGAGCGTCAAGAATCTGAGCAGCAATCAAAAATGGAAGTAGCAGCCAAAGCTGCCGCCGTCGAAGAAGAAATCAAAAGACAGTCGAAAGAAGCGGCAGACAGATTGCGTGCCAGCGCTGAAAAAGAGCGCGTCGCCACCGAAATGCACCTCAAGCAGTTGACCGAACGTCTGGCCCTTTTCAATGAGGATCTAAAAAGAGCAATTGAAGATCTTAAAATCGGTCACGAAAGCACTTTAGATGACAGCTTCATGAGAGCAGCCGACCATTACTCGAGCGTGGTAGAGGGAGCGGCCGTAGATCTTGAAACTCAACATTATGTCAGCGGACAACGGTTACGTTCACAAGCCAGCTTCTTTTCTAATTCTCTGCAACAAAAACTAGACCATAGTTTGTGGGAATCACGCGGTAGTGAAAAGCAGTCAAACAGTGCGCTTTTCCGCAACTATATGCAAAAAGCCAATAGCATTGAAAGCCATTTTTCTACTTTGATGCAAAGATTCAACGCTGATTTTCAAGCCGAATTTGATCGTCTTGAATCGCATTCAAAAACTTCTGAAAGCGATCTGGAAACCGACTCTGACTCATTCAGTCAGAAAATTGATGAGATTCTGAGAGAAATTGAAAAAGACGTCAATGAAATTTTCAGCACCTCCAGTGATGCTAACAAATCAGCTTTAAAAGATAAGTTCAGCGGTGTTTGCGATCAAGTTGAAGAACTTTCGCGCGATACTTCCGCCCAGCTGCGCGAAGAAACCAATGGTGCTACCACTCGTCTGACTCAGGCGTCAGTAGCCAGCAACCGTGCTCTCAAGAAAAAATGCGAAGACGTCAAAGAGCGAGTGCAAATGGACATGCAGGCTTTTGTCGCTCGCATGAGCGGCAAGGTGAGCGAAACCGAACTGGTACGCGCACAACTAGAAGATGCAAAATCGCGAGTCATCAATGAAATTCGCTCTGAGCTGATTGCCATTCGCAACGGCTTTGAAGCCAATCTTGGCGATTTGATGAAAGATGCGGCCGCAGCGCTAACCAATGTCGGCTCTGAAGTAGACACTGAAATGAAAAACGCATACGAGCGTTCGCTATCTAAAATTAGCACCGACACTCAAAGCGCTAAATTCGAAATTGAAGAATCAACCACAAAACTGGTAGCCCTGATAAACGAGCAAAAGAACGCCGCCCTGAAAGAGATCGCCCGCGCAGCGGGAGAATCATAAATTAGCCCTCTTCCTTATTAGGATCTTTCGTAAGACAAAGCCATGAACTCAATGCTTCGCCAACACCACCTGAGAATACCTGACGTTAAAGCCTATTTGCGGGTTTTTGACAAGGCTAAGCCAACGTCGCCTAACGACTGGGCTGCTCAAGAAAGCCAGCTCTATGAGCCTGGTTATTTGATTTTCTGTCTCGAACAGGTAGCGGCACCATCAGGTCTTTCTACTTTTTCGAAAAAAGCAGAAGACCAGGGCGAGACTTTCAGAGTCAAAGATCTCTGCGTCGTAGTCAGCAAAGATGAAGGCCAATGTGTTGTCGTCAATATCAGCGCTTCTGCGTACGAATTCAGAGTGCTCGACACCCTGTTGCAAGAAAAAGCGACCAGAGCCATTCTTGACGGTAAAGACTTCAATTATTTAGCTTGCCGACCAGTCAATCGTTTGGTCGCTGCCCAAATTAAATCACTCTACAAAGTCGGCTCCAATTATGCTCAAGGGGGTTCCAGACGTAGTTTGACGGTTGAAGGTTCGACTATGGAAGAACCTTTATTGGCATTACTGGGTGAAATGGGCGCCAAAGTCACTACCCAAGTAGGCAAGCCTTTGCTTGATATCGGCGCAGTTTGCCACATGATTTTCACGCCGGAAGGCCGCCAGGACGACAAAAACAAAAGTTTGCTCAAGGCCTGTTTCGTTCCTATTAAAGAAGAAGAACTAGCATTGGGCGAGTTGGCTGTGCAACACGGTTTGATGACCGAGCAAGCCATTCGCGCTGAGCAAGCGATCACTCCTACAGCAAGTGCCTTCGAGCAAGGCTTCACCACTCCTCTGGCCAGTCAATCTCAGCAATCAGAGCCAATTTACGAACCTGTTTATCAACCGATCGCACCACCAGCGACACCAAGCGCGCAACCGTCCTTTGATATTTCGCCGGCCTTGCAACAAGTTTCTTACAGCAATTTGCAATTGCCACCACAGTCTGAAATAAACGCGCCTACGTTTGGGCAATCGAGCCTGGCCCCTGAATCTCAAGAGTACGCATTTGAGCCAACTGCTGCCAACTCTTCCTTTGTTCCTTCAGCACCGGCGCCGGCTCCGGAGCTGCCCAGTGAACCGACTCAGACCACAAGTCGTTATGACGATACACCGCCATGGGCTACCGCTTCTGCCGACGCTTTGACGGCAGTTTTGATCGCCGGCGATAATCGCATCGATCAACAATTAACTACGGTTAAAATGGCACCACCATGGTATGCCATGTCTCATGATGCCTATGACGCCCCAGCGAAATCGGCTGTGGCTGTGGTTGAAAGCAGTCTGTCGAAAGAAGATTTCTCAGCGCAGTTCTTCAATGACTATCAGCAAGGCTTTGCTGGTGAGGCTGCTATTGCCCATGCTGAAGGTGAATTCGAAAGAGAAAAAGCGATTAAAGAAGAATTTGAGCGCGGCAAACAGACCCGCTTGAAAAATTACCTGGGCGATAATCATTATGATCAGTATGTCAAAGGCGGTACAACGCCTCCTCCGGCAAAAACAGATAGCTGGGATCTCAACCCTGCCACCTACACCACACCTGTTGAAGAAGTAAAAAATGCCGGTTTTGATTCGCCAATTTTTGAAAATGCTGCCCGCGGCACCATCGAGACAAATCCAGAAGCCAAGCTGCCTGACCCAGTTCCTGAAGAGCCGGCCCCAGCTAATCCTGATGCCTGGATGGACTATCAGCCTCCTGGTGATGGTGCTCCCGTAGAGGCAACACCGGCAACCGCCGATGCCGCTTCATCACCAACAGACGTGGCCGCTGTTGAAAATCCCCTTGCTCAAACCGCTGACGCTCATCCAAGCAGTGAAGCTGAGTGGTCTTCTGCCGTCGAATCATCGTTCAACACAGCAGAACCTTTAGACAGCTCACTATTTGAGAGACTGACACAGCAGCTTTCTAAAGATAGTGGCCTAGACGCCGCACCGCCTGTAGTACCACACGAAGAAGACAATGCCGCCGCAGCGGAAGTCTGGCAGCAAGGTACACCTGTAGAAGACAGCACCACCCCGATGACTAATAGCGGTGGCGGCTTCTGGTCCAATATGGATCCGAATAAATCATTGTTCAACGCTCCTGAAGGTGAAGTTCAAACTGCTGCACAAGCTGAAGTTCCCTTAGAGCTAGTTGTAGAACCAGTCGTGGAGCCTGAACTGGCCAAACTGCCCGATCTTAATGTAGCACCACCAGCGGTGGAATCTGTGGCCAATGTCGCGCCGCTCGATACTGTACCAACATCTAGAACATCGCAAGTTGCCCCTGATAACACGCCTGCCGCCCCAGAAATGAGCGATTCGCAAGTGATGCAAACTCGCGTGCGCCCTCGCGACTATTCAAGCCCGCTGCGCAGAAGTTCAGAACTGGGCGGAAGTCCCAGCAGCTCAGACAACATCTCCATTCCCGCAGCGTCGCTATCAACACCGACTCCATCGCCGACTCCGAGCCCATTGGCTGCCACACCGGCTGCCGAAGTGCCGCAAGAGGCCGCAGAAGCACCGAGCGAAATTGCCGCCCTCTGGCCTGAAGACGACAGTCGTATTCCTCCTCAAGCCGACACGTCGGCGCTCTGGCCTGAAGATGTGCCGCTCACTGTGGCCGAACCTGAAACGACTGCGCCTGTGCCAGCTTTCGAAGCACCGACCTTTGAAGCAGCACAAACTTCTAGTTATTCCGATCTTTCGGTAGTTGCCCCGCATCAGGCAAATAGCATTCCTGAACCAATGATTGCGACGCCTGATGCAAACTTCATGCCGCCATCTCAACAAGAAGCATTGTCTGATGTGGCAGTACCGAAGACGGTTTCAGCCGTTTCACCGAGCGAAACCAAAGCTTCAATCTCAGATGCAGAGCCGATTGCGACAATTGAATCGATTGCCAGCACCGCAGCAGATTTTGCCACCAGCAGTTCTTCTAATTTGTCTGCTTTAGCGTCTGACCCATCTCCAGCTCCAGCACCAGCTCCATCGCAAGAACTGCCCACACCCGCTGCTGATCCGGCTGCTATTCCGGCTGTTGCAGCCAGCACCTCGTCAACTGCTGCTAGCGCTCCAGCCATGGGTGAATTTGATTCAGGAGTGAGAAAGACTCCACCAGCTCAAGACACTCGGTTAATGATGAACGAGATGGCGACTTTGATGAGCAAGCTTGAGCAACAAGTTGCCAAAGCCGCCAACAAAATGAGCAGCCGTGCTGAAGAGCTGAAAGTACGCTTGAACCGCCAGGTTGAGTCTTTATTACGTGAAGCTCAAGATCTGGAAAAACATGCCGAGGTCAATCTCACTAATTTATCCAGCGAACTCAGAGGTCGCTTAGATAATCTCGCCGTTGATGTTCAAAGCAGTCTGTCTAAAGAGTCTGAAGGCGGCAGAAGCTTACTGAGCGATCTCGATGCGTCAGGCCTGGAGACACTGGAAGCTGAGCAAAGACAATTGTCAGGCAAAATTATTCGTGATTGTGCCGAGTTCAAAAGCGAGCTGGAAAAACTGACAATGGGTGTGCAAACTCGCCTGAACAATCTCATTGCCAGCCGCAACGACGAGCTGGCTCGCTTGAGCGAATCTATTCTCGAACAGTTGAAAGAAAGCCATGATGCGTATGGTGATAAAGTCACACAGCGCTTTGATCGCTTCCGCGAGCGTATGCTTGAAGAAAATTCTTCGATCACTCAATCGCTTGAACGCAACATGCGTTCTATGGTGGAAGAAATCGACAGCTCACTTGATCGCGCTTGCGAAAAATTGCGCTCGACCAAACTCGACTTAGAGCAAACCATCTCGCACACCATGGCCGTTTCAGAAATGGCTGTGGCTCAGAAAACTAAGCAACTGCTGGCTGAGACGCTACTGCCTCGATTGAATGAGCAGAAAGAAATTCTGCGCACCATGATTCACGACATGAGCCGTCAGGTAGCCAGCGAATCGAACGCCGGCCTTATAAGCGAACTTGCTCGTTTGGATGGCAGTATCAACCGCTCATCAGAGAGCCTGAAGCGATCAGTGGAAGAATGCCTGGCCGATCTGGAAAGCTCGGGAGGAGGGCTCAAGAGCGGACTTGAAGAAACCTTCAAGCGGGCCAGCCAGGATCTGGTGCAACGCACTCAAGAAGTGGCCGGCCATATTAGAGAAACCGAAAGACGCATGCTCGAAAGTGATCTTACGCTTAAAAATCTTGCCGAAGCCTCCACTGTCGACAGTGAACCTGAGTTAACCGAAGAGCGTAACCACGCCCTTTCTAAACTGGGCAGCCTCAAACAGCAAGCCAATAAAGATCTCGCCAAAGCGATCGAAAGCAGCATCGAGACTATGGAAAATGAAAGCGAAAAATTGTTCGCTGAATTAACCAATAAGCGGGCCGACTTCACCTCTACTGTCAGGGACAGCTCTGAGTGGAACCTTGACCGAGTGCGCCAAGCACTGACTGCGGCGACCTCGGCCATTCAATCGGCTCGCGAAAAGCATATGGAATAGGGCTCAAGCCAGCCAGCTCACATAACGAAAATAAATGCGGCAGTTAGTATCTCACGGCGCAAGGGAATAACACTATGAAAGGTGCTCCCGACAGGGCTTCATTGGGCCAGATCGTTGTTTGAGTTGAGAGAGGACGCTTGGATAGCCTACCTTACCATCAAGTTCCACCACCACTTGCGGACTTTGCCGCGAGTCATGGTGGTCTGGACTACAACCAGCCCGAGAACGAAATTTTTCTCTACCACGGCACCAACTGCTACCGTCGCTGGGAAATTAACAAAACCGGTTTCTTAGAGCCGGGCCGCAATAGCTATAGCTTTTTCACCACTCGTGCTCAGGATGCCTATGCTTACGCCCGGGCTGCTTGCCTGCGTGATATTAAACCGGATACTTTGAACTCGCTGATCTGCGAGCCGGTGGTTTTGCGTGTGCGTTTCACCGCCAGAACCTGGCTCCAGGTAGACTTTCTCCAAAATGAAAGCGATTTACGCGACGGCCAACCTCAAGGATTCTCGGCCGCCGTGCTCGGACCGGTTCAGGTCAATAATATTGTCGAAGTGCTTCACTGCAACCACGGCTCAAAACGCCTTACCGGCGGATTTGAACGCATGCGCACCTTCGAAGACGGTACTTTCCTCTCAAATATCAAACATTTACGCGATACTTTGCAAAAAAAGCGCGTAGACATGTGGTTCCTACGAAAACTGGGATTTGTTGCTGACAAAGTCGGTGTTACACTGAAAGGTGGAGAAGTACCGGCTCTCACCCATGACGATCAATTGAGAAAGCTCAGGCAATCGAAGGCCTAACTCAATGGTGACTCACCAGTAACGCAATCAGGACCTAAAATGAGTCAGAAAAATCAGCACCGAATTCTATGCAGTTCTTCAAAAGCTCTGCTGGCTCTAATCGTATTTAATGTAGGCCATGGTCTGTATAACCCAGTTCAGGCGCAAAACTTCAACGCAATTTTTCAGCCCGGCGGCAGTCAGAGCTCAAATCAGGGCAATCAAGGCGGGTATCAGAGCGGCGGTTATCAAAATACCGGATCTCAAGGCAGCGGCTATCAGGGCAACTACGGTTATGGCTCGGGCCAGGGCATGGACGTCAACCCTGACGGAGACTTCGGCACTTACGGCCAGGGTAATTCGGGCGGCTATACCGGGGGCAATACCGGTGGTTACAGCAATACTGGTGGCTACGGCAATCCGAACGGCAGCGGGCAAGGCCAAGGCGGCGGCTCCATTTTTGACCGGCTTTTCCGCCACAACAAAAGTCCTGGTGAGTTTGTCACTTTCCCCAAAGACCAACCTTTAAATATGGGAGCTTCAGGCCAGGGCGGTCAGCAGCAAGGCACGCGTCAGGGACAGACGCAAAACGGCGGCGATCAGTCTTACAAGCAAAGTTTGATCAACTCGCAAAACCAGAACCGCACTCCGTCGCAGGGCAATAGCCCGGGCAATCGAGGCAGTTCAGGCGATTCAGGCGATTCCGGCGGTCCCGGCGGAAGTATACAGGAAGGGGGGGGCGTTCAGAGCGGCGGTCAAAGTCGTCAGCAAGAATGGGGTAACGTGCGTCCGGTATCGGCCGGCAGCGGTTCTCAGGGCGGCGGTCGCTATTTTGCTACGAGCAATTCAAACGGTAGCACAGGCTTTAAAAATCCAAACGGCTCAACTATGAGCTCCACTTCCAGCAATCAGTTTAGCGGCACCCAGCCATCAATTTTGAATAGCGCTAACCGCATGACTAATGGCGGAATAACTAATGGCGGCATGACTAACGAGAGCGGAGGCGGCCAGAGTAGCCAGGGCGCTTCGCAGGGTGCATCAAAGAGTGCCACTCCATCACCGGGCTCTGTTCAGGCCAACTTTTCTGGTATCAACACGCAGGTTCAAACCCAGCTGACTCAAGTGCAAAATTATTCAGCATCTGCCCGCAGTTCAATGAGCAATGCTCTTCAGGCTACCGACGCCAATGCACGAGCAGCGGCAGCCAGCGAGGCCCGTTCATTTGCCAACAGTGCCCGGGCATCGGCCGACAGTGCCACCAGTTTGGCCAGCACTACCAGCTCCACCTCGGCAAAAAATCTGGCCATGCAAGCACAGCAACAAGCTATGCAGGCACAGCAATACGCAGATCAAGCAACAGCAAGAGCTGAAAGTAATTGATTCTCCCTTGAAAGCATTGTGCCACCACTTGCGGTGACTCTCTGTGTTGCTTGTCGTTCTAACGAAGAGCAGGCAGTCTAACGCGTGCATGGTTCAGTTTTCCAAAATGAAACGATAACGTTTCATTTTTCTGATCGCAAACGTATACGTTTCAGTTTCCCAAACCAGAACGTACACGTTTCAGTTTTTTGCCAGGCCACGGCCACCAGTTGAATTAGAAAGTTCTCAAAGAACGCCTCTTGAGAGCTACAGAGCCTATTTATTGTTGCCTAATAGATACTAAAGCGATATTCTTTTGAGGCTTTTGAAGACATCGGCGTTGTAAAACTGGAGGGTTAGATGGTCGCGACTAAAACTGGCAAAGCTACGGTCTGCAAATTGCTCGTCGATGGCGAATGGGTTGATTCAACCGCCACTGAATTTCAAGACATCTATAATCCTTCCACCGGTGAAATTATCGGTCGCACCCCGCTTGGTGGCATGGCCGACGTCGATAGAGCGGCAAAAGTAGCGCAAAAAGCTTTTCTTGAATGGAAAGAAGTGCCAATTGTAGAACGCGCTCGCGTCATGTTCCGCTTCAAAAATTTGATGGAACAACGCTACGAAGAAATTGCTCAGTGTGTCACTCGTGAGCACGGTAAAACTCTGCCTGAATCACGTGCATCAGTGCAAAGAGCGATGGAAGTTGTTGAATTTGCCTGCGGCATTCCCAGCTTGATGATGGGCGAAAGCATGGAGAACATCGCACGCAATGTCGATTGCGAAACCATCCGTCATCCCATCGGTGTCTGTGCCGGCATCGCGCCGTTCAATTTTCCAGCCATGGTGCCACTGTGGATGTACCCCATTGCCATCACTTGCGGCAACTCCTTCTTGCTTAAACCATCAGAAAAAGTGCCGCTGACCAGCATGATGATCGCTGATTTGCTTTCTGAAGCTGGGCTACCTAACGGTGTTTTCAACATTGTTCACGGCGGCAAAGATTGCGTAGACGCTCTGCTCACCCACCCTCTGATTAAAGCAATTTCTTTTGTCGGCTCCACTCACATCGCCAAATACATTTATACGACTGGCACAGCCAACGGCAAACGAGTGCAAGCGGCAGGTGGTGCCAAAAACCACATCATCATTATGCCTGACGCCGACATGCAGCAGACTGTACAAGCCTTGCAGGCATCAGCATTTGGTTGTGCCGGTGAAAGATGTATGGCCGGCAGTTTAGCGCTACCTGTCGGTGACGCTGCTGAAGCACTGGTACCACACCTGGTGGAGGCCGCCGCCCAAATGAAAGTTGGGCCAACTGATGGTCAAACACATCCTGACATGGGTCCGCTGGTTTCAAAAGAGCATCTCGATAAAGTCAGAGGCATGATTGATAAAGGCGAAAAAGAAGGCGCTAAGGTTGCTTTAGACGGAAGAAAGCTAGATATCTCGAGCAAATCTAACGGCTTCTATCTTGGACCAACCATCCTCGACCATGCCAAACCAGAAATGTCGGTGGTCAGAGAAGAAATCTTTGGACCGGTATTATCAGTCGTACGAGTAGACAGCTTAGAAGACGCTCTGGCTATTGGTCGTGATTGCCCTTATGGCAATGGTGCCGTGATCTACACAAATTCAGGGCGCTCTGCTCGCGAATTCAAACACCACTTCAATGCCGGTATGATCGGCATCAATGTGGGTGTTCCGGCTCCTATGGCCTGGTTCCCTTTCACAGGTTGGAATGCATCGTTCTACGGCGACCTACACATTCAGGGTTCGGAAGGTATTCAGTTTTACACGCAGCAGAAAATGACGATGACACGCTGGTTCGAGCCGAGTAAAACTAGTAATTTCCAAGACCCTATTTGGAAGCCAAAAAACTAGTTTAGAGTTATGATAGGGTCATGAAAGCTTATCTAATTCGAGTTCTACTGATTGCCGCCTCGTTCGAGTGGATTTTCCCTATGATTAAGGGGATAGACACTCACGGCAGCTTCGTCACTGCCATTATGGCCGGCGTGGTTTTTGCCTTTATCGGTTGGATTGTAGAAGCACTGGCAATCTTGCTCACCACGGTGCTGACTATTTCCACTTTCGGCTTGGCCTTGCTAATCTTAATTCCTGCCTGGATTTTAGGATTTTGGGTGATACCGGCGGTGACACTAAAACTGCTCGCCGATCTGATGCCCACCTACCTCAGTATTCAAGGCTGGGTACCGGCACTCTGGGGCGGCTTGCTCATGCTCTTTATTGGCGTAATCACCAGTCCCAAAAGCCATCAATACGATTAAATCCGGCTCTCTAATTTTGCGCATGGTGCTGGTCACCACTGTATTCTTCGCAATTCTGGCGGGGCTGATACTTGCCTTGGCCGGACGCTTTCACTGGTACGCGGCCTGGGTTTTCGTAGGCGAGTTTTATGCTATCTGCATGCTTTTAGGCTTCTGGCTCGACAGGAACGATCGCCATCTCCTTGCAGAAAGACTGCTTCCAGTTGTTCAAACTCAACAAGAGGGTTGGGACAAGATTCTCATGGTAATTGGCACGGTTTTAACCACAGCCTGGATCACGCTGATGGCGCTTGATGCCGGCCGCTGGCATCGCCACCAACTGCCGTGGCCACTCTGGGTGCAAGCAATAGGTGCACTACTTCTAGCGGCATGCGGATATATTGTTTATCGCGTATTCAGAGAAAACACTTTTGCAGCGCCGATTGTGCGATTGCAAATGGAACGCGAACATAAGGTAATTAGCTCAGGGCCCTACAGCTATGTGCGCCACCCAATGTATGTAGGCACGATGAGCTTTTTTGTCGGCGCGCCATTAATTCTCGGTTCGCTTATCGGCATTTACTTTTTGCCATTGCTTACAGCTCTTCTGGCAGTGCGCATTGTCCTTGAAGAACGCACTCTGCGCCTCAAGCTACCAGGCTACGAGCAATATTCCGAGAAAGTGCGATATCGCTTGCTTCCCGGTATCTGGTAATTCGGCACCGTATCTGGTGCTTACTTATTACCAGGAGCTTCGGTACGCTTTTCCAACTTCAATTTCTTAATCTCAACGCTGATGTTATTGAGGCCGCCTTCCAACACTAGCTTATCTTCTGCAGTTAAAGTCTCTTCCGACTTCGCCTTCATTTTGGCTTTCTTCGCAGCCAAGTTAGCCAGATCTTTGCGCAGCTTTTTAGCTTCTTTAACGGTAAGCTCTTTTGCTTTTTGACCGTCATTGATGTCCCTCATCAGCTTTTCCTGTCGTTGCATAATCGTCCAGGTCTTTGCCGAAACGCTAAAGTTGGAAGAGACGCCCAGGCAGATTACGGCGGCACACAAAGCGGATAAAAGTCTCATGAGTTAGCACCTGTTCAAATGTTGGAAAAACTCTGTGCTCAGCTTTTTACTAGCTCAAGCTCAGGCGTTTCGACTAGGGGCACTGTCGATACCAGTTTGGCACTGTCAGATGTAGTCTGGACCACGGCATTAGCGGCAACCATTGCAGCTTGTACTTCTTTTGCTTTAGCAATCACTTCAGGCGAAACAACTGTCGGTCTCACTACTTCAGTAGCAAGGCCAATTTTTTCAAGGAATGAAATCATCATCCAGGTGCCGTCAATCTCGTACCATTTGATTCCGTGTCTGGCTGATTTAGGAAATGCATGGTGATTGTTGTGCCAGCCTTCACCCAGCGCCATAATGCCTACCCATGGAACGTTGCGGCTGCCGTCGCGCACTTCATAAGTGCGGTAGCCCCAGTTCTCAAGGTGACAGAAAGTATTGACGAATTGTGGGCTCCAGAAAACCAAAATAGAAGCAATCAAGTTAGCAGTGAACGCCACTGGTCCAAAAGCGATCAAAATCAATACGCGAACAGCGATGTTTACCCAGAGACAAAGTTGAGCTTGCTTGGCCGAGTGATCAACTCCGAGCATGCACAACCATTTATCTTCCAACAGGTCTGGTACTTGCTTTTTGATTTCTTCAATGGGTTGACGCTCTTCCATGTCAAACATCCATTTATAAAGAGCGTGCTCAAAACCATCACGAGGGGAGTGTGGATCTCCCGGCAAATCTGACTTCTGGTGGTGCAGGCGGTGAACCGCGACCCACGAAACCGGTGCACCCATCAGTGCCAGATATCCGCCTGAAACGATGAAATACCTGAGCCAACTAGGCACTTTGTACGACTTGTGCGTCAACAAACGGTGATAGCCGCCGGTGATTCCCACAGCCAGATAACAGTACGTGACTACAAACCACGCAGCAAACGTCAACCAGGTTGTTGGAGTGTTCCAAGAAGAAAGATCCAAGTTGAAGGCCCCCATAATCTTGCCCAGCCAGTCAGGAGAAATCTTACAGCCGAGCTGAGCGCACCCCTGTGTACCTTGCAAAGTCCTTTATTTATAGCATGATCACGAGTTGTCAATCTTTGACTCAAAACAGTAATTCTAGCCTAGAAAGCAATCCCCTGCCTGAAGATGGGTGATTGTTGGACTTCGTTAATATTAGGAGAGCCGAACATATCACCTTAATACCGGTTACAAAAGTCAATTTTAGAACTTTGCTTTCCCAAATTCTGTCAAATATAGAGGCTATGACATTGGCTCCAACTAGCTTTCTCGGCAAGTACACGAAAATCAAAGGCGCGAGCTCAACTACGCTGGTAGCAGTGATTGCCCTGGCTGTGTCTTTCAATCAGGCAGCGCAGGCACAGAATGCTTCCGCAACCGACACACCCAGCCATCAAACGCAATCACAGCAGCGCAAGAAACTGGTGCTGGCTTTAGGTGGTGGTGGCACCCGCGGTGCAGCGCATATCGGCGTATTGAAGGTGCTGGCCCAAAATAACATCAAGATTGACGCAATTGTCGGCACCAGCGTTGGTGCCATTGTCGGTGGGCTTTACTGCTCAGGTGTTAAGGCTGATGAGCTTGAACATGTGCTTCTGGAGAAATCATTCCTCCGCTCCTACCTGACCGTGCCAATTGCCGTGAGAGTCATAGCCGTGCCGATATTCTTTTTGCCGCATCTGGTGGGCTACCACCCTTACGATGGCCTTTATCGCGGTAATCGCTTCAGAAAATATATAAATAAGCACGTGCCGCTGGAAGACAAAGAAATAGCAAACCTGCCAATTAAGTTTGGTGCTGTTTGTTGTGATTTGCTCACCGCTAAACCCTACACCGTTCGCACCGGCAATATCGGCCGCGCCATTCAGGCAAGCTCGGCCATTCCCGCTTTACGGCGGCCCGTGCCCTTCGACAAAAACTGCCCTGACAATGTAGATATAAAAGATGGCAGCGATTCGATGGCTCTTCTGGTAGATGGCGGTCTTCAAGCCAATTTGCCGGTGGAAGAAGCTCGGCTATTAGCGCGAGAATTAGGCCCCGACACTGTAGTAATTGCCATCAACGTCAACCCGGTATTTGAACGCACCAACGCCAAAGCTTTCAGACGCATTGGCAGTGTCAGCAAAAGAGCGCTCAATATTTTCCTCACCGAAGTTGACAAAAGTGAAATCGGTAGAGCCGATCTGGTGATTCAGCCACAAACAAAAGAGATATCCATCCTCTCCACTAATTTCGACGACGCTCGCAAAGCGATTAAAGCCGGAGAAGAGAGCGCAACGGCCGCCCTGCCTGAAATCAGCACGTTAATTGGTCGCGACTGAAAAATGCGACTGAGAAATACGACTGAAAAATTCTTAAAGGGTGTGCGTGGGGATCCTCCCACTAAAATGAGATTTCCCACCTTGTATAGTGCTGAAAAAAAACATACAGTCCAACAAAGGCACACAAACCTGGAAATCCCTAACAGCGAGCTCTCATCATGAAAGTAGTGATCACAGGCGGACCGTCAGTTGGTAAAACCACTATCGTCCACGGCCTGGGTCAGCTAGGGTATCGAATAGTCGAAGAGAAGGCAACGCAGATCATCAAAGAAGGCAAATTTTTGCCCTGGGTCGATCGCCAGAAATTTCAAGCCGAAGTTTTAAGACGTCAGCTATCAGCAGAGGCTTCCATTCTCGATTTTGACCAGACAGTGATTCTCGACCGCGGACTTTTTGACGGCGAGGCCTATTATCTACACGACAAACTTCCTGTTCCATCTGCTTTCGGCAATTTAGATGCCTCGCAGTACGACGTTGCTTTTTTGATTGAGCCATTGAATTTCTTTGAGGCCAATGAAATCAGACAAAATGAAAGTCTCAAATTCACCAAAGAAATAAGCGTTATCCTCGAACAGTGCTATTCGTCTCGCACGGTTAGGGTAATTAGAGTGCCGGCTATGCCCGCCGCCGCCCGCATTGAATTTGTGCGCCTTCAGGTCGAAACTATGAAACAGGGTAAAGCCACAACAATTGAGCAAGCTGCTCATCAGGCCTCCTATCTGTTCCGCGGTCAAGTACCCATGGCCGTTGGCAGCTTCTCCTACTAGACTGTCGACAGAGAAAGATTCTGATTATAGAAACCAAGGTGCTAACCTATGGAGGATCGAAGTAAGATCCAATAGGGGGCATAAATGCGCGCTTCAGAAGCTACCAATTATTACTTCCGCCGAGCTGCCAAACATTTGCACGTGGGCTCAAGACTCGAAACTGTTCTCATGGCCCCTCGGCGCGAAGTCAAAGTAGAGTGCGTCATTACGCTCGACAATGGCGAACTGGGCTGCTTTTCAGGATTCAGAGTGCAGCACGATAATAGCCGCGGCCCAATGAAAGGCGGTTTGCGCTATCACCCTGAAGTCGATCCTGACGAAGTCAATTCGCTGGCATCGCTGATGACCTGGAAAACAGCTGTGGCCAACATCCCTTACGGTGGGGCCAAAGGCGGCATCAACTGCGACCCTTCCAAACTTTCACATGCTGAACTACAACGCATCACCAGATCTTTCGTAGACGAAATTCACGATATCATCGGCCCTGGTCTAGACATTCCAGCACCAGATATGGGCACCAACTCGCAAACCATGGCCTGGATAGTTGACCAGTATTCTAAATATCACGGCTGGACACCAGCAGTGGTGACAGGAAAACCGATTGAGCTCGGTGGCAGCGAAGGCCGAGAGCAAGCCACCGGGCAAGGAATTGCTTTTGTTTGCGAAGCGATTTTAGAAGACTATTCTATGGATTTTAAAACGACGAAATTTGCCATTCAAGGATTCGGCAATGTTGGCTCGTGGGCCGCTCAATTCATTCACCAGATGGGTGGAGTGATTGTGGCCGTGGCCGATTTGACCGGCGGCATCTACAACAGCAACGGTCTCGATGTCGCTCACCTGATGCGTTACGTGCGCGAAAATAATGGTGTCAAAGGTTTTCCTGAAACTACAGAAATTGCCGCTGATGCCATTTTTACATGTGAGTGCGACGTGCTCATTCCAGCCGCGCTCGGTAATGTGATTACCGAAGAAAACATGAAAGACATCAAAGCTAAATTTATCATTGAAGGCGCTAACGGGCCCACTACCCCTGCGGCCGACGAGTATTTAATCAAAATCGGCAAAGTGATTGTGCCTGATATTTTTGCCAATGCCGGCGGAGTTATGGTCAGTTATTTTGAATGGGTACAAAACGTGCAGCAATTCCGCTGGCGGCTTGAGCGTGTCAATCTTGAATTGAAATTGCTCATGCTCGACTCATACAAAGAAATCAAACATCTGGCCAAGCAAAATGAATGCGATTTGCGCACTGCCGCATTTCAGCTCGGCATCAGCAGAGTAGCCAGAGCAACATCGCTGCGCGGCCTGGAAAATGAAGGCTTCTGCATGTTGGAAAGCCCTCACAGCTAGATTCCTCAAGAGTAGTACTGAAAGAAAATATGTCAGAAGAAGCACAAGATGATGTTGGACCTCTTGCCTCCGGCAGCACTGTTGTAGAAGAGTTGCCGGGTGAAACCAGCGATCAAGTTTGGTTGCGCACGGTTTATCAAGGCGACCACGTGCCTCAGCTGACCTGGCGTGCGGTGCTCATGGGCGGAGTCCTCGGCATGTTGCTTTCAATCTCCAATCTCTACACTATGCTGAAAGTTGGTTGGGCATTTGGCGTTGCTATTACCGCCTGCGTGCTTTCATTTGTGATCTGGCGACTGGTGCGAGTGGTGGCACCAAACGTTTCAGACATGTCGATTTTAGAAAATAACTGCATGCAGTCCACGGCGTCGGCGGCCGGTTATTCCACAGGGGCCACTGTTGGCCTGGCTTTCGGCGCGCTATTGCTAATTACCGGTGAACACACACCGTGGACCACTGTTTTGCCATGGACGGCAGTCTCGGCATTGCTCGGTGTATTTTTAGCCGTGCCGATGAAAAGACAAATGATAAACGTAGAGCAATTGCCTTTTCCCAGCGGTATTGCTGCAGCTGAAACTTTGCGGAGCCTGCATGCCCAGTCAAAAGAGGCGGTTAAGCAAGCTTATTCTCTGGTGGCGGCCCTGGTGGCAGGGGCCGTAGTCGGCTTTTTTGTCAAAGGCGAGTTTCCCTGGCAGATTCAAAACAATCTAAAGGTTCCAGACCTGATCAAGTTCGAGGTCCAGAGCTTTGGCGTCAATCTTAAAGACACTCCCGGATTCGGTTGGGAACCAAGTTTACTGCTGCTTGGCGCGGGCATGTTGATTGGCATGCGCGTTTGTTTATCGATGCTGATAGGTTCACTGGCACTATATTTATATTTCGGCCCGCAGATTGTAAGCGCTCACATTGTGCCGAGCCCAAGCACCATCATTAAGGGATGGGCGCTATGGAGCGGCTCAGCCATTATGGTGACAAGCGGCCTTACCGCTTTTGCCTTAGAGTGGAAAACAATTTTGCGCTCGCTCAATATCGTCAAAGTAAAAAAAGGCGAAGCAGGCGAAGTGGTCGCCGATCCGCTGGCAGCAGTGGAAGTGCCGCTAAAATGGCTCGTCATAGGCATTGTGCCACTGGCCATAGCCAGCGTCATCTTGCAATATCTGGCGTTTTCTATATCGCCCCTTGTAGGTATCACCACTGTATGCTTGAGTTTTCTTCTTGGTCTGATTGCCTGTCGCGCTACTGGTGAAACTGATGTCACACCCATGAGCGCCATGTGCAAAATTACGCAATTGACAGTGGCGGTGATGGCACCAAAAAATATCATCACCAATTTAATGGCCGCTTCAGTCACAGCCAATATCGCTTCGAGCTCCGCCGATTTGTTGACTGATCTCAAAAGCGGTTATTTGCTCGGTGCCAACGCTAGAAAACAATTTCTGGCACAGCTCTCCGGTGTCTTTTTTGGCCTTGCGGCGGTGGTGCCGGCCTGGTATTTCATGGTGCCCAACAAAGCCGCCCTCGAAGCTTTCGAACCACCTACTGTGAATGTATGGAAATCTGTCGCCATTGCTCTCAGCCAAGGCATCGACACCATTCCTGAATCAGCGCGCTGGGGCATGGTGATCGCCGGAATTTTAGGAATCGCCCTGGCGCTGCTGGACAAATTTGTCGCCAAAAAATATAAACCGTACGTGCCTTCAGCCATGGGCCTGGGCTTGTCGTGGGTAATGCCTTTCAGCAATGCTTTCGCTTTTTTCCTTGGCGCATTGCTGGCCAGCATCTGGAGACGAATTGAAAAAAATAGCGCCGAATTGTATGTGGTGCCTATGGCTTCCGGTGCAGTGGCGGGCGAATCGCTAATTTGCGCCATGCTTGCCATTCTTCAAGCGGCCGAAGCACTGAGCAAACTTTAGAGGTGAAGGACAAGGAAGAAGAAAAGCAAAAAACGATACGTGCCATAAATGACCTTGGCTGCAGGGTAACCGCTGCCGATGTGGCAACAAAAACCGGATTATCGCTTTCGGACAGTAACAAATATCTCAATTTGATTGCCTCAGAAGTAGGCGGTCACCTGGAAGTCTCGTCGCTTGGAGACATTGCCTACAAGTTCAGTAACAGTTTTCAAAACGTCTATCTGGCCACCGGTATCAAAGCCTCGCTTCAGTATCTGCTTAATCGTCTGGCTACAATTCTATTTTTCATTTTTAAAATATCGTTCGGTTTGCTTTTGCTGATTTCACTAACAGTTGTAGTCTGCGTGATCATGTCCTTTATGTTCATGACTTCGGCCACGTCAAATAAACCAAGCAGCAGGCGCGATCTGGCCCTCGATCTAAAAGTGTTCCATGACCTGCTTTTCTGGGGCACGGGCAAATCTTCTACAAGAAAAAATTTCTTTCTAAATTGTTTTTCGGTTTTATTCGGTGACGGCGGCAGCGGAGATAATGTTGAAGAAAAACAATGGCAACTTATTGCTCGCTTAATTCGCAACAATGACGGTGTGGTGACAAGCGAACAACTAGCACCCTATTTAATTAAGAGTGAAACCGGTGAAGACTCGGTCTTCCCCGTGCTGAGCCGCTTTGATGGTACACCGGAAGTGAGCGAACGCGGCTCCATTGTTTATGTCTTTCCATCCCTGCAAGTCAGTGCTGAAAATCAAACACAATCTGAGCCTGCTGTTTTTCCGCAATATTTACAAGAGGCAGAGCAGCCCTTTTCCACCCTGACAAAAGATGAAATCAATCCAGTCATCGGTCTTGCTTGTTTTAACTTCCTCGGCACCCTCTGGCTGGCCTTTACAGTGCATCGACTGGTGCGCATTTATCAAATGCAAGTAGACATTTTGCTTGCCTATGGCCTCTTATTTGTTATTATTCCCATGCTGCGCTGGGCGTATTTGCTGCGAGGTAATGCCTCGATAAGCTCACGCAATCACAGAAGGCAGGCCCTGGCGCAGGCCATAGCAACACCTGATGCCGCCACTCAAATAAAGCTGGCCGATCGCAAACAGCTGGCGGAAGCCAATAAACTACTGGGGCAGTCACACTCAGTTGTTGCCGAATCGATTATTTATACAACCGACAAGGACGCTCTCGAACAAGAATTTTAAAGGCAAAAACATGAACCTTTCCATCACTTCTATTCATATTTATCCGGTAAAAAGCCTGGCCGGAATCTCGCTGCATAGCGCTCAACTGGAGCCACGCGGCTTTAAATTTGACCGAGAGTGGATGGTAGTGGACAGCCACGGCACGTTTATCACGCAAAGAGAAATGGCGCCCCTAGCTTTGATTCAATCTGCACTAGTAGACAATCATTTGCGCCTGACCATGCCGCTTGGAGACAACGTGCAGGTGCCGTTCGATTTAAACGACGGTGTTAAAAGAGAAGAAATAACCGTCAAAGTCTGGAAGAATCATTGTCAGGCAATTGATGAAGGCGACGAGGCCGCCACATTGCTTTCTCAATTTCTAGAGAAAAAAGTACGGCTGGTGCGCATGGCTCCTGACTACAAAAGGCAGGTAGATCAACGGTATGCTAAAGCCGATGATATTGTCGGATTTGCTGATGAATTTCCCGTTCTAATTATCACCGACGAGTCTTTGAACGAGTTAAACCGAAAACTTGAATATCCCGTGCCAATGAATCGCTTTCGTCCCAATATCACCATCGGCGGTGCCGAAGCCTTTGCCGAAGATTCATGGTCAGAAATTACCATTGGCGACGTCAGAATAAGTGTGGTTAAACCTTGTGCCCGTTGTTCAATTACAACCATCAATCAAGATACTGGCGAATCTTCACTTGAGCCCCTGCGCACACTGTCTTTCTTCCGCAAAGAAAGCGGTAAAATTATGTTCGGCCAGAATGCCATTCCACAGACTTTCGGCGAATTAAAAGTGGGCGACGAAGTAGTGGCCCACCGTTAATTTTAGAAATTAGAGGCGTAAGCTACCAGACTTAGTTGGTTGAAGTCGCTCTCCATCGCTAAGTTTTTGAGGCTTCTGGTCATAAAGCATAATTTGAACAATCAATATAAAACCGCCACCGGCGGCAAGCTTTTAAGCATTCTTTGTTGTGTCAGATGGGCAGCGTTTTTCCGAACAGAAGCGTTTGGATCAAAATCAGGATCAAGAGTTCTTCCCACTTGATCAAGATTGAGTAAAGTTTTGCCCAGCATTGTCAGTTCAGAGGGCAATCTCAGTAAAAGCAATAGCTGAAGCAGCTTACCCTGTAGATCTGGAGAGATTCGGGCTACCATACCCAAATCAATCAGGGCAATTTTTTTATCGTCTGTTAAAAGGACATTCCCTGGATGAGGGTCAGCGTGGAAGAAACCATCAACCAAAATCTGTTTTAAATAACAACGAAAAACTTCCTCGGCCAACGGACCGCCGTCGAGTTCTATCTGCTCAAGTTTAGTAACGGCAGTTATTTTCTTACCGGACATAAAATCCATGGTCAAAACTTTCGACGAGCTGTAATCGTGAATCGGTGCTGGAACAACAATCAGCGGAAATTCTTGTAAATTTTCACGCATTGTGTCGAGATTGCGCGCTTCTTTGCGATAGTCTAATTCTTCAAGGATTGTCTTGCTGAATTCTTCCAGCATTTTATGTATTCATATTTTTTACAGGTTTCAGTATGGGCATCATAAAATTCCGATACGTCGCCCAAAATTTCCAGATCTTGGGTGATGTTTTCGCGAATGCCCGGGCGTTGAACTTTAACCGCGACATGACGACCATTTCTCATGGTGGCTTTGTGAATCTGGCCAAGCGAAGCGGCTGCCAGAGGTTCAACAGAAAACTCAGAAAACGCTTTTGATATACGCACGCCCAGTTCGTTGACCACTATCCTCTCAACTTCGGCGAAGCTGAACGGTTCACAGTTGTCTTGCAGTCTGGATAGAGCTTCAAGGTAGGCCGCCGGTAAAAAATCAGGACGGGTGGAGAGCATCTGACCAACCTTGACAAAAGCCGGGCCTAGCCTTTCTAAATCTTTAGTTAGTTCTTCAGCTTCACCCTTAGCTCCAGGCGCAATGCCATCGCCGTTGAGAGCTTCGTCTAATCCCGCGCTTTTGACCAGGTCCGAGTTTCCGTACTTGATAAAAAGCATTCCGATATCTTTGTATCTCTTGAGATATTCGGGCTGCAGTGAAATTCCCACGTGACGATCCTCCCAGATGGCTTCTTAGAGGTGACGCCCATAGGGGCGGCTCGGATCCATATAGAATATTCCGTCACATATGTGCAAATGATATAGGCGTTTCGGCCTTCTTGAGGCTTTTTCAGAGTTAAGCTAGCGCAGAAACTCAATCCGCTTAGTATCCATGCCATGTCTGCGCGAAACGTCGACACTCCACTGCCAGAGCTTGGTACCAAGCTTTGTATCATAAGAAGTTTTAGAAGAGAGCAGTTCGCGGCCATTTACGAAATATTTCCCAGTTACCTGATAGAGCTCAGGAGCGCTGGCTAATTGAATAATGGTGCGAGCACCGACTTCAGGTTTAACACCAAACACTTTTGCATTCATCTGAATCGCTTTGCCGATGATACCGTTACTGGAGCCAAAATCGGTGGCAACAATTCCGGGATGCATGGCATTGACGGTGACACCAGTTGATTTGATGTTGTATGCCAGGTGGTACGAAAAAAGTAAATTGGCCAATTTAGTATTGGCATAGGTCAAATAACCAATGGGCATCTTGTCGTGCATGTTGGGCGGACCACTCAATGTAGCGCGCTTGTGGGCGTCAGACGAAACATTGATGACTCTAGACGGGGTGGTGCTTTTAAGCACATCAATCAAGTATCCGGTGAGCCAGAAATAGCCGAAATGATTAAGAGCCCAGGTCATCTCGATGCCGTCGGCAGTATCGGCGCGGCGCATAAAGATGCCGCCGGCATTGTTTATAAGCACACTTAGTTTGGAATATTTGTTGGTGAAATTTTTGGCCAGATTTTTAACAGAATTGAAATCAGAAAGATCGGCAACTAAATAATCAAGGTTAGCGTTACTTGTCTTGGCTTCAATCTCAGCTAAAGTCGATTCACATTTTTCGACGCTGCGTCCGACAATAATTATGTTGGCACCTCTGGCGGCCAGCTCCATTGCCGTAACTTTACCGATTCCCGAGGTGGCACCGGTTATAAGGCAATTTTTTCCCCGCATTGATAAATCAGGTAGAGCGTTAGTGTCATCCATTGTTTCCTTCCTCACTTAAAGAACCTGTCGGTTCTAAAAATTTCTGCAATCTGATCATGGTCTCGCGAAATGCTGCTTCGTCAATGCAAAAACACATTCGCACCATCTCTGGTGTGCGCGCCCAGGCGGCCGGGTTGGTCAAAAGCTTAACTTGCCTGGCCAGAGTCTCATGCTCGCTATCTAGTTTTGCTAGCAAAAATAGCCCGCCCCGATAAGGCGTATCATAACCATCATCGAGACCTTTCGCTTTCAATAATTGCAAAAGCTCTTCTCGCCGGTTCGAGAGAATTTTGCGTTGAGCATTTAAATAAGTTTCTACTTCAGAGAAAGCCTGAGCGACGTCCATCATCTGGTGCGGTGACTTTTCTAAAAAAGCTGAATAGAGCGCGTCCCAGGCACGCAAAATCGCTGCCGGCGGAGGTGCCGCGTGATTAGCGATTTCTTGTGCCCAATCTTCGTCTGGTGCCACCATAAAGCCGCAACGCATGCCACCGGCGGCAAAGCTTTTAGCGATTCCGTCCGCCATAAAAATATGGCTGGCACAAGGTCCGGTAGCGTACGACCCGGCTGAAAGCGATGACGGTGTCCATTTACCCAGTCGATAATCAGAAAGCAAGAAAAATATTTCGTCAGAGAAAATATAAATATCTTGTTTGTGACAAGCTTCGATAATCGTGCGCAAACGCTCAGGGTCTAAGAAAATGCCACTGGGATTATTAGGTTGAGTCAACCAGAGCAAATCGGGCTTTTCGCTCAAAGCAGCAAGATCTTTTGGCGAAATTAAATAAGCTCTTTCGTTGCTGGTTTTAACCTCAATTACTCTGGCGCCATAATACTCGAGCATAGGATAAAGCGGCCCGTAACTGCCGTCGGGAACAGCCACTAGGCAAGGACGACCCAGCCGCTTAGAAAGGGCCTTTATCAGCGCACCGAACAGCGGAAACACTCCTTGGGCCAGAACAATACGCTTGCCGGGCAGTGAGACTTTGCGCGTCCACTTCATGTAGGCCGCCACGCGCTCGCTGACAATCTGCGGCAAAATGGCCGTCTCTTCGTCTAGAAATCCTTTAAATAGACCTTTAACTAAGATATCTGGTACGGCCGCTTCAAATTCACCATAATCAAGGCGAATCAAACCTGGTTCTTCAAGGTCAATCGGTTTGGCTGCAAATACCGGGTCGGCGGCCAGCTTCTGCAATAACGGGCTAAGGGGCGCAGTCGTAACCTGTGACTGGCACAATTCGCCGTCGATGATTTGATCAGGAAAAGGAAAAGTCATAAGGTCTTCGAACAACCACTGATAAAGCAATTGAGTTGGATAGGCAATGCGCGAATAAGAAAGTTCGCAGCCGATATCAAGGCCTTCCAGCCAGGCCGATGGTGCGTTTATCAGGAAAGTTAATTCGAGATCGCGGCTGATTGTATTTTTAATCAGGCCATAGAGCAGCACTAAATTTTCGGGCAGCGGCTCTTGCCCGGCGAAGCGCAGGGTCATATTAGAGCCAAGCTCAGAGCTAATGCTGAAACTCTCGGAATCATCGATGATATACCAGCGATCAGGATGCAAGCGGGCTTGCTGGCAAATCGCCTTGAAATTAATTGGTGAAGCGCTGAGCAATTGCCGCGGTGAAATCAGCACCACTTTTGGTGCAGTCAATTCATCTAGATCATTGAGTTCAGTCAGATCGTCATTACCAACCGTTAAATCGAGGCCGTTGTCACTGGCGACTTTGCTGTAAACGTCTTGTACTGAAGAAGAGAGTAAAATTCGCTCACCACTGGTGGTGGCCATACGCAGAATAATATCGACCAGTTCGGCCCGTGAAGGAGCCACGAACAGCTCGGCGGCGCTTACCGGATAATAGCAGAAGCCTTTCAAATATCTGGCCAGCACTACCCGTAAGCTCATGTCGCCGCGCTCATGCGGGTAAGGAATGGTTTTGACATCGAGCAGCGAACGGGAGAGGCGACTTAAGAAACTGATTTTTTCATGACCTAAGCGAGAAAAATCGAGTTCCTTACGCAAACTTTCCAGCTTCATCTGATTTAAGTTGCGCACGAAGGCGAACACTTCAGGTTCAAAACGTGTATCGGCCTGATAAACAAGCAAATCGTGAAAGACTTGCCTTCCGGCTGCCAGAAGTTTAACTGCCGTGGCGGCCGAAACCGAGAGCTCAGAATCTCGTGACATAAAGAAGTGAAACCGTATTCCGTGCTCACCCTCAAGCTCAACAAGCGAAGCCAGATCTGTGTCATCTGCTTGTTGAATGCGACGCATCCACACCAGTTTGCTTTCATAACCGCGGCGGTCGAACATGCTTTCAATCGCTTGACGCCCGGGCCTTCCGCCCAAAACAAGAGTGACCCGACCACCGGCATTAAGGCAAAGTTGTGCCTGCTCAAGGGCACGAGCAATGAGCGGCAATCCGAATCTGTCTTCAAGAATGCCCTGTTCAAAGCAATAGTTGCTCAGGTCATACAAATCTTTTTCGGACAAACCCTCGGCGCTTTCAGAATCGGCATCGCCATCGTGTTTGACCGGGTTAGGGTGCAAAACTTGCGGTATACAGCCGATCACATGGTCGAATGTCTGGCGGGCGGCCAGGGGCACTGAGAGCAGATCTGAAACTTCCAGATGAAATGCCTTAACGACCGGGTCACCGGACATGCTTAAAATGTAAGCACCGCCCGCGGTGGTGCCATTAAGCCAGGTATTGAGCTTGGCCATGACAATAGCCACCGGATTTAAATCCAGACCCAGCACTTCTTTAACATTAGTGACGAAAAGCAAGAGCAAGCTAATCCAGCCAGAGCCGGTGCCCACCTCTACGATTTTCTTGCCATGAAATTGGTCTTTGTTTTTAAGCAAGCCTTCAGCGAAAGTACGGCCCCAGAGTTCAGGCGAAAAAACAGCAGGAGTTAAAAACAATCTGATTGGATCCGGCAGCGAAGGCAAACCAACGCTTTTGATCACCAGGGCCTGGTTTTCCTGACCGTCCATCAGTGCCAGGTCGGCAGCCAACTCGTGCAGAACTTTAATGGCCTGTTTTTCAGTGGCACTGGTTTCAAGTGCATCAAGCAGCGACTGCAAAAGTTCGCTTAAGCGGCCTTCGCCCAGATCTATACGACTTTGCTCGGCCTCTGCCTGTTTACAGGCAGCAAGAATTTCTTGTTTTGAAGGAACGCTGAGGAGCTTGCTCACGGCACTACAACTACTTTTGCAATAAGATGGCCAACAATCCTATTGTACTAGGATTGGCGTTTCGGCCAATTGTTGACAAGCCCAATGATCTCAGCTCCATGATCTCAGCAAGGACAATCTGGTTGAACGATCAAGGAGTTTCAGTCAAGCCCGGCCGTGGAGTTACAGGAGGAGCAGCCAGGCGCAACTCATTGCCTTTCCAGCGAGATTTCAAGACTGGCGTTTGCAGTACACCGCGTTCAGTCAACACTTCTTGCTGTACTTTATCTTTCATGTTGGTGAAAGCTTCACCAAGAGTGGTGGCATTGCCGTTACTCTTCAGTGATTCAATCAAGCATCTTGTGAATACCGAGTTCTGGTAGTGTTTCGACTCCCACGATACTTGCGAAGGCTGGCTCGACGAAATCACGAGTTGACCAGTACCCTGTGCCATTTCAGTGATGTCGACATTGCCCTGACGGAACAGACCTTTCGCACCAGCCTCAGCAGCACCGCTGTGGCAGGCATCGAGTACCAGCACAACGCGATCTGAGTGCACGCGACCTTTGATAATCCGGGTCAAATCTTGCATAGGCAGGCCGGATGCATAGAGGCTATCCACCTGGCTGTCATAAGCCAGAAGGTAGTTAACGCCGCCGATATCCATGTCTGAAGCGCTGCCGTGGCTGGAGATGTAAATCACAACCAGATCGTCAGGGTTGGCCACACGAGGCAACCATTTGTCACCAAGCTCAGAAAGAATATTAGCGCGAGTGGCTTGCTCGTTGGTGAGCAGCTTCACATGGTCAGGAGCGAAGTTGCCTTCTTTCAATAGATAATCATGGAAATCTTTGGCGTCTTTAGCCGGGTATTTTAAATTGAGCTTCGCATCTTGAAAATTACTTATGCCGACAATAAGCGCCCATTTATCACGCACAGGTCGATTGGTGATTTCCAGCGCAGACTCCTCTTCACCGGTGCCGGCTGGTTTGACTTCGGGGCCATCAGCTGTTTTGGTGACCGGCTTGTTTTTAGCAACATTGGCCATGGCCATGCGTTTTGCGTCTTCGACTTCATGCTTGCTGCGTTGACGCTCAAGACGCTCGTCCAATTGTTTTTCTTTAAGGGCCAGTTCGTGCGATTTTAGTTCATTTCGCGAACGCTCGGCGGCTGCCACTTCAGCTTCCTTTTTCTCGCGAGCAACTTTGGCGTCTAATTCTTTTTGCAGGGCCAACCATTTAGGATCGTTGATACCGGTGGCAGTGGCAACAACATCTTGAGTAGTTACAGTTGGTCTGGTGTTATTTGTAGCCACCGGACTTATATAAGTAACTGCTGGAGCGGCAGTAGTAGTAGTAGTAGTTGTAGTTGTTGTTGTGGTAACTTTGCTTGGTTTAGTTGAAGAGGTGCCGCTGCCCATGTGCGAAACACCATAAGTGGGCTTACCGTTAACATAACCGCTGCTGGTGCGCGGAACATGCGCCGGCACACCTGTTGAACTGAAGACATTTGGACCGATGCCGGGCATAGTGGAGCTGGCAATTTCAAGGGTGTCATTGGTAGGTGGCACCATGTTGACCTTGGCGATTTTTTGCTTCTCTAATTCTTTGCTGGCAAAATCGCGATTGGTTTTAGCATCAATCAAATTAGGGTCGATGGCCAATGCCTGGTCGAAATCTTTGATCGCTTTATCGAGTTGTCCAATATTGGAGTACAAAAGGCCGCGGCTGAGAAAACAACTGGTACTGTCCGGCGCGATGCGAATGGCATCGTTTAAGTCGGACATGGCCCGGTCGTTCTGCTTGATGGCAAGCAGGGCCAGAGCACGCCAGTAATAAGGGTCGGCTTTATCTCTGTTGATGCCGATTGACTGAGTCAACTCCGAAATCGCCTGGTCAAACTGACCCTGGTTATACGATTGCTTGCCCCTCTCGAGGAAAGTATCGGCGGTGTCGTACCAGGCGGCGCTCACCGGCTGGCAGAGGCCGTAAGTTCCGGGCGCCACGGCCGGCAGAACTAGAGGCGTAAGCGACAAGAGCAGAGATAAAGCGATTTGTTTTTGTCTTTTCATAATTCAACTACTTGCTTCAGCTATTTATTAGTCGACTTCGGCCTCATTTCTGAGAAGCGGACTTTTCAGCCGCCTTAACATGTCGAATTTTGACTGATCTACGTTCCGAGCGCTTGAATTAGGAGCAGAATTTTTTATTGTTTTGCCTGCGCTTAAACTATGCTGGGGCAATTTCCGTATATCTCGGCTGACAGTGGTTATTCGGCGCTTCGTTGGTACCTGATTCAACTTTAGCGGATTTTTACCGCCATTGGTGTTTTCGCCGCGAGAAGTGTCTGGTATGGCCGGCACGGCGCCCTGGACTGCCTGGTTACTCTTGGGAGCCTTAATATGGGTAACTTTCGCGCCATCTATATTACGGGTCATATTAACAGTAAATAATATGCAGGCAGCCGCCAGCATCACCGTCAGGGCAATAGTAAGTAGCTGTGCTGTGTGGTTGCCTGCGGCTTGAGTGCTACCGCTCAATGTTACTGCCTGATCAGATTTCGAGGCGGGCAATTGTGCCGACGGGAGGGCCATGGAACGTGCCGCCGAAGGTCGCAAGCAGGCTTCTTCCAGAGCGTCTTTGAAATCTATCATGGTGGCAAAACGGTCAGCAGGGTCTTTTGCCATGCCTTTAGCGATGACGGTTTCCAGCTGCAGCGGGAAGTCGCCCTCAGGACAAACCTGACTGAGGGGTTTGGCTGAATCGTGCACGTGACAGTGCAAAAGTTCGTAGACATTAGCTCCCCAGAAGGGATCTTTGCCTGTCACCATCTCATAGACAACACAGGCAAGCGAATAAATATCCGCGCGAGCATCGCACTCTCTCCCGCAAATTTGCTCAGGGCTCATGTAGGGAGGGGAGCCCCAGAGTTCTCCCGAGTGAGTCAGTTTACGAGAATCTTCCCCGAGCTTTGCCAGGCCAAAATCAACCACTTTAACCTGCTCGTAATCAATTCCTTGAACATTGTTGGCGGTACTAATGCTTGTATCTAGAAGCATGATATTTGCCGGCTTAATATCACGGTGGATTACTTGATGCCGGTGAGCATGAGCCACAGCCAGACAGACTTGCGAAGCAATACTGTAGACGTGAGGTATCGTCATTCGTCCGCTATTTAAAAGTGCCTGATCAAGAGACTGCCCTTTAAGATAATCCATCACCACATAAGGCTGGCCGTCCTTTCCGACTACGCAATCGTAAACAGTGACCACATTTTGATGGGAAAGTTTGCTTAAAGTACGCACTTCTCTTTCAAATCGGCGCCAGATATCGGGTCTTTCATCGGCACGAAACTTTACTGTTTTGATGGCCACTAAACGCTCAACCGGCTCCTGGCGCGCTTTGTAAACCACAGACATACCGCCGAAACCGAGTACTTCCAGCACGTGATATTTGCCATCGATCATGGTGCCAATCAGTGGGTCTTTGTGCAAATTTTGGCGAAAGTGATTTTCTACCGAAAGCAGCGCTGCGTCAAGTTCTAGACCGTCCTGACCGGCCAAACTATAATCAACTCCAACATCTTTTATAGTTGGCGGCACAGGCTCGCGTTCGCTAGAAGCCTGGTCTTGACTCATTTATCTGGGACCTCTGCCTGCGCCCCAATTCTCTTGCTCTCGATCGTTTTTGTCGTCTTCACCCGGCGGCTCACGCTCTCCCTGACCCGGGTTAAAAGAACGGTTGCCGGCGCCGCCTCTGCTACCACCAATTGGTCCGCCGCCGCAGGCATGATTCATTTCATCCACGAGACTGCCAAGCAAATTTTTCACTTTTCCAGAAGAAGCACCATTATTTTTCTCGGTCTGAATATCGCTCATTTTTCGCTGATAATAAGCACAGCTAGCCGGATCGGAGCGGTGTCGGAAAAGGCTTTTTTCATATTGTAAAAGCAGTAGACGCAGCTCATTATCGTTATCAGCCCGGACAAGGTTAGGCGTCGCAACAGAAACATTGGACGAATCTTGACCTGCGGTGGCGGTCCTAGAAGTTGAAACAACTTTGATGCCGCGCCCTGAGCCAGTGCGATTTGCTTGCCGCACCAGATCTTCTTGCTGAGCCAGCTTGTCTGCCAGAACTCTCATCGCTTCTTTCACCGGCACTGGTGCGCCGGCTTTTGCCAGTGTCTCAATTTGTGCGAACATTGTCTCAAAGGGTGTTACCCCCGTGCCTTTGCGGCGCAGGGTATTGATGCGATCCATGAGCAGCAAGCGCTCTTCGTCGTACGGCCCCGCTGATACTGTCAGTTTGCGTTCAGCTGCTGTCAGTCTGCTTTGATTGAGTTCTTCATCGCCACCAACCTTGGTGACAACAATGGTGGCAAGAAATTTTTTGGCATCCATGGCACCGATGCCATATTCTTTAATATCGGCCGCCGTCAGTTCGACAGATTTACCACTGGTTGCATCTTCGTCACGAAACAGTACTTTTACCCTGTCGATGTTGGAAGGAAATGAATCAATCACAGCCTTCGTGACCAGCACGCCGTCAATACGCAAATCATCGTCGGTGGCCTTAGGGTGACGGCGCGTTAAAATCGTCGCTTCGCGCCCGGAAATTACAGCATGGAGCGGATAATTTTTATTGACCACGTGAGCCTGCCGCACAGCAGCTTCAATCTTTTCTGACTCAGGATCAGCGAACACTGGAGCAGACGCCGCGCAGATTAAAAATAGTGCCAGCGTTAAGGGTTTGAATGTACTTGTATTCATGGGGCCTCATCATCATAAACCCTGCCGTTCCACAGCCTCTCCTGACTATTTGTCTGCTTTGGGTTGCCAGCCGCCGCGCTTCGGCCCGTCGTTAATGCGGTGATCATCTCGTCCATGCTTCGGTCCGTCGCCGCACTCTTCACCAACTGGGCATCCCGCCATACCAGGCTTACCACCCATGCCTCGATGATACATGCCGGATCCGCCGTGGCCGTGATGACCACGCATGCCTGGTCCACCCTGCATGCCACCCATACGATGACCCCAGGCGCCCATATCACCGTTCAGACCGGGACACTTGAGCATGGCTTGATGCAGGTGTTTACGCTGTTCGGGTGTATACACATTCATCACGGCAATTTCATTGTCGATTTTCAGATCGCCCATTTCTTTGCCGGCTTGCATAATCTTGCTGCGCAAATCGTTCACTTGAGAGCTGTCGATTACTTCGCTCACCAGAGCTTCTTTGAGATGACGGCGCAGTGACATCAGCTCCACGAGCTTGGGTCCGAATTTATCCATAAAATCGCTGCGCAAAGCATGCAATTTTTCGTACTGGGCATCGGTGACCGCTACGTCACCTTTGAGAAAGCGAGCCCCCATATCGACACCAGCGATATCGAGCATGCCGTCCATTTTGGGACCGGCCGGAGGCAAAGCCATGGCGAAATCAGGGCCGCGAGCAGGAAAAGATTCATCGGAAGAATTCAATTTAACAGCGCCGGCTGGAGGCAAGGGACGGTTCAAACCGGCCGGCGGCTTGTCAGCAGCTTCTTGGGCTTGAACAGGGAGGCCCAGTGCCAGCGGTGCCACGAAAGCGATTGCCACGCTGAAAAGCTTTTTCACGGCTGAAGCAGAACCAGGTTGTATTTTTAAGGTCATTTTCAAACTCCACAAATGAATTTTTTTCAGATTTTAGATTAAGCTAGGCCGTCTTAGAGAGTAATACCCAATTCTCACCCCCACGAGAGAATATTGATGTCATTAGCTTCTGAAACTAACATCCCTCCCCCAGTTTCTGCTGAAACACCAGCCGGAGCCTCAAACTATCGCTGGGTGGTGATTGGATTTGCTTTCATAATTACATTGATTAATTACCTGGATCGCTCGGCCATGGCCTACGCCCGCGATCCGATTAAGCTTGAATTCGGATTTAATGACACCCAGTTCGGCTACATTGCCGCGGCTTTCGCCGTGGGTTATACCCTGATGACCCTGGGTGGCGGTCTGCTCGTGGATAAATGGGGAGCTCGCAGTATCTGGTCGGGGGCGGCGCTGTGCTGGTCATTGTGTACTGCGCTGATGGGAATTTGCAGCAGCTATCCAATCTTTTTCACTGTCAGGGTGATGCTCGGAATCACCGAAGGGCCCCACTTTCCTGCCCTTACAAGAGTCGTGGCCGATTGGCTACCTTCTACTGAAAGAGCGCGTTCAACGGCCATGGGACTGTGTGCCGTTCCTATGGCCGGAGTAATCGGTGCGCCGCTAATTACAACTTTAATCATCTCTTACGGCTGGAAAGAAATGTTTGTCATTCTGGGCGCCGCAGGTATTGTCTGGGCGGTAATCTGGTGGTTTATTTACCGCGATTATCCTGAGCATTCTAAATTTGTAAACGACGGCGAACTTTCGTTAATTCGTGAAGGCCAAACCCTCAATCGTCAGCGCAAAATGGCCGACATGAAAGCCCACGATATTTCACTGGGCAAAACCACCTGGAAATTCCTCTTGACAAATCAGTCATTGGTGGCAAACAACTTCGCCTTTTTCGGCTTTGGATATTTGCTCTTCTTTTCAGTCACCTGGCTGCCTGGCTACCTGGTGCAAACTTACGATCTGCACCTCAAACATGCGGGCCAATTATTGATTGCCCCATGGCTAACAGCTGCAGTACTGCTCTTTCTTGCGGGATATCTGTCAGACTATTTGTGGAAAAGGACAGGTAGTATGCGTGTGGCCCGCAGCCATATGATGTGGATTTGCCAGCTAATTTCAGGGCTCTGTTTCATACCACTAATGTTGTACAAACCCGATTTGCAAACTGCTTTGATTCTATTTTCACTTGGCCTTGGATTTGGCCTCATGCCCAACGCCGCTTTCTATGCCATCAACACTGACCTGGCTAAAGACAAAGCCGCTACCAGTCTTGGTTTAATGGATTGCTATCTCGGTCTGGCAGGAATTTTAGCGCCGATCCTCACGGGCATAATTTCTGATCGCACTCACAATTTCAAAGCGGCCTTCTTCATTTTGATCTTCTTTTCGATTACAGGTTCATTGGCAGTACTCTTTTTCCAGCACCCTGACAAAGATATGAAACGCTCTGCCTGAGCCAGATCCTCCCAATTTTTAACAACGGAGAAAACCATGTCTAAGTCAATAAAATCAGCCAGCGGCCAAAAAGAAAAAGCACAAGCACTGCTTGAACAGGGTTTGTCGGCCGCACACAACGGCGAATTTAAAAACGCAGTGATACATTTTGATCGCTCTCTGGCCGAGCATGCTACTGCTGATGCCTATTTTGCCAAAGTAGAAGTGCTTGTGGCTCTTGGCCAATTTGACCTGGCCTTAGCGCAAATTGCAGTAATCGAATCAGAACTGCCCAATCTTGAAGGAAGCGAACAAGCAGTACAACGCCTGGAACAATTCAAAATTACTCTTGAAGCCACCGATGGTGGTGACGCTGATATTGAGATATCGCAAGAACTTCTTGTGATCATCCCCTTGCATGCACCCAACAAATTAGAAATTACCGCCAAATTAATTGCTGGCAACTCACTCAATTCAACCGACGGCGCCACTCTTATTAACAAAGAGAGCGGAGCAGTAATTTACGATATTGAAATCAAAGAGCGTGATGGCGACCTGGTTGAAACGCTGCTATCTTGCGGAGTGGGCCGTCTCACCACTGGCGACATGGCCGGTATCAAAGACCACACCCACTTGCTTTATTTGTCGGGCCCCAATGCCGAGACCGCCAGCCATGTCGACGACCAGATTGAACTGGCCGCCGACATGCTCAAGACAGTTAGTATTTTGTTGGATGAACTCAAAGGCACGTGTGTTTACGTGGCAACAGCTGGTCTTACCCACACCAAAGCGGCTTGGGCAGATTTAAGTGAAGAACAGGGACTGGCAGCTTTTATAGAAGCTTATGTGCAACGCATCGGCGGAGAAGGGCAAATATTTTCTTGCGGCATGCACGGCCTGGGATTGCCTGATGTATCAATCGAATTAGATTTGAGCGATGACGATGGTGCCACACTGCTGGCTGAGTTTTTAGAATACAGCTTACTCAACGAGCTGCCGCCAAGCGACCAGGCTTTTAAGTATCATTCGCCATTTAGAAAAGAAACGTATGATGCTACTTGCTACCAGTCTGGCTATGAGGAAGACAGCTGGTTTTACAATCAGAACGGCATGTGGGCACTAACTGCAGTGCAAGAATAAGCTATTTTACTTTAGCAGCGCGATAGATTGCCGCTTGCCTGATGAACTCGGCAAAAAGTGGCGCATTATGCTCGAAGTCGCGCTCAGGGTGCCACTGCACGCCCATGACGAAGCGCTCGCCCGGCCCTTCGATTGCTTCTGTTAAACCATCGTCTGCGGTGGCGACAATGGCCAAATCTTTGCCTGGCTTAGAAACACATTGGTGATGCGAAGTCGGCACTGCCAGCGGTGCCTCACCAAGAAGCGTCGCGAGCTTGCTGCCTTTTTTCAAAGTGACCATGTGCGTATTTGGTACGTCTCCACGCCCCTTTCTAGCGGCATGAATGACTTTAGCGCTAGGGTTATGACTGGGAATATCTTGAATTAATTCGCCACCCGAAGCAATATTCAAGGCCTGTTCTCCGGCGCAAATTCCCAGATAAGGCATTTGTTTTTGAGCCAGTACGGAGCGCACGACAAGCAAGTCAAAATCCGAACGCTCAGCTTGCATTACAGAAGTTTTTGCTTCTGGTTCTTTACCGTATGATTGTGGCGGGTAGTCATCTCCGCCAATCATGAGCATCCCGTCCAGTGAAGTCAGCAGCTGGGTAAATTCAGCCGGATTGACCGGTGGCAACAGAACTGGAATGCCACCGGATTTAGTGACGGCATCAACGTAACGAGCGCCAATCATATAGCGTTTATTTTTCTCACCGGAGACATCTAGATTGATGCCAATCACCGGCTTGCCTGCGCTACTTTCACTTCTATTTTGTTCGTGCGCTGATGCAAATGGCTGCAGAGCGAGTGCAAATGCGACTATAGCAGCGGCGCATTTAAGCGCAATCTGAGAACTTTTCATGTGACACCTGATTTTTCGAGATTTAAAATTCGGCGGTTTTGGGCGCCCGCGGAAACGGAATTACGTCTCTAATATTGGCCATACCCGTGACGAACTGTACGGTACGTTCAAGTCCGAGGCCGAATCCGGCGTGGGGCACTGTGCCATATCTGCGCAGGTCGAGGTACCACCAGTAGTCGGCCGGATGCAGACCGCTGTCGATCATTCTTTGCTCGAGAACTTCAAGGCGTTCTTCCCGCTGACTGCCACCAATAATTTCGCCCACTTTCGGCACCAGCACGTCCATGGCCCGTACAGTCTTATCATCTTCATTCATGCGCATGTAAAATGCTTTAATGCCTTTAGGATAATCAGAGACGATCACCGGTTTCTGGAATTTCTTCTCGGTCAGATAGCGCTCGTGCTCGGATTGCAAGTCAATTCCCCAGCTTACTGGAAACTCGAAAGTCTCGCCGCACTTGAGCAATATGTCTACCGCTTCGGTGTAAGAAATGCGCACAAAGTCGTTGTTGACGATATTGGTCAAAGTTTCAATGGCGGTTTTGTCGATGCGCTCATTAAAAAATTTCATATCAGTGCCGCAAAAAGTCAATACATCTTCAAAAATGGTCTTGAGAAATTCTTCTGCGCATTGCATGTTGCCTTCCAGATCACAGAAAGCCATTTCAGGTTCGATCATCCAGAACTCAGAGAGGTGGCGCGATGTATTGGAATTTTCAGCCCTGAAAGTAGGCCCGAAAGTATAAACATTACTGAGAGCGGTAGCGTAAATTTCGCCTTCAAGCTGGCCACTAACGGTGAGATTGGTTTGCTTGCCGAAAAAGTCTTGCTCATAATCCACAGTGCCGTCATCTTTGCGCGGAATCTTGTCGAAGTCTAAAGTTGTAACCTTAAACATCTGCCCGGCGCCTTCGCAGTCACTGCCTGTGATGATTGGTGTATGCACATAAATGAAGCCGCGCTTCTGGAAGAAGCCATGAATAGATGAGCAAATTTGATTGCGCACCCTGGCCACAGCGCCGAAAGTATTGGTTCGCGGGCGCAGGTGCGCGATGGTGCGGAGATATTCGTATGAGGTGCCCTTTTTCTGCAAAGGATAAGTAGCCGGATCGGCAAAACCAAATACTTTCACCGACTCGGCTTTAATTTCAGTGCTCTGTTCTTTACCCAGAGACTCGACAATCTCGCCAATGATTTCCACTGAACTGCCGATGCCGAGCTTGAGTACATCGCTCTCGTAATTGGCCAGTTTGCTTTCAGCAATTACTTGCACATTGTCGAATGTGGAGCCGTCATTGATGGCCAGAAATGAAAAACCACCTTTAGAGTCACGTCTGGTGCGAACCCAGCCGCAGAGCCTGACACGCTTGCCGATGTTCTCTTTCTTCAATGTATCGAGCACTGTTGTGCGTGTGAAAGTTTCCACTTGAGCCGTCATCATTCTCTCCTTACTTAAACCTGCTTTTGCTTTCGTTTTTAATTAGCGTTTGCGCAGCATGAAAATGCCGTCGCGAATTGTGAGTAACACCCGATCTACCCTTTCGTCAGAGGCGATCATGTCGTTAAATTTGATAATTGCTTTTCCGCTTTCATCAGTCTGATGCGGGTCTAGCACTGTGCCACTCCAGAGCACATTGTCGACAAGAATTACGCCGCCCTGCTTCAGTTTTGGCAGAACAGCCTCGTAATAGTTCGCGTAGTTTGGTTTGTCGGCATCAATGAAAACAAAATCGAATGGGCCGCTCAGTGACTCGAGGCTCTTCAAAGCAGGGCCCTTAATCACTTCAATCTTGTGTTCGTACTCGCTGCGGGCAAAGTATCTCTTGGCAAATTCTACGCACTCGTCATCAATATCGAGAGTGGTAATTTTGCCGCCTTCAGGCAAACCTTCAGCCATAGAGAGGGCTGAATAGCCAGTAAACATGCCAATTTCCAATACCGATTTGGCGCCGGATATCTGCACCATCATTTTGAGAAAACGACCTTCCAGTCGGCCGGTGAGCATTTGCGGCATTGACATCTTTTCGTGTGTCTCGCGTACCAGGCTTTTCAAAAGAGCGCTGGTGGGCTCACTTTTAGATTCGGCGTAATCATCGATACCCGGTTTAGTCAAAGTCAACATTGGCTATTCTCACTTTTAGCTATCAGCCTTTGATATATATCAGATTCAGCGACTTCATGGCTGTTCATGCCATTAAAGTAGTAAAATCGGCGTTTAATACTAAGAAAAATCAAGTGCAAAAAAGCAATGAATCCAGTACGCGCCGACCACATTAGCCCTCTTGATATGTTCAAAATCGGTGTTGGTCCATCCAGCTCGCACACAGTAGGGCCAATGGTGGCCGCTCTTCAATTTCGCAAAATTATTGGCGAGCTTTTAGAAAAAAAAGCCGATAAAAACCATAACTACACAGTCAAGGTTGAACTCTACGGCAGCCTCTCGGCTACAGGCACTGGTCACCAGACCGACGGCGCTGTTTGCGGTGGCCTCTACGGTTATAGCCCGAAAGAAACAACGCCGGATGAAATCTGGTCAGCTACCGACAAATTGCGCGCCAACCCAATTTTGCCATTCGAAAAATTAAGCGCCAAAGTCAAAGTAAGTTTCCACCCAGATCAAGATCTAGCCTGGCTCTCATGGACAATGGACGGCAGGCCTTTGCCCCATCCAAACACCATGCGCTTTTTACTAAAAGAAGGCGAAAACACTGTCAGCGAACAAATTATCTTGTCTGTTGGCGGAGGCTTTGTCGAACCGGTGGATCTGATTACCTGGGAGAGACAACCAGCAGGCGCCAATACTACTATTTTTGATCTGCCTTACCCTTATAATTCGGCGGCAGAATTTGTGGAGCAGTGCAATCAAAGTAAACTCAAACCCTGGCAAATTGTGATTGCCAACGAGGCTGTGCGCGGGCTATCAGAGATTGATTTAAGAGCACGATTAGACGAAATTTTAAAAGTGTTCGATTCTTGCATTGAACGCGGACTGAAAACCGAAGGAATTTTGCCTGGCGGATTGAACGTTAAACGCAGAGCTAAAGCGCTGCATGAACAAATGCTGGCCGGCACAAAAATCAGTGTCTACGCATCTCCCGAAGGGCTCAAACCATCGGTTTATGCCATTGCCGTCAACGAAGAAAATGCTGCAGGTGGGCGGGTCGTGACAGCGCCCACAAACGGTTCATCTGGGCTCATACCGGCCGTTTTTCGCACCTTGAAAGAACTGCATAACTTGAGTAATGAGACGCTGCAAAACGGTCTGATTGTCGCCTCGGTTATCGGTGCGTTGGTGAAAGTACATGCCTCCATATCTGGTGCCGAAGTTGGATGCCAGGGAGAAGTTGGCACATCATGCGCTATGGCTGCAGCAGGTGCTGTAACCATGCTTGGCGGCAGCGCCGATCAAAGTGAGCAAGCGGCCGAAATCGGAATTGAACATCACCTGGGTATGACCTGTGACCCCATTAAAGGTCTGGTGCAAGTACCGTGCATCGAACGTAATGCCATGGGTGCCGTAAAGGCGCTCAACGCAGCTGAACTGGCCCTGGCATGCGACGGACAGCATTTAATCAGCCTGGATCGCGCCCTGGAAGTGATGAAGCAAACCGGTCTCGATATGAATCAGAAATACAAAGAAACGGCGACAGGCGGGCTGGCGCTCGGTTAGCGCGGTGTTTCGCACAGTTGCCAGGCAGCAAGATTAACTCTAAAATGAAGATTAAAAACCTCTTGACATTCCGTAGAATTAGGAATAGTCTGGCATAGCCCGGAATTATGTTCACTCTGCCAAAATTATCGGCCGTTCTGACTAATTCGCTCTATTTAGAGTTCAAGGCCCCCATGCCAAGCATGCCTTTCTTTATGGAATCCCGCAATGTCTCAGAATGATTTACCACATAACCCATATTGCGATGACCCTGGGCTCGAACTGAGCTTCCAGGAAGTTGATTTGGGATCGAAAGTAGAAGGCGAGTTGCGCACTACTTTTCACGTCTATAAAAATGAAAGGCAGATAGGCTATTACCTTGAGAAGGTCTATACCAGCGAGGATAAACTCGTGAAAATGGTAAAGCGCTCAGCCGACGGTCGCTCTGAGACGCGCTTCGATCCAGATTCTGGTGATATCGATAGAATTTTTGAATCTTATTCGCTTCCTGACGGTAATATTCTTACCAAAGAAAAGCGCTATTTGAGCGATGAGAAAGCAATTGAATCTGTGCTTGTTATGGATCCTCGCGGCATTCTGGTGCGCACCGTCATTCGCGAAACTCAAGGCCTGAACAATCTCTTTCAAGGTCAGACCGAATTTACGCTCGAAGGGCGAGCGAAATTTTCGGTCAACCACTGGTTCAATCCTAAAAACGGCAAGATGAATCATCGCGAACAAATTCAGTGGCTGCCTGATGGTGAAAGAGGTGTGACTGAACACTTCCATTTCTCCGATGACGGCGCGCTACTCAAATATTTCAAACGGCTCTTCCATCCATCCACAGACAGGCATCTTGAAGAAACACATATTTACGACCCGCTCACTCAGTTGATGGTGCGCAAAGAAGTTAAAACTTGCGGCCGCCTTGATCATCAGTGTTCGGTGGAAGTCACCACATTTGATGCCGCGGGCAATCCTCTCAACGTGCAAAATAATGTCTACGACCGCATAGCACCGTCTCGTTAATCTGCAAAGCTATTAGTCGGCAAGCCTGTCATACTCCCATTGCAAACGGTGGTGGTGTGGCAAATGACGGCATTGCGGCAATTCTGCCGATCTGGCGCATCAACAAGTCTGGTGAATCGCAGCATGCGGTGCCGGATGTTCCGGGCTCAATCTTCAAAACAATGCTGGCGAAATCAGGTGTACCTGGAATAAGTAGAATGCGATGAGCTCTCACCATTCTGAATTCGCAAAGAGCGTCCCATTTGAGGATACTGCCTCGCTTCCAGCTAAATTTTCTCGCTGTCACCATTAGTTCAGGACTGCTGATTTTCGGCCCCAGCACTTCCATTAGCGACAATAAGCCGGAAAGATCGTCTTGATGTAGGTGAATAGCTTTCTCAATCTCAGCTAGCTCACAGGTCAAAATCGCTCCCAGGACGACGTCAACCGGATTGGCTCTGACAGCGCCCGGCATGAAGTCGGCAACATTTGCAGCTTGCGGAATAAACGATTGAGTCATACTAAAACTCCTGTCTACATAACTTGTGTGCGCTAGTCGACTGACTCTAACTTTTAGTTGTTAACGAGTCGTTAAGCGGAGTAGTTGCCGAAAAAAGATGCCACGTTACCGGGGCATCTTTTTCAAAGTAGAATTAGAGTAGAAGAAAACTATTGATTAACTTCGTAAGTTGACTTCTGCTCTTCTTTCAGCAGGCCGGCAACTTTATTTCTCAAGAGCTCCAGCTCCAAGCCGGCGACGATATTGGCGCCAATTTTTTCAGTGCTGGTGTTGGATGGCAGTGTGCGCAAGATTGCTTCGATGCGATCTTTTTCAGCAGTGACTTCGCCTTGCGAGTTTTTGAGCTTACCAATCAGCTTGTTCAATTCCTGCACGCGAACCGCGACATCCACTGGTTTCCAGGAATAGTCGGCAATCATCATATCGAGTTTGCCCTGACCTTCACGAAGAAGATTCATGCGGGATACAGGATTTTCTGTAAGCAACGCGGTGTTTATCAAACTGAGAATGGAATTGACGTCAGCTTCCGTAATACGATGAGTGAAATAAGCGAGGTCGGCGCGGCGGACGATTGTGAGAATTTGCTCGCGAGTTTGATCGGTGTCGCCGTCTTTGCGCAACAGCCTGGCAAGCCAATCTTGCAAGAATCTGATGTCGCTCGCCATAAAGCGCACTTCCTCGTTGCGCAGCTCGCGCTCAAAAGGATCGACACCAGGATTTGGTCCCGGATAACTTGTGTTGATAGCTTTAACCAACTCGAGCTCTTGCTGTAAGCGGGTAGCATCGGCATGTCCGAGATTGCCGTTTTTCACGCCGCCATCAATCAGACGTTGCACTTCAGAAATGGCATAATTGAGTTCTTCCTGACTGGGTTGAATTTTTCCGGCTTCATACTGAGTCTGTCTCAGTCTTTTGGAGAGTTGAGCTTTTACTTCCGGCGTAGTGATTTTGCTATGAGCGCGATCTTTCAAGACAGAATAAAGTTCGTTTTTGGCCTTAAGCAAAAGCTCCGGCTCAACGATATAACTTTTAAATGTATTGAGCTGGCGAGCGCACACTGCATTTCTGGCCATGTACAGATCGCTGCGCAAAATCAATTCGTCGGTAGTTTCATTGTCGTAACCAGTGCGAGCCAGCGAACGCGTCAGGCGCTCTTGCACGCTGGATAGATCAAGCGCCAGAACATTGAATTGCCAGAAGTCCAACTTGTGACCGTTGGCAGTAAATTGTTTTTGAACACGCTTAATACCGTCGATACGGTCGCGATAAAACTTGGCATCAGCTACGGTAATCACTTTATTTTTCAATAGTGCATCAATGCGATTGGAAAATTGTTTGAGCAAATGATCAATGCTCAAATGATTGGATTTGACTATCTGAGCTCTAGCTTCCATCTGTGCCCAGGTGCTTTCAATTGCTTCCAGATTGTTGGCATTATTGAGGCTGTTTTCCATTCTCTGGCTTTCTTCAGCTGTGAGTCGACCAGCTTCTTTTGCGTTCTTCATCTCAAATTTAGCGGCATTGCGAATTTCTTCAATATTGATTGGAGTATAGACGCCAGCAGTTTGGGCTAAACCAGCAGAGCAAGCGACGGCGACAGAAACCAGACTTAATGACAGTGACATACCTATTTGACTGCAAGTACGATTACGACCTAATTTAGCACCACTCATAGCTCTCTCCTTACAACCCGCGCCTAGACAGAGGTAAAGAGTACAGCCAAAAGCATATACTTGTCTCTCCTTGGGAAGTGCGTCGGTCGAAATTGATAGCCGGTTTTATTTACCGGAAGGAGGCTGGTAAGGCAGAGCCACCCGGTAAAGAGTGCCGGGATATTTTTCATATTTGGCGATAATTTTTTCTTCGGCACCGCTATTAACTATTTGGCTAAGAGCAGTGTTCAGCATCTCCTTGAATTCCAGTTGGCCGCGCTTAAACATCCAGCAGTTGGGAAAGACGCGAATGGGCGTTTTAGAAATGGTTTCAATGGTGGCAGGATTATATTTGAGAAATTCTTTGGCCACCGCCGGTTCTTCAAATGAGGCGTCGGCTTTGCCTGTGGAGACGTTAAGCAACACCTGGTCGACTCCTGCCAGTTGCGGCAGGGATAGTTTTTTCGCCAGCGGAAAATCTTCTGCCGCGATCACTTCGGCAGTTTCACCATCGACGGTGGCAATTACACACTTTGGCGAATTGAGAGAAGCAAGATTGCAATCGACGAATCGCTTGTCTCCCGCCTTCACCCAGACCTGAATTGGGCTATAGTAAAGCGGTTTGCTGAAATCAACCAGGCGAGCCCGATTAGAATTGGTCCAAATAGGAGTGCCGATCATGTCGTAGCGATTGGTTTGCAGACCCTCAAGCATGGTGCCCCAACCAACTTCTTCGGTCCACTCCACCTTAAGACCAAGATTTTTTGCCACCATTTCAATGCTCTCTACTCCGATACCAGAGAGCTTGCCTGTATTTGGATCTTTCAAGCAGCCTGGATTGTAGATAACGTAACCGCATCTAATTTTTCCCTGCTTAATTACGCGATCGTAAACACTCTCTTCGGCGCTGGTTTGCCTGACGCTACCGGCGGAGCATGCGCTCAACAACGCTACGCAGAAGCTCAAAGAGATCAGGCCAACTTTACGCAAAGACATTTCATCGCTCCTATAATATTGAACTGGTAATGTTTAACTGGTATTGCCTAACTGGCTGATTCAATTACAGAGAGAAATTTTTTCACTCTTTCTTGCTTCGGCGCATCAAGCACTTCTCTACCACCACTTTCAATAATTTGACCACCATCGATGAATATAATTTTGTCGGCGGCGTCGCGGGCAAAATTAAGCAAGTGTGTCACGATTACAATGCCGATGCCTTTTTTCGAAAGTTTTCGCAGATAAGAGAGAATAATAGAAATCTGCTCAACATCGAGAGATGATGTAATTTCATCGAGCAATAAATATTTGGGCTGTAGAATGACAGCCCGAGCTAGTGCGGCCCTCTGCCGCTGTCCCAGAGAAGCTTCATTAGGATAGCGATGAACAAAACTCTGCATTTCAAATAGTTCGATCAGATCGCCCAGGCGGCGCTGCTCATCTTGATCACTGAAGCCCGGATCCAAATTGCCTGCGGCAACTCTGCGATCTTTTCCATTGTAGGCTTTCTGACGCAAACTCAAAGGCAATTGAATATTTTGCAAAAGGGTCAAGTGCGGCCAGAGAAATAATTGCTGAAATACCACCGTGATTTTTGGCCAGGGCGGCTGGCTTGCCACCACCGGAGGAAAATTGAATTGTTCGTCGTCAACAATAATTTTGCCGCTGTCAGGCTGCTCAACCAGGGCCAAAACTTTCAGTAGAGTAGTCTTACCAGAGCCGCTCGGGCCAATAATTACAGAGATTTCGCCAGGGTTTAAAGCGAGACTGACATTGTCGACGATTTTTTGGCTGCCAAAAGATTTGGTCAATCCAATTCCTTCCAACATCTGACGCCTCCCTTGTAAAAAAAGATTCTAGCGCTCTGAATTATCTCTGGTGTATTTAGCTTTCAGCCACAAGGCTAAACCATTTAAAGGCAGACAGATAGCGAGAAAGAGTAAACCCAGTGCCGTATAAATTTCTACCGGTCTGTAAATTTGCGAATTGATTTGCTGGGCCACACGAAAAATTTCATTGACAGAAATCAAGCTGGCAAAAAGCGTGGCCTGCAACATGTTTACCTGGATCATGAGCAAAACCGGCACGGTCTGCCGCAAAACTATAGGCATTTGAATGTGCAGCAAAATTTGCTGCGCACTCAAGCCGCACACTTTGCCGGCAATAAGATATTGAGCGGGAAATTCAGAGAGAACTTCGCGAATAACATCGGCAACAGCAAATAAATTGATGATCGACAGGGTCAGGGCCGCTGTGATAAATGGATCGATCACCACCCCAAGAAGAGATTGCAGTGGATAGTGCAGCCAGAAAAGAAAAACCAGAATAGGCACACCGGATAGCGTGAATGAAATGAGACGGCTCGGTATTCCCACGGCCAGCTTCCACTTAACTGCCAGTGCACCAAGCAGTGTGCCAAGGGTCAGGCCAACGCTCCAAATAATTAGCGACAATTGAAAGGTAGTCAAAAGGCCACTTTCAAAAGCTGAATGATATTTGGAAAGAATATCGACGACACTCATGGTGAGGTAAAGCTACCCCACTTGATTGAGAATGTCGAGAACAAAAAAGGAACCATTGCTTCCAACAAAAAAGGAAGCATTACTGCTTCCCTCTTCAATTGTTTCTTTGCTCTACTTGCTTGCTTAGTTTTGCTTAGCTGGCGAGTTGAGCCCTGATAACTGAATAGCCTTAAGTTAAGACGCCATGTCGTCTCCGCTTAAAAGGTTTTTGAGTAGAACTGGTATTCTTA